>Ga0114950_10003780_pt1 | contig 11719 bp, 8 predicted proteins | sample N075metaG_FD_83503 | JGI IMG/M metagenome (GOLD analysis project Ga0114950, IMG submission 83503) | Deep subsurface microbial communities from Kermadec Trench to uncover new lineages of life (NeLLi) - N075 metaG | ecosystem: Environmental > Aquatic > Marine > Ocean trench > Sediment | place...
AGCTACAGGGGCAATCATGACCCCGATCTACCAGACTTCAACATATGCCCAAGATGCCCCAGGTAAGCACAAAGGGTACGAATATAGCAGAACACACAATCCTACCAGAACGGCATTACAGGATAGTATTGCTGCTCTGGAGAATGGGAAGTTTGGAATTTGCTTTGCTTCCGGGATGTCTTCCATTGATGCAGTTATCAAACTTCTGAAATCCGGTGATGAAGTTATTTCCACCAATGATCTTTATGGCGGTACGTATCGCTTATTTGAAAAGGTATTTACAAATTTTGGCATAAAGTTTCATTTCACCAGTGTATCTGATCCGGCAAATGTGGCAGAGTTGATCAATGCGAATACCAGGCTTATCTGGCTTGAAACACCTACCAACCCCATGATGAATATTGTAGATATTCAGGCAATATCCGAAATTGTTGGCAGTAGGGATATTCTTATTGGTGTTGATAATACATTTGCTTCACCTTACTTGCAAAATCCTCTGGATTGGGGGGCAGATATTGTGATGCATTCTGTTACCAAATACATTGGAGGACATTCTGATGTTGTGATGGGTGCACTGGTTTGTAATGATGACGAACTGGCCGAAAAGTTAATATTCTTACAAAATGCAACTGGTGCTACTCCAGGTCCACAGGATTCGTTTCTGGTTCTTAGAGGGATAAAAACTCTTCATTTGAGAATGCAACGACACTGTGAGAATGGAAAAATTATAGCTGAATATTTGAGAGATCATCCATCAGTGGATAAGGTGTACTGGCCGGGATTTCCAGACCATATCAATCACGAATTGGCAAAAAAACAGATGCGGGATTTTGGAGGGATGATTTCGTTTGTATTAAAAGAGGATAGCCAGGATGCAGCCTTCAGAATATTGGCAAAATTTAAACTGTTCACGCTGGCTGAATCATTGGGAGGGGTAGAGTCACTCTGTGGCCATCCGGCTTCAATGACGCATGCAAGTAGTCCTAAAGAAAAGAGAGAGAAGATTGGATTAAAAGACTCCCTAATCAGATTGAGCGTTGGGGTAGAGGATATCGATGATTTGATTGATGACTTGGGACAGGCTTTATCTTAAAGATTAATAATATTTTTAATTTTCTGGCCGTCAAAGGCCGCCATTCCATTTAAAATTTGACATTTATTTTTGTGTATGATCCCATATTTCAGGTATGACTCCCAAATGTGATCAATAAACCAAAGAGGTATTTCCCACCTGTCATCGAGCTTCTTTCTAAGCTTAAACTCACTGTTTGTAACATTCACAAACAGCTTAATATCGAACATCTCAGCTAATATTGGATGATTGTAAATGAGTATCCCTTCGACGATTAAGATGTCTGAAGTATGATGATATTCATCTACTGTTTGAATAAGTCTGGGGAAATCAACTGATTCAGGTGTTTCCCAATCTGTTATTCCTTTAATTTTTGGAATTTTTGTTTCAGGAAGCACAAATTGATCCATCACCAAAACTTGAACTTTCAGGTGATCGTATAATTTTTTTATTGTGGAAGCGAGCGTTGATTTTCCTGACCTGCTTACGCCTCCAATTCCTACCACTAATCCCATGCAGCTACAATTGAATAAACCATTTTTACCATTAAAATTATTAATAACCTTAGGTCGAACTCAGGTTTATAGGATTCCTTCTGCACTTTATTTTCCGATCTCCCTAAAACGCACTAAATTTCGATATTAATTGACCTAATCCCAGATAAAATGAAGAATACGTTAACTTCTATTTTGGCAATAGCCTTGATATTTTCTGCCTCAATCGATGGCATTTCACAAAAAAGGAAAAGAAACAAGACATCCGTTCAAACCGTATCGTACGATACGAGTCTTTATTCCGCTTTAAAATGGAGATCCATTGGCCCTTTTCGTGGAGGTAGATCAGCAGCCGTAACTGGTGTTGAAGGAAAGCCAAGCCTGTTTTATATGGGAGCAACCGGCGGCGGTGTATGGAAAACCATTGATGGGGGAAATAACTGGAAAAATATATCTGACGGATACTTTGGAGGCTCTATTGGGGCAATAGCAGTAAGCGAATATGATAACAATGTAGTGTACGTAGGAGGTGGTGAAGTAAGTGTTCGAGGAAATGTTTCCTATGGATATGGTATGTTTAAATCTGTAGATGGAGGTGATTCCTGGAAAGAGATTGGGCTTAAAAATAGCCGGCATATTCCAAGGATTCAGATTCATCCAAAAAATCCTGATTTGGTCTATGCTGCTGTTTTGGGTGATTTATACAAGTCGAGTGAGGAGCGGGGAGTATATCGTTCCAAAGATGGGGGTAATAGCTGGGAGCGTATTTTGTTTGCAAATGCTGATGCAGGAGCAGTAGATATTGTGATGGATCCAAATAATTCGAGAATTCTATATGCAAGTACGTGGAGAATTCGACGTACGCCTTATAGTCTCGAAAGTGGTGGTGAGGGTTCCGATATATGGAAAAGTACAGACGGAGGAGATACCTGGAAAAGTATTTCAAAAAACAAAGGAATGCCAGAAGGCCTTTTGGGAATAAGTGGATTATCGGTTAGTCCAGTTGACTCCAAGCGCGTGTGGGCAATTATTGAAGCAGATGAAGGTGGTGTATTCAGGTCAAATGATGGTGGTGATTCGTGGAGCAGAGTGAATTCTGATCGTAAATTAAGACAAAGAGCCTGGTATTACTCTCGAATATATGCTGACACCAAGGATGTAGATAAAGTTTATGTATTGAACGTGTCATTTTTTGCTTCGAAAGATGGAGGCAAGTCGTTTGATACAAGAATCAGAACTCCACATGGTGATCACCATGATTTGTGGATTGCACCGGAAGATCCGAGCCGGTTGATTGTAGCCGACGATGGAGGAGCACAGGTATCGTATGATGCCGGCACTACATGGTCAACGTATCGGAATCAACCTACAGCTCAATTCTATCGGGTAGTCACTGACAACCATTTTCCCTATAGAATATACGGGGCACAACAAGATAATTCTGCCATACGTATTGCACACCGTAGCAGTGGAGGATCCATTGGGGATAACGATTGGGAATCTACTGCGGGAGGAGAATCAGCACATTTGGCGCCTAATCCTGATAATCCTGAGATCGTTTATGGAGGAAGCTATGGTGGTTATCTTACTAGGGTAGATCATTCAAAGGGACTTTCCAGGGGGATCAACGTTTGGCCGGATAATCCAATGGGTCATGGAGCAGAAGGGATGAAGTATCGCTTTCAATGGAATTTTCCAATTTTCTTTTCCCCGTTTGATTCTAAGAAATTGTACACAACTTCAAATCGGGTACATGTAACCTACAATGAAGGCCAGTCATGGGAGATTATCAGCCCTGATCTGACTAAAAATGATGCCTCAAAACTTGGGTCTTCAGGAGGTCCAATTACAAAAGATAACACCGCTGTTGAATACTATGCTACAATATTTTCGGCAGTTGAATCTCCGTATGAGAAAGATTTGATCTGGACCGGTTCTGACGATGGTTTGGTATATGTAACGAAAGATGGAGGGAAAAACTGGACGAACGTGACACCATCAGGTATGCCTGCCTGGATGATGATTAACAGCATTGATCCGGATCCGTTTGTTAAAGGTGGGGTTTACATTGCTGGAACCCGCTATAAATTGGGTGACTATCAGCCATATTTGTATAAAACAGAGGATTATGGTCAAACCTGGAAGAAGATCTCTAATGGAATACCTTCAGATCAGTTTACAAGAGTTGTAAGAGCTGACCCCAAAAGGAAAGGACTATTGTACGCGGGTACAGAGCAGGGAATACATATTTCTTACGATGATGGTGCTAGTTGGTCAGAATTTCAATTGAACTTGCCCATAGTCCCGATTACAGATCTGGCAATCAAAAATGACAATTTAATTGCAGCAACTCAGGGACGTAGTTTTTGGATGATTGATGATTTAACTGTTCTACATCAATTAACAGATCAAGTGAAACAAGAGCAGGTGCATCTATTCAAGCCAATGCCCAGCTATCGAATGGGTGGAGGAGGAGGAAGATCTTTTGGATCGGGGAGTGAGGGTCAAAATCACCCGGGCGGTGTCATGATTTTTTATAACATCAAAAACTGGACTGATTCGACCAAAGTAAAGCTTGAGTTATATGAAGCAGATGGGAAACTCATCAGAAGCTATTCCACTAAAGGGAAAGATAAAAAGGGTAAAATGACTGCAAAAAAGGGGAGCAATATGTTCAATTGGAATATGAGATATCCTGATGCAGATGGGTTTGATGGATTGATCATGTGGGCTGCGGGATTAACAGGGCCAAAAGCTGTTCCCGGATCGTACAAAGTAAAACTAATTGTAGATGGAACTGAAGTAGAGCAGGATTTTGAAATACTAAAAGATCCAAGGTCAGAATCCTCCCTTGCTGATATTCAAAATCAATTTGATTTCTTAATGTCAATCAGGGACAAGGTTTCGGAAACACATACAACAATCAAAGACATCAGGACCATTAAAAGCCAGATTAAAACATTGTCTGAAAATATGGGTGAAAATGAGGAGTATAAATCACTTATAAAAGAAGGGAAACGGATAAGCGATGAATTGTCAGAAATTGAGAAAGCATTATATCAGGTAAAAAACAGAAGCGGGCAGGATCCTCTAAACTACCCGATACGTTTGAATAACAAACTGGCACACTTATCCTCTTTGAATGGCCGTGGTGATTATCCTCCAACAGATCAGTCAATTGCCGTCAGGGACGAATTAACCTCGCAAATTGACGAGCAGGTAAGCAACTACCTCAAAATCGTTGAAAACGATGTGCCGGCATTTAATCGCTCTGTTGCTGACAAGGGCGTAGATGCAATAAAAACTAAAATAGCAGAGCCTATTAACTAAAAATTTTATGCAGTTTTAAGTACTTGACGTTTTATGAATTGAGCTTTCATTATATTGATTGCTTCTTCATTCCAGATAATTTAATAATGCCCATTATCAGTCATTTCATCGGGATTCAAACTAGAATTTTTTATAGTAGTTGCTATTTCAGTTTTATTCTTACTTTCAAGATTGATTTTACAGCAGATGTTTAAGAAATGTATTTGGATCCTTTTGTTTGTAGGCTGTGATAGCCCATCTTCAACCAATCCTGGAATTGAAAAATACCCGGTTTCTGCATCTACCCTTTCCAAGGAAATTGTTCGATCACAGTCGAACTCTAAAAAAGCAATTGCCCAGCCTTATGTTTTGTTGATTTCGCTGGATGGGTTCAGGTACGATTATGCTGAAAAATACCATGCAGATATATTGAATGGATTTCAGGTATCTGCCAAATATATGATCCCATCTTTTCCTACCAATACGTTTCCCAATCACTACACCATTGTTACCGGATTGTATCCGGGTAATCATGGTTTGGTATCAAATTCATTTTACGATACTGAAAAAAGGCAAATGTATAGAATGAGTGACAGGTCAATGGTCGAAGATCCCGACTGGTATTTTGGAACACCCCTTTGGGTTCTGGCAAGTCAGCAAGAAATGGTTTCTGCTTCCATGTTTTGGGTAGGTTCAGAAACACCGGTGCAAGGTGTTTATCCAACTTATTACTTTAAGTATGATGGTTCAATTTCACACCTAGACCGTATCAATAAAGTAATTCAATGGCTTACATTACCCGAAGATAAAAGACCACACCTGATCACTTTATATTTTTCTGTTATTGATAGTAAGGGACATAAATTTGGACCGGAGTCTATTGAAATTGACCAGGCCGTAAAAGAATTGAACATAGAATTGGCTGACCTGATGGATAAAATCAACGGGCTTGACCTTAACCTGAATGTAATTGTGGTGTCAGATCATGGAATGCTTGAAGTTGCAAATGAAGAACCAGTAAATGTTTCTGACTATATCAATCTGGACAAAGAGGTGGTTTCTTTAAGCATGCCAACGATGATCTACAGCGACAACAAAGTATTAATTGATCAGGTATTTGAAGAAATGTCGGTAGATGAACGAGTGAATGTTTACTACAAGGAGAATTTACCTGATTACTACCACTACTCGTTAAATTCCAGGATTGGAGACCTTATAATTATGCCCAAACCAAATTATATTATTTCAACGTCCAATCAAATACCTTCCCTAGGAACGTCAACACATGGTTGGGAGCCAAATACGCCTGAAATGGGTGCAATTTTTTACGCAAACGGACCAGCTTTCAAATCAGGGATCGTTTTGGAACCATTTGAAAATATCCATATCTACCCAATGATTGCAAGAATTCTAAACCTGAATTATCACAGAGATTCTATTGACGGTAAAATTGCTGTCCTCGAACCCATCTTAAAAAAGACTAATTAAAAAAGTACCGGGTAGTAATTAAGACTCCAAGCAAGCTCATCCTTTTATCAATAGCTGCTACAGGTATTGCAACATATGCGAATTCAAGACCTAATGAAAAATCAGAAGTCCCCATATATGCTATTTTTAATCCGGCAAAATGAGTTGCGTCTGTACTATTAAATACGTTTTCAGGTTGGGTTGATCTTGTAAACCACACAACAAATCCAAGTGGTGTCTTTGTTCTTTCAGATATGTTCACTTCAAATGATCCACCAAACTTGTAGTTAATTCCGGCATCTCCACGAGCAAACCCTTCGCCATAATTGAAATCACCGGTTAAATGGAAGCCGAACAGGTCGTTTATCCCATGGGCATACTTTAAACCAATTCCTGAATTGACTACAGGTATGCTACTACTTATGCTGGGATTAGGAATGTTATTTATCACATCTTCAACGAATCCATAGATGTTAATAAATGTTCCATTGTAACTTGAAATATTAATAGTTCCGGACAATACCTGTTTTTCATTTTTCACAAGCCTGATTACCCACTGCATGTCAATACCTGCAACAGTATTTATTCCTTGAGTCAATAATGTTGTTACGTCCGTACCAATTCTGGTTGACATATTGGGATTAATATTAAAAGCCAGCCAGTCTTTTATCTGGTGCTGATAAGAGAAACCTAAGGTAGCCATCAAAAGCCCACCAATTTCTCCATAGATTGTTTGTCCTCCAATATCCAAAAGTGGAAATTCAACGGAGGATGAAGAAGCGAAACCAAGGTTGCTTTGAAAGTAAGAGTTTGTAAATGGGGAGCCCAGAGAACCTAATGGGATGAATGTATGTCCATTTAACCTAGGCAGTTTTTGATTTTCAATCTGAGCAGAAAGACCAATGGACATAAATAAAAGAAATATACACGTTCCTATATTCTTCATTCTCCTTTATTTACCGGATATTGAAAACCAAGCAAAAATTGAATTCCACTTGATTTGATTCGTGGAACGTATGATCCGGAATCTTCCGAATTCGTTAGGTTTACTAATCCCTGGTTGTATCGGACACCAATTGTAAGGAAAGGTTTTCCCAGAGAAAGAAGGTAGTTAACACCAAAATTAATGGATAAACTATAGTCACTTGTTTGTGATTCCAGATCTATTGCTTCGCCGGTATCAACAATAGAGGCTGTGCTGGATGATATTAAACCAAATTCAAGTCCACTTGAAAAATACCATTTTTTATTATCACTAATCACATTAAATATGATGGGCAGGATTATTGTTTGGAACTCAATATCGATACTATCCTTATATGTATTCGTGTTGTTATCAAGAAAAGCAAGACTTGCATTTGTATTACTGAAACCAGGTTAAAAACTTAATAAAACATCATCCGTCAATTTAAAATCTATACTCAGGCCAAAAAGTCCACCCGATTTTCCATTATACTTTGAGTTATTCGGTTTGTCACCACTGATGGAAACATTATTCAGCCCCGTATAGATTCCAATTGAGTATTGAGCCAAAACATTCGTTATTCCTGCCCAGCTTAGAAATATTATGACTGCTAAAATCCTCATTAAGAGAAAGTTACAAAATAAACCTAATTAGTTTCAAGGATCTGGAACAACTCGTCCAAATCGGGCGTAAGTATAATTTCTGTCCTTCGGTTCTTTGCTTTTCCATCATTGGTATCATTAGATGCTACCGGAACATATGAACTTCTACCAGTTGCACTTATTCTTGTAGGATCTACTCCTGCACGAGTAAGTACCCGGGTAATTGAAGTTGCTCTCAACACACTTAAATCCCAATTGTCTTTAATCGATTTTGATGAAATAGGTACATTATCGGTATGCCCCTCAACTACTACATTTACATCCTGGGACGTCTTTAATGCCTCTGCAAGTAGTATGAGGGCACTTTCTCCTTTTGGATCCACATCAAAACTAGCTGTTTTAAATAAAAGTTGAGAAGCCATGGATACATATACTTTTCCATTTTTCACTTCAACAGATAAGTCGTTACCGGAGAAGTTGAGCAAAGCTTGTTTCACTTTTGACATTAATTCCTGAACAGCTTTTTCCTTTTCGGCAATTGCAGTTTCAAGCTCAAATACTTTCTTTTCCCGGATCTCCAGATCAGCCAATAATGCCTCATTCTCTTTCTTCTTTATATCCAGGTTTGCTTGCAATTGAATTAATCGATCTTGTTGTTCAGCAAGATCTCGATTTAGTTTTCCACTGTTGGTTAATAGATTATTATAGTAGGTTTCAAGTTTTGCATGTTCATCTTTCAGTTCAGTTAATTCAGCATCTAATTTTGCTATTGTTTTTGACTGGTCTTCTGTTTTGGTATTCAGATCTTTAACTTCTTTTTCCAGATCATCAATCTTTGACCTTGCAGCGGTGAGTTGATCCAAAAGTTCAGAATTGTCTGCTTCAAGTTTTACTCTTTCAGCAAGAAGTTCATCAAATTTTTTCTGACTAACACACGACGATAATAGAAGGGCAACCAACGAGAATTGAAAAAGAAAGCTAAATTTATTTTGCATGGTTTTACAACAAATCTTAAAACATTTTTACAAGTTTAAATAATCGAAGATTATAAAAAGAAAAATATTCAATTAAAGAAAATACTCAACCAATATATTCATTATTTTATTAAGGAAAGAAGCCTAAAATTGACATACTTACCGATTTTTGGATGTAAGTAATGCGCTATGTATCATGTATATTTGGCGAAATATTTTTAAATGAGCTCAAACAAGCGTTTTATGGTAACTGCAGCATTACCATATGCAAATGGACCAGTCCACATTGGACATCTGGCTGGCGTATATGTTCCTGCTGATATTTTTGTACGTTACCTCAGATGTTCTGGCAAAGAGGTTCTTTTTGTTTGTGGCTCCGATGAGCACGGCGTACCCATTACCATTCGGGCAAAAAAAGAAGGAGTTACTCCACAAGAAATTGTAGATAAGTACGACGGGATCATTCGCAAATCATTCCAGGAATTCGGAATTGGATTTGATATTTACAGCCGCACATCGTCAAAAATCCATCACGATACAGCGTCAGATTTTTTTACAGTTTTAAACAACAAAAAAGAGTTTGAAATTAAAAATACTGAACAATACTTTGACCCCGAAGCAAATCAGTTTCTAGCAGACAGATACATAATAGGGACTTGCCCGAATTGTGGATTTACAGAAGCATATGGTGACCAATGCGAATCTTGTGGTACTACTCTGAGTCCCTCAGATTTGAAAAATCCAAAGTCATCGTTAAGTGGATCAAAACCTGTTCTAAAAGAAACCCGACATTGGTATTTACCACTGGATAAATACGAATCATGGTTAAAAGAGTGGATCGTTGATGGGCACAAGAGTGATTGGAAGGCAAATGTCTATGGCCAGTGTAAGTCATGGATTGACCAGGGATTACAACCAAGGGCCGTAACCAGGGATTTGGATTGGGGTGTACCCGTGCCAGTAGAAGGAGGTGAAGGAAAAGTGCTTTATGTATGGTTTGATGCTCCAATTGGATATATTTCAGCAACAAAAGAATGGGCTGAAAAAACCAACGGTGATTGGGAAAAATACTGGAAAGATCAGGATTCTCAGCTTATTCATTTTATTGGAAAAGATAACATTGTTTTCCATTGCATTATTTTCCCTTCGATGCTCAAGGCGCATGGAGAGTATATCCTGCCAACCAATGTACCAGCCAACGAATTTTTAAACCTCGAGGGTAAAAAAATATCAACATCTAAAAATTGGGCTGTATGGCTTCATGAGTATCTGGAGGAATTACCCGGGAAACAGGATGTATTGCGCTACGTACTAACTGCCAACGCTCCTGAAACGAAAGACAATGATTTTACATGGAAAGATTTCCAGGCAAGAAATAACAATGAATTGGTTGCTATTCTTGGAAATTTCATAAATCGAGCGTTTGTTCTTGCTCATAAGTATTTTGATGGGGTTGTTCCTCCCAGAAGTCAACTTCAAGACATAGATCATGAGGTAATTAAGAACTTGTCCGATTTTCCTGTCCGGATTACCAAAAGTCTGGACACATTTAGATTCCGTGAAGCGTTAAATCTATATATGGATATTGCAAGAACTGGAAATAAGTACCTGGCTGATACAGAACCCTGGAAGTTGATAAAGACTGATAAAGAGCGTGTTGGAACCATTCTTAACATTTCTTTGCAGATTGTCGCCAATCTTGGTGTTCTTGGAGAGCCTTTTCTACCTGATACATCTTTAAAAATAAAATCAATGGTTGGGGCAGGTTCGGTCGACTGGAAACAAGGGGGAAAGATCGATATTATCTCCGATGGTACAGCAATCAGTAAACCTGAACTATTGTTCGAAAAAATTGAAGATTCTGTTGTGGATTATCAAATTGCCAAGCTGATGAAATCTAAAAGTGAAAATGAATCAAATGAAATCGATATTCTGCCTCAAAAAAAGGTGATTAGCTACGATGATTTTGTAAATATGGACATCCGCATCGGAGAGGTCATAGCAGCTGAAGCTGTTCCAAAGTCAAATAAATTATTGAAATTGAAAATTGATACAGGAATCGATCAAAGAACGGTTGTGAGTGGTATCGCAAAACACTATCAGCCAGAAGACATTATTGGCTCTAAAGTCACAATATTGGCAAATTTAGCCCCCAGGAATATAATGGGTATTGAGTCTCAGGGAATGATATTAATGGGTGAAAACATTGATGGCAAGCTATCGTTGATCCAACCAGATAGTGAAATATCCAATGGTAGTCAGGTAAATTGAAATGGGCGAAGGAATAAAACTTGGATTGAGTCTTATGGCAGTTGGTATGTTCACAGTATTTACCATTCTGTTTATGGTAGTTGCAGGTGGAAGGATACTTATTATCTGGGTAAACAAATTTGCTCCTGAAGATGCGAAGTCAATTATTATCAAGCATAACGACGATAAAAAAATAGCTGCTGTTATTGCTGTTGTAAATGTAATAACTGGCGGAAAAGGGAGAATTGATAGTATTAAGAAAATTAAATAGTTATGGGCAGGGAAATTAAACTTTGTTTGTTATACCGTGATATGTGGCAATCTTCGGGAAAGTATGTACCAAGAGTTGACCAATTAAATCAGGTAGCAGGTCCCATCGTAGATATGGGATGTTTTTCAAGGGTGGAAACAAATGGTGGTGGATTTGAACAAATAAACCTGCTGTTTGGGGAAAACCCCAACAAGGCCGTTCGTGAATGGACACAACCATTTAACGATGCAGGTATTCAAACGCAAATGCTTGAAAGAGGGCTGAATGGTATCAGGATGCGTCCAGTAGGTAAAGATTTACGTAAGCTTATGTTCAA
>Ga0114950_10003783_pt1 | contig 11716 bp, 8 predicted proteins | sample N075metaG_FD_83503 | JGI IMG/M metagenome (GOLD analysis project Ga0114950, IMG submission 83503) | Deep subsurface microbial communities from Kermadec Trench to uncover new lineages of life (NeLLi) - N075 metaG | ecosystem: Environmental > Aquatic > Marine > Ocean trench > Sediment | place...
ATTATACTTTCCTTTATATCTTTTTCGGTGTGTAAAATTGAAACTTTCCCATGTTTCATTAAAATATATATTTCCTTCAGGATCTTCTACTACATTATGAATGTTGTTAAAATAATGGTTAAATAATCGCTCGGGTGTACCCCCATCAACATCAATTCTATACGCCGACATTCTATTGTATCGATTTGATGTAAAATATATGGTCTGGCTATCCCACGACCATGATTCCACCCGATCAAATCCATCATGAAAGGTTAGTTGCCTGATCTTCCCACCTTCTCGTGAAAGAAGGAAAACGTCCCTGTTTCCAAACTGGGTAGATGAGAAAGCAATCCATTTCCCATCCGGCGACACAACAGGGCTCGATTCTATTCCCTCCATAGAAGTGAGTTGAGATGCTTGTCCGCCCGATGAATTCACTTCCCATAAGTCATCGTTGTAGGCAAACACAATTTTATCCCCATCAGGTGACAGGGCAGGGTCGGAAGTAAAATAAATTTCATTTTGTGCGTTTGCAGGCTGAGTAAGAAATACACAAACCATTAGAAGATATACTTTCATAATTTTCTTTTTTTTGAATTTATAACTTTCTCAACGAGGAATAAAAAAAAGCCTGAATATTTCCATAAACGGGCATTCCAAGCTTTTTGATTTTCTTTATAAAATGGCTTTGGCCATCGTTTCGCCAATATCTGCAGGAGATTCAACTACGTGGATTCCACACTCCCTCATAATCTTCATTTTGGCCTCGGCTGTATCCTCAACACCTCCAATAATAGCACCTGCATGCCCCATTCTTCTGCCCGGAGGTGCTGTTTGTCCTGCAATAAATCCAACAACCGGTTTTGGATTTCCTTGTTCTTTAATCCAGCGGGCAGCTTCAGCTTCATAGTTTCCTCCAATTTCTCCGATCATTACAATTGCATCAGTTTCAGGATCTTCCATCAATAATTTTACAGCTTGCTTGGTTGAAGTACCTATAATAGGATCTCCTCCTATACCAATAGCTGTTGACACCCCTAGTCCTGCCTTTACCACCTGGTCGGCGGCTTCGTAAGTCAAGGTTCCGGATTTAGATATAATCCCTATTCTTCCTTTCTGAAAAACAAATCCAGGCATAATACCAACCTTTGCTTCGCCCGGCGTGATAACTCCGGGGCAATTTGGTCCAATGAGTGTACAATCATAGCTACTGATAAATTCCTTTGCAATTATCATATCCTTAATGGGTATTCCTTCAGTAATTGCAATGATTACTTTAATTCCAGCTTGTGCAGCTTCCATGATAGCATCCGAAGCAAACGCCGGGGGGACAAAAATAATTGAGACATTCGCGCCGGTGTTTTTTACAGCATCAGCAACAGTGTTAAATACGGGTCTTTCCAAATGGCTTTGTCCTCCTTTCCCAGGAGTTACACCTCCGACAACGTTGGTGCCGTATTCCAGCATTTGCTGCGCATGGAATGTCCCTTCGGAACCTGTAAATCCTTGTACAATTACTTTGGAATCTTTATTAACCAGAACACTCATTTACCTGTGTATTAATTGTGATATGAAGCGACAAAAGTATAATAATTGTAAGCATTCCCGTTAAGAGGAGCTGAAATTGCATGGTTACGTATTTTAAGGGAAAAGGTTTGAACGTACAGGTTCGACCATATTTTGTTCGAAAATGAAACTTTATTCTACCTAAAAAGATGATTTTTAATCTTTTAACCCTCATTTGGACCGGTTATTCAACTTTGGTACAAGAATTGTACAATGTTTAATAACTTTTAAAAAACTCATACAATAGGTCTTTAGGTTATTTAAAGTACTAACAGTTAACTACTTCATAGTTAAGGTTAGATTAGGTTAGGTTAAAAGGCAAAAAAGGAAAGCAGACGGCTTTCCTTTTGCTTTTTATAGGCTTTTCAATTCCTTGTTTTTATCTTTCCTGCATGAACAATTGGAAAGATGAGCTGCATGAAATCATCTTTGAGGCAGACACTCCTGCGGGAAAGGCATTTGATGTTGTTTTATTAGTTGCTATCATACTTTCAGTTATTGCCGTAATGGCTGAAAGTGTTGAATCTGTAAATAATAAATACGGAAATTTACTAGGTAAAATCGAATGGGTATTTACCATTCTGTTTACACTAGAATATATTACCAGAATTGTTATAACAAAGCATTCTCGTAATTATATTTTTAGTTTCTATGGCATCATTGACTTGCTGAGCATCATACCTACGTACTTAAGCTTAATATTTGTTGGAGGCCAGTCCCTATTAGTGATCAGGACCATTCGGTTACTACGCGTTTTTCGAATTTTTAAACTTGCACGATTCATAGGAGAAGGACGTCACCTTGCTATGGCAATGAAGGCCAGTCGACCAAAAATTATTGTTTTCCTGGGAGCTGTGATGGCAATGGTAATCATAATGGGTACCGCCATGTACCTGATTGAAGGAGGAAAAGGGGGATTCACAAGTATCCCTTCAAGTATCTATTGGGCAATCGTAACATTGACTACTGTGGGATATGGTGATATTGCACCCACAACGCCTTTAGGTCAAATTCTGGCTTCAGTGGTTATGATCATGGGTTATGGGATCATCGCAGTACCAACCGGAATATTAACTGTAGAGCTTTCAAAAGCGAGTAAAACGCATACCAATACACAAATGTGCCAGGAATGTGGCAACGAGATACATGACGATGATGCAAAGTTTTGCAAAATGTGTGGTGAGGATTTACTTATACATTGATGCCACATATTCTCCATACCCGTTGAAAGGTAATGTAGGCCTCCAGTCCCCATTGGGCAACATTCGTTCCTGAGCTTGTGACCAGCGAGGATGTGGAACTTCAGGATCAATATTGGAGTAGAATCCATATTCATCAGGATTAAGTTTATTCCAAAATGTACCCGGTTCTTTGTCAACAAATTCGATTTTAACGATTGATTTTACACTTTTATAACCATATTTCCAGGGAACAATGAGCCTCATCGGAGCTCCATTTTGTTTGGGTAATGGTTCACCAAAAATACCGGTTACCATTAATGTAAGTTCATTCATCGCTTCATCCATTCTAAGACCTTCATAATATGGCCAGGGATACCAGGGTTGGTTTTTTACACCGGTCATTTGGTCTTTATCAGCAAACGAAACCATTCTGATATATTTTGCTTTATTTGTTGGTTCAAAGAATCGTATCATTTTAGCTAATGGAATTCCTGTCCACGGTACAGCCATTGACCACCTTTCCACGCACCTGAATCGATAGTTCCGCTCTTCCTGACCAAATTTCTTAATCATTTCCTCCAGATAAAAAGTACCGGTATTATTTGCAAGTCCTTCTACAGTAAACTTCCAATCTCTATTATCAAATAGATCTACATATTTGTACGCATTGTAAATATTCGGATCAGAAGGATCGATGAATTCATAGAAATTATTTGTATGTGTAGCAGCGTATTTCTCTGTGATTTCCCTATCCAGAATATATTTGGTGTTACTTTTTCCAGGAAAATAATTTTCTATTCCATTAAATGTAAAATGGTTCTCTCCCATTTCAATATCCTCGGAATTTTTAGAGGATTCACTGCAGGCTCCGAGTGCTGGTCCTGCAATTAATGAACCGGCAACAACACCCAACCCTTTTAACACTCTTCTTCTATTCCAGTACGTACTGTCACTAACGGGTCGGAGTTTATCCCATATTTTGGGGCTATGAATTGAAAACATAGTACAAGATACCAAAAAAAAAGAGAGGTTTCATTAGTGAAACCTCTCCTGCGTATTGGATAACTGGTGGTATTCTATTTTACTATTTCAGCGGTACCCGATCCAGTAGCTACCTTGATGTCAATATCTTTGTTGCCAATTTTAGCAGTTTTTATAATAACAGTGTCTCTTCCGCTTCCTTCTTCCTCGGTTTTATCAAAGCTAAAAGGAGCTTCAATATCACCTCTATCTTTGTTGGCTTTCATTGTAATCAGCCCACTAATCTCATTGTTATTGAAATCCAAGGTCGAGCTTCCTGACCCACTATTGATGCTAATACTATAATCCAATGAAGCCCCAAGTTCCACCGTGGCATTGCCCGATCCGGTATTGAAGCTGCTGGAGCCACTAAGAATAATGTTACGTGCGCGAATGTCTCCAGAACCTGTATTAATACTAAAATCTGCTTTTGAATTATTCAGAGTGATATCTCCTGATCCTACATTAATAGAAACCTTCCCTTCTCCTTCATAAGTCACATCGCCTGAGCCGGAATTTATAGAAATATTCCCGGATTGATTTTCAATATCTACTTCACCTGACCCGGTGTTTATTGAAATATCTCCTTTGCTACTTGAAATATCAATATCTCCCGATCCGGTATTCGTTTTTAACTCCAGTTCAAGGTTGCTGGCAATCAGATCTCCTGATCCCGAATTCAATTTTACTGAAAGTCCATCTGGAATTGTAATCGTCCATCTACTATATCCACTGCTGGTACTCCCTTTGAATTTTTCCTTGATTGTTAATTTTGATCCATTTTGTTCAAATTCAGGGGTGAATTTGTCATCGCTGTAGGTGTATTGAAGGTGAACTTCAATGGTAGAGCTTTGCCCTTTTTTTAAGGTACAATCTCCTGATGCCAGATTGATTGATAAACTCTTTACTCCTTCAAATGACTTGTCCAGCGTTTTCTGAGCAAACACAAAATATGAAATAAAACTAAACGCAATTAGTAAAATTATTTTTCTCATTTTCCTTTTCCTTTCTTTTTATAGACAACCAAACTCAGAAAAGGATGCATCCAGCTCCAATTATCCAAAATTCATTCGCATTTAAGCGTTTTAACCGGATCACTCAAACTTGCCGTGATCGATCTATAACTCACCGTAACCATCGCCACAAAACATGCCGAGAATCCGGCAATTAAGATGGTCATTGGATCAAATCCAGTATTATAAGTAAATAGGTTCAACCAGGCTGACATCGCAAAATACGCAAGTGGAGCAGCTATAATCCATGCCAACAAAACTTGTTTCAAAAAACTAGTTGATACAAGTACGTATATCCCTCTGGTAGATGCGCCGAGTACTTTTCTAATTCCAATTTCCCTGGTTCTCTTCTGTATCATAAAAGACGCGAGTCCAAATAGGCCAAGACAAGCAATGAAGACTACCAGTACGGCTCCTATTAAAAACACTCTCCCTGCCCTGGTTTCGTTTTGATAAAAAGTTGCAATTTGTTCATCCAGAAAGTGATATTCAATGGGAGTTGCATCATCAAACATTTCATGCACCTTAGTGATATGTGCAATTGTTTCAGTCATATTTTGACCCGATATTTTAATTGAAAAATAATCGATAACCCTGATAGGAGCATTCCAGTATCCAATTAATAAAGGAGCAATTTTTGAATGTAACGATTGGAAATTAAAATCTTCTACTACTCCAATAATAGTATATTCGGTATCATCTGTGCGATTAACTTTAATCACGCTTCCAATAGGGTTATCAGGAAGATTTAATGCCCGAACAGCTGCTTCATTAAGAATGACTTTCGTGGAATCGGAAGATCGTTGGCCTGAGAAATTATTACCAAATTTCAATGCAAAATCATAGGTTGAAATCATATCCTCATCGAAAGCCATATAATAAGAAATTATAGAATCTGAAGGATTATTTGCCTCTTCAATGTAAACTTCGTTAATATTTTTCCACTCACCGGGAACCCTTGAAGATGCAGCAACATTTACCACATTTGGGTTTTTTGAAAACTCAGTTTTCATTTCTTCAAATTTGCTTCGCACATTGCCATGGTTAATATCTACTACTACAATATGATCTTTTTTAAATCCAAGATCCAATTGGGTTATGTAGCTAAGTTGCTGATAGACAACAATGGTAGCAATGATCATAAATATGGACAGTGAAAATTGGCCTATAACCAGTGTTCTTCGAAATAGTTCTCCAGATTTCCCAACATTTGATACTCCGGTTAGTACAACCGTTGGTTTCAGATTTGAAAGATATAATGCGGGGTAAATACCTGATAGTAATCCAATTACTGCGGTTATGCCAAATTGTAATAAAAGTACATTGGAGAATGAAACTGCCAACTCCTCTCTTTGAGTTATTACTTCAAAATATGGCAACATCAAATCAACCAGGCCAATTGCAAGGACAAATGACAACAACGCAATAACTGTTGATTCACTCAGAAATTGAGCTATCAGCTGCTCTCTTTGTGCTCCGGATGCTTTTCTACCCCCTATTTCCCTGGCTCGCTGCATTGCACGCGCAGTTGCCAGGTTTATATAATTTATGCAAGCTATAAGCAAAACAAATACACCAATGGCTATGAAAAAATAGACATACTTCAATTCTCCCTTATTTGAATCGGTTGAATACTCTATTATGCCTGATTCAAAATGGATATCAAAAAGGTGCTGAAGATACAAACCAATATTTTCTCCGTCCTCGCCCATTTTTCCTTCGAGGAATATTGAAAGTTTTTTCGAAATATCTTCAACATTTGCACCCTTACTCAGCGTCAAATATGTAAATGTGCCTATTCTTCCCCAATTGCTGAGGTATTCATCAAATCCCTCATCAACCTTATCCATGGAGAGTAGCATATCAAACTGCAGATGGCTATTGGATGGTAAATCTTTCAAAACACCCGTGACCAATAAATCTCCTCTTCGATTTTCATAAATGGATTGCCCCATAGGGTCTTCATTTCCAAAATATTTTTTAACCATCGATTCAGTAAGCACAATTGATGAAGGTTGTGAAAGTGCAGTCGCCCTGTCACCACTTACAAACTCGAAATCAAATAAATTGAAGAATTCCTGATCAGCCATGAACCATCCTCTTTCACTCAATCGTTCGTCTCTGTGCGTGAAAGTGATTTGACCTGTGGGCTGCCAAAGCCTTGTAGAACTTTCAATTTCAGGAAAAGATTTTACTAACTCCGGGCCGAGTAAACCCTGTGTAGATCCATAATGTCGGGTTTCACCAGTCGAATCATCCGTGAGGATAATTCGGTATATGTTATCACCTTTTTCATGTATTTTATCAAACCTCCATTCATCCAGTACTTACAGAGCCAGCAATGTACTACACGCAATTCCCAGGGTTAACCCGGCAATATTTATTACTGAATATAACCTGTTTCTAAACAGGTTTCTAAATGCAACTTTGAAGTAGTTTTTTAACATTATGCTATAATTTGAAATCTTAGAAGCCAACCAACGTGCCACATTCACAATCTACCCAATTCCAACAGAAATGATGTTTTAGCATAACGGATTCACATACACTGACCAAAAATAACATGACAAGTGCCCATTTATGGACAGAACTTTTAATTACTTTGCAAAAATGCCAAAGACCAAAGCCAATATTCTTGTAATCGACGATGACGAGCACATACTGCTATCAGCAAAGATGTTTCTGGATCAACATTTTACGCTGGTAAATACAATAACCAATCCCGGAAATGTGGAAGATCTGCTTGATAAAGCATTTTACAGTGTGGTACTGTTGGATATGAATTTTCGTCAAGGTGATACAAGTGGGAAAGATGGTATCCAATGGCTACAAAGAATCCGTGAGATTAGCAGTAACACAAGTGTTATTCTTATTACTGCTTATGGAGGGATTCAAAATGCGGTAGAAGCAATCAAACTGGGTGCATTTGATTTTGTTGTTAAGCCCTGGGAAAATGAGAAATTGCTTGCGTCTGTGTTAGCTGCAATGCAATTGAGTACTGAAAAGAAAAAAAATCAGATACTGACAAGTCAGCGAGAGATCATTAGTACTGATCTTGCTCATGCGTATGAGGATATCATTGGTGAATCAAATGAAATCAAACATGTATTCAAAACCATTGAGAAGGTCGCTGCAACTTCAGCTGAAGTATTGATTCAGGGTGAAAACGGAACCGGAAAAGAACTGGTTGCCAGGGCTTTGCATCGGGCCTCAGAAAGGTCTGATAATGTATTTATTTCAGTAGATCTTGGATCACTTACTGAAAGCCTATTTGAAAGTGAATTATTCGGACATAAGAAGGGGTCATTTACAGATGCTCATTCTGATAGGATTGGGCGGTTTGAAGCTGCTGATGGAGGAACTCTATTTTTGGATGAGATCGGAAATCTACCACTGTCGTTGCAAGCTAAGATTCTAACATCAATTCAAAACAAAAAAATAACACCCATTGGTAGCAATAGCCCGATTGAGGTTGATGTACGTATTATTTGTGCGACAAATCAAAATCTAAAACAAATGGTTTCAGATCAGGAGTTCAGGCAGGATTTATTCTATCGGATAAATACTGTAGAAATTCAACTTCCGCTCTTGCGAAACCGATCAAAAGATATCCCGGTTTTATCAAAACATTTTCTGAAACTGTTTTTAAAAAAATACAAAAAAGAAGGTATTTCCATATCCAAAGAGGCAGAACAAAAAATGATGACCTACCAATGGCCCGGAAATATAAGAGAGCTTCAACATGCATTGGAGCGGGCAGTAATTATGTGTGAAGGTGCTTTAATTGAACCACTGGATCTTGGGTTATATAGCTCTGAAACAGATTTTCAAAATTTTGAGAAATTAAATCTGGATGACCTTGAGAAATGGGCGGTTGAAACTGCCATTCAAAAGCACAAAGGAAACATCAGTTATGCTGCAAAAGAGCTTGGATTGAGCAGAGGAGCTATGTATCGTAGAATTGAAAAGTATGGTATTTAACTCATTTAAAATCAGGGTAATTCTTCGATTAGCACTCCTGAGCCTGTTTTTAGGTGCATTTTTTTACTTTGTATTTGTTACCGGTCAATACTTAAGGAGTGCCTATTTTATCGCCTTTTTTATCATTGCAGTTGTTGAGTTATTTTGGTTTATTGATCGGACCAATCGGGATCTCTCAAATTTTTTTCAATCCATTCTACAAAGTGATTTCACAACGACGTTTACCAAAAAACATCAGGGAAAGTCTTTTGAGCAACTCTATGGTGTAGTCAACGAAATAACAGATAAGTTTCGGAAAATAGGAGCAGAAAAAGAGGCACAATTCCTTTTTCTGGACATGCTAATTCAACACGTGAAAGTAGCCATCGTTGCTTACGATGAAACAGGTAAAATCAGACTTTCCAATGATTCATTTTCAGATATTACGGGAATAAAATACATCAAGGAGCTAAAAATATTAAAAAAATCATATCCGGAATTAGTAGAAATATTTGAAAAAATCCGACCTGAGAAACCTCTGATGCATAAACTGACACGCAACAATGAACTACTTCAACTATCTATCGTAGCAACCCACTTTATCATGGAAGGTCAATCAATTATGTTGGTAAGCCTGCAAAACATTAAAAATGAGTTGGAGATTGGAGAGGTGGATGCATGGCAAAAGTTGATACGCGTCTTAACACATGAGATAATGAACTCCGTAACTCCGATAACATCACTGACGGATACCATGTTGGACATTGTGAAAGAGCATCATGAAAATCAATCAGGGTTGAAAGGTGATAATCTGGACAATATTTATAAGGGGCTGAGAGCAATTAAAGAACGAAATCAGGGATTGAATACCTTTACAAAGGCGTATCAGAGTCTAACAAGAATTCCTACACCAACGTTTACAAAAATTGAAGGGGAGGACTTTATTCAATCAATTCAGGTACTTATGAATGCCGATTTGGCGGAAAAAAATATTACATTGACAACGGCAGTTTCCCCTTCTGATAAAAGCTTCTTTGGTGACAAAGAGCAGTTGATGCAAGTGGTCATCAACCTAATTAAAAATGCTTCTGAAGCGCTTGAAAAGGAAGATTTTAAAGAGATCAAACTTATTATACAAGGCAATTCAGATACTACAATAAGCATAATAGACAATGGCCCGGGAATTCCAGAGGAGTTTAGAGATCAAATATTTATTCCCTTTTTTACAACGAAAAAACAAGGGTCCGGGATCGGTTTGGCATTAGCCAGACAAGTGATCCACCTTCATAATGGTACATTGAAAGTGGAAAGTTCGGATGAAAGAACCGAATTCAAAATTAGTCTTTGAATCTTCTTTTGTGAGTTTTGTTAAGATGGACGTTGATTTAGTTGAGTGCATCGTTTTCACAGGTTCTATGGATTTTGCTGTAAATCCACTAACATTGTATCCTAATAAAGAGAAAAATCATGAGTGACCAATACGAGCAATTATCATCAGAGATCAAAGGGAAGTTGAACGAAGAATTATCGGATGACTTGGTGAAGTTTACTCAAGCCAAAGACAACATGGCAGCTTTAATGAGCAACATGACAAATCACAAGCTCCCAAATTTTGATTCTCACAATTTCATGATAGAAACTATCCGCACACAATTGGAAGTTTCCCTGGATAATCTTGATAATGCGATCTACCAGACCAACGAAATTTTAGAGAAGGTTAATAGCTGACTTTTAAAGTTTTGAGCTTCAAGCTGAGAGTTTCCAGCCTTGTACTGTTTCCAATTGACATATTGGGTTAATTTCTAACAATCTTAAAAGTTTGGAATGAATCCCTGAATCGAACCGTCAGGTAATAGATACCCGCCATATAATTACGGGCGTCGAAGGATATCTGGTTATATCCTTGGTGAGTTTCTGATATTTCCTGTGTGAAGAATACTTTACCACTACTATCCATCCAGGTGATAAATATGTCATCCTCCTCAGGAATTACCACTTCAATGGTAACAACATCTTGCGTGGGATTTGGAAATGGGCTTTTGAATATAACCCTTTCGGTAAATGTAAGACAGTCTGTCTTGTTAGTCTCAGACTGATTATTGACTAAGGGTATTAACTCAACACAAACAAAAGCAAGTGTATTTTGAGTCTCAGAATCAAGTTCCAGATTCAACGTATAGTTTGTTGATTTATGTGCATAAAGTACATCGTCAAATGGTTCAGTAAGAACTACATCTGTCCCAAGAGAAATCTTTATTTCAAGATTACTTTTATCAAGCAGAATCGATCCTGGATTATGAATATCCAGTATAAATTGAAGTCGATCTTTTGGCACTTCAAATGGTGTCAACTTGTTGAGAAGAACATCGTAAATTGGCTCAATCGCATTTATTTTCTGAACTATTGTGTCGCTACAGCCAATATCATTGGAAGTGATCAATACAACATCAAACTCTCCTTGCATAAAGGTATGCGTTGGATTCTCTTCCTGACTTTGAATGGAATCGGCATCAAAAATCCAGGCATATTGGGTTCCGGACATCGAAGTATTAGTAAAGACAAGTTCCAGGGGGTAAGCACCTATTGTGGTTGGAACATCAAATCCGGCTACAGGCACATCCAGGATATCAATATTCTCAACGATACTGGAAAAACAACCATTGGAAGTTGAAATGGACAAAGAAACGTTGTATAATCCCGAACTATCCGGAATTACAGTAGCAATAGAATCATTTCCGAAAACCTCGCCATCAATTTTCCAACTGCGGGCAATAAGAGGGTCACCTTCAAACGTATTGCTGGTATCAATAAAAGTTACAGGGCCATTACCGCAAGTTTGTGAATAAGTAAACGAGGCGATTGGATCTGGATTTACGGAAATATCTTCTGAATAAGTTACCAAACAAAGATTTTGGGTAGCAACCGTAAGTGATATTGTATAAGTTCCTTGTTGAGGAAAGGTATATCCAGGATCAGCTTCGATGAATATTTTAC
>Ga0114950_10003784_pt1 | contig 11715 bp, 10 predicted proteins | sample N075metaG_FD_83503 | JGI IMG/M metagenome (GOLD analysis project Ga0114950, IMG submission 83503) | Deep subsurface microbial communities from Kermadec Trench to uncover new lineages of life (NeLLi) - N075 metaG | ecosystem: Environmental > Aquatic > Marine > Ocean trench > Sediment | place...
AACAATCCATCAACGACCACTACGAATCCCTGACCCGGTCGCCCGACGATCCGGTGGCCGGCGATCCCGACGGCGACGTGGTCATCGTCGAGTTCTTCGACTACCGCTGCCCCTATTGCAAACGGGTCGTCGGGCCGCTGATGAAGGCGGTCGAGGACGACGGAAATATCCCCCTGGTATTCAAGGAATACCCGATCCTTGGACCCGAATCGGCATTCGCGGCGCGGGCCGCCCTGGCCGCGAATAAGCAGGGCAAATACACCGAACTCCACGTCGCGCTGATGTCGGGCGAGGGGCAGCTGACCGAGGCCAATGTCTTCAAGATCGCCAAATCGGTCGGTCTCGACACGGACCAATTAAGATCCGACATGGACGACCCGGAGATCGAACGCCAGATCGCGGCGAATTATGCCCTCGCCAACATACTCGGCATCAAGGGCACGCCGGCCTTCGTGATCGGTCGGGAACTCGTTCCCGGCGCCATCGACATGCAACGGATGAAGCGCTACATCGCCCAGGCGCGCGGCGAAAGCTGACCGGCGCCTACTCGGCGTCGGGCTGTTTCATCGGTTGGGCGGCGTCGAAAGCGTCGAGGGCCATGCAGGCGTCGAATATGCCCATGACCGTGGGATAGTCGCCGAGCGGGCATTTGAACCGCTGGGCATTGAAAATCTGCGGGACCAGGCAGATGTCGGCCAAAGACGGCGTGTCGCCGTGGCAATAGCGGCCGCCGCCGGCGGTCGTCGTCAGCAACCGTTCCAAGCCGCCGAGGCCGCGGGCGATCCAATGATGGTACCAGGTGTTGCGCTGGGCCTCGTCGAGCCCCATTTCGCCGGTCAGGTATTTGAGCACGCGCAGATTGTTGAGCGGATGGATGTCGCAGGCGACGGTCAAGGCAAGCGCCCGCACCCGCGCCCGTTCGGCCGCCGACCCGGCCGGCAGTAACGGCGGTTGCGGATAGACCTCTTCGAGGTAATCGATGATCGCCAGGGACTGGGTCACGATGACGCCGTTGTCGTCGAGGGTCGGCACCTGTTGCGCTGGATTGAGCGCCGCATAATCGGGCTCGAACTGCCGGCCCTCGCGCAGATGGACATACGCGGCATCATAGGCCAATCCCTTCAGATTGAGGGCAATGCGAACGCGAAACGCGGCCGACGAAAAGTAGTAGGTATAAAGCTTCATTCGGAATCATCCTTTTCCAACCGCCATACGACGGGAAAGTGGTCGCAATCCATCACGTCCCCGGGTGCGAGGCCATGGCCCTCGATCGGCGGCGAGATCGGCCCCGGCCGGACCGCGAAACGGGCGTCATCCCCCATCCACCTCGTGGCGTAGGCGCGGCGGCGGTGGCGCGACGGGTTGCCCGGCGCGCCGTGAATGGTCAGCGCATGAAAGAGTATGCAATCGCCGGGTTCGAGCGTCCAGGACAGGAAGCGGTGGCGATCGGCCTCGGCGTCGAAGTCGGGCATCGGCTCGAGCCCCGCGCCGGCATCGTCGTAATAGGCCTCGCCGTCGCTGAAAAAACGCGGCGCGAACCGGCGACCCCAATTGTGCGAGCCGGCGACGAAGCGGACGCAGGTCGCCTCGCTGACCGGGTCCAACGGCAGCCAAATACTGCAAACCTGCCGGCCGTCGACGAAATAATAGGGTTGGTCGTGATGCCAGGGGGTGACGTCTAGGGTCCCCGGCTCCTTGATCAGCAAATGGTCGTGGTAATAATTTACCTTGGTCGCCCGCATCGCCCGGCCGGCGATCGCGGCCGCCGGCGAGTGAAAGGCGAATTCGCGGAATTCAGGGATTCTTTGCCACATCACCAAGTCGCCGAAGAATCGGCCCGGCGCGCCCGGCTCGGTATAGTCCTTGGCCAGCGGTCCCGGATCGGCAAGCTCGGCGGCAACGCCGGCGGCCACCAGGTCGATCCATTCGGGCGCAAAGGCTTGGCGCAGGCAGACCGCGCCATCGCGTTCGAACGCCTCCATGAGGCTGTCATCGATGAGCTGCGTCATCTGATCCCTTCCATTTTTCCGCCCCCCCCGACCGAAGCCAAATTCCCGTGCCACCGTCCATCGGTCAAGGGCCTCGACATGACATGGTAAGTCCGCCAGCATGCGCGGCCTCCAAGGCCGTGGAATCCAATAATTTTTTCCTAATGTTAACCAAATCTTAACGGTTCATTAACCATTTTCCGTGAATGATTAAGGAAGTGTTAATCGAAGCTTAATTGGTTAACGCGAGAGAAACCATAAGGGGGTCAGGAATGGCTGATTCAGCCGACCGGCGGAACGTGTCCGAATTTCATTCCAATATGAATGAACAAGCGACCGCGCGCCCTGATTATTACAATCCCTTCGGCAACCCCGATCAGCCGCGACCCGGCAAATCGCCGGAAAACCTTCAACGACGAGACAGGGAGAGCAACGCCATGAACGTCATCCGCAAGACGGATTTCGACCAGGACAGCCGCATTGACGACGCGCTGCACGCGAAATCTCGGCGCCGGACCCGCGCGGACTCACCGGTTGCCCCCGCGGATCCCCGGCTGGACGACGACTCTGTGCCGCTCTTCAAGCTCGAGGAAATCCACACCGAGTTCGACCCGGAGGACGGTCTCTACTGGTGTTACCAGCAGCACACCGATCATCCGAGCTTCACCCCCGGATTGCTGCGCGACGTGCGAAAGGTTCAAAATTCGCTTGAGCGCCGATACGGCGGCGTCAGCGTGCGCGACTGTCCGATCAAGTATCTGGTCTGGGCCTCGGCGCGGACCGGCATATTCAACCTCGGCGGTGACTTGCGCCTGATCTCGCGGCTGATCGCCGATGGCGATGAAACCAGCCTGCGCCGCTACGCGGAAGCCTGCATCGACATTTGCTATCCCAATTACCGGCGCCTCGGCATGCCGGTCATCACGGTCTCGTTGGTCCAGGGCGACGCCCTCGGCGGTGGTTTCGAGGCCGCGCTCTCCAGCGACGTGTTGATCGCCGAACGGGGCACCAACATGGGCCTGCCGGAAATTCTCTTCAATCTGTTCCCGGGCATGGGCGCGTTCAGCTTCCTCGGCCGGAAAATCGGCCCCGGAGCTGCCGAAAAAATGCTTCTTTCGGGAACGATCTATACCGCCGAGCAGCTTCATGAGATGGGCGTCGTCGATATTCTCGCCAATGAAGGCAGCGGCGAGGAAGCCCTGTTCGACTACATCCGCAAATATGGCCGCCAGCACAATGCGCAGCGGTCGATCTATCAGGTCCGCGACCGGTTCGCGCCGCTGACCCGCGAAGAGTTGATCGACGTCACCGAGATCTGGGTCGACGCCGCGCTCAATCTGGCCGATTCCGACCTGCGTCGGATCGACCGGCTGGTCAGGGCACAGAAACGCCGCAGCACGTCATAGCCGCGGCGAAATCCGCGATCCGGAACAGGCCAAGGCTCGGTATCAGGGCTCGTTGATGATTTGACCGCGGCCGGTGAGCTTCATCAGCTCGGTCCGGGCGCGGTCGAATTCGTCATGGAAGAGCTGTAGGTAGGTCCGGCCTTCCCGCTCCAGCTCTCTCCGGCTGATATTGCTGATCGACATACAAAGATTGAAGATTCGCATGGCGCCGATATTGGCGCTGCTGCTGCGTAACGCGTGGACATGGTCGTGGAAGCTGCCAACGCTAAGCGGATTGAGCGCGCTTTCGATGGCGCCGAGGGCGAATTCGACGTCCTCGATGAAATCCTGAATGACCTCCTCGATGAATTTGTCGTCGCCGGCGAGTTGGCGCAGATTTTCGATCGTCTCGGTATCGATCGCGGGTTCGTTGCCGGCGTGGAAACGGGGATGGGTCGCGATCTTATTGGCGTCGGTCGCAACCTCCGCCAACACCGGCGCGGGCCGCGCGTCCTCGGGCACCATTTCATCGATCAGCGCCAGCAGCTGATTGGCCTCCACGGGCTTGCTCTGGAAGGCGTCCATGCCGGCATCCGTGCACGCCTTCTGGGTTTCCGGGGTGACGTCGGCGCTGAGCGCGACGATCGGCACGTGGGGCGCGCCTAGATTGGTAAAGCGAAACATCTTCGTCGCCTCGATCCCGTTCATCACCGGCATGTTTACGTCCATGAAGATGATGTCGAATGTCCCCTTCTCCAGAATATCCAGCGCTTCCTCGCCGTTGGCCACGACCACGCATTCGTGGCCGGCGCGCTCCAATATCTTCGACAACACCCGGCGATTGGTGCGGTTGTCCTCGGCGACGAGGACCCGAACGCTGCGCCGGCTCTTTTTAATCGACTGGCCGGCCTGGCCCTCGATCGGGATATCCGAAAAACTGCCCGCCTGGGCCGCATGCAGCGCATTGAACAGCTGATTCCGGTCGGCCGGATCGTCAACCAGGGAGACCACGTCGGGCGCGATTTGGCCGCCGCTCGGCGCGGCGCGCCCCTTCGGGGTGACCACGATCGTGGCAACGTCCTTGGCCCGTACCCGCTGGCGCAAGACGGTGGCGAATTGGGCGAGGTCGAGGCCGAGCCCCACTTCGTCGGCGATAACGATGACCCGGCCCGACGGATCGATCGCGCCGTCAGGCAAATTGATCAACGGATCGTAGGGATTGTCGGAAACGATCGCGCGCAAACCCAGCGCATAGACCGCCTCCGCGATCTTGCGGGCGGCGATGTGATCGGTCGACACGACCAGCACGCGGTCCTCGGCGGCGTCGAGGGGCTTCGATTCGTCGGCGGCCCGGCGCTGCTTCGCCACGTCGATCGTGAACCAGAACGTGCTGCCCACGCCCTCCGTGCTTTCGACGCCAATCTCCCCGCCCATCAACTCGATCAATTGTTTCGAGATCGCCAAGCCCAAACCGGTGCCGCCAAAGCGGCGGTTCACCGATTCCTCGGCCTGGGTAAAACTTTCGAAAATTTGTTCGACATGGCCGGCCGCAATGCCAATCCCGGTATCGCGCACCTCGACCCGCAGCCGCACGGTCGCCGCGTTCTCGGCGATCGCGTCGGCGGCCAAGATGATCGACCCGGTCTCGGTAAACTTCATCGCGTTGGCAACCAGATTGACCAGCACCTCGTGGATATGCTGGGAATCGCCGTGGAGCAAATAGGGCGTCCTGGCGGTGACGAACATGCCGAGGCGGATGTCCTTGCCATGGGTCTGTTGGCGCAGCATGTTGCGGACGCCGGCCATCAAGCCATGAAGGTCGAAATCGACCGCTTCCACGGTCATCTTGCCGGCTTCGATCTTCGAAAAATCGAGCACGTCGTTGATCAGCGACAGCAGGGACCGGGCCGAGCTCTTGATCGTCGATGCCATTTCGTGCTGTTCGCGGTCCATCTTGGTATCGCGCAGCAGGTCGCTCATGCCGATGACCGCGTTCAGCGGGGTTCGCAATTCGTGGCTCATCGTCGCCAGGAACCGGCTCTTGGCGCGGTTGGCCTCCTCGGCCTGGGCCTTGGCGTCGTTGAGCTTCTTGATCAATGTCGACACATAGGCGGGCAGGATGACGAGTGCCAAAAGCAGGCCGATCGACAGCGAGAGGTTGGTATTCCAGATCGGCGTCAAGGCGACGACGAAGGCGAAACCGATCAAGCTGGCGATGGCCGACGCGAACAGATAAAAGCGGCCATAGCGGAAGCCCATCCCGAACGTGACCCACAGGTAGATCACGATCCAGGGCGCGGTCAGGGTGTCGCCAAAAATCAGAAACAGGGTCAGCGACAGATTGTCCTGAACGATTCCGGCCATCCTGCGGACCGCCGAGGCGCCCGGATAAAGCAGAATATTGACCAACAGCAGGACGGCGACGATGAAGCCCGCGACCGCCACGATCATCGGATAAAGGATACGCGGATCGGCGGCCATCGATTGACCGCCGAACACGGCGTAGGCGCCAAGATAAAGGAAGATCAGGATTCCCAACACGAGCCGGATCAGGATCTGCTCGTGCTCGCTGTCTGTGCGGGCCTTAAAACTGGCCCGAATTTTCCCGAACCCCAAGAAGGCGACATGGAGGATGGTCGTCACGGGAAACAGCACGATGCCGGCCCCGGCCACCGGTTGCCAGACGTCGGAACCGAAACCAAAGGCCGGCCCAAAAAAGACAACGAAAAGGCCGAACGCAAAAAACAGGGCGGCCAGAACGTAGAAGGCAAAGATAGCGGCCGGCGGGCCGGAGACCGTATCGAAGTACGGAGAGAGCTTGCTGAAGCCCTTATCAAATCCGCTGTTCTTGCCCATTCGCACCCGCTGCCCTTGCGCGTCGCCCGGTCGGAGCTGCGCTCGCTCGGCCCTGCCCTCCCGGCGCCCGATCTAGGATATCAGCCCTAACGGTCGGCACGCCGATTCGGCAAACCTTCGCAACCCCAATCTCTTCTTACAGCAAGTCTAGTGGTTCGTGCTAGCCCAGAACACAATCTATTGTGTTTGCCTCTTGGGTCTGCCTATTGGGTCTGCATCGATTTCTCGACCAGCCGCGACGCGGGGAACCGGACGGTTACCGTTGTGCCCTTTCCCTTCGTGCTCACGATATCGAGACGCCCCTCGTGCAGGTCCAGCAGGTCAATCGCAAGCGGCAGGCCAAGCCCCGTGCCGTGGTACTTTCGCACCATCGAGCTTTCGACCTGGCCAAAGCGCGCGGTCGCGATTTTGACCTCATCGTCGGTCATGCCGATGCCGGTGTCGGCGACGGCGATGGCCAGGTCGCCGTCGGCCTCGATCGCCACCGTCACGTCGACCCTGCCGCCGCCTTCGGTAAATTTCAGGGCGTTGGACAGGATATTGAGCATGATCTGCTTAAGGTGCCGTGAATCGGCCCGAAGCCGCGGCAATCCGCTGGCTATCGTGACCGTGGTTTGGATATCGGCCTCTTGCGAGCGTGGCTGGACCACGCGGACAACGCTTTCGACGATTTGTTCGATCGGGACAAATTCCTCGAATACGTCCAGCTTGCCGGCCTCGATCTTGGAGACATCGAGAATGTCGTTGATGATGTGCAGCAGGTGGGTCGCGCTCTCGCCGATGTCGCGGGTGTATTCGCGGTAGCGTGGACTGCCGATGGGTCCCAGGGTTTCCGTCGTCATGATCTCGGCAAAGCCGATGATGGCGTTCAGCGGCGTGCGCAGCTCATGGCTCATATTGGCCAGGAACTCGGTCTTCGAACGATTGGCCGCGACGGCCGCGTCCTTGGCTACCTTGAGCTCCTCTTCGGCCGCCTTGCGGACGGTGATGTCGAGGGACACGGTGACCACGTTGGTGACGTTGCCGAACGCGTCCCGGAGCGGGGATTTCGTCGTCAACAGGACGCGCTTCGACCCGTCCCTGGCCGTATAGGGCTCCTCGATCCGGTACAGGGTTTCACCGCTTTCGAAGACCTTGCGGTCAAGCTCTTGGCTTCGCCGCCCGTACTCACCGCCGAAAAAATCGTCGGCCCGCCGATCGACCGCCTCGGCGGGGGTAATGCCCAATTGCTCGGCCTGGAAGCTGTTCATGAAGATGTAGCGTGAATCGGCGTCGCAGGCGCTGATCATCGCCGGCACCGCATTGATGACGCGGCGCAGGGTCTCCTGGCTCTCGCGCAGGGCGACCTTGTGCTCGCGCTCGTTGAGGACCAGCTTCTGTTCCAGCGAAACCGCCCGATTCTTGATGATCTGAGCCTGCCGGCGGAGGGTCAGCAGGTTCCGGGCACGGGCCTGGAATTCGTTGTGGTCGATGGGGCTCAACAGGAAATCGGTGGCGCCGGCCTCCAGCGCCTGATAGCGGTACTTCTTATCCTCGTAGATCGTCACCACGATGACCGGAACGTCGTAGCACAAGGGCAACTTGCGGAACGCGCGCACAAAATCGGCGCCATCCATCTCCGGCATCTTGAAATCGGTGATGACCAGGTCCGGCGTGTTTTCCTTGATCCATTCGAGGGCCTGCAGCGGATCGGCGAACGCCTCCACCCTCCCGCCCGGTTCCGCGACCTTGGCAAGGCGGGTCAGGATGTTCCGGTTGGTCGCCCGGTCATCGATGATCGCAATCGTTGGCATTCCAGCAGACCGACCTCCTTCGATCGTCCCCATGTTATCTCAAAATACCATTATTTTATCAGATATCCGACCCATTAGATGCGCCAAATATTAAGACTGTGTTAACCTTAAACGATCCCCATGGAAATTGTTTTTCGCACGGTCGCGTCGGAAAAGCGCCGAACACCCTCGTCGATTGCCTTTGCCGCGCCGTTCATGCTAACGCTCTAAACCTGACAGATAAATTGCGCGGGCGATACGGCGTGACAAGCACGACGACGGTCCTCATCCTCAACGGCCCCAACCTCAACATGCTGGGCACGCGGGAACCCGAGATTTACGGCACCACGAGTCTCGGCGACATCGAGGCGGCGTGCCGTAAGCATGCCGCCGGCCTCGGCATGGATATCGATTTCCGCCAGAGCAACAGTGAATCCGAGCTCATCGGTTGGGTCCAGGCGGCCGGCGACGGCATCCGCGGACTTATCATCAATGCCGGCGCCTATACCCACACCTCGATCGCGTTGCTCGACGCGTTGCGCACGATCAGCCAGCCGATCATCGAGGTCCACCTGTCCAATATTTTTCGCCGCGAGGCCTTCCGCCGCCACTCTTTTGTGGCCGAGGCCGCGACCGGCGTCATCTGCGGGTTCGGCGCGGCCGGCTATCTGCTGGCCCTGGACGCCATCGACAGCGAAGCAAAAGCACGCGAGGCCACATGATGGCAGAGATCGAGAAAATTTCCGAAATCGTGCGCAAATTGTCGGCGCTGCTCGATGAAACCGGGCTTACCGAAATCGAATATGGCGACGAAGGTTGGCATGTGCGGGTGTCCAAGGCGGTTGCCGGCGCGTTGCCGGCCGCCCCGGTGGAAACCGCCAGTGCCGCGCCGGCGCCCGCCGACGGCCCGCCGGTCGGCGCGCTCACCTCGCCCATGGTCGGAACCGCCTATTTGTCCGGCGAGCCCGGCGCGGCGCCCTTTGTCGAGGTCGGTGACGAAGTCACCAAAGGTCAGACATTGCTTCTTATCGAGGCCATGAAGACGTTCAACGAGATCCGCGCGCCACGGGCGGGGCGGATCACGGAGATCCTGATCGAAAGCGGTCGACCGGTCGAATTCGGCGACCCGCTGCTTATCATATCCTGAGGGCCCGTCGATGTTCGAAAAAGTGCTCATCGCCAACCGTGGCGAAACGGCGCTGCGCATTCACCGGGCTTGCAAGGAAATGGGCATCCAGACGGTCGCCGTCCATTCGACCGCCGATTCCGACGCCATGCATGTGCGCCTTGCCGACGAAAGCGTCTGCATCGGACCGCCGCCGGCCCGCGACAGCTATCTGAACATTCCCGCAATCCTGTCCGCCGCCACCATCACCGGGGCCGAAGCCATCCATCCCGGTTACGGCTTCCTGGCCGAGAACGCCAATTTTGCCGGCATCATCGAGGAGCATGGCTTCACCTTCATCGGACCGACGGCGGACCATATCCGCATGATGGGCGACAAGGTGACCGCGAAGCGGGTGATGAAAGAGGCCGGCGTGCCCGTCGTCCCCGGATCGGAGGGCGCCGTGGATACCGCCGAGCAGGCGATCGCCGTGGCCAAGGAGATCGGCGGCCCGGTGCTGATCAAGGCGTCGGCCGGCGGCGGCGGCAAGGGCATGAAGGTCGCCGCCACCATCGACGACGTGCCGACGGCGTTCGACCTGGCCCGCGCCGAATCCCGCGCCGCGTTCGGCGACGACACGGTCTATGTCGAAAAATACCTCGACAGACCGCGCCACATCGAAGTCCAGATCCTCGCCGATCACAGCGGCACGGTCATCCACCTCGGCGAGCGCGACTGTTCGGTGCAGCGCCGCCATCAAAAAGTGATCGAGGAAACGCCGTCGCCGGCCCTGAACGCGTCCGAGCGCGAGGAGATCGGCCGGCGCGCCTGCGACGCCATCACCGGATTGGGCTACCGCAACGCCGGCACCCTGGAATTCGTTTATCAGGACGGCGAATTTTATTTCATCGAAATGAATACCCGGCTACAGGTCGAGCACGGCATCACCGAGATGCTCACCGGCATCGATATCGTACGCGAGCAGATCCGTATCGCAGCCGGCCTCGACCTCGGCGTGACCCAGGCCGACATCACGTTCAATGGCCATTCAATCGAATGCCGGATCAATGCCGAGGACCCGGATACCTTTGTCCCCTCGCCCGGCCGGATCACCGAATACCACCCGCCGGGCGGCCTTGGTGTGCGGATCGAGTCGGCGCTTTATTCGGGCTATGAGGTGCCGCCCTATTACGACAGCATGGTGGCCAAGCTGATCGTCCATGGCCGGACCCGCAACGAATGCATGATGCGCCTGCGCCGCTCCCTGGAGGAGTTCGTCATCGGCGGGGTCCTCACGACGATCCCGCTGTTGCGCCGGATCATCGCCGAACCGGATTTTCTCAACGGCGATTACGATGTCCACTGGTTGGAAAAGCTGGTCGGACTGAAAACCTGAACTGACATGACGGTTCTGACGCCCGAAATTCTACTGCAGGCCTATAGCGTCGGCCATTTCCCGATGGCGGAAAGCCGCCACGGCTCCTACCTCTATTGGATCGACCCGGAATTCCGCGGGGTGATTCCGCTCGACCACCCCCATATTCCGCACAAGCTGCGGCGGACGTTACGGCAGGCGCGGTTCGACGTGACCTGCGACCGCGCCTTCGAGGAGGTCATCGAGCGCTGCGCCGAGGCGACGGCCCGGCGCCCCGACACCTGGATCAACGACGAGATCCTGACGCTCTACAAGCGGCTTTTCAAACTCGGCCACGCCCACAGCGTTGAATGCTGGCGCGGCAGCGTCTTGGCCGGCGGCCTCTACGGGGTCTCGATCCACGCCGCCTTTTTCGGCGAAAGCATGTTTTCCCGCGAAACCGACGCCTCCAAGGTGGCGCTGGTTCACCTTATGGCGCGGCTGCGCAAGGGCGGCTATCGCCTCTTGGACAGCCAGTTCATGACCGATCACCTGAAACAGTTCGGTGCGGTCGAGATTCCGCGGAAAAGCTATAAAGTGCGTCTCCAGGACGCATTGTCCTACGATGCCGAATTCTACTCGGAACTATCGGACGACGAAATTTCCGCGTTCCTGCAATCCAGCACCCAGATATCGTAGACCGGGTGTTCCAGCGCCGACAGGGCCGGGCTCGACGCGAACATCCAGCCGCTGAACAAATCCGCGCGCGCCTCGCCCGGCTTGGCGTCGCTGATTTCGAGGAAGGCCGCACTTTCCGGCGGCTCGACCGGCGGCCGTTTATCGCAAATGCGCGGGGTAATGCGAAGCGACCCGAATTCGGCCGTCTCGCCGATCCGGACCTCGATCGTCGACACCCGCGCCGTGATCTTGTCGAGACCCTGGAGCACGGCGACCGCATAGGGATCCGCCTGGGCCGGTGCCGCCGCCGCCAATGCGCCGGCAAACAGAAATAAAGCGAACCGCCGGGCCAATCTAGGAACCTTTGCCGTAATACCAAGGCGCGGTGATAATGACCCATGGAGATCGTGTCCGCTTTTCGCCGGGCAGGTAAGGACGCCGCGGGCGATGCGACGCATCGGTTAGGCGTCCTGACGCCCGCCGGCGGAACGCGGACGCGACCCGGAGGGCGGCTTCCCGTGGCTTTCGGACGTCGTTGCGATCTCTTGCGTTGCCCTTGGCTTGCGATGCCCCGGCA
>Ga0114950_10003785_pt1 | contig 11709 bp, 7 predicted proteins | sample N075metaG_FD_83503 | JGI IMG/M metagenome (GOLD analysis project Ga0114950, IMG submission 83503) | Deep subsurface microbial communities from Kermadec Trench to uncover new lineages of life (NeLLi) - N075 metaG | ecosystem: Environmental > Aquatic > Marine > Ocean trench > Sediment | place...
ATTCTGCTCGGCGCCGTCGGGGGCCCCAAGTGGGACGACATGTCCGTGGACACCCGCCCCGAGAAGGGGTTGCTGGGCATTCGCAAGGCGTTGGGATTGTTTGCCAACCTGCGCCCGGCCCAGGTCTTCTCTGCCCTCGCCCAGGCTTCGAGCCTGCGACCCGAAGTGGTCGAAGGCATCGACATGCTGGTGGTGCGCGAACTGACGGGCGGCATCTACTTTGGAGAGCCGCGCTTCATCGACCGTTCGGGGCCCCTGCGCCGAGCCAGCAACGCCATGGTGTACGACGAAAATGAAATCGCGCGAATTAGCCGGGTGGCCTTCGAGGCCGCCGGGGGTCGGCGCAAGCACTTGACCCACGTTCACAAGGCAAACGTTCTGGAAGTCTCGCAGCTGTGGATGGAAGTCATTCAAGAAGTGGCAAAGGACTATCCCGAAATCGAGCTCGTCCACCAGTTGGTGGATTCATGCGCGATGCTCCTGGTGAAGGAACCGCGACGTTTCGACGTCATCGTGACGGGCAACTTGTTTGGCGACATCCTCTCCGATCAGGCTGCCATGATCACCGGATCTCTGGGCATGCTGCCCTCGGCAAGTCTGGCCGAAGGGGGACTCGGTCTCTATGAGCCGGTACACGGATCGGCTCCGGACATCGCCGGTCAAGACATTGCCAACCCGCTCGCCGCAATTTTGAGCGGGGCGATGCTGCTCGAACATTCGTTTGGCGCGCACGGGGCGGCCGATGAGATTCGCGCGGCCGTAAACGCCGTACTCGACGCCGGGCACCGCACGGGCGACATCGTGCTGCCGGGCGAAGACCGGCCGACCATCGGCTGCACGGAAATGGGCGACCGGGTCCTCGAACAGTTGGGGCAGGCATGAGCAAAGGGTCGAACGGTTTACGCGTTGGGGTTGCGGGAGCGTCGGGAGCCCTCGGGCGCGAAGTTCTCACGGTCCTGTCGGATCGCCGTTTTCCCGTGCGCAAGCTCGAGGCCTTTGCCACCGACCGATCGGTCGGCGAAGAAATCGAATTCGGGGGCGAGACCGCGGCGATCGAACCCGCGCCCAAGACCCTGCGCGGCCTCGATCTGCTGCTGGTCTGCACTCCGCCCGCCGTCGCCCTCGATTTAGTGCGCGAGGCGTTGCAGAGCGAAGTGACGTGTATCGATTGCACCGGCGCGATGGCGGATTCCTCGCAAGTGCCGCTCTATGTCGCCGATCTATGTGCTCCGGATTCGATCCGCAATGCACCCCTGATCGCTTCCCCCGCCGGCGTCTCGCTGGCATGGTCTCACGTACTGGCGGCGATCGAAGGGGTTGCGGGGATCGAGCGGGTGGTGGGCACGGTGTTGCATTCGGCTTCGCGCGTCGGTCGCGCGGGCATCGACGCACTGTCGACCGAGACCTTGAACCTGCTCAATCAAAAAGACGCACCGACCAGCGATGTTTTTCCCAGCGAAGTGGCCTTCGACTGCTTCGCCCTGCCGGGGGAAAGCGAAGCGGACCGGGCCGCAAGTTGCGAGCGCGACTTGATCCGCGACCTGCGCCGGCTGGTCGCGACCGACCTGAGGGTCGCGACCTCATCCGTCCAGGTTCCGACGTTTGCGGGGGAGGGAAGCAGTCTCGCGGTGCAGACGCGACGCCCTCTCTCGGTCGAACAGGCCAGGGAACTGTTTCGCAAGGCTCCGGGTCTCGAACTCTGGGACGAGGACGAAGTCGGGCCCTCGACTCGGCAGACCGCGGGCCAGGACTTTGCGGCGGTAGGCAGGGTGCGGCCGGATCCTTCGGTCGAGAACGGCCTGCTGCTCTGGGTTGCGGCGGACACCTTGCGACTCGCGGCGATCAACGCCGTCAAGATCGCCGAGACCCGCCTGGGCACCGGCTGAGGAGTGGGGCCGGTGCGCGACTTTCGCTTGGTCCTCGAATACGACGGCGCAAATTTCGAGGGATGGCAAATCCAGTCGGGCGATTGCCGCACGGTCCAGGGGTGTCTGCAGGTCGCCGCTGAGAAGATTTCTGGATCTACCGCTCGGGTACAGGGTTCCGGGCGCACCGATTCGGGGGTTCACGCCGAAGGGCAGGTTGCGGCGCTCTCCCTCGACACGGTGCTCGACAGCCGCGAACTGCTGCGTGCGCTCAACGGCAATCTGCCCCAGGACATGGTGGTGCTCTCGGTCGACAGCGCTGCTACGGGCTTCGACCCGCGCAGGCAGGCCAGCTCCAAGCTCTACCGCTACGCCATCTGGAACGGCCCGCTGCGGTCGCCTTTGCACTCGGGGCGTTGGCTGCACTTCCCCCGGGCGCTCGACCTAGCAGCCATGGGTGCGGCCGCCGAGATCCTGCAGGGCCGCCACGACTTTGCCTGCTTCCAGGCCGCGGGCTCGGAGGTGGAGCAGACGGTGCGAGAGCTGTTCCGAATCGACATTCAAGGGGTTCTCGAGGGCGAAATCGCGATCGAAGTCGAAGGATCGGGGTTCTTGCGCCACATGGTGCGCAACATCGTCGGTACCCTTCTCGAAGTGGGTATCGGCAAGCGCGAACCCGCGTCCATGGCCGCCCTGCTCGAGAGTCGGGACCGCGCCCAGGCTGGCCCGACCGCGCAGGCTCTGGGCCTGACTCTGGTCTGGGTGCAATACGGGGATCGAACGCCCGTCGCGGCGGACCCGGGTGGGGTTTCCCCTGAAAAGACAGCCGTTTAAGGCCCTGCTAAGCGATCGATCCCACTTGACGCAGGCCCGTCACTCCGTTAAAAATTGCCGGTCCCACATTCAGACAACCCCAGCAATTCTGTCCGTTCTGTCGAGAGAGTCGAGAGAGAGTCGAGAGTAACGGCTGATTTTTGCACCCTGAACCGCCGCGTTTCGCAAGCTAGTGAGGTCGGCGTTCAGGTTGCTGTGACGAGCGAGGAACGATCCCCATGGGAGCCACAGCCCACAAGGCGACCCAGAGCACCAAGCCCGCCGACGTCGAGCGAGGTTGGTTCGTGGTCGACGCCACGGATCTGGTGCTCGGCCGGCTGGCCACCCGCATCGCCAGCGTGCTGCGCGGCAAGCATCGCCCGATCTTTACGCCCCATGTCGACACCGGGGAGTATGTAATCGTAGTGAACGCGGAAAAGATCAAACTCACGGGCAACAAGCTCGAGAAAAAGAAGTACTACAGTCATTCGGGCTACAAGGGCTCGCTCAAGGAAATTTCGGCGGGGAAACTTCTCGCTTCGGCCCACGCAGACCGCGTGGTTCGCAAGGCGGTGACGGGCATGCTGCCCAAGGGTGCGCTCGGTCGGAAGATGGCGACCAAGTTGAAGGTCTACACCGGCCCCAATCATCCTCACGCCTCGCAAAAACCAGAGGAGTTGAAACTTGGCTGAGGTCACAATCGCCACCGGCAAGCGCAAGAGTGCCATCGCCAGAGTGCGAATCATGGCGGGTTCGGGTCAGATCCTCGTCAATGGTCGCACCTGTGATGAGTACTTTCCCAGAATCGCACTGACGAAGATGGTGCGGCAGCCGCTCGTGGATACTGAAACCCTCGAAAGCTATGACATTCACGTGAACGTTCACGGCGGAGGCGTCACCGGCCAGGCCGGCGCCCTGCGTCACGGGATCGCCCGGGCGCTCGAGAAGCTCGATCCGTCGCGCCGTTTGACACTCAAGCAAGCGGGGTATCTCACGCGAGATTCCCGTCGTAAGGAACGCAAGAAGTACGGACAGAAGGGCGCTCGCGCGCGCTTCCAGTTCTCGAAGCGTTGAGCCTCGAAGGGAAATGCGTTTTCTCTCCAAACGGGAGACCCTTCGGGTCTCCCGTTTCCTTTTGGGATGACTTTTGAGTTCTAACGGACAATTCTTTTGGGCGGTCGAGACGAGCGGAAAAGGCTGAGAGATCAAAGATGAAGGTTGCAATCATAGGAGCGAGTGGATACGTGGGTCTCGAGCTGGTGCGCATCGTGTTGCGCCACCCGGAACTCGAGCTGAGCGTGGTGACCTCCGAACAGCGCGCCGGACAGCTGGCCGGCGACTGCTTCCCCGCGCTTCGGGGTCTGACTGACCTACGCTTCGACGCCAACGATCCCCAGAGCCTGGCCGGGCGCGTCGATGTGGCCTTCAGCTGTCTGCCCCATGCGGCCTCGGCCACCACCGTGGCGGCGCTTCGCAAGGCTGGAATCGTGACCTTGGACCTGTCGGCCGACTTCCGACTGCGCAGCGCCGACGTCTACAGGCAATGGTACGGCGAGCACAAAGCCCCCGAACTCTTCGGTCGGGCGGTGTACGGCATGCCTGAGATTTATCGAGACGAGCTCCCGGCTGCGGAGTTCATCGCAGCGCCGGGCTGCTTTCCGACCGGTGCACTGCTCCCTATGTTGCCCTTCTTGCGGGCCGGGGTGGTGGAAACCGACGCGATCTTCATCGACGCCAAGACCGGAGTCTCGGGTGCCGGACGCAGCTTGCAAGACGGATTCTTGTTCGCAGAACTCGACGGCAATTCTCACGCCTACAAGGTGGCGAACCATCGACACGGCCCCGAGATCGAGCAAGAGGCGAGCCTGGCGGCGAATCGGGATGTCAGCGTGACGCTGGTTCCGTATCTGATTCCCACGATCCGGGGCATCGCCACCAGCGTGCTGATGCGCTCGCGGGAGGTTCTCAGTGCGGATGCCGCCCAGGAGATTCTGCAGTCGGCCTACGCCGACGAACCCTTCGTCCGGGTGTTGCCCCCGGGAGAGACTCCAAAGCTGCAGTCGGTCAAGGGCAGCAACTACTGCGATGTTTCGGTGACCCTCGACGAGCGCACCGGAAACCTGATCGCACTCTCCGCGATCGACAACCTGGTGAAGGGCTCGGGCGGTCAAGCGGTCCAATGTCTGAACATCATGCAGGGATGGGCGGAGACGACGGGGCTGAGTGAGATGGCTTTGCTGCCATGAGTGCAAACGCCGTTTGGACCGGATACGGACGATGCTGGACAATGGTGGTTGTGATGCGCATCGGATACGCTTCGTTTCGACCGAGCACGTTTCCAACCCCCCAGGAATTGCCCAGTAAACTGACCTGACAACCAAAGGGAAGCGGAGGCGACCATGCACGCAAGGCAGACCAAGTACATCTTTGTAACGGGGGGCGTGCTCTCCTCATTGGGCAAAGGCCTGGCTTCGGCGTCCATTGGTGCGCTGATGGAAGCCCGCGGTCTGCGGGTGACGTTTCTGAAACTGGACCCGTATTTGAACGTCGACCCTGGAACCATGAACCCGTTTCAACACGGCGAGGTCTACGTCACCGAGGACGGCGCCGAAACGGATCTCGACCTCGGTCACTACGAACGCTTCACCAGTTCGGTGCTGGGACAGGTGAACAACGTCACCGCCGGCCGAATCTACGATTCGGTGCTGGCCAAAGAGCGCCGCGGCGACTACCTCGGCGGCACCGTCCAGGTGATTCCCCATGTGACGGACGCGATCAAAGAGCGCATCTACGAAGCGGCCCAGAACATCGACATCATCTTGGTGGAAATTGGCGGCACGGTGGGGGACATCGAATCGCTGCCGTTCTTGGAGGCGATTCGGCAGTTTCGCTCCGAGGTCGGCCGCCAGCACACCTGTTTCATTCACGTGGCGCCCGTGTTTTATCTGGCGACTGCGGGAGAGGTCAAAACCAAGCCCGTGCAGCACTCGGTCAAAGAGTTGCAGTCGGTCGGCATTGCGCCCGACATCATTCTCTGTCGCACCGACCGCTTCCTGTCGAAGAGCATCAAGGCCAAGATCTCGCTCTTCTGCAACGTCGACGAAGACGCCGTGATCACGGCCAAAGACGTCGACAGCATCTACGACGTTCCGCTCGTGTTTGCCGCTGAGGGTCTCGACGAGAAGATCAGCCAGGTGTTGAACATGTGGACCGGGCGGCCGGATCTGCGGCGCTGGGAAGAACTTTCGGCAAACCTGCGCAACCCGGAAGGTGAGATTACGATCGCGATGGTGGGCAAGTACGTCGATCTCACCGAGTCGTACAAGAGTTTGAACGAAGCGCTGGTGCACGGCGGCGTCTCGATCCGAACCAAAGTGAACATCGAGTATGTCGACTCGGAAAAACTCGTCGACGCCAGCGTGCTTTCCCAGGCCGACGGCATTCTGGTTCCCCATGGCTTCGGTTCGCGCGGGGTCGAGGGTAAGATCCGGGCGGTGCAGTACGCGCGCGAAAACGGGGTTCCCTATCTGGGCATCTGTTACGGCATGCAACTCGCGGTCTGCGAGTTCGCCCGCAACGTCGCAGGTCTCACGGACGCCAACTCCAAGGAAGTGAATAGCGACACGCCACATCCCGTCATCGCGCTGCTACCCGGCCAGGAAGAAATCAAAGACAAGGGCGCGACCATGCGTCTGGGCGCCTATCCCTGTGTCCTTACGCCGGGAACCCGGGCCCATGCGGCCTATGGAAAGACCGAGATCAGCGAGCGCCACCGTCATCGCTACGAATTCAACAACGAGTACCGAGAGCGTCTGGCCGCCGCGGGAATGGTGTTTTCCGGCATGTCACCGGACGGCAATCTGGTCGAAGTCATCGAATTGCCGGATCATCCGTTCTTCATCGCTTCGCAGTTCCATCCGGAGTTCGCCTCGAAACCCTTCGAACCCGCCCCGCTGTTCGTCGCCTTCACCAAGGCGGCGCGCCAGCATCGGGACGGAGAGATCTAAGCCCGGCCGGGGCAGTTTGCATTCCGCGCGGTTGGCGCTAAAAACTGCTTTCTGGATGGGACGTTAGCTCAGTTGGCTAGAGCACTGCCTTCACACGGCAGGGGTCGGTGGTTCGAGTCCACTACGTCCCACCATCCCCCGTTTGATTCTACCTAACCGAGTCGGCGCGGCTGCGACCTGCTCTGTCGAAGGGCTGGATCGTGCCTGAGTCCGCGGACCTGACGGTTGGGTACCCAACGCGAGTTGAACAATTAGCGGCCGCAATCAGTCCAAAATTCCCCCTTTGGTCCATCTGATCTCGGAACAGTTGGCGTTGCGGCGGGCTGGCCAGGAAAAAGCGCACCGAATTGATGCCGGTGTGAAGCAGTTCATTGCCAGGGCGACGAGAGTGGCCGAGAGTGAGCTACGAGCGTTTCGCCGGAGATGTTGCGGCAGATGAATACGCGACGCCGGAGAGGGTCACAGGAGCTGGGGAATTGCGAATCAAATCACACCCAGGGACACGAGGATCACTTACAATGTTGCATTGATCAGGAGGCAGATGCTGAGATGGAAAAGGATTCCGGCTGGGTACGACGCACCTCCGTATCGCTGATCTTCACAGCGAGTTTGTTTCTCTCCCTGTTCGCCACCTCGGCGTCCCTCGCTCAGGTCACGGTCTACGGCAGCCTGAAAAAGTTTGCCTCCGACCCCGGCACTGTAGAACTCAACGGTCCGACGCTCGTATACGTCTACATGGACGGCGGCCCGAATCCAGGGACCTCCGGCGAAGAATGCGAGTCCAGCGGCGGCGGCGACCACGTTTGCCAGTGGGCCGTCCGCTTTAGCACGACCGGTGACCTGGTAATTTCGGACGTCGCGTGGAGCGGCTTTCCATTGCCCGTCGAAGACGACGAGCCCACTGTGGCCCCCGCAGTAGAGCGCGATGGAACCGGCGGAGATGCCGTTGACGGTGATCTCGGGCCGACACAGCTCGCCATTGTTTCGGTGTCGGGCACCGATGGTGCGCTGCAGATCGAAACCCCCAACGGCTTTGGCTTCGTCGACCGCAACGGCATCGCGCAGCTGGTCGCGACCGAGTTGGGCGAAGCCCCGGGCGTCAACGTCCTGGGGCGCACCCGCAATCTTCCGTACCGGGATCTCACGGTGGAGCAGACGATGAGCTGCGGCGCGCTCGGCAATGGAGAGCTTCGCTGCTGGGGCACGGTTACGGGGTCTCCGCCGGCGGGCAGCTTTAACGAAGTCGATGCGACATCGATCGGGGGCTGTGCTCTCGACGCGGGCGATGTGGTCTCTTGCTGGGGCAGCTTGCCGTCGGCGCCGAGTACCGAATACGTTCAGCTGGCCGGCGGGACCGGGCATGTTTGTGGTCTGACGAAATTTCTCGAAGTGGAGTGCTGGGGCGACGACGGTTCAGCGGGTTCGGTCGAACTCGACGAGCCCTTCGGCAGCGTCAAACTGGTTTCCCGCGGCGCCGAGCACGCCTGCGCCTTGCGGTTCGACGGCTCGGTGGTCTGCTGGGGCAGCGACGCTTCGGGGCAGTCGACACCTCCGGGTGGCATCCTGTTTATCGGTCTTGCCGGAGGCACGGATCACACCTGCGGCCTGAGGTCCATAGGAACGATCGAATGCTGGGGCGACAACAGTTTCTTCCAGTCGGCCCCTCCCGGTGACACGGACTTCATCGATTTGTCGGCCGGGGAGCGCAATAGCTGCGGTCTTCACAGCGACGGGAGCATTACGTGCTGGGGCAGCGACACCTTGGGTCAGTCCTCGCCGCCCGCGGGCAACTTCAAGAGCATTACCCTGGCGGCGTTCTTCGGTTGCGCCAGCGACTCTGACGGCTACCCGACTTGCTGGGGCAGTGGAACGGCGGGATCCGACGTTCCCGTCGAGGTGGCCTACCCCAGAATCGCTGCGGGTGACCTCCACACCTGTCAGATCGACACCGAAGGCGGACTCGGCTGCTGGACGACTGAGCCTTTTCCGGGCACGCCTCCGGTTGGCCAGTACATCGACCACGATGGTGACTTTGATTTTGGCTGCGCGGTAACCGCGGCGAGCGGCGTGGGCGCCTGCTGGGGCGACAACTCGGACGGTCAGGCAACCCCGAACCTGGCGGAATTGTACACCCAGGTTGCGACGGGCGAGGCTCATGCGTGTGGTCTTGAAATTGATAGCACGGTTACCTGCTGGGGCTTGAACACCAGCGGTCAGGCCAGTCCACCTGTAGGCAGCTTTCTGCGTATCGCCGCTGGGGGAAGTTTCACCTGCGGAATCAAGACGACAGGCTTCTTGCAATGCTGGGGACTGAACACATCCGGTCAGTCTTCGCCTCCGTTGGGCACCTACACGGATTTGCGACTCGGTGTCAATCACGCTTGTGCGATGACAACCGATGGCCTTTTGAGCTGCTGGGGTGACGACACCCTCGGCAAGGCAACCCCGCCGCTGGGCACTTATGCCTCACTTGGCGTCGCCTTCGGTCACAATTGCGCGGTGGACACGAACGGCTTGATTTCATGTTGGGGAGAGAACAGCGTCGGCGAGTCGACGCCACCCCTCAACGTAAATTTCCACAACGTCAGCGCCGGGGGCTCGAGCCACACTTGCGCCGCAGCGAATAGCGGCGCGATCTATTGCTGGGGAGACAACGCCGAGGGCCAGTCGGCTCCCCCCTTCGACTTCGACGGCGACGGCATCGAGGATGTCGGAGACAACTGTCCAGACGACTTCAATCCCGCGCAGACCGACACCGACGGCGATGGTGTTGGCGACCTGTGTGACAACTGTCCAATCCCCAATCCGGCGCAGTTCGACACGGACCAGGATGGCATTGGCAATCTATGCGACACCGAGGTGATCATCACCATCACACGGTTGGGTGGAGGTGGAGCCTTCGCGCCACCTGCCGGTGGTGCCGGAGCGAGTTCAGCCGGGGCAGCCGCAGCGGGTGCCGCGGTTGAAACCGAGTACCAAATCACCTTGTTCTGCGCTGAGGACCTAATCCAGCGAGTGACCCTGGGCGTGATCATGCCCGCATCCCTGAATTTCAACGTAGCTACGACCAGGTTCGGTGCAAATTCCTCCACCGATAATGGTTGTCTCGAACTCGATCCCAACAATTGTATTGGCGCGACTGGGATCGAACCGGGCGTGATGAACTTGAGCGAGTCGCGTGTTTTTGTGCCCAGCTCGGGTGTCGGGCATTCCAATACGTTCTACTTCACGGCGGAGGGTGCTGGATTTCCACCCGAACTCTGTGCGCCCGGCGAGACAGTGAGTCTGTTCAAAATTGTGTCAGCTACCGGAGTTGCCCAGACGGACCGTGCGGTCTTCACTCAGGAGGGTCTTAGCGAAGTCAGTGCTGAGGCGGGCGGTGGCTTCCCGGACGATGGGATCGTGAATGCTGCAGGCGACTCCCTCGGGGTTGAAGAATTTATCTGGGCGGTGGGACCCATTGATGCCAAAGTGCAGCTCCTGGTGAAGCAGAATCCGGACGACCCCTTTCTGAACGAATGGGATGTCTACCTGAAATCCGCAATCGAGATCAGGGACTTGACGTTTGGCGCCATCGCCCGAGCTAGCAGCAGCTTTGAGGACGAGGACATCAAAATGCTGGGCTGCACGCCAAACATGACGAGCCCAACGTTGCCGAGCACCTCGTGTGAAAATCCGGGTACCACGATCACGATCAATGCCGATCGCAGTGCATCCTTTACCGTAGGCATCGATAACTCGTTCGATCGTCCCGACGTCATGTACGTGCACATTGTCGGAGACATCCAGTCTCAGGTCGGCGTAGAAAAGACGATTAACGAATTCAACGTGCCGATCAAGATCGGAACCCTCTACGTACGCGGTTCGAATGGGAACCCTCCCTCACTCATAACTGAGGGAGCGGGCAGCGTTTCGCCAACGGGCACCGCCGCCATTGTCGAAGCCAATCCCATCGAAGGTGAGACCATCGACGAGGAGACAGACGTGGCGCTGTCCGCAGCGGGTGGCTTAGCTGTCGATTCAGACGGCGACGGCGTCTGGGACAACAGCGACAACTGTGTTTTCGAATCCAACACGGACCAGAAGGACGCCGGCGGCCACAACCCGTTTGACGCACCGGATGGTATCGGGGACGCCTGTCAATGCGGGGCCGCAAACGGACCCGAGGATCCGAATAGCGGCCAGATCGATAACGCTGACCGGGTGGCGCTCCAGCAGGTGTTGACCGGAAGTGTCGTGGATCAGGATGCCATGGACCGCTGCAGTGTCTCGGGTGACACGGGCTGCGACATTCTGGATATTGTGATCTTGGAACTGGCCACCGAAACTGCATTTTCGCCGGCCGGTCCCGGTCTCAAGTCGGTTTGCGTCAAGGCCGTTTCCACCTTCGCCGGTGACAGCCAGTAGGAGGCTAGGGTGACGCGCAGGTTTTTCGCATTCATTGTCTTGTCGTTCGCCTGGAGCACCGCTGCGGGCGCCCAGAGTCACGGGTCCGACCCGACTCCGGAAACCACTCCGGACATCGAACTCGATAATTCGTTCGGCGACCTCGGCGACCTCGTCGAGGACAACGGTACCTGGAATATCGTTGACGGTCTCGGGAAGTACAACGAAACCGGTACGAGCCTCTTTCATTCTTTTGGCCGCTTCAACGTCGGGCCGGGAAAGATCGCGAAGTTTACGGCCGACCAGGGCCTGCCAGAGCGCGTCTTCGCCAGAGTTACCTGGGGTGAGTCCACCCGCATCGAGGGAATCCTGGACAACGCGATTCCGGGTTCAGATTTCTACCTCATCAATCCAGCCGGCATCGACTTCGGGGGAAAGGGCCAGGTCACTGGCTCGGGTTCGTTCTACGCCACAACCGCCGGGCGGATCAATATGAAAGTCGATGGGCAAATTGCCGAAAGCTTCGAGGCCTATGGTGGCGGAGCGGCACCAATACTCTCGGCGGTGCCGAGTACATTCGGATTCCTTCCCGCATCGGTCGCTGATTCATCTGGATCGATCAAGTTCTTGTCGCTCGA
>Ga0114950_10003789_pt1 | contig 11701 bp, 11 predicted proteins | sample N075metaG_FD_83503 | JGI IMG/M metagenome (GOLD analysis project Ga0114950, IMG submission 83503) | Deep subsurface microbial communities from Kermadec Trench to uncover new lineages of life (NeLLi) - N075 metaG | ecosystem: Environmental > Aquatic > Marine > Ocean trench > Sediment | place...
TGACAAATTCGATGGCTCTGACGATTTAAGTTTTATAATTAAAGCCACTGATGAAATAAGTTCTGATTTTGAGCAATCCCGAATACTTACAATTATTGGTAGTAAAAAAGACCTGAGTACTTCAAATTTCATTCTCGTTGTAAAAGCCACAGATAACATCAGCTCTAGTTTTGAAAAGAAACGCGTACTAAGCAATCTTATTAAGTACAATGATTTTGATGAACAAAAATCCCTGGCGATGCTGGAAGCAATTGAAGAGGTGTCAAGTAATTTTGAAAAGTCAAACTTGCTGACCGCTCTGGGGCCGAAATTACCAGATGATTCAGAGGTGAAAGATTCATTTCGGGCTGTAGCTAAAACAATCACTTCCGATTTTGAATATGGGAAAGTTATGCGAAGCGTCGATTTCTGACAGAATAAATTGATTTATCTCATCAGGTTAAGCATTTTAGTCAATCATTATCTACCATGCTTGCCTTGTGAATCCAGTCACTTTCAATAATGGAAAATATTATTCAATGAAAAATCATTGGGATTGGGTTTTATACGGCCTTGCAACTGGATTCTCCCTATTTATCTATTTATACTTCAGCTATTATGAACAGTTCCCCGGATTAGATCAACTTATTCCCTATCTGGAAGTTGCAGTAGTAACCCTTGCAGGTGCATTTACAATTCGATTGGGAAACAGGTACCTGGATTCAAAACTTCCATGGACCAAACATTTTATTCTACGATTTAGTGTTGGAGTAATTGGTGGAATGGCTACCCTGCTAGTTGCTTGTTTTTTAGGACTGGTATTACACAGTTTGTTTGCACCGGGTATTATTGATTTTGTAGCAAACGAAATGAGAAACGAGTGGATGAAATTGATCATCTTATCTTTTTTTATCCTGTTCATTTTCCAGGCGGCATACTTCAGTCTATATTCTTATCAACAATATGCCATTGTTCAAATCAACAATTACGTTAGTAGAAGAAATCAGATTCGTTTGCAGTTTGAAGCTCTTAAGAGCCAGTTAAGCCCTCATTTTCTGTTTAATAGCCTGAATACTATTTCTTCGCTTGTCCATAAAAGTCCTGATGATGCCGAAGAATTTGTCAGACGACTGGCAAATATATACCGGTATGTGATCTCCAATAAACAGGAACAGTTGGTAAAGGTCGAAGAGGAAGTCAATTTCATAAAATCTTATTACCATCTTTTGAAAGTTCGGTTTGAAGATGCCCTGAAGCTTGAAATAAATCTTCCCAAACAGGTTTTGAAATCAAGTATTCCTCCTTTGACTTTACAGATTCTCGTTGAAAATGCTGTTAAACACAACAAAGTGGATGAATCAAACAGCCTCCAAATATACATTGGCGCTATTGATAATACTTACTTGCGTATTTCCAATAATAAAAGTGAAAGCAGGCCCGAGGTTAAATCCTTCAAGGTAGGTCTGGATAATATAAGAAAAAGGTATGCGTATTATTCTGAAAAGAAAATACAAATCCACGATCGTGAGACTTTCACTGTTGAATTACCGGTAATAAACCAGACAAGCTGATGCAATCCGAAGCTTTCCATAACAATGTAATTTTTCGAATTTTATGGCCGCCAATATTCGGCGCTCTTGCATATCTATTAATACTCTTGCTAAATAACAACCTGGATGACCTCTCGTCCAGTTATTTTACGCAGGAGTTTCTATTCACCGTTATTCTCACTTTTGGTGTCTTCGAAATTAACCGGCTATTCATTAATCTAAGCCGCAAAATAAATATAACCTCGATATCAGGACGCATTACATTTATTTTAAATATCGCCCTGATTCTAACCACCATATGCGTATTTGTACTCGTGACACTATATTTTAAACTCATCTTGAATTACAGTTCAATGGGTTCATTTTCTCGTGAACTAACCATCTTCCTGTTTATTTTTCCTGCGGCGAGCCTGGTTTATACAGCACTGGTAATTGCTAACCAGTTTCTTTACCAGGAAAATGAAAATCTTATCCAACACGAAAAAATACTCTCTGAAAACCTTGAATTAGAGCTGGTAAAATACCAGAATGATGTAAACCCTGAACTGTTTTATGATAGTCTCGAATCTTTAATTTCCCTATTGCACAAAGATCCGTTTGACGCAGAAGACTACATTGATCGATTAGCTATGGTTTACCGGCATATTCTTTCAAACAAAAACGCAGAATTGACCTCACTGAAAGAAGAGCTTACTGCCTGTAACAACATTGTGGTGTTGCTCAATGAAAAGTACAACCATCTGATTTCACTGAAGTCTTCTCTAAATGAGGAGGAAATACAGTCTATATTGGTAATACCCGGGTCAATTACCAACATCGTGGAGTCCATTATTAGAAATTCAATTATTACACCGGTGCTGCCCCTTGCAATCGAGTTGGAGGAAGAGTCAGATGACTATTTCACAATCCGTCACAAACTAAACGAGCGGCTTCAATCAACTTCAGATAATCGGTTTTATGATATTCAAAAAGCATATTCTATATTTGAAAAACCAATAGTTACCGTAAAAGCTTACGGCGAGCAATTTGTGAAAATTCCCATACTACGAATGGAGAAATCTACTCAATCAAGTGAAGTGCTATGAAGATTCTGATTGTTGAGGATGAACAACCGGCGGCAGAAAAATTAGCAAGATATATCCATCGTTATGATTCAGGGTATGAGGTATTAGCTGTCGTAAAAAGTGTTGAATCTGCTGTGGATTGGTTTAACCTAAATATTGAGGTTGATCTTGTGTTCATGGACATTCAATTGCTTGATGGAAAAAGTTTTGCCATTTTCGACCAGGTCCAGGTGAAAGCTCCAATTGTATTTACAACTGCTTTCGATGAATATGCCCTGGAAGCTTTTAAAGTCAACAGTGTGGCCTACCTCTTAAAGCCTTACACGTTTGAGGATCTGAAAGGAGCAATTGACAAAACAAAAGGGCTTCAAAAAAAAGGGAGTACCAATGCAGATCTGAATACTATTTTAGCAAAACTCACAGGTTCTGAAAAAAACTATAAAACAAGGTTTATGGTTAAGATCGGCCAACATATTAAAACAATACCCGTTCAGAATATTCGTTTATTTTTCGCCGAAGGTCGTAATGCATACATTGTAACTTCAGAGGGTAGAAAATTGATCATCGATTTTAATCTCGAGCAGCTCGAAGACCTGCTGGATCCCCAGTATTTTCTTCGGGTAAACAGATCATTTATACTTCACATGGATTGTATAAAAGACGTGATTGTGTATTCAAATAGCAGACTTAAGGTGATTTCAGATCAATCCCTGGACAGAGAAATCATCATAAGCAGAGAGAAAGTACCAATATTCAAGTCCTGGATTGACGGTAACAGCTAGTAATTAGCTCTCTGTATTACTTCATTTTCAGCGTCCAAATTGGTCTTTTTACATGATTTACAATGTCTTCTGCCAAGCTTCCGCTGAATAAATGAGCAAATCCAGTCCTGCCATGGGTTCCCATTGCCAGCATATCTGCACCAATTTCCTCCGCATAGTGGATCATTCCTTCTTCCTCATCAGTGTCGTTGTAAATCCGTACATCAAAGTTGTCAAACATTTGGTTTTCAAGCCATTTATTTATTCGTCGCTTTGAAATAATATCAGGTTCGAAACTATTTAATGAATTGATCCTGACAAAATGAATTTTTGCACCAAAATACGTTTGTAACTGTTTTAGATGCCTGATCAATTCCGGATGATCACCTTTAAAATCAGATGCGAATACAATATCCTTAATGGTATTTATTTTGATTGGTCCTTTTAGAGTAATAACAGGACAAAAGGCATGCCTTACTACTTTTTCAGCGTTGGAGCCAATGATCATTTCTTCGAATCCGGAAGATCCTTTTGAACCCATAATTACCAGTTCATAACCATCAGAATCAAGCTCTTTGATCAGGTTGATAAATGGGTTCCCAATCTTAAGCTCATGATCAACCTGAACTCCCCGATCCAGGATTTGCCGGGCAGACTTTTCAAGCAAACTTTTGTTCTTGTCAATCATTGTGCGGACAAATTCACTTTCGGTTGGGTCAGGCCCACCAATATCCAATGTAGAGTAAGCAGATGACATGGGATATTCATATACATGAACCAGTTTGATTGCCAATCCATTTTTTAAGGCAAGTTCTACGGCAAATTCGATGGCAATTCCTGCCTCTTCTGAAAAATCCGTTGGAATTAATATCTTTTTCATTTCGCTATTTTCTAGTGTTATAAGTAAGAACAGGTCGTTTGCTGTGGTTTACCAAATCTTCTGCAATACTTCCGCTTAGCAGATGTGAGAATCCTGTACGGCCATGTGTAGTCATTACAAGTAATCCTGCTTGTATCTCCTCTGCGAAATACATGATCCCATCTTCCTCAATCGTGTCATTGTAAACATTAAACGTACATTTAGACAACCCATGCTCTTTAGCAAATTTTTTCATGAGCTTTCTTGAACTCCAATCCGTAATGAAATTATTTGGCGTGTTAACTCTTAACAAATGAACTTCAGAATCAAAAGCTTCCTGGAGCATCTTCACCTGTTCAATTAACTCAGAATCGCTGTCAATAAAAGTTGAAGCATAAATAATACTTTTAAAAGTCTGTTCATCGACAAATTCCTTCACCGTCAGCACCGGAATTTTGGCGCTTCGCACTACTCTTTCAGCATTGGATCCAACAAGTATTTCATTCATACCACTTGTACCCTTGGTGCCCATTACAACCATGGTATAACCGCCGCTTTCAATTTCCTCTCTTATAAGTTCGTTGGGTTTTCCGATTTTTATGGATGACGTGACTTGAATTTCTTCAAGACCGGGAGTTGAAACAAGCTCCGTCATTCGACGTTTAGTGGCTTTAATGAGTTTTAGAAAAAACACATCCTCCATGTCTGTTCCTCCACCAGGTGCTCCCTGGATATTAAAACCCGTATGGGCTGATGACTCAATGACATGAAACAAATGAAACTCTGCATTAAACTTTTTAGCAAGGTAATAACCTGCTTCTACGGCATGATTGGCTTGCTCTGAAAAATCAGTCGGACAGAAAATCTTTCTCATTGTGATACGATTTTAATACGAATCACAAGATACTGAAATCATTATAATGTAGTTATGATCTTTATCACGTAATAATAGAAGACTTGTTAAGGAGATCGCAATCCTGTTTTACTAATAACCTGAGTTCGACCTAAGGTTAATAACAATGACAAATTCACTTACTGGAAGCCTATCAATAACTTGAACACTACCTGCTAATTATTATTCCAACACCAAAAAGAACTACAAAAAGTAGCGTAGAGAGGGCCATTTGTTTCAGGTAAGGGTCGAGTGAAACTGCATCCTTCTTTTTTGAAACATTCCATCCATTTAGAATGAATAACGGCAATGACAATACATAAACAAATTGAACAGGTGAGTGGTACTGTTTGATAGTAAAGACAATGGCACATATCCAGCCTCCGGCAAGAAGCATCCAATGATACATCACCGCCTTGTTTCTTCCGATCCTAACGGGTATCGATCTCTTTCCTGCAAGTTTATCAGAATCAATGTCCCGAATATTGTTGATGTTTAAAACCCCTGTTGCAAAAAATCCTGAAGTTATGGCCAGCCAGATATTGGAAGATTCGAATGTGCCTGTATGAAGGTAGTATGTTCCTAATACGCCAACAAATCCAAAGAAAAGTATCACTGAAGCATCACCCAGTCCTGCATAGCCATATGGTCGCTTGCCTGACGTATAAAAGACTGCTGCTGCTATCGCCAGCAACCCGAGGGTAAAAAATATAATGAACAACTCAAGGTTAAATCCAAAAGAAACAATTAAAAGAAGGATACCGCTTAGTAAAGACAGTCCAATAAATATCCCCATGGCTTTCTTCATCGTATTTGTGGAAATTATCCCACTTTGGACTGCGCGTACAGGACCTTCCCTGCCAGGGCTATCGGCTCCGTGTTTGGAATCACCATAGTCATTGGCCAGGTTGGACAATATTTGTAAAAATATAGTTGTAATCGCACTCAGGACCAGTACCTGCCATCTAAAAAACCCACTATACACCGCCAGAAAACTTCCAAGAAAAATACTCGCTAACGCCAGTGGAAGTGTTCTAAGTCTGAATGCCCCAATCCATGCTTGTATTCCTGTCATAACCCGGTTAGATCTTACCCATTATTTCCTCCGAAAGTGGTTTAATGGCTGATCCATAAAAATTTACCAATTCACCGTTTTTATTGACAAGGTATTTGCAAAAATTCCAATTAGGTTCAACGTCATTCCATCCATTCTCATCCTTGCTTGTAAGCCAGTTATACAACTGATTTTTCCCTTCTCCTTTTACTGCAGATTTTTCGAACATTTGAAATGTCACCTGGTAATTGTTTCTGCAAAACAATACAATTTCTTCATTGGTGCCCGGTTCTTGCCCTCCAAAATCATTTGATGGGAATCCCAGGATGGTAATATCACCTTGTCGCGTTTCATGGAGTTTTTGAAGGTCTGCATATTGAGGGGTATATCCGCATTCTGAAGCAGTATTTACAATCAATAAGTTTTTACCACGATAAATACTAAAGTCGATGACAGACCCATCAATGGATTTCATCTTTAAATCATAGATTGAAGACCGGGTTTCCTGAACAATAGCTGGTTTGGATTCAACCCGCGTTCTGCCACAACCCACTGTTATATTCAATAAAAGAAAAATCAGTATAATTCTCATCACATTCGGTTTGGTACATTAATTCCTAGAAGACCCATACCAGACTTTATTGTTGCTGCTACCATTCTGGATAGATTGAGCCTTAATTTCAATTTATTCTCGTCTGCTTCTCCAAATATGGGAACTTCCTGGTAAAATTTGTTATACTCTTTAGCAAGATCAAAAATATATTGTGCCACTAACGAAGGTGAGTAATCATGTGCTGCTTCATCAATTTTATCTTGAAATTGGGTTAGTAGCCTGATTACCTCAATTTCACGGTTATGCAAGCTCACAGTAACAACCCTTTCGGAAGGTGATAAGTTCATCTCCTCCCCCTTTCGTAGAATTGCACAAATTCTTGCGTGGGTATATTGAATAAATGGCCCGGTGTTTCCGTGAAATTGAATCGACTCCTCGGGATCAAATAGCATTCGCTTTTTCGGATCCACTTTAAGGAGGAAATACTTTAAAGCACCTAACCCAACTGTTTGATAAAGTTCATTCGCTTGTTCTTCAGAAAAGCCTTCAATCTTTCCAAGTTCAATCGTATGTCTTTTGGCAGTTTCAACCATTTCATCCATCAAATCATCAGCATCAACTACAGTTCCTTCCCTGGATTTCATTTTCCCGGAAGGCAGGTCCACCATTCCATAGGATAAATGATAACAGCCATTTGCCCAATCGTAACCCAATTTCTTAAGGATCAGAAACAAAACCTTGAAGTGGTAATCCTGTTCGTTCCCAACGGTATATACCAACTTTTCAAGTCCTTCGTACTCTTTAAATCTTTCAATTGCTGTTCCGATATCCTGGGTCATATATACAGCAGTACCATCAGAGCGAAGCAATAATTTCTCATCCAGTCCATCATCGGTTAGATCAACCCAAACTGATCCGTCATCTTTTTGATAAAAAGTACCTTTCTCAAGTCCTTCTGCAATCATTTTCTTTCCAAGAAGATACGTATTTGACTCATAGTATAGTTTATCAAAATCTACTCCCATTTGACTGTAGGTCTTGTCGAAACCATCATAGACCCATGAATTCATAGTTTCCCACAATGAATATGTCTCTGGGTCTTTAATTTCCCATTTTCTGAGCATTTCATGTGCTTCCAACATGATAGGTGCTTGCTTTTCGGCTTGTTTCTGATCGGTTCCATCCGAGACCAATTGAGCGACCTGCTGTTTGTACTCTTTGTCAAATCTCACATAATACTTTCCAACCAGCTTATCCCCTTTCAGACCGGTTGACTGTGGAGTCTCTCCATCACCAAAGTTTTTCCAGGCGACCATTGATTTGCAGATGTGGATACCCCTGTCGTTGATGATTTGAACCTTTATAACATCAAATCCCTGCATTTCATATATCCTGGCAACTGAATAACCTAGAAATACGTTCCGTAAATGCCCAAGGTGAAGAGGTTTGTTTGTGTTTGGTGAAGAGTATTCCACCATTATTTTTCTGCCATTCGCCTCTTTTTTGGAAATGCCTTTTTCTGCAAGTTGGTTAAAGGCACCTATCCATGTCTCATCGGAAATTTCAAGATTAAGAAACCCTTTTACAACATTGAATCCTTTGATTGCTTCCTTGCGCAACAAATATTCTCCAATTTGCTCCCCTGTTTCTTCCGGGGATGTCTTTGACTGCCTCAAATAAGGAAAAGTGACGAATGTGTATGATCCTGCAAACTCCTTTCGGGTTGGTTGAATTGATAATTTATCCGCCTCAATTTCGAAAGAATAAAGATCTTTTAACGCACTTGACAGTGCCTGCAGTAGCTGACTTATAATCATCTTTCGTTTTTTGGGGATAAGAATATCTCTGCCATCATACATCTTGCGCTACCTCCTCCACATGCCTCTATGGTATCCAGTGAGCTATGAATAATGGAACTGGATACTTCAATTATAGATTTCTGACTTTTTGAAAAGGCCTCAAATGCAGCCGTTGACATCACTGCAAATCTTTTCTCCTTGTTATTCTTGATTTGCAGCATGTTTCCGGCAAATGAATTCATCTGATCTTCTGTAATGTCAATTATTTCTTTATTTGTATTTTGTAATGATTCAATTACATTGAATTTTTCAATTTCGTTATCAATTGATTCCAGGCATATCACACAAAATGTTTCGGCCAAAGCCATCAACACATTGGTATGATAAATACGCTCTCTGGACCCATTAATGGTTTGATTTGCTATAAAAGAAACGACTTTGTAACCAAATTTTTGTGAAAATTCATCTAAAAGACTTTGATGTGTCCTTGGAGAAATAGCTGCATACACTATCTTGTTTTGCCGGTCCAAAATCATACTTCCAGTTCCTTCAAGAAACTTATCCTCTGATTCATGCTCGGAAAAATCTTCAAAGTTTGAAATATTGAATTTCTCCCCTATCTCTTCTATTATTTTTGGGTTTCTTTCATTCTGTCTGTTTTTTGCAAACATGGGGTATGTAGCAACTGTACCGTTTTCATGGAAAGAAACCCAGTTATTTGGAAATATAGAATCGGGGGTATCAAATTCCATTGTATCAGATATAACAGTCACGTCAATGCCTTCATATCGCAATGTGCGAACTATTGTTTCAAATTCTTCTAACGCCTTTATCTGTGCACTTTTATCATCCAGTCCATCAATGACTTTCTGGTAATAATTGTTTGTGGCCGTTTCAACATTGTATCGAAAATTTATCGGCCGGATCATAAGGATATGAGATGTTATCTGGTCATTCATTCATTCACACGATTTAGCGGAAGTGTAGAACAACGAAACAATCCTCCCATTTTTGATATTTCACCGTATCTAATTGCTTCAACATGGTAGCCCCTGGATGTAAGCTCTTTGTTCAACCTTTTAAATTGAACTTCTGATACAATCACTTTGGGTGTAATGGAAAAAACATTTGGAGCCATATTGTACATTTGCTCCTGGTCAATTTCAATGATTCGTTGCTCCCCGAATCTGGAAACAATCAAGTCAACATCTGATTGGCTCTTAAACCCGTTCCGATACAAAATTACATCCCCACTTCCGATAGGTTGGAAGCAACAATCCAGATGAAGTGCATTGACCCGCGGATCAGTATCGGATTTCACCAATTCAAATGGAATAATTTCATGATTTTTAAATGTTGCTCTTAGAAAATTTACTCCGGCCTCATTTGTTCTGCTGACTTTATACTTTTCAAAGTCATCTGTTTTGGAAAAACCAACAAAAATTTTGCTGTTCCACGGCATTACATCTCCACCCTCAATTCTCACTTCCTCCCCGGGGCGCACAATATGTGATTCACTGATGGTATTTAAGATCGTATTGATACCGCTTATTTCCTGGGCTCTTTCACCAACTATGTTGGACACAACAAATTTATTCTCAATTACAAATCCGATATCCCTGGCATATACCTGGTGCACATTTTGAAGTTCATCAGGTCGTAAGACTTCAACATTGTATTTTCTTAGTATAGTTTCAAACCCTTTCATTTCCAATGAGAGCGCATCCTCCGCTGGGTATGTTCCACTATTGATACTTTCCAATGATTTTGGGTCGTAAGCTTCAGCAGTTGATGGAACTCCTCCATTAGAAGATGCCGTACCAAGAATGACACTTTTCAGCGCTGTGTTCTCATCTACGATATTAAGTTCAATCATGGTGTGGATTTGGAAGAGCGCAAATTAACTATAGTATCGAGATTATTCAGCCAAAATAATATCTTTCACCGCGGAGCTTAAATTTAATGTATTGAAGTCGGCATACACTGTTACGTCTTCACCAATCAGAACAGTTTGCATGTTAAATTTCTTTGCTGGAATCAGGTCTCTTTCTCGATCTCCAACCATCCATGAATTTTCAGGATTGATGTCATATCGGGCCATTGCCTTTTCAAAAAGCAAGGAGTCTGGTTTCCTTGACAGGGATTCAGTCTGATTCGGATGGTATGGACTGTAATAGATAGCCTCAATTTCCTTTACTTCGGAAATTAAATATTCGTGGCAGTTCATCATATCCGCTCTGGTATATATTCCCTTGCTAATACCCGCCTGGTTTGTAATTACAATAACTATAAATCCTTTTGCCTTAAGCAATTTTACTGACTCACGAACCCCATCACACAATATAAAGTCCTTAATGAGGTAGGTGTATTCTCCCCTTTCCTTGTTGATAACACCATCCCTATCAAGAAAAACACATCTATTTTTCATAATCTGTAATTACTGGCAAAAGTTATGATATCCTTATTAATTTTCTAATTTTGGCTTCTCAATTTTTTACAGCCAATAACAGACAAGTTGAACGATTCAGTTGTTATCATACCAACCTACAATGAGAAGGAGAATATCGCAGATATAATCGCTGCTGTATGCACGCTGTCTCCAGCATTTGATGTACTTGTCATTGATGATAATTCACCAGACGGTACAGCAGATATCGTAAAAAAATTACAATCTACAGACAACAATGACCGGCTACACCTGATTGAACGTTCGGCTAAACTTGGACTTGGAACAGCCTATCTGTCCGGGTTTGAATTTGCCTTGGCTAAAGGTTATAAGTTCATCTGTGAAATGGATGCTGATTTTTCACATAACCCTTCCGATCTCATTCGATTGAGAGGGACGTGTGTGGAAGATGGTTTTGATGTTGCCATTGGATCAAGGTACATATCAGGTGTGAATGTAGTAAACTGGCCATTAAGCAGGGTACTTCTATCCATTTCTGCCAGCCGCTATGTTAAAATGATTACCGGTATGCCAATTGAAGATGCAACAGCAGGATTCATTTGTTATACCAGAAATGTCCTTGAAAGAATAAACCTTAAAAAAATCCAATTTATTGGTTACGCTTTCCAGATTGAAATGAAGCACATCGCCTGGAAGGCTGGTTTTAAGATCAAAGAAATACCCATTATCTTCACAGACAGGGTCAAAGGGAAGTCAAAAATGTCAACATCAATATTCAGGGAA
>Ga0114950_10003795_pt1 | contig 11695 bp, 8 predicted proteins | sample N075metaG_FD_83503 | JGI IMG/M metagenome (GOLD analysis project Ga0114950, IMG submission 83503) | Deep subsurface microbial communities from Kermadec Trench to uncover new lineages of life (NeLLi) - N075 metaG | ecosystem: Environmental > Aquatic > Marine > Ocean trench > Sediment | place...
CAGGACCTTGATGTTGCGATCTGGGTGGAAAGTGAAATAGCGAATATTGTCGGCTAAAACAGGGTCGTCGCCGATTTTTACAAATCCTTTAATGGGTTCGTTTTCCAAATAGGGAAAGGAAAATTCTTTTTCCATGCTAGTTGCCGCAGGAATTTTTATAAAATCATCGGACTTTTTTTTGCCATTGATCCATAGCGAAATAGGAAGCCGATTGATCGAGCGTCCTGTCGACAAGTTGATAATTTTGGCTTTCACCCGGATCACTCGGCTGTTCGTTAAAAACTCCCGGTAGACTTTAATGGCTTTCACCGCGACTTGATTGATCGCAAACTCCTGGCCGGAAAGGTCGAGTATATTTACTGGGATTTTTGTGTTCTCCTTTATATTTTCGAAGTCATTTTCTTGCCAGCCATTTTTTTCCAAATCCGTCAAAATATAAATCCTCTTTTCCTTCAGCTTGGTGTTGTCCAGCAAGCTCAGCGCCACAGACATTCCTTGTCCAATAGACGTTGTGCGGAAAGAAGGTTCGGAGGTCGTTAGAATCTTGCCGGCTTTTTTCAGGTCACTACTCCATTCCAGTAAAACTCTCCCAGGTGAAGAAGCCTGCACCAGACTGTATTCGCTCCCAGCAGGCAATTTTTCGATGATCTGCAAAAGGATTGCAACCGCCCTGGAATATCTGGATTCTTTTGCCATCTTGCTGGCCATGCTGAAGGAGTCATCGAGGATAAAAATATTGGCGGTGGTTTTGGAGGCAACCAAATCCTCTGCGGTGCCAAAAGAAAATATTGGATTGGCCAGCGCAAGGCTGAGCAGGATAATGGCCAGGCAACGGACGATCAGGAGCCATAAGCGGTTGGGGGTAGCTCTTTTGATTGATCGCTTTTGTGAACGTAGAAGCAGGTAAATAGCAGAAAAGCGGATTTGCTTCTGCTGTCTTCGAGTCAGCAAATGAATCAGGATAGGGACGGAGATACCCAATAATCCCAATAAAAAGATCGGAGAAAGAAAACTGATATTCATCGCTTAATCAAGGTTTCTCGTTTCAGCAGGTAATAACTCAAGGCTTGATCCAAAGGCTGGCTGGTTTCCAGGAAAACATAATCGATTCCTAAGCTGGTGCAGATTTTTTTATGCTCTGCGATCTGGTCCTGTATGGCTTGTTGGTATTCCTCACGGATGTCGTAGGGATCCAGGCTAATAGTCGGATCATCTTCCAGAGACTCAAAAACAGTGTCACCCTCAAAAGGCAGGGAGACTTCATCCGGGTGCAAAATATGAAAAACCAACACCTCCAGGCCATGTGAGACCAAGAGCCTGAGATCTTTTTGAATATCATCGTCCTTGGCCAACAGGTCTGAGACGATGATCAACATGCTTCTGCTATGCAGGCGGTCGATGACCTCGTCCGCCACCTTATCGATGCGGGTCGTTCCTTTTGCCTCAAAAGAGACCAGGCCGTGGAGGATATGCTGAAAATGCGAAGCCTTGGATCGGGGCGGAATGTGATGGATAACCTTGTCATTAAATAGCCCCAGGCCAACGGCGTCGAATTGTTTCAACAGCAGGCAGGCCAGCGAGGCGACCAGAGTGCGCGCATATTCCAACTTGGGAGTCGCGGTGGAATCTGGAGATTCATAGGCCATGGACCCACTGGCATCGAGCAGGATGGTGCATTTCAGATTTGTGGACTGTTCGAACTGTTTGACATGGTATTTATCGGTTTTGCCCACCACTTTCCAGTCGATGTGGCGTATTTCGTCGCCAGGGCTGTAATCCTTGTACTCCGCAAATTCGACACTGGAGCCTTTATGACGGCTTCGGTGTTGGCCCGTCAGCAATCCTTCGACCAGATTCATGGCCTGGATTTTCAGCGCCGAAACTTTTGCGAGTACCTCCGGGTCGTAGCCGGAGCTAAGGTTTTCTTCCATGGATCACAACCTTCAGTTCAGTGTCCTTCAGTTTATCTTCTCACTATAGGGCTTCTGGCTTTCACTTGGCAAATCAAAATCCCGCCTATGAGAAATTATGGGTAAATAACGCTTGCCGGTTGACAAAGTGATGGGGCCCAATACAATGGGAGGTTACTTTCCCACACCATAATAGGAAACTAGATTTTATGAGTTCAAATCGTTATTGCAAGTGCCATTTCCTGGAAGGGGAATCCGAACATTGGGGAATACTCGACCGCAAATCTTTTGCTGGACCAGGGGCCAAGGCGCATTTTACTCCCGATATGGTTCTGGAGCCGAAGCATTTGCTACTGGAACTCAACTTTGACTGGGAATTGGAGCGGGTTTGGGGAACAACGACTTATGATTTGCTGATCAAAGGCCATGATGTCGAAGAAATTGTGTTGGATGCGGTCAATCTCGAAATCACCCAAGTTCAGATAGGCAGGCGATCTGTTGAATTTGAAAATACCGGCGAGACGGTGCGGTTTTATCTCCCAAAAATAGGCAACAAGGGCGAGATGGTAAAAGTCAAGCTCCACCACTCGGTCACCCAGCCGCCTGCCGGAATATATTTTACCAAGGCGGATGCGCATTATCCAGATCGCTTTCGCACGGTCTGGACCCAGGGGCAGGATGAAGATTCGCGCTATTATTTTCCTTGTCTGGATAAACCCAATTTCAAGCAAAGCACCGAAGTCATCTTGCATCTTCCTAAAGGCATGTTTGGCTTGTCGAACGGCAAATTACTTTCTCACAAAAGCAGTCGGACCCAAGAGCACTTTCACTATAAATTAGAAATTCCCTATTCCACATACTTGCTATCGATAGTTGCAGGCGATTTCGCCGAACATAAAGAGCGTCTGGGTGGTGTGGACATCAAATGGTATGTGCAGAAGGGCCGGGAGCAGGAAGGAAAATACGCTTTCAGGGATACTGGAAAGATTGTACGGTTTTTCTCAAAATATACCGGGATCCCTTATCCATATTCGCATTATACGCAGATCGCGGTGCCGGAATTTATTTTTGGCGGTATGGAGAATTTTACCGTCACCACTCAAACGGATTTGACTCTGCACAACAAACGGGCGGCTCTGGATGGCGATTCAAATGGTCTGGTGGCGCATGAAGCGGCGCACATGTGGTTTGGCGATTTGGTGACCGCGAAAAACTGGTCACATGCATGGCTGCACGAATCCTTTGCGACTTATTTTGATGCCTTGTATACCCGCGAATCAAAGGGGGAGGCCTCATTTCGTTACCAGCTTTTGCAGGATGCGGAAAGCTATTTTAGTGAGGATGCGAGCTACCGTCGCCCGATTGTCACGAATATTTATAAAGAACCCATCGACCTTTTCGATGCACATCTCTATCCCGGTGGCGCGGTTCGCCTGCATCAATTGAAAACTATAGTTGGTGAAGATTTATTTCGCGATGCTCTAAAAATATATTTAAAGCGGCATGAGTTTGGTCTGGTGGAAACGGTGGATCTTGTCCGTTGTCTGGAAGAGGTGACTGGAAGAAATTTCGATGAATGGTTCGATCAATGGATTTATCGCGGTGGTTATCCGAAACTGGAGATCAAATATTCCTGGGACCAAAAACTTAAATTGGCAACGGTGGAAATTAAACAAACCCAGAAGTCAGACAAAAAGGATGAAGATTTATTGTTCAAGCTTCCCTTCGAAATCGCATTTTACTTTTCTCGAAACGAGGAACGCTTTCCGGTTGAAATCAATAAACGGGAAGAAAAGTTTTGTTTCAAGCTGAGGTCCAAACCGCTTTTCTTCAGCGTCGATCCAGACCACACCTGTCCTTGTAAGAAAGTTACTTTGGAAGTTTCGCGGCCAATGTTGAAGGAACAATTGAAACGCGATGTAAATCCGATTGGCAGAATTCAGGCGGCTTTGGCGTTGACTAAAAATGCCTCGGTGGAAGATGTTAAATTTTTGAGTACCTGTCTCAAAAAAGAGAATCAGTGGGGCGTCGCGAATCGTATTGCCAGGGCGTTGGCTAAAATTGGCGGCAATCATGCGCGTGATGGTTTGTTGCGAGCACTAAAAATTCCTAATTCTAATATTCGCCTCGGAGTGGTGAGAGCCTTGAGCAATTTTAAGGAGGATGTAAAGGTTGCGAAAGCTTTAAGGCAAGTATCCGAGGGTGACCCCTCTTATCGTGTGGAGGCCGCGGCTTTGGAAGCTTTGGGATCGATACGGGATAGAAAATCGCGAGAGTATTTGGAGTCGTCATTGGACCGTCCCTCGCATAACCATATGGCGCAGACGGCTATTTATAACGCTCTCACTAGTTTGGAAGATGAGGCTTCGTGGGATGTGTTGGTCAAAGGTGCGGACTATGGTTCGCACGCAAATAGCCGCCTGGCGGCGATGCGTGGCCTTGCGCGTTTGGCAAAAAGATTTGAACATCGGCGAGGGGAAGTGGTCGAGCTCTTGCAACGGTTCGCCAAGGAATCACGTGGGACACCAGCGGCAGTTTTTCGCGGCAAGCTGGGAGCCATTATGTCGATGAAAATTCTGGACGATCTTTCCGGTGTGTCCACCTTGCGAGATTTGGCGGAAAACGAAACGGACGGTAGAATTAAAAGACGGGCGGAAGATACTGTAACGGCTTTATTTGAATCGGCGAAAAAACCCCGCGAGATGAAGGAGATTCGGACCGATCTGGAGGAAATTGTCCGCGATAATAAAGTTCTTCGGGATCGAATAGATTTGATGGAAAAAAAGAGTGAAGCGAAATCGAAACGAAATAAAAAATAAAGGATGAAGAAATGCGTAAGCCTTTTAATGATCAGCCCATCGAGGTTCTGGTCGAACAACTGTTGAGTAAAAACGGCACCGTTCTGGATTTGCGTCTCAAATATATTGGTGATGCAGGCTTGGAGCATCTGGCCCAAAGGGAAGATCTGGCTGACTTGCAGGAACTTAACCTGGAAAGAAATGAAATCACCGATAAGGGCATTCAAGCCTTGGCCGATTCACATATGACACGCCTTCGAGTATTGAAACTTGAAAGAAACGATATTGGCGATGAAGGGGTGGCGACCCTGGCGAAATCGAGGGTGTTTTCCCGCTTGACCACCCTGAATTTGTGGAAAAATAAAATCACCAGCGTTGGGGTTCAGCAACTGGCAGGGTCCATCAACCTGGTCAACCTGGAGGTTCTCGACCTGGCACAAAACGCTATCGATGATGAAGGGGCAAAAGCCCTATCAGCCAGTGATACTTTATCGGCTATTAAGTATCTTGAAATTTTTGGAAACCCATTAAGTGACGAAGGAAAAACTGCCTTAAAGGAATCGAAAGCCTTTCCCAATATCCAGACCCTGGTGATGGAATAGGGACACCTCTTTAAGAGATGTTCGATAGACTAGCGTGGTTCAATCATTCCATCTTGCACCATCGAGGTTAATTGGCGCATCATTTTTGTTGTCGAGATAATTGCGAAGAGATTCCAATCCGGCAAAATAATTATTTTGTGCAAAACTCTCCTTTCCTGGACCATCGTAGCGCTTGGAAAAAACAGCCAACCTTTGCGCCGTGCGAATATTATAAAAACGTTTGAAGTTTTCCTGATCTTCATCTCCCCAATCCGCAATCGGCGGCATTTGATCGACTCGATATTTTAATAAGTTTAGAAACGATTCATCCATTTCCCATTGCAATGGAGGAAGCAGGGTGACCGGTGAAAATTCAAGGAGCGGATGATTGTCGGTGATCACCGGAGCATTCTTCACATAGGGTTTGAACAGTTCTCCATCGGCGATATAAAAATCCGCTAGATCGAGAAACGAACGGATGCCAATTTGTTCTGCCATGCTGGAAATGTCTGGCTTTTGCATCAGTTGGCGAAAGCGGGAGTGACTTAAATGCACCGGTTTTTCGGAACCAACGATCAAGACGATGCGTGTCAGGAAACTGTTCCAAACTGTGGTGTGCGGGAAAACTTCCTGAAAGGTTTTTAAAATTGATTTGGCATCTTCCGTGCCGACAAGATGCAGGGGCAACCATTGCATCATCAGGCCTCCCGGATTTAACCGCTTCTTTGCGTCCTCATAAAAGTTTTTTGAATACAGGTTGACGACGCCTGCTTGCACGGGAGACATCGGCTCCAGCGTAATCACATCGTAAAATTTTTTCGTCCATTTCATATATGCCCTGCCATCCTGGATGGACATGCGGATGTTGGGCCGATTGAGGACATCATGATTCCAGCGGGAAAACCATTTGGCCAATCCTAATACATTGCGATCAATTTCAACACCATCCACCTGGACATCGGGGAATTGCGCCACCGTGCCCATGGTATTGCCGGTGCCAAAACAAATGACCAAGGCTTTCTTCGGGTCAGGATGCAAGATCATCGGGAGGAATCCCATCGCCTGCATGTAGGCGCTTCCGCCGATGGAATTAGAAACTGTGGCGGTGCTGAATCCGTCCACATACAGAGTGCGGGCTTGTGATCGTTTATCTTCCACCACACTCAATGTAGAAAAATTTCCTTCTTTATAATCGAGCAAGCGGACACTTTCTTTTGCAGCATTGATTTCCATTCGTGCCATATTGCCTTCGCCGTGATGGTACGTGGTGATAAGGGGGTCTGCCCAAAAATATCCTGCGGTCAAACATGCAATTGAAAGGGCGGTGACTCCGATCAATCGGGTCGACCGGATTTGCAAGTGACGGACCCAGGCTATGCAACAGAGAATTATTAATACAGCATAAATGACGAAAATGGAGAGGCGGATGCCGAACAGGGGGATCAATACAAAGGGAGCCAGCACGGTTCCTGCCACTGCTCCTAGAGTGTTGATGGCATAGCTGTTGCCCAGGGTTCGGCTAACGGAGCCGAACAAATTCAGATTGATCCGGTTGGCCAGGGGAAAAATCAAACCAAAGCCGAGGGTCGGCAGGAACATGAGGCCGAAGGCAAAAGCGGAGCGGATCAACAAGGTTCGCGCGGCAGAATTTTCGAGGTCATAAAAAATGCGGTCTGCAATCTGAGTCCATTCTGACAGGTGATCGAACAGGGGAAGGATGCCGATGCAAATGATCGCTATCGCTAATTCGATCAACAGGAATTTCATGATCAGCCGGGAATCTTTTAGCATCTTTTGAGAAATCAAACTCCCTAACGCAATACCGAAAAGAAATGTCGCCAAAATCAGGGCGAATGAGTAAAGGGTACTGCCCATTGGGAATACGAGGACACGGGTCCATATGATCTCACTTGCCAGCGATGCCATGCCGGAATAAAAGAAGATTGCAAGCAGGAGCCAGGCCAGAACCCGGTCCGGTTCGGGCTCTGAATTTTTAGTGGGCGGTTGAGGATGGTCCGAATTTTTCTCAATAGCGTCAGGTTTGTAAAGGAAACACGCCAGGAGTACCAGAGCATTTAATATAACTGCAAACCAGGTTGTTGCCTGGATGCCAAAATATTTGATCGCAACCAATTGAGTGAACAGGCAACCCACCACGGCCCCAAATGTGTTCAAGCTGTAAAGAATAGAAATGTCGCTGAAAATCCGTTGCGATTTCTCTCCAATCGACCAGGATCCTATGATCGGCAAAGTGGCTCCCATGAGTAAGGTGGCGGGGAGCATGAGCAAGGTGCCCATAATGAACTCGATTAAATGAAACCACGATCCGGCATCTATCGAGTTGCCGATGGCCAGGGGATAGAGTTGTTCCACCAGCTTGAGGGCGAAAGGAAAGCATAATCCATACAGCCCGATCAGGCCTTCGAGAAGGCCATAAATAATCACCAGGTTGAGAGATTTTCCTGCCTGCCGCCATCGCTCCAAAAGCAGTGAAATGACCCATGCCCCGAGCGCCAAACCGATCATGAAAGCGCATAAGACGGCGCTGATGGCATACAAGGTGCCACCGAAAATAAGCACCAGTTGCCGAATCCAGACGAGTTCATAAATCAGGCTCGCCATTCCGGAAAAAAATAGGCAAAGATAAGGCAAGGTGCGGGTGGAGGCGAATTTTGATAAATTCATAATGCAGTCAAATGCCGGCAGGTTTTAATGACGGTTTTTCCAAAGGGCACCTCTAAATTCTTGGTTTTGGCCATGAGCGGCCCTTATGAAATAAGGGTCAGCGAGTTGCCGCCATAGAAAATATTGAATTATTAGAAATCCCCTAAATTAGTATGTATTTTCAGAAGTTGGCGGAATTTTCCCATAGTCAGGGGGCATAGTCAATGAAGCGGTGCGAACTGTAAAAGATGGGCGATTGGTTGTTTGATACAACTGTTTGCGGGCCTTTCTTACTGGCATGACGGAAGAATGCGTTCTTTGTCCCAATTTTGATTTGTTTGATTGAATCGTCAAATCAAGGGTGATACTCTTTTAAATAAAAAATAATGATCGCCGCAAAGTGGCAGTTCTATTAGCTTTACTGGAAACGTGCAATTTCTCGCTAAAACGGGAATTTTTTAATCATATGATATTTGGAGTGGATTTATGGTTCTGAGGAAAAAATGGTGTTTGAGTGTGGCGATGTTCGTATTGGGAATGGGAATGGCTGTCCTGGCAGTTTCGGCGGAAGCCAAAAATCAGGAAAGGCTCCACGGATTGTTATTTCCGGAGGTCATCGCCAAAGTCAATGGAGTGGAACTCGATTCCAACTTCATCAAGTTTGAATTCAATCGGATAATGACACAGATCAAACAACCGATTGATGTGCGGGAAAAAATTAAGATCGCCCACGATATTATTGACCGTGAAGTGGTCCGGGAATTGGTTTCCCAGTCCGGGAAAACCAAAGGAATAGAAATTCCTTCTGAAACCATTGATCAAGAGGTATCCGCACTTATAAAAAATTATGATAATAAACAAGATTTTTCTGCGGCGCTAAAAGAACGGCAAATTACTGAAGAAGATATAAGAAAAGCCATTCGAGTGGATGCGATAGCGAAAGAATTGTTGGATCAAAAAATAAAAGGCAATGTTAAAATTTGATGAGGCTGTTAAAAATTTTTATGAGGATAACAAATCACAATATTTTCGACCGGAATCCTTTCGCGCCAGTCATATTTTTGTTGCCATTTATCCACTGGATGTAATCAAAACCACACCCAGGGAAGAGCTGGAAGCAAAAAAAGAGGAATACACCGAATTGGCAAAAACAAACATCCAGCAAATTTTGGCCAAGGTAAAGGCCGGTGAAGATTTTTCCGAATTGGCGAAACTGCACTCGCAGGATACTGGAAGCCAGGAGAATGGCGGCGATCTTGATTTCATGTATAAAGGGGTGTTTGATCCTGCATTCGATGAAGCGGTGTCTAAACTAAAACCAGGTGAAGTGAGTGACGTGGTGCAAACGTCCTACGGATTTCACATTATTAAATTGACGGAGACCCGTTCTGGAGGGCAGGCGCAATTTTCTGATATGAAAGGATCTATTCAACAGCATCTTTTTAATGAAGGAGCAAAAAAAATCGTCCAGAACTATCTGAGTGATTTGCGCGACCAGGCGAAAATTGAAACCTTTTTCAAATGAGAATTTTTCGGTCGAGGAATTAGGTTTTGATTCCCACCAGTGGGTTTCATACCCCGTAGCTTGCTACGGCTTTTAAATAATAATTTTTGTCGGATACCCCGTCTACTTGCAACGGGGTCGTTCATAGACCGGGTCCGGAAAGTAAATTTGGTATTCATTTTTTAGTTTTATAAGGAATTACTTGTTAAAATAAACCGATTAATTTTTTAATATCAGGAGGATAGAAAAGAATGGCAACGTATACTAAGGAAAAGGATGTAGAAACCGACCAAGTGGATGAGCCTGAAGCGCGTGAAGCGATGAGCGAGGTTTTTTCCAATACGGCTCGTTGGACAGCCGGATTTGGCGGTTTTTCTGCAGATGTGGTTGTGAATATCAATGGGACGGAAGAAGCAGGCACCGTCACCGTTAAAAATGCAAAAGAAATTGAAACCAGTATTCAAGGTAAAAAAGCCAAAGAGTTCTTGATCGAAAATATGGCTTCCATAGCCAGCCATCGTGGACCTCGGTCTTTTGCAGAATCAGATGGGAAACATAAAATCCATTTTGGCGATGATGGCAAGCACCCCTTGGGACGAAAAATCGTTATGGGCGGGGACGGGATGAGTTCATTCTACCGGATCAAGGATGGGCGCATTCATCAAATCAATCGAAAAACCCCACGCATGTCCTTTTCCATCAACGTCGAGGAAAGTGTGACAAATGTTGATGGCAAATACCTCACGCGGAAATACACCGTTTATTATTACAATCCGGAGAATGGTTCATTAAAGGACGTAGAAAGCTATACGGACGAATACACTCGTGTGGGTGATGTGGATCTTCCCCAGGTCCGTCGAATAATTAATTCTGAAGAAGGTCAAATTGCAGTCAATAGCATGACCGTGAGCAATCATAAATTGCTTTAATTTCAGGTCCGCAATAAATACAAATACAATTTCCTGGGAGTTTATGGCTCCCAGGAGGTCGGTTTTTTTACACACCCTTGTAGTTCTATTCCCCCAAGTCTCTAAGTCTTATTGGAGTTCGGCCAAAGGACTTATCTTTCTAATTATGTCCTCGCAAAATCCATATATTGAAAACTGGCGTTGGGCAATGGCCCTGGCGCTGAGCTGTATTGTTTTGGGTGCAAGCTCATACTTTTGAAAAAATACAGCGTCTCTTTGCCTTTCTGGGATGAATGGGATTCCATAGGGCTTCAGCTTCTTAAACCTTTTCATGAAAATTCCCTGAGCTTTGAGCACTTATTTGCTCTTCATAATGAACATCGAATTCTGATCCCCAGGATTTTTTCGTTGCTATTGTTGGGTGCCAACGAAATATGGGATCCGCAATTGATCATGGTTGCCAATGCGTTTCTTTGCTCAGCGACAGTCGCGCTGGTCTTTAAATTATTTTCCCCACAGTGGAATTTTCCTTCATCGGCTTTTTTGGCCATTTCGATAGGTTTTGTATTTGCAGTACCCTTTTCGTGGACGTCTTTATTAGTTTCATTCCAATCCCAGTTTTTTTTGATGATAATATTTACAATTTTGAGTTTTCGGATGTTTTCCTTGCATGAACCTCTGAGCCTTAAATGGAACTTGGGAATATTATTTGCCCTTTGCGCGTACCTTTCCCTATCTTCAGGCCTGTTAGGACTTCCAGCGGTAATTGGAGGAATTTTTATTGCCGTTATTTCTTCGAGGCAAACCAATAAACGGGAAATCATTGCCCTGGTAATCCTGGTAGCTTTATTTTTTATAGGATATGGTTTTCATTTTAAAGATCCTGGGCAGGATCACATGGCCTCGAAATCATTTGTAGAGTTTTTTATTTCGTTCGGAAAATCCCTGGCATGGCCCTATGCTGATCAACCTATCCTTGCAATACTAATGTTTGCTCCGTTCATAGGCATGTTGTTGGTCATGGTATTGAAGAGAGGGATTAATGCTACGCAAAATAAATTTCTAATAATTTTTGGAATTTTTATAATTGGGCAAGCCTTTGCGATAGCCCTTGTCAGGGGTGGGAGTGGAAATTCTCCTGTCAATCGATATTTAGAATTATTAATATTTGGACCTCTGATTAACTTCACATCATTAATTCTTCTTTTCAAGGCTACCCAAAAATGGAAGTTTAAAAAATATTTTTGTTGGGCCTCTTCCGCCTGGATACTTATAGCAGTGATCGGCCTGGGGACACAGGCGCAATTGGTATTTTCACAAGGATTGATTA
>Ga0114950_10003796_pt1 | contig 11694 bp, 10 predicted proteins | sample N075metaG_FD_83503 | JGI IMG/M metagenome (GOLD analysis project Ga0114950, IMG submission 83503) | Deep subsurface microbial communities from Kermadec Trench to uncover new lineages of life (NeLLi) - N075 metaG | ecosystem: Environmental > Aquatic > Marine > Ocean trench > Sediment | place...
ACTACCGTATCTATAGTATTGAATTTAGGCGATTCTATGAATCCTTTTGGCCCGCATCATCGGCTGCCGGCTGGCCCGCCTCGGCCCCTTCGGAGGCCGCCTCCCGCCCCGCCGCGGTTTGATTGGCCGCGGCGCCATCGGCCGGGGCGGCGCCATCGGCCGGGACAGGTGCGGCCTGCGCGCCGTCTTTGGCGCCCTCTTTGACACCCTCTTTGGCATCACCCGTGGCGTCTGTGGCGGCGTCTGTGGCGGCGTCTGTGGTGGCGGTTGCAGGCGGATCGGCCATGGCCTCGACCAATTCAAGGTCTTCCACCGGCGCCTCTTCGGCGGCGCCGACATCGACGCCGCGCGCCGTCATTTCCTCTCGAATGCCGTCGAGAACCGCATCGGCCATGAGGTCGCAATAAAGGTCGATGGAACGGATGGCGTCGTCGTTTCCGGGAATCGGGTAATCGATGTTTTTGGGATCCGAATTGGTGTCGACGATGGCGGCGATGGGGATGCCCAGCTTCACCGCCTCGGCGACGGCGATGTCTTCCTTGTTGGTGTCCACCACGAACAGGATATTGGGCAAGGCGCCCATTTCCTTGATGCCGCCCAGCGCCCGGTCGAGCTTGTTCTTCTCCCGGGTGAGCTGCAGCAATTCCTTCTTGGTGAGGCCGGTGGATTCCTCGCCCGCCAGCTGCTCTTCCAGCACCTTCAGCCTTTTGACCGACGCGGTCACCGTATTCCAGTTGGTCATCATGCCGCCGAGCCAGCGGTGATTGACGTAGTATTGGCCGCAGCGCCGCGCCGATTCGGCGATCTTGGCCGTCGCCTGGTGCTTGGTGCCGACGAACAACACACGCCCGCCGCCGGCGACGATGTCGCGCACCGCCTGCAGGGCCGCGTAAAGCATCGGCACGGTCTGCTGCAGATCGATGATGTGAACGCCGTTTCGATCACCGTAAATATAGGGCCCCATCTTGGGGTTCCAGCGGCCCTTACGGTGACCGAAATGAACGCCAGCTTCCAGCAACTGACGCATGGTGAAGGTGGGGATCGCCATGGTATTTATTCTCCGGTTATGCCTCCGCGGGAGGTGAGCCCGGACGAACCGGGCACCGGATCGACGGCCCAGGCCGCCTTTTCCCGCGTGCGAATTTAATCGGCGCTTGAATACCGCCAAGGGGCTTGAATTGCAAGGATTATCGAGCGGGCACGGCGACTCCGACGCACCCTACCCTGGACGCTATATTTCCCGCACCTCGGCGATGCCGGGCACCGCGCGGAGATCGGCGATTGCCGCCGGAGAGACCGCGTAGCGTCCGGGAATCTCGATTTCCACCTCCTCGCCCGATTCCAGGCCGATGATGAGGTCGACCTCGCCCTTGCCGCCGGCGGCGTGCGCCATGATATCGCGCAACCGCTCCAAGGCCTCCGCCGCGCTGACCGTTACCTTGAGGCCCGGCGCGGCATGGGCGATGGCCGCGTCCAGGGGCTCGATGGCCTGGGCGGTGAGCCGCATTCCCTCGCCCTCGCGGCGCGCGTCGGCGCTCACCAACACGTTGGTTCCGGCCTCCAGGAGGTCGCGGGAACGGCCGAGAATTTCCGAGAAGACGGTGAGCTCGAAGATGCCGGAAGGGTCCGACATTTGGACGAAGGCGAAGCGGTTGCCGCGCGCCGAGGTCCGTTCCTTTTTCGAGATCACCGTCCCCGCGAGCTTGAGGCGGACATCCCCACCGGCCCCGAGTTGGCCGAGAAGCGCCGACGCGCGAACCACGTGGAGGCGTTCCAGTCTGCTGCCATAGGCGTCGAGAGGATGGGCCGACAGGTAGAACCCGATGGCCTCGAATTCATGGCGCAGGCGTTCCATGGCCGGCCACGGTGCCACTTCCGCGTAACGTGAGGCCGTGGTCTCGCGGTCGCTTTCGCCGTCGAACAGGCTGCCTTGGCCGCTCGCCCGTTCGCTGGCCGCCGCCTGGGCGCGCTGGGTCAACTCGCCGACGCTGGCCAGCACCTGGGCGCGGTTGGGGTTGAGCCCATCGAAGGTCCCGGCCGAAACCAGGTTTTCGACCTGCCGCTTGGTGACGACTTTTTGATCGCAGCGGTCGGCGAATTCCAACAGGGTTGCAAAGGGCCCGCCCTTATCCCGCTCCGCCACCAGCGACTCCATGGCCGCGACCCCCACGCCCTTGACGGCGCCCAGGGCGTAACGGATGGCCCGCGCGCCGGCCACCACTTCCACCGCGAAACGCGCCGTCGAAGCATTGACGTCGGGCGGCAGCAGGGCGATGCCCAGGCGGTCGAGCTCCTGGCGAAAGATATTCAGCTTGTCGGTGTTGCCCATGTCGAGGGTCATCGAGGCGGCCATGAATTCCACCGGGTAATTGGCCTTGAACCAGGCCGTCTGGTAGGCGATCAGGGCATAGGCCGCGGCGTGGGACTTGTTGAAGCCATAGCCCGCGAACTTGTCCACCTGCTCGAAGATGTGCCGCGCCGTGTGCCCCTCGACGCCGCGCGCCACGGCGCCGTCGATGAAGGTCTGGCGCTGGCGGTCCATCTCCGACTTGATCTTCTTGCCCATGGCGCGGCGCAGGATGTCGGCGCCGCCGAGCGAATAGCCCGAGAGCTCCTGGGCGATCTGCATCACCTGCTCCTGGTAGATCATCACACCGAAGGTTTCCTTGAGAATTCCCTCCAGGGACGGGTGCAGGTAATCCGGTTTTTCCCGGCCGTGCTTGCGCGCGATATAGCGCGGGATGTTGTCCATGGGGCCGGGGCGGTAGAGCGCCACCAGGGCGATGATGTCCTCGAAACAATCGGGTTTGAGGTTGCGCAGCACGTCGCGCATGCCCGAACTTTCCAACTGGAAGACACCGATGGTCTCGCCCTTGGCCATCATCGCGTAGGTGGCGGGATCGTCGAGCGGCAGGCTTTCGAGGGCGACGGCGGCTTCGCCGTCCCCGGCGCGCCGCCGGTTGACCAGCGCCAGGGTCTCGGCCAGCACCGTCAGCGTCTTGAGGCCGAGGAAATCGAATTTCACCAGGCCCGCCGCCTCGACGTATTTCATGGAAAACTGGGTGACCTGCATGTCGGAACGGGGATCGCGGTAGAGCGGCACCAGTTCCGACAAGGCGCGATCGCCGATCACCACGCCGGCGGCATGGGTCGAGGCGTGGCGGTAGAGTCCCTCGAGCTTGAGGGCGATATCCATCAGCTTGGCGACGGTTTCATCCTCGTCGCGCATGGTTTGCAGCAGCGGTTCCCCGTCGATGGCCTTGGCCAGGGTCACCGGGTTGGCCGGGTTGTTGGGCACCAGTTTGCAGATGCGGTCGACCTGGCCGTAGGGCATGGCGAGCACCCGGCCGACGTCGCGCAGCACGGCGCGGGCCTGGAGCTTGCCGAAGGTGATGATCTGGGCGACCCTGTCGGCGCCGTATTTCCGCTGGACGTAGGCGATCACCTCGTCGCGCCGGTCCTGGCAGAAATCGATGTCGAAATCGGGCATCGTTATGCGCTCGGGATTGAGGAACCGTTCGAACAGAAGGCCGAAGCGCAAGGGATCCAGATCGGTGATGGTCAGCGCCCAGGACACCACCGAACCGGCCCCCGAACCGCGTCCCGGCCCCACCGGGATGCCCGCCTCCTTGGCCCAGCGGATGAAGTCGGCGACGATCAGGAAATAACCGGGAAAGCCCATGGCTTCGATCACCCCCAGCTCGAATTTGAGCCGTTCGCCATAGGGCCGGGCGGCGGCTTTGCGGGCCGCTTCATCCATGGAATCGGCGAACACCGCGCCGCTCAGCCGCGCCTCCAACCCCGCCTCGGCCTGGGCGCGAAGCTCTTGGGCCTCGCTCCTTCCGGCCCCGGCGAAGGGCGGCAGGATGGGCGCGCGCTCCGGCGACGCGAAGGCGCAGCGCCGGGCGATGACCAGGGTATTGGCGATGGCCTCGGGCAGATCGGCGAACAAGGCCTTCATCTCGGCCGGTGTTCGAAAACGGTAGGTGGGCGTCAGGCGGCGACGCTCGGGATCGGCGACGTGGACGCCTTCGGCGATGGCCAACAGGGCGTCGTGGGCCTCGAACATTCCGACTTCGCTGAAAAAGACTTCGTTGGTGGCGACCAACGGCAGGTCGTGGGCGTAAGCCAAGTCGATCATCGCCTCTTCGATGCTCTCTTCGTCGGCGACCCCGTGGCGCATCACCTCCACGTAAAGCCGGTCTCCGAACAGGCCCATGAGGCGGGCCAGCGCCGATTCCGCCTCCTCGGCCCGGTTCTCCAGCAGATGCCGCCCGACGGTGCCCTCGGGCCCCGCGGTCAGGGCGATCAGGCCGGCGTTCATGTGGTCCAACGCCGCAAGGGAAACCTGGGGCGTCTCTCCCGCGGGGGTCTCCAAATGGGCCTTGCTCACGAGCTCAAGGAGATGGCCGTAACCCACCTCGTCCTTGACCAACAGCACCAGCTTGTCGGGTTCCGGCCGGCGCTGGCCGGCGCCATTGGCCGGGGCCGGCCCGGCATCGGCGCCTTCCCTGGCGATGGCGAGTTCGCAGCCGATGATGGGCTGCACGCCGGCGCCGATCATGGTGGTGGAGAACTCCAGCGCGCCGAACAGGTTGCGGGTATCGGTCACGGCGAGGGCCGGCATCCGGTGGCCGCGGCAAAGCTCGGCCAACTGGGGAATTTTGATCGCGCCTTCGAGCAGAGAATAGGCCGAATGGACCCGGAGATGGACAAAATCGGCGTGGGCCATGGGGTCTCCTCGCGCGGGTCAAAGGCGCGGGTCAAAATGCTCCGGGGTCACCTCCCGGCGAGGCATATTGATTCCACACCCATGCCCGGGGGGCAACTCCATCTTGGGGATTTTTTCCACACATCCCCATTATCTTGTGGATAAAAGCCGTGCCTGGCGGCCGTCACAAAAAGATTGTCATGCCCCGGCTTGTCCGGGGCATCCATTTGGTGCGTTCACCGGATGAGCGAGAGATGCCCCGCATAAAGCGGGGCATGACGATAGATGGGGTCGGCACGACCACTCAGGCGGCGGCCAGGCGCCCGTCGGCGAGGGTGACGGTGCGGTCCATGGCGGCGGCGAGAACCGGGTTGTGGGTGGCGATCAGGGCGGCGCGGCCGGTGTTCCTCATCACCTCGATGAAGACCTTGAACACTTGGTCGGCGGTCGCCGGGTCGAGATTCCCGGTGGGCTCGTCGGCCAGCAGGAGATCGGGTTGGTTGGCAAACGCCCGGGCGATGGCGACGCGCTGCTGCTCGCCGCCGGAAAGCTCTCCGGGCCGGTGGTCCAGTCTTTCGCTAAGCCCCACCAGGGCGAGAAGTTCGCGCGCCCGCGCCCGCGCCGCCGCCTTGCCCCTTCCCGCGATCAGGGCCGGCAGCATGACGTTTTCCTCGGCCGAGAACTCCGGAAGAAGATGATGGAACTGGAAGACGAAGCCCAGGCGATCGCGCCTGAGACGGGTGCGCGCGCCATCGTCGAGGGCGCTGACGGGCTGCCCCGCGAGCCATAGATCCCCCGAAGTCGCCTGTTCCAACAGCCCGGCGATATGCAGAAGGGTCGATTTGCCGGAACCCGACGGACCGGTGAGCGCGACGATCTCGCCGGCACTAATTTCCAGGTCGACGCCCTTCAGCACATCGAGCCGGGCGGTACCTTGGCGATAGCCGTGGGCGATCCCCGCTAATTTGAGGGCGGGCGCCAACCCATCGCCGGGCCTGGCGGGCTCACTCATAGCGCAGCGCCTCCACCGGATCGAGCCGTGCCGCGCGCAAGGACGGGTACAGGGTCGCCAGGAACGACAGCACCAGGGACATGATTACCACCACCACCACCTCGCCGGGGTCTATTTTCGCCGGAAGTTGGGACAGGAAATAGATCTCGGCGGAAAATAGGTCGGTCCCGGTCAGGCTCTCGATCCAGCCGCGAATGGTTTCGATGTTCGCCGCGAAGGCGATCCCGAGGACCGCCCCGATCGCCGTGCCAACGACCCCCACCGAAGCGCCGGCCATGAAGAAGATCCGCATCACCGCGCCCTTGGTGGCGCCCATGGAGCGCAGGATGGCGATGTCGCGGCCCTTCTCCTTGACCATCATGATCAGCCCGGAAATGACGTTCAGCGCGGCGACCAGGATGATCAAGGTGAGGATCACGAACATGACGTTCCGTTCCACCTTGATGGCCGTGAAGAAGCTGGAATTGACCTCCTGCCAGTCACGCAGGCGCGCGCCCGCGCCCAACGCCCCGCGGATGGCCGCCTTGGCGGCGGCCACGGCGTCGACATCCTCGATGGTCACGTCGATGACGCTGGCCCGCCCCTTCTGCCTGAAGAAGATTTCCGCCGCCGCGAAAGGCATGTAGATGAAATTGGCGTCGTATTCATACATGCCCACCTCGAACAACCCCACCACGCGGTAGGCCTTGGAACGCGGCATGGTGCCGAAGGCGGTGACATTGCCCGACGGCGACACCAAGGTCAGCCGGTCGCCCACCTTCAGGCCGAACCGCCGGGCGAAACGGGTGCCGATGAGCACCGTGGAACGGCCCTTGAAATCAGCCAAGGCGCCGCTCTTGATGTTTTGGGCAATGATGCGCTTGCGGGCGAGGTCTTCGGGCCGCATGCCCTGAACCATGACTCCGGCGGCCTTATTGCCGATGGTCGCCATGGCCTGGCCGGTGACCAGCGGCATCGCCTCCTTGACCCCGTCCACTTTCTTGATCCGGGCGACGACGTCCAGGTAATCATCGAGCGGTTGCGGCGTGCCGTAGACGATGATGTGGCCGCCCACGCCGAGGATGCGGGTCAGCAGTTCCTGGCGAAAGCCGTTCATCACCGCCATGACGATGATCAGGGTGGCCACGCCCAAGGATATGCCGGCCAGGGAAAACCCGGTGATCACGGAAATGAAGCCTTCCCGCTTGCGCCCCCGCAGGTAACGAAACGCAACCGTTCGCTCGAAGGTGTCAAACGCCATGGCGCCGCCTCAGCCGCCCGCCGCGTCGGTCAGCCGGGCTACGGCCTGGTCCAGGGTCACGTTCTCATCGACGCTTCCATCCCGGCGCTTGAGCTCGACCTTGCCCTCCTTCAGGCCGCGCGGGCCGATCACCAGGCGCCAGGGAAGACCCACCAGGTCGGCATCGGCGAACTTGACGCCGGGCCGCCCGTCGCGGTCGTCGTACAGGACATCGACACCGGCCGCCAAAAGCTTGGCGTAAATATCCTCGCAGGCCGCGTCGCAATCGGCGTCACCGGCGCGCAGGTTGATCAGCGCCAGGTCGAACGGCGCCACCGCATCGGGCCAGATGATGCCGTCTTGGTCATGGCTGGCCTCGATGATCGCCCCCACCAGGCGCGAGACGCCGATGCCGTAAGACCCCATCTCGACGGTGATCTCCTCGCCCTCGGGCCCGATCACCTTGGCGCCCAGGGGTTCGGAATACTTGGTGCCGAAAGTGAACACCTGGCCGACCTCGATGCCGCGCCCCTGGCGGCGCCGCGATTCCGGCACTTGGGCCTCGAAGGCCGCCGGGTCGTGGCGGTCCTCGGTGCGGGCATAGAATTGCATGGCGCCGCGCACCACCGCGTCCAGCTTCTCGGGATCGTCGTAATCGATTCCCTCCAGTTCCATGGGTTTGAAATCGGCATCCCAGAACACCCCGCTTTCGCCGGTATCGGCGAGAACGATGAACTCGTGGGAAAGGTCGCCGCCGATGGGTCCGGTCTCGGCTTCCATGGGAATGGCGTCGATCCCCATGCGCCGGAAGGTCTTGAGGTAGGCGACGAACATCTTGTTGTAGGAATGGCGCGCGGCCTGGGCGTCGAGATCGAAGGAATAACAGTCCTTCATGAGGAATTCGCGGCCCCGCATGACGCCGAAGCGCGGCCGCACCTCGTCACGGAACTTCCACTGGATATGGTAGAGCAGCTTGGGCAGATCGCGATAGCTGCGCAATGTGGAAGCGATTATATCGGTGAGCATTTCCTCGTTGGTGGGGCCATAGACCAGGCCGCGGCCGTGGCGGTCGGTGATGCGCAGCATTTCCGGGCCGTAATCGTCGTAGCGGCCCGAGCGCTGCCATAATTCCGCCGGCTGCAAGGTTGGCATCAGCATTTCCTGGCACCCCGCCCGGTCCTGCTCCTCGCGGACGATAGCCTCCACCTTGCGCAAGACCCGGAGCCCCAAGGGCAGCCAGGAATAGATGCCGGCGGCCATTTGCCGCACCATGCCCGCGCGCAGCATCAGGCGGTGGGAGACGATCTCCGCTTCCTTGGGGGTTTCCTTGAGGGTGGGAAGGTAAAAACTGCTGAGGCGCATTCGTCCTGCCGTCCTTGGGTGCCGGTTCCGCATCCCGGTGGGCGCGGCGCAAAGACTTTAGGCAATGCCCCTGGAAACTGCAATGCGCGAAGGAGCCCCCGACCAATCAGGGCGTCGGGCCGGAACCCCGTTTCTGGCACGCCCGCACCATGGCGTGGTGTTCCGCCGATGTCAGCGGTTCGCCGTTGAACCAGGCGCGGCCGTCCTTGATGCGAATGCGTGCCGTGCCGACCTTAACGTGATCAAGTTCATAGAGCTTGGAATTCGCCGGCAATCCATAGCGTTCGCCCATATCAATCTGAACCGGGATATCGACCGTGTCCGGCATCTTCAGCCTGGGCCGGCCGCCGAGATCGGCGGGCACGACGGGCCGGCCACGCACATCGATTCCGGGCGCGTATTCGACGCCCGAAGCGGGGACATGGGCCACCAGGGCGCTGCAATCGGCGCGGGTGATGATGACGGTTTGCGCCGCCGCCGGGTTGGCCACCCAGCACAACAGCGCGACCAAAGCTGCCTTGATCCAAATTACCCGCCATGGGGGCCGAGCGGCATGCAACGGGTTCATGGCGCCATGATCCCCGCATTGGGTTAAAAACTCTGTAAGGGCACTCATCCCTCAACCTGCGCGTCGAGCGGTTGAGACGACAACCCCAAGCGAATTTGAGAGCGTCGCCGCGCAGGCACGCACTCCGTTTTCTTCAGGGCCCAGGGTGCGTCGGCACGTCGGGTTCCCAATTGGGTGGGCTTACCTGTTCCGTGAAATCCGTGAAGTTGATATTAAAGGAAATGCTGATGCGGCGCTCGTTACTGGTGTTAACAGGGACCGAATGGGTCAGCCAAGAAGGAAATAGCAGCAACAGTCCCTCCTCGACCTCGCTATTCACGTAAACGTAGTTGTGTTCGTTAATCTTCTCGAAAACGGGGGTCAAGACATGGATTTGATATCGCGGGTCGTGGAACGTGATCCGGTGGCCGCCCTGCGGGACCGTGACGTAATAGACCGCGCTCAGAAAATTATTAGGGTGATTGTGCACATTGTGGCTGCTGCCCGGCGGGCCGATATTTGCCCAGCATCCAGTAATTTTCACGTCTTTGTGTTTTATGGAAAGGGCCCTGATTACCTCGTTGACGGCATTCATGAAATAGCCGTTTAGCTCCTCCATTTCGGGCAGGGTGTGCAAGTCATGCTCGGTCTGCCAACCGCCCGTGGGAATTTGGCCAGGTGCCGCAGCGATCAGCTGATCTAACTTATTTCGGAGCCTGGTGTTTATGGGGCCAGAAGAGTCCGCCGGTATCTGGAACGACCAAATCGTGGTCGGAAACAGAGGTAACGTTTTCTTGGTCTGAAACATCCGGCATGCACCCGATTAAAAGTTTCCGGCATGGTCGATAAAAAGCAGATGCGACCATTTGGTACAAGGACTAGTTATTGTTAATGCCGAAAAGCCAAAAACTCGAACCGGGCAGCAACCTGACGTGAAATTGTAGCCTGAAGCCGTCCACACAAGACAGTAGGTTAACGGCATCTCGCCAGTCGGCCTGCCTCTCGGGGGGACTTCGGCCCCCTTCCTTTTTTTGCCACCCAAATTAGCGCCGGACGGGTCGTGACGGGCCGGGACGGGAATTTACGGTTGAAGGAACCGGCAACGGCCCATCAAGTCCATCAGACACCTGCGGACGCGGGCCGGAACCGCGTCACCACCACGCCGGTCACAGTCCGCCCCTCACCAACCGCCCGGCGGCGATGCCCGCATCCAGGCGGGGGGGAGCGCGGCGATTTCCCGGCCCACGGGACAATCGGCATCATGGGCGCCCGGCAGGGTGCCGATGGACATAAAAAACTCGTTCACCACCTCGGGCCCCATGAACACGAAGGTTTTCCGCATGACTTTGACCCAATCGGCGAGGCGGATAGGATGGTTGGCCTCGATCCAGGCGGCCAGGCCGCCATGGCTTTCGCGGATAGCCAGGATGCGCCGGGCGTTTTCGATCACCGCCTCGATCTTGCGCCGGTTGCGGATGATGCCCGCATCGCCTAGCAGGCGCGCCACTTCGGGCGCCCCGTAGCGCGCCACCGTCGATGGGTCGAAACCCTCGAAAGCGGCGTGAAGCGCCGCGCGCTTTTTCAGGATCAACAGCCAGGACAGCCCCGCCTGGTTGATTTCTAGGGCCATCCGTTCCAAAAGCACGTCGTCGCGGTCCACCGGGCGGCCATATTCATGGTCATGGTGGGGACCATGAACCGGGTGCCCCTTGGCGATCGTGCAATAGCTCATGTGGAATAGAGCTTGCCGTCGGAAGGCCCCTTGAATTCCACCACGTTGCCGTCGGGGTCCTTGAAATAGATATTGGGCCCCCGTCCTTCGGCGCCATAGCCGGTGCCGGCCTTGACGATGGGCGCGCCGGCGGCCTCGAGCCGGCCGCGGATGGTTTCTTCGTCGTAAGGATCGATGCGAAAACAGAAATGCTCGAGGTTGCGGCCGGGCAGGTCCCGGTCGTCCACCGGCACGATATCGACCAGGCATTGGCCGGCCCTGAGCTGAATCATGCCGCTCTCGGTCTCACGTTCGATCTTGAGGCCGACCACGTCTTGGTAAAATCCGGCCAACCGCGCCGTGTCTCCGGTCCGAAGGACCAGATGATCGATGAACTTGACTGAAAAATCGGGTGCGTCCATTTCGGCACTCCTCGTTGGCTCGCCTGCCTTGGCTCACTCGCGGAAACTGACCAGGTCCGATTCGATAATCCAGTAAATCACCCCCCAGATCAATGTCGCAATGGCGGTGGTGACCGCGGCCTTAATCCACATCCTGGGGTGCTCCGGCGCGCTTTCCACGTGACCCGGTTCAACGGTTTCCGGCGCCCGGTTGCCGAACGGCAGCACGGTGAACAGCACCAGCCACCAGACGATGACATAGACCATGGCTCCGGTGAAAAGGCTCATCTGGGCGGTCCCGCCTGGTCAAGGGGGTGGCCGGGTGCGGCCCCCGGTCCAAGTCGCCATCATAGCCGGAAAACGTGCACCTCGGTGACCGGCTTCTTGCCGATCAGGCGGCGGCAGACCCGCCTGACCGCGCGGCGGACCTCTTCGGCGGTCTCTTCGGTGCCGCGTTTGCGCTTGGCGGCCCGGGCCGCGATCCGCGCCACCTCGGCCTCGATTTCCGCGACCAAACCCGCGGCCTCTTGTTCCGAGGCGAGGCCGCGCAGGGTCACCCGGGGGGCCGGCAACCCGCCGTCCCCATGCACGCCGAGGGCCAGGGAGACAAAGGCAAGGCCGGAATAATTCATCCGCCGGCGCTGGGTCATCAGGCCGTCATCGAGAGCCACCAGCCGCTTGCCGTCGAGCCCCAACCGGCCCACGGTGACCTGGCCGACGATCTTAGGCTG
>Ga0114950_10003799_pt1 | contig 11690 bp, 10 predicted proteins | sample N075metaG_FD_83503 | JGI IMG/M metagenome (GOLD analysis project Ga0114950, IMG submission 83503) | Deep subsurface microbial communities from Kermadec Trench to uncover new lineages of life (NeLLi) - N075 metaG | ecosystem: Environmental > Aquatic > Marine > Ocean trench > Sediment | place...
TCTAAACCGTTGTCGGGAGAGTGGGGATCGAATACAGATCCGCTCCGTCGGTTCGTGTTGTTGACTCGATTCCACGTATCCGCTTCGTGAAGAGCTTTCCGCGTTTTGCGTCCTGACGACCCTTTCGGTGCTTGATGTTGGCCCATTTGGAGTGTCCTGACATGGTGCCTCCCTACCTATCGGAAATCAGCGCTACGAACATCTCATGCAGCCGGGTGTCGGACGTCAGCTCGGGATGGAACGATGTTGCAAGGATATGCCCTTGTTGGACGACTACAGGATGCGACCCGCCGTAAGAATCCATCACCGATGCAAGGATCTCAACATCGGCTCCGACCTTCTCGATCCACGGAGCGCGTATGAAAACGGCGGTCATTGGAGAGGCTAGCCCACGAACATCGATGGTGGCCTCGAAAGAGTCAATCTGCCTGCCGAACGCGTTGCGTCTTACGAGGGCATCAAGGACCCCCAGTTGAGGTTGATTGCCGTCAGATGTCGCACCGGCGAGAACGATCATCCCTGCGCATGTTCCGAATATCGGCATGCCGTCGATGCACCGACTCCTCATGGCGTCCATGAGGCCATATCTCGTTGCGAGCATGCCGATTGTCGTCGATTCCCCTCCGGGAATGACCAGTGCGTCCACGGTGTCGAGGTCTTCGCTTGTCCTGACTTCGATTGTGTTGCAACCGATACTTTCCAGCATGGCAGCGTGCTCTCGGAAGTCGCCCTGCAGCGCAAGGACTCCGACCGTCACGAACCGCGGTTCTGCATCAACTGCGATACGGGCAGTTCGTCCATGTTGATGCCGACCATCGCCTCGCCAAGATTCCGCGATACTTTTCCTATACGTTCCGCATCCTCGTAGAAGGTCGTCGCTTCGACAATCGCTGCCGCCCTCTGCTCTGGATTGTCACCCTTGAACACTCCGGAGCCGACGAATATCCCGTCACATCCGAGCTGCATCATGAGCGCAGCGTCTGCTGGTGTTGAGATTCCTCCGGCAGCGAAATTGACGACCGGCAGAGTTCCGGTGCTCGCGACCAACTGGACAAGGTCGTGGGGTGCGGCGAGTTCCTTCGCGGCATTCATGATTTCGTTTGCGTCAAGCGTCGTGAGCCACGCTACCTGGCTGTTGAGCTTTCTGATGTGCCTGACCGCCTCGACAACATCGCCTGTTCCGGGCTCTCCCTTGGTTCTGATCATGGCAGCACCTTCACCGATGCGGCGCAGAGCCTCACCGAGATCTTTCGCTCCGCAGACAAATGGCACTGTGAAACTGTGTTTGTCGATGTGATGCCGGTCGACAGGTGTCAGGACCTCGGATTCGTCGATATAATCCACACCAAGCGATTCGAGTATTTGTGCCTCGACGAAGTGCCCGATTCGGGACTTGGCCATGACGGGTATCGAGACGGCCGCAATGATCTCCTCTGTCCGTGCAGGGTCAGCCATGCGTGCAATGCCGCCCTGAGCACGGATGTCTGCCGGCACTCGTTCGAGTGACATGACAGCACAGGCTCCTGCGTCCTCAGCGAGTTTCGCCTGCTCGGCGTTGATCACATCCATGATGACCCCACCCTTGAGCATTTCTGCCAGACCCCGCTTGACTTTGTCCGATCCGATTGCTGGTGTCTCCGGTGCCATGTCCTGTTCCTTGTCGGGTGCTGAATTGTACATGACGCGCCGAACGTTTAACGCGAGTGGGACGCAATGGCATCGTCATACGCGGCAATGTAGCGGTCGGCGACGGCCTGTCCGTCAAACCGAGCAGCTGCCTCGACGGCAGCGGCCTGTCTTGATTCGAGATATCTCCGGTCGTTGAGCAGGGAGAGAATCCGTTGTGCAAGAGCGCCGCTGTCCCCTGGGGCGATCAGCTCGCCCGATCCGTCAAGGACAGACACAAACGCGGGAATGGCGGATGCCACGATTGCACAACCTGACGCCATTCCCTCAACGACGACGATTCCAAATGACTCTCCGCCCAGGTTCGGTGCGCAGTACACCTCGGCGGAGGAGAGCTCCTCGAGTTTGGTCGCCTCGCTGACTCGACCGAGAAAGGCAACGCCGGGAATTGTGTCGTCTCTCTCAGCACCGATGACGCGAAGCTCAGCTTCGGGTATGTGCTCCCTGACATGTGGCCACGCATCAAGCATGACCTGGAGGCCCTTGCGCTCGTCATCGCGTCCGAGGAACGCGACGCGATTGGTTCTCTTTTCACCTCGACCATAGTCGGCTGTGTCGATGCCGTTTGGTATGACGCGTGGGTTGCTGAAGGGCGATATTGCGGACGCAGAAACGTGACTCACGGTCGTGATCACGTCGAGCCTGCCCAGTAACCGGCGCCACACACCAGAACCAACCTTGTATCCGAATCGGGCCCATCGGGGTGCGTCGGCATGGAACGTGCCAACGGTGGCGACGTTCGATATCCGGACGGCCGATGTGGAAACCAATGGCATAAATGGTTCGTGGATGTGGATCACGTCAGCACCGGCAACAGCGTCCTTGAGACGCCTCGTTGTCCGCGGATCAAGAGCAATCGGGGTGGACGACCTGTTTGCCTGGATCAAGACTGTACCTCCGATAAGAACCGCATCTTCGGGACCCTCGGTTCCCGGTCCAACGATTTTTGGGCTATGCCCCCGATCATCGAGCCAACGCGCAAGTCTGATCACCTGGTCCTGTACTCCGCCAGGAACCCCAAGGTCGTAAGGACATACGAGCGCGATGTTCATTGCCCGCTCGCCCCACCGACATCTGCATCTGATGGCCAGTTCGGCTGGAAAAGATGCCATTGGGACGGTTCTTTCCGAATCTGCGCTTCGAGGACGTCTGCAACGAGCTGTACGCCAAGGGCGATACGCTCGGATCTCGTTTCGGCGTCGGGAATCACGATCGTGTCGCCGACCTCGATGCGATACCCGGCGCCCTCCTTGAAGTAGACAGCAACAGGAATCAGCGCGGAGTCGGTGAGTTCGGCAAGAACCGTAGGCCCGGCTGGCATGGTTGTCATCTCACCGAAGAACATGACGGGGATTCCGTTGCCAGTCACGTCGCGATCCGCAAGAAGAGCGAGGGCTCCGCCGGACCTGAGGAGCTTCACCATCTTGGAACGGCGAGAAGGGTCTGTCGTGAGCACAATGTGGATCCCGAACTGTGCCCGAACTCCAAGAAACCAATCAGTGATTCGTTTGTTTGGGAGGTCCTCGGCAACTGCCATCAAATCGAGACCGAGATCATTCGCAACAACACCCGCAATCTCCCAGTTCCCGATGTGAGGAACCGCAAAGACGATCCCTCTGTGCGCAGCGATTGCCTCATCGACCGGCCGAAAGTTGATGCGCTCGGTATTCGCGAGGATGAAATCCCGCCTGTGTGCTTTGAACCACAACGTTTCCGCCCAATATCGGCCGTAAGATCGAAACATTCCATCAACCGCGGCGTCAATCTCACGATCAGACGCTGCGGATCCCATCACTCTCCGCATGTGATGCGACAGGAGCGGACGGCCCTTTTTCTTCGTTCTGGCAGCGAGCGATCCAAGCATGAGGCCGACGTTGCGAGCAACAGCTTCAGGAAGCGCACCGAAGATTCGTACGCCAACAAGAAAGGGAAGATAGGCGAACCATTCTCTCACGCTTCGAGTTGCTGCCACGTCTTGCGGATTCGCTGTGCAACCGTGAGCGAGGTCAGCACTACGAACACCCAAAGAAGCGGCTCCATAATGTCGATGCCGAGGCCGATTGCCATAAGTCCGACCAGTAGGAGAATCATTCGCTCCCCTCGCCCCATCCAGCCTCCGCGGCCATCAAGACCTGCGAGCTCGGCTTTTGCACGGACATACGGCACGAGGAGAGAGAACGCAAGGGCGACGATACACAGCACGAGGAGTCGTGGCTCGTCGCGCAGATACACAGAAACACCGATCCAGACGGCGATTTCTCCGAAGCGGTCCGACATCGTATCGAGAAATGCTCCGCGCTCAGAACTGGTTCCAAGCTTGCGAGCAAGGGGCCCATCGAGGGCATCAAGCGTTACTCCAGTTCCGGCGACCAATCCGCCCCAGAAGAGGTACTCGAGTGAAATTAGAACCGCGCCAACAACCGTGACGGCAAGGCCAAGCACGGTTACGACAGCCGGCGTTACGCCGATCTTCGCAAGACCAGACGCAATCGGCTCCAATATGGGTGCGGCCTTCTTGCGGCCATTGACATCAAGCAAGCATGTCTCCTTCACTGAACAATTTACCACACGCTTTGACAGTGCCACTGCCCGCTACAATTGAGACAGTCGGGGAACGCGCCGGAGGTTCCTCACGCATCTGCTCTCTTGCCGGTCGCGAAAGGGTGAGAAGGCATGGTTGACCAACCAGTACGAATCGATCTCGGGTCCGAAATCTTCTCAGCGGACGTTCTCCAGCCATCGGTTGGCAATAGAGGGTTCGATGTTCGCAAACTCAGGCCGGAGACTGGATACGTATCGTTCGACCCGGGATTCGCGAATACTGCCATCGCGAGGTCAGCTGTCACGTACATTGACGGAGCGGCAGGACAACTGCTCTATCGGGGATATGCGATTGAGGACATTGCAAGCAACTGTTCCTTTCTCGAAGTGTCCTTTCTCCTACTCTATGGGTCGCTTCCAAATGCTGGCGAGCTCCTTCTATGGGAGAACGACGTGTCGGGCCACACAATGCTCAATGAGGAGATGCGCTCATTTTTCGATGCGTTTCCGAGAAGAGCTCACCCAATGGCGGTGCTGGCATCAGCGACCTACGCCATCTCGACGTTCTACGACGTGTACCGGCGACCGACTCGCGAACAGGAGATCGACGCAGGGGCACGCACATTGATAGCAAAGATGCCGACCGTTGCAGCTTGGGCATACAAGAAGTCGATCGGCGAGCCGTACGTGTACCCAAACAACGAGTTTTCATACGTCGAGAACTTCCTTCACATGATGTTCTCGAGACCGACCGAAATTACGCCGATCGATCCTGCGATCGTGAAAGCTCTCAATGTCCTTCTCATACTCCACGCTGACCACGAGATGAACTGCTCGACTGCAACCGTGCGGTCCGTAGGATCGTCTCGCGCCAGCATGTTTGCAAGTGTTGCTGCTGGCATGGGTGCCCTGTGGGGACCTCTGCATGGCGGCGCGAACCAGGCGGTTATCGAACAGCTACAGGCAATACACGATGACCCAGATGCGACGATCGAATCGACAATTGCCCGGGCAAAGGACCGCAACGACGAGTTCCGTCTCATGGGATTTGGGCACCGTGTATATACAAACTACGATCCACGAGCGAAAGTTCTTGCCTCATTTGCCCAAGATGTGCTCGACCGAATGTCAATCGAAGATCCACTCCTTGACATCGCAAGAGATCTTGAGGCTGCGGCATTAGCCGATGACTACTTCGCCGAACGAAAGCTGTTTCCCAACGTCGATTTCTACTCTGGCATCATATTCCGAGCGCTTGGCTTCCCACAACGCATGTTCACCGTCCTCTTCTCGATCGGACGGCTTCCCGGCTGGATTGCTCACTGGGTCGAGATGAACAATGATCCTGAGACACGGATCATGAGGCCACGACAGATCTACACGGGCGAGACCGAACGGGCGTATGTCCCAATTGAGGATCGCTAAAACGGTCCCTACGGACTCTCAACGGATTGTGCGAACGTACCCGTCACCTCACCTGAGTATGCATCCACGGTCACAAGAGCTTGGTGTCCTGGGTAACCGCCAGACTCGAATGCGAGCACCTGCCAGACCGGCCGAGCGAGCAGGCCATGAAACCCAAGCGTTGCAGACGCGTGACCGACGTCGAATGGCGCCGCGCCTGACGCGATTTTCACCGACTCAATGTCACTGATCGCCATGGGTCGCCCTGAGGCGATCTGATACATCCCAATGACGACAAGGGGTAGAACGACCGTCAGCCACATCAAGTCAATGCCCGACTCGGACGTGACGGCAGCCGCGCCTGCAGCGGCGACGAGGTAGACGACGGCGGCGACCCGACGGTCCGAGGTGTCGAGCTTACGAAACGGTCCGATCTCCTGCGGGTTGTCGATGCTCACTGTCTCAGCCAACGCCCGGTTCCGGTGCTTCAGAGGAGGTTCCGAGTGTCGGATCCTCTCCGCGGCGTCTGTGCCAACGATCCCACAGAACCAACATTGAAGGCAGAACCAGCACAGCCGCGAACAGCGCAAGAAGAATTGTGTACGACAGCACGAAGCCGAATTGCCTGAACGGAATCGTTGTCGAGATTGTCAGAATACCGAAGCCAGCAACTGTCGTTATGGCAGAACCGGCCAGTGCTCCACCCGTGTGTGTGAGTGTTTGCTCCACTGCTTCATTCTCATCCGCTTGGGTTCGGCGTTCCTCAAGGAAGCGATGCGTAACGTGAATCATGTAGGGAATGCCGATTCCTATGCCGAGCGCTGAAATCGTTGCGGTGACAGGACCAAAGGGGATTCCGAAAGCAGCCATCAGGCCAAACACCCAGATAACAACCATGGCAACGGGAAGTGTGGTGAGAACTCCAACCATCGGCCGTCGGATGTCAAACCAGAAGTAAATCATCAGCAACAGCAGCGCCGCGCCGAGGGTCAGTAGAAGCGACGAGACCTGGGAATTCTTCAACGTATCGACAACGAGGCTGTTGATGATGAAGTTTGATGTCGTCACCGCGGTTGCACCGGCTGCGACGACAGGGGCAAACGCGGCGTTGATGCTGTCTGCAAGGGTCAATGCACCAGACTCGCCCGCGGTCGTATCAAACCGGTAGAGAGCAGATACGTACCCAGCCGGTGTGCTCGACAACACCCCAGCCATGGCATCTGGATCCTTCGAAAAGGCAGCGTCGTAGAGCGGCGTGAGGTCTGCGGCCGGCGGTGCGAGAAAGGCTTCGTCGAGGCCCACATCTTCAGCAATCTGTGCAAGGGATGCGTCGAAACTCTCCGAGTCGGGAGAAATCCACTGCAGGACCACCGACGTCAGCGACCGACCGATTGGGAAGTCTGTGCCGCTCTCCGTTGTGATGAACTGAACACTGTCGACACCCGCCGTGGCGATGCTTGATGCAAAGAGGGCGCTCCACACGTCACCACTTGCGATATCACCCTCGACAAGCACGCTCGTCGATTCGGGGAAATCGAAGCGTTCTGTCAGGACGATGGCGGTCGGACGCAGTGGCGATGTGGTCGGCACGAAGTCGAGGAATGAAAACTCGGTCGAGAGACCCGACATTCCATACCCGGCCAGGCCGGTCAGAAGTGCAGCAGCGAGCACCGTTACCGCGGCGAATTTCCGCGGGAGGACCGCAGTTTTTCCGATGATTCTTGGAAGAATCCTTGACTCACCAGAACGAAGAGGTTCTGGGTCGAGCCGCCCGTGTGTCTCGGCACGCCTGTCGAGCAATTCCCGAACGGCTGGCACGAACGTGAGCATCAGAAGGAACGATGCACCGATACCGATTGCTGCGAGTTCGCCGAACTCCGCGAGGGCGGGGATGCTATTCGTGACATTCGTGAGGAATCCCACTGCGGTTGTCAGAGTTGCGAGAACGAGAGCGATCCCGACCGTCCGTATCGCCATCGATACCGACTCGTCGACACTTCGACCGGATGCAAGCTCTTGGCGGTACCTCGTTGTCATATGGATGGCATAGTCGACGCCAAGACCGATGAGCAGAATCGGAAGAATCTGCGCCATTCCGGTCTGGTTCTCGAACCGGAGATACCCATACCCGTTCATCCAGTTGATGGCGAACAGAATCGTGAGGAACGTCAGCAGGGTGTCGGCAGTCGTGCGGCGCAGACGCGCCCCGCCGGCCGTCCACAAGAGAAACGCTACTGCATACAACGACAGTGAGGTAAGAAGAACCGTTACGAGTTCGACCTCACCCCACGAAGCCGGAAAGACGTCGGGGAATATCAATGCGAGTCCTGGCAGCACTGCCACCAGCACACCCGAAATCATAAGCAGAAGACCGAAGACAAAGAACAGGCGACCCTTCACATCTCGGGGCTTCACAAGATATACGAGGCCGAGAACGAGCAGAATAATGAGCATCGCAGAGACGAACAGCCGTTGAATCTCCTGCTCGAAGTCATCACTTGAGGCAAATATGAGATCCGCGCTGAAGGCATCGTTCGTAATCGAAGAGGGCGTTGGCGCGATAGCCACTGCGTCTGCCACTGACTGCGAGATTGCCCCTGCTTCCGTCTGATCGTCGCTGGAGGCGTAGGAAACTGCGGTTAGCCCGTACTCCGCGGTTGCGCCGATCACGTCAGCTTCGTCGGAGACCAACGCCGAGAGGAAGCCTTGGAACTCCGGAGGGGCTCCTTCCATGCCCGAGGTGTACAGGGCCTTGACCTGTGCATCGTCGGTGGGCTCCGGCGCACCATCTTGGATCGCGAACATCACAGGCGCCATGTAGGACACAATTGCGGGTGCCTGAATCCGGTCGACCAGAACGTCACTCACGTCAGACGCCCTGAGCGTCTCTTCGAGTGCGACCGCAGCGACGAACCCGTCAAACGTTATGACATCGCCGGTTGAGCTGCTTGTGAGGACCTGCAACACTGACTCGGTACCGAAGGTTTCCGCAATCGTGGAGAAAGCAATGAGTTCCGGCGCTCCTGGCGCGAAGCCGTTGTCGTCTGACGGTACAAACTTGCTGGCGAAGCTGCCGAGCACCATGGAAATAACGATGGTGAGGCCAATGATTACCCACGGAATCCTGCGGACAGCTACGGCGAGGGCATTTACAAGTGGCTTCAATTCAGGACTCCCATGTCACGTCCATCTGGACATACTGTGTAAGCGTAGAATACCGAGGCCACGTTTTCTGATTGCCGTTATCTCGGCGGAGCAACGATGCCTGCGATTCGTTTCACGGCATCGAGAAGCGCTACCCCCCGCTCATCGCCATCCTCACCACGCAGACGAATACCAACCGTGGTGGCTGCGACATCGTCGTCCCCGACCACGAGTATCACAGGGTGTTTCTGCGTGATGGCAGTTCTGATCTTATCCCCGACGGTCTCATCGGCAGTGTCAACCTCGACTCTCACACCGTCTGATGAGAGCGCTTCAGCAACAGTGTGCGCATACTCGGCGTGCCGGTCCGCTACAGGAACGACGGTTACCTGCACGGGTGACAGCCACGCAGGAAACGCTCCTGCATAATGCTCTGTCAGAATTCCGATGAAGCGTTCGACCGAACCGAAAAGGGCTCTATGAATCATCACCGGACGCATCTTCGTGTTGTCGCTCGACGAGTATTCGAGGTTGAAGTTTTCTGGCTGGGCAAAGTCAAGTTGGATTGTGGACAGTTGCCAGCGGCGGCCAATCGCATCCCTGATGTGGATATCGATCTTCGGACCGTAGAACGTTCCCTCTCCAGCGGCAAGCTGATACGGCAGGTCTGCCTTGTGCAACGCGGAAGCGAGATACTCCTCGGCTTTGTCCCACAGCTTCGGGTCGCCAATCGCTTTCTCGGGTCGTGTGGAGAGGTCAGCCTCGAACTCGGTGAATCCAAAATCGCGCAGCACCATGAGTACGAAATCAAGAAGCGTATTCAGTTCATCTGCGAGGCCGTCCTCAGTGATGAATATGTGGCTGTCGTCCTGGGTGAACCCGCGCGCCCTCATAAGCCCGTGAAGCGTTCCAGAGAGTTCGTATCGATACACGGCACCGAGTTCAAATAACCGTAGGGGTAACTCTCTGTACGACCTTCCCCTGCTCTTGTAGATCAAGATATGGAACGGACAGTTCATTGGTTTCACGTAGTACTTCTGCGCAGGCTTCGAGTCGGTCCCGTCCAATTCCATTGCGGGATACATGCCGTCCTTGTAGAAGTCGAGATGGCCAGACGTCTCCCACAGGTCTGCTTTCGCCAAATGTGGCGTCACGACGTACTCGTACCCGAACGCGGCATGGGTACGGCGCGAATAGTCTTCGACGGTCCGCCTGATAATGCCACCTTTTGGGTGCCACACCGCGAGCCCGCTTCCGAGTTCCTGGGGGAAGGAGAACAGGTCGAGCTCGATGCCGAGTTTCCGATGGTCTCTCTTCGCCGCCTCTTCGAGTCGGACGTTAAACGCCGCAAGCGCCTTCTTCGACTCCCATGCTGTCCCATAGATTCTCTGGAGCTGAGGATTGGATTCATCGCCACGCCAGTACGCACCAGCGGACCGGGTCAAGGAGAATGCCTTCACCCGCCCCGTTGACGGCAGATGGGGACCGCGGCAGAGGTCTATGAACTGGTCGTTTCTGTAGACGCTGACAGAATCACCCTCGACACCCTCTTCGTCGAAGACTCCCTCGATAATTTCACGCTTGAACGGCTGGTCAGCGAACGTCTCAAGTGCTTCGTCGCTGCTCAACTCGCCTCGTTCGAACGATTGGTCCAGGTCAATGATGTCCCTCATCTTGCTCTCGATGTTTTCGAGATCCTCTGGTGTGAACGGTCGATCCACCTCGAAGTCGTAGTAGAAGCCATCCTCGATAGGTGGTCCGATTGCATACTTTGCGTCGGGAAAGAGCGCCAGCACCGCCTGAGCCAATATGTGAGCAGCCGAGTGCCGGATAACATGGCGTCCCGCGTCGGTGGTGTCCGTGACGATCGAAACAGAGGCATCCTCGTGAATGGGCCGGTAGAGGTCATACGACGAGCCATTCACTGTCACCGCAACCGCGGCCTTGGCGAGTCTTTCACCAATGTCTGAGGCAATTTGGTGTCCGTTTACGCCGTCCTCGTATCCGCGTGTGGAGCCGTCGGGCAGCGTAATTATGAGCGACATTGGACTCTTCCTGATCGGTGACGCAATAGAGTACCGACGTTGGCCGCTGAGGTCGCCACGGTATCGAACAAGAGAAACGCTGAGGAGAAGCCATCGTGGATCGCACTTCCCTTGCTCGCGAGTTCGCAGCACACGGACTCGTGCAAGAATTGACACGAATCTCCCGCGTGCTGAACGCTACCCAGGAATTTCGCGTGTGGCGAGACGAAGACACAGCGATACTGAAGATGTACGCCTCAGAAACAGGCCAGTCGCGGGCGCTAGGTGCCCTCGATGCGCTCTCTGCCTGGAATCGTGGTCCAATTGTCCTCGAATCCGGTGAAACAGACCGAATCTTCTGGGTTCTCTTCGAGGACGCCGGACTGTGGAACCTCCAGACCCTTCCAGAAAACCCGGAACTCGCTCGCACTGCCGGAACAATATTGAGGGAGTTGCACGAACAGGACTCAATGCAGATGTCGAAACTCTCACGCACCATCGACCAGACATGGGTAGCTGTTGACTTTCAAGCAACGCTGCGACAACTTGAGCGATACCGAGGTCGGGTTGGAGTCGGGCAGGACCTCATCACTGCGGCCCGCGGCATCAACCCCCCATTTGCCAGCACCCCCGTTGTCTCGCACACAGATCCTGTCACGAGAAACTTTGTCGTCAACGACGCCGGAAACGTGACCCTGATCAGTTGGGAATCGGCAGCGCTCGCGCCGCCAGAGTGGGATCTGAGCCGAGCAGCGTGGTCGCTCAGCATGCACGTCGGACCAGTGGCAAGCAATGCTCTGGTTGAGTCGTACGGAAAGAAGATGGACGAGGTACTCATGGATCGGTGGATCGTGTATCACGCTGCTCAGATGCTTGTCCAGGGCACAGAGA
>Ga0114950_10003801_pt1 | contig 11688 bp, 5 predicted proteins | sample N075metaG_FD_83503 | JGI IMG/M metagenome (GOLD analysis project Ga0114950, IMG submission 83503) | Deep subsurface microbial communities from Kermadec Trench to uncover new lineages of life (NeLLi) - N075 metaG | ecosystem: Environmental > Aquatic > Marine > Ocean trench > Sediment | place...
CCTCTCGGACAGTGGACCGTGGAGTGGAGAAGTGCCCAAGCCCAAACTCAAGGCGGTGTCGTTGTACATGCCGCACTGGCCGACCGACCTGGTTCTGCGGCGGAGGCGTGTGTCTGCAGGTCGGCCTGAGCCGGTCCTTCTTTACGTCGAGACCGCGGGTCGCCAACTTGTGTCCCGCTGTTGCGAGCAGGCCGCGGCGGCCGGGGTGCGGGCGGGGCTGACGGTGGCGCACGCCCGGGCACTGTTACCGGTGGGCGACGCGATCATCATGGCCCGGCAGCCCGAACGCGACCAGGCGGCGTTGCAATCGCTGGCCCGGTGGGCGTTGCGGTTCTCGCCGATCGTGGCGGCAGACCCGCCCGATGGGTTACGGCTCGATGTCGCCGGCTGCGAGCGTCTGTTTGGCGGCGAGGGTCGCCTGCTGGGCCTGATCGCCGACGCGGTGGAGCGTCTCGGCTTCCGGACGCGGGTCGCCATGGCGCCGACCTTTGCCTCCGCGTGGGCGGTGGCGCGGTTCGGCGGCGCGGATCGCCCGATCGTCGGCGCCGGCGATCTTCGCCGTGTGCTTGCGGATCTCCCCGTGGCGGCGCTTCGCCTGGAGAAGCGCGTGGTCGAGGCGCTCGGTGAGGTGGGGATCGAGCGGATCGGGCACCTGCTCGACCTGCCGAGGTCGTCGCTGCCGGCGCGGTTCGGTCACGAACTTCTGGTGCGGCTCGACAAGGCAGTGGGGCGTGCCGTCGAAACCATCGACCCGGTACGCCCGGTGTCGCCCGTGGTGGTCGAGCGTGTATTCTCCGGTCCGGTCACGCAACCGGAGGCGATCGAGATCACCGTGCGTGAGCTCGTGGCCGAGTTGTCGGGTGTTCTCGAACAACGCGAGTGCGGCGCTCGCCGGATCGAATTGCGTGTCGATCGCTTTGACGCCGGGCCGCTGTCCGAAACGCTGTCGCTGAGCCGGCCGAGCCGGGACGCAAAGCACCTGTGGTCGCTGCTTCGGCCGCGTGTGGAGTCGATCAACCTCGGCTGGGGCGTGGAGCGTCTGTGCCTGGCGGCGCCGCAGCTCGGACGGCTTCCGCACGAGGACCAGGCGTGGGGATGGGCCGACGAAGCGGTCGATGACCGAAAACTCGATCATGCCTTCGGCGAGCTTCTCGACACGCTCGGCAACCGGCTTGGACAGGACCGTGTCGTGCGGGCGGAGCCGGTGGCGTCGCATCTGCCCGAGCGTGCGGAGAGAAAGACACCTGGGGAGAAAAACACACCGGAGAAAAACACACCTGGTGTAATTTCCGCAGCGGAAATTACACCAGGTGTGTTCGACCGCCCGTCGCTGCTGCTGGAGCGGCCCGAGCCGGTCGAGGTGATCGCGATGACGCCCGACGGCCCGCCGTCGTGGTTCCGCTGGCGCGGTATCGAGCAGCGTGTCACGGCCAGTGCCGGGCCGGAACGGCTCGCGACGGAATGGTGGCGGGGGCCGTCGCCCGCGACACGCGACTACTTCAAGGTCCAGGACGAGCACGGGCGCTGGCTGTGGATCTATCGCATCGTCGAGAGTGGCCGCTGGTTCGTGCACGGGTTGTGGGCGTGAGGGTGGGCCATGCCTGAGCACCCGGAACCGAAGGCGAGACCGCATCCGTGGCGGGAGAAAAAGGACCCTGGGTCCTTTTTCGCAGCGGGGGAAAAGACACCTGGTGTAATTTCCCCCGGCGGCTACGTTGACCTGCACGTCAGCAGCAACTTTTCGTTCCTGCGGGGCGCGAGCCATCCGGAGGAGCTCGTCGCACAAGCCGCGGCGCTCGGGCACGAGGCGGTCGCCATAACCGACGTCAACACGCTCGCCGGGATCGTGCGTGCCCATGTCGCCGCCAAAGAGAGCGGCATCCGGCTGGTCGTCGGCTGCCGGCTTGCGATGGATTTCTCCGTGCTGGTGTTTCCCACCGACCGCGCGGCCTACGGCCGGCTGTGCCGCCTGCTCACACTCGGCAAGCGTCGCGCGGCCAAAGGCGAATGTGATCTCGGCCTGTACGACCTGGTCGAACACAACGAGGGCCTGCTCGCCGTGGTCGTGCCGCCGGTCGATCTCGACGGCGACTTCGTCGAGACGCTCGCGGGGCTGCGACGCGTGTTCGACGACGACCGGCTGTCGATCGCCACGTCGTGTCTCTACGGGCCGGACGACGGCGAGCGGATGCGGCAACTGGTCGCGTTGTCGCAGCACACATGCATTCCGCTGGCGGCCACCAACGACGTGCACTACCACGAGGCCCAACGGCGGCCACTGCAGGACGTCTTGACGAGCATCCGGCTCGGCTGCACGGTTGCCGGGGCGGGGCTGAACCTGTTTCCGCATGCCGAACGCCACCTCAAGCCCGCTTCGGAGATGACGCGTCTGTTCGCCGAGTGCACCGGTGCCGTCGATCGCACCGTCCGGATCGCACGACGCGCGACGTTCAACCTCGACGAGCTGCGCTACCAGTACCCGCAGGAGACCTGCCCGCCGGGGCGGACGCCCATCAAGCACCTGGCCGAACTCACAAGACAGGGATCGCTGCAACGCTATCCCGACGGCGTGCCGGGCAAGGTGCGCGACCGGATCACCCATGAACTGGGCCTGATCGACGAACTGGACTACGCCCGGTACTTCCTGACGGTGCACGACCTGGTCGTCTTTGCCAAGGGGCGCGGCATCCTCTGCCAGGGCCGCGGCGCGGCGGCCAACTCCGCCGTGTGCTACTGCCTCGGTATCACCGCCGTTGATCCCGACCGCATCGACATGCTCTTCGAGCGGTTCGTCAGCCGCGAACGCAACGAGCCCCCGGACATCGACATCGATTTCGAGCACGAGCGTCGCGAGGAGGTCATCCAGTACATCTACCGCAAGTACGGTCGCGATCGCGCGGCCTTGACCGGCGTGGTGGTCAGTTATCGTGGCCGCAGTGCCGTGCGCGAGATCGGCAAGGCGTTGGGCCTGTCCCTGGATTGCGTCGATCGCCTGGCCAGGAGCCTCGACTGGTGGGACTACGACAACATCAAGCAGGACCGTCTGCGTGAACTCGGGCTCAACCCCGACGACCCGACCATCGAGCGCCTGTTCCTGCTGCTGCGCGAGATGCTGGGCTTCCCGCGTCACCTCTCGCAGCACGTCGGCGGCTTCGTGATCACGAAGGACCCGCTGTGCGAACTGGTCCCCATCGAGAACGCCGCGATGCCCGACCGCACGGTCATCGAGTGGGACAAGGACGACATAGACGCAATGGGCATGCTCAAGGTGGACGTGCTCGGGCTCGGCATGCTGACGTGCATTCGCAAGTCCTTCGAGCTGATCGACGACCACGGGTTGCACGGCGAGCCGATCTCGCTCTACACCGTTCCACCCGAGGATCCCGCCGTCTACGACATGGTGTGCGCCGCCGACACCGTCGGCGTGTTCCAGATTGAAAGCCGAGCGCAGATGTCGATGCTGCCGCGGTTGCGGCCGCGGTGCTTTTACGACCTGGTCATCGAAGTCGCGATCGTCCGGCCGGGGCCCATCCAGGGCAAGATGGTTCATCCGTACCTGCGGCGACGCAACGGCGAAGAGCCGGTCAGCTATCCGAGCGAGGACGTCCGCGACGTGCTCAGCAGGACCCTTGGCATACCGCTGTTCCAGGAGCAGGCGATGAAGCTGGCCATCGTGGCCGCGGGTTTCACGCCCGACGAGGCGGACCAGCTGCGCCGGTCGATGGCCGCGTGGCGGCGGCGCGGCGACCAGATGGAGCGTTTCGGGGCCAGGCTCGTCAAGGGCATGATCGATCGCGGCTACCCGCGCGAGTTCGCCGAGCGGTGCTTCGAGCAGATCAAGGGCTTCAGCGAGTACGGCTTCCCGGAGTCGCACGCGGCGAGCTTCGCGCTGCTGGTCTACGTGTCGTGCTGGCTCAAGCGGTGGCACCCGGCGGTGTTCGCGGCGGCGCTCATCAACAGCCAGCCGATGGGGTTCTACGCGCCCGCCCAGATCGTCCGCGACGCGCGCGAGCACGGCGTGGAGGTCCGCGAAATGGACGTGTCGTCGAGCCGGTGGGACTGTACGTTGGAGGAGAGGCACGGAGGCACGGAGGCACGGAGGCACGAAGGGGGGGATGCGCCGTGCCTTCGTTTGGGCATGCGGTTGACAAGGGGGTTGCGCGAGGACGAGGCGGCGCTGGTCGTCAACGCCGTCGCAAGACGCGGCCCGTTCCGCTCAATTGCCGAACTGTGGCGGGCGTCCGGTGCGCAGGTTTCCACCATGCGTCGCCTGGCGTCGGCCGACGCTTTTCGATCGATGGGGCTCGACCGCCAGGCCGCGTTGTGGGAGATCCGTGCGCTGAGCGACGAACAGTTGCCGTTGTTCGAAGCGACGGAGCGATCGGAACCAAGCCCGGGGCTCCCGCGCATCCCCGAACTGCGCAAGGTCATCCAGGACTACGTGGCGACGGGGCTCTCGCTCAAGGCGCACCCGGTGTCGTTCTGCCGCGATGAGCTAACCGCACGCGGGGCGACGCCGGCCCGCGAGTTCGCCGACAAACGCACGTGGCCGCACGGTTCGAAAGCGGCGGTGGCGGGCATCGTGCTCGTCCGGCAGCGGCCGGGGACGGCGTCCGGCATCGTCTTCATGACGCTCGAAGACGAAACGGGAACCGCCAACCTGATCGTGCGGCCGAAGGTCTACCGGCGCTATCGCCGTGTCGCCCGTCACGGCGTGCTCGTACTGGCCCGCGGGACCGTCGAGCGGCAGGGGGACGTGGTTCACATCCTGGTCGAGTCACTCGAGAACGCCGAAGGGGCGACCCCGCTCGCGACGCGCTCCCGCGACTTTCGTTAGCTTGATCGCTCCGTACGCCCTCCGAATTCGGGTGGCACGGTTGACGTCGCGAAGCGACGTCGGCCGTGGAGCGACGCCAGCCATGGAGCGACGCCAGCCATGGAGCGACGTCGGCCGTGGAGCGACGCCCGACCATTGGCCGACCGAGCTTCGCTCGGTCAACCGTGCCACCCAGGCGCCGCGGATCTGAACGGACATGCAAGCGAAGCTGTGCGCGTTGTAACGACTAGGCGCCGATACCGTCCGTATCTTTGGCCGAAAAGGCCTCAGGAACTCCCGGAGCGTGTCCGACGACTTGAGAGAGGGCGTACCCCCATAACAGGTGGAGCGGTGCCAATGAGACGTGGCGTGGGAACCGGCGGGCGAGTCATTCGCAAGATGTCGCAGGGCATCCGGTCCACCGCTGCGCGTTTTCGACCGCTCTCCGACCGCCGCAGGTCCGGTCGGTTCAAGGGCGCGCGGCTCGGCTGCAGCATCGGCAAGGTGATCGACCTCTCCGGCGGCGGCATACGGATCCGGCGCGCGACGCGGCTCAGCAGCCAGATGGACGTGAAACTGTGGACCGCCAACCGCCAGATCACGGTCCCGGCAAAGGTCGCCTGGGTCCGACGCATCGGGTTCCGGAAGTACGAGATCGGTCTCGAATTCCGTGCCCTGACGGCGGAGACCGAGAAGGATCTCAGCACGTTCGCCGCCTACCTCGCCGCCGGCTGACGACGGCGACGTCGTCACCGGGGGGCTGCTGTTCTTGACACGATGTCGAATTCGTGGAGTTCGACCGTCTCGACGCGATCGAGACCTTCGGTGATGCGGATCATGGTGTTCATCGGAACGTCCCGGAACGACTGGCGCAGACCCGACCGGGGCCAAGTGACGTCGAGCCGGCGGATCCGCGTCGCATCGCCGAGGCCGATCTCCTGCCGAAGCGGCGAGCCGCCGAAACTGCTGACCGATCCGACCGCGCGGTGAACCTCGCGCACGCCTGACGGCGTTTCGAGCTCGACGCGGATCCTGGCGCCGATGGCCGTGCGCGGGCCGGTCGTGCCCGCGAGTCGCACGTGCACGAAACCGTTGCCGTGGCCGGGGTTCGCGAACAGGGCGTTGCTGAAGCCGTCGCCCTCGTAGAAACCGCCGAGCTGGTGATAAATGTCCTGGTCGCCGTCGTTGTCGATGTCGGCAAAGGACACGCCGTGGCCCTTCTGGAGGTGGCCGAACCCGCCCGCGGTCGTCACGTTCTGAAAGCGGCGTCCGGCGTCGTTGCGGAGCATGGCGTTCGGGACCAGCGTCTGGTAGTCGGGGTCGCCGGTCGCGAGGTAGATGTCGAGGAAGCCGTCGTTGTCGAGGTCACCGAAGTTCGCGCCCATCGGCAGCCACGGGTGGTCGAGACCGGTGTCCGCTGCGACGTTCGTAAAGGTGCCGTCGCCGTTGTTCCGGTACAGGCACGGGCTGGTCGCCTGCGATGCCAGGCCCAACGCGTCGGCCGCAACGTCCTCGACCCGGGCGTCGTAGGCGGTGACGAACAGGTCCAGCCACCCGTCGTTGTCGTAGTCGAAGAACCACGCCGCGAAGCTTCGGCCCTGCGGGGCCAGGACACCGGCCTGTGCGGCGACGTCGGTGAACGTCCAGTCGCCGTCGTTGCGGTACAGCCGGTTCGGGCCGATGTTGGAGACGTAAATGTCCATGTCGCCGTCATTGTCGAAGTCGCCGGCCGCGACGCCCTTGCAGTACCGGTCGTTGCGGACGCCCGCGCTCGCCGCAATATCGGTGAACGTGCCGTCGCCGTTGTTGCGATACAGCTGCGAGGGGTAATCGCCGCCGGACGCGTCCGGCATCTCCAGTCGGGACTCGTTGCCGATGAACAAGTCGAGATCGCCGTCGTTGTCGAAGTCGCCCCACGCGGCGGTCTGGGTCGGCCGGGCGGGCATCGCCAGGCCAGCGCGGCGTGTCACGTCGGTGAACGTGCCGTCGCCGTTGTTCCGCAAGAGCGAATTACGGATCTGCCCGTCGTCGTAGAGCCACGCCCCGCGGAGCACGAGGATGTCCACGTCGCCGTCGTTGTCGTAGTCGCCGCCGATGCAGTTGAGCCCGCCGAGCTGGTCGGCCAGCCCCGACGATGCGGACGCGTCCTCGAAAGAGCCGTCGCCGTTGTTGCGATAGAACGTGAACGGGCCGTCGGGGTCCCAGGTCGAGGTCGCGATATCGAGCAGGCCGTCGCCGTCGAAGTCCTCGACGATCGACCCGCCGCACAAATTGAAGGCATCGACGCCGAGAGAGCGCGCGACGTCCGTGAACCGACCGATGTCATATTCGGAGTCGAACGCCTCGGGCCCGATCCGGTCCGCCGCCGGCACCGCTTCGGGATAGTCGCCGATCGCCATGTGCGCGAGGTTGTAGAGCCAGCGGGCCTTCAGGTCGCCGGGGCGGCGCCGCAACAGCTCGGCGTAGCTGGCCGCGGCCGCCACCGCAGGCGCCGGGACGTCGTGCACGCCGCCGTCGTGCAACGGGAACAGGCAGCAGTCTGCGTTGTGCCGCTTGACGCAGTTCTCGACTTCGGCTTTCCGAAGGTACGCGAGGCCGCGTATCCGGTGCAGCCCGGTCAGCAGGCCGTCGAGCGCGGGGTCCCGTCCGGCGCTCAGCATCGCGGTCTCGATCTGGGCGACGGCCTCGTCGACCTCGCCGACGCGCAACAACTCGACGCACAGTGCCGCGCGGGTGCGGATCCTGTCCCTTGCGGTCACCAGCGGAGCGTCCAGTTGCGTCTCGAGCGCACCGATCTGGGCTCGGCCGAAGTACGGGTTGCTGCCCGCAGAGAGCCCGGCGGCGATCGCCCGGAACTCGTCCACCGCGGCCACGGCGTCGCCCTGGCGGATGACGATGACGACGCCGGCATCGAAGGGGCCGTACAGATCCGGCGTGCTGTCCGGCAGGTCGGGCCAACGCACTTCGACCCTATCGATGCGCGCGGCCGCGCCGAGGCCGACGTGAAGACGCGGGTCGTTGGCGGCGCAGTAGCTGTAGGCCGACCGCACCTCGAACGTCCGCGTCTGGTCGCCGATCTCGCAGCGTACCCTGGCCCCGAATGCGTCGCGGCCGTGGCGATCGAGCACGCGAATCGTGCAGGCGTTGCCCCGGTCCGGAGCGTCGTTGCGGAGCAACCGGGCCGACCCGTCACGGTTGACGATCAGGATGTCGACGTCCCCGTCGTTGTCGTAGTCCCCGAAAGCGGCGGCCCGGCTGCTGGCGATGCGGGCGAGCGCGGGACCCGCCCGCGACGTCACGTCCTCGAAGCGCCCCGGTTCGACCTGCCGCAGCAGTTGATTGGCCTCGGCGTACGGATCATCGGTCGCCGTGGTGTCGGCGATGATCTGGACGCGGCCGTTGGCGATGAACGCGTCGAGCAGGCCGTCGAGGTCATAGTCGAACAGCGCTGTCCCGAAACCCGTCGCCCGCCGCGTCAACCCGGCGAGACGCCATCGGCTGGTCACGTCGTCGAAGTACGTGCCCTCATTGAGATACAGGACGTGCGATTCTCGGTGCAGGTGCACCTTCCAGAGGTCCTGGTCGCCGTCATCATCGATGTCGGCGGCGTCCACGCCCATGCCGGCCTGTGACTTGCCCATCTCGTCCACGGCGCAGCTCAGCCGCACCGCCGACTCGACGAACGTACCGTCGCCGGCGTTGATCCATGCGAAGCTGGGCATCTGGTCGTTGGCGACGTAGATGTCGATGCGGCCGTCACCGTCGAGATCGGTGCAGACGACGCCGAGGCCCGTTCCGGCCTTGGCGCGAAACCCTGCCGCGGCCGACACGTCCTGGAACGTCCCGTCGCCGTTGTTGCGGTAGAGCGTGTCGAAGGTCGGGGCCGCGTAGGCCTGGGGCGAGCAGTAGTCGCGGGCGCCGCTCGACGAGAAGCACTGCTTCATCGTGAACGCCGGCGTGTCGGACCAGTCCACGTAGTTGGTGACGAACAGGTCGAGATCGCCGTCGGCGTCGTAGTCGAGGAACGCGGCGCTGGTGGACCACGATTCGTCGCCCACGCCCGCGGCGGCCGTGACGTCGGTGAACGTGCCGTCGCCGTCGTTGCGGTACAGCACGTTCGAACCGAGGTTCGTGACGTACAGGTCCATGTCGCCGTCGTTGTCGAAGTCGCCGGCGGCACAGCCCATGCCGTAACCATCGTCGCCGACCCCGGCGTGCGCGGTTCGGTCACGAAAGGCCGCATCGCCGTCGTTGATGAACAGCCGGTTTGGCCCGGCGGAGTCCACCAGGTAGATGTCGAGGTGGCCGTCGCCGTCGAGGTCCACGAGACCGGCGCCGCCGCCCATGATCTCCGGCATCAGGTACTTGCCCGCGGCCCCGCTGTGGTGGACGAAGTGAATGCCGCTTTGAGCGGTCACGTCCGTGAAGATCGCGGTCTTGTCGGTGCCCGTGACCAAGACGGCAACGACGACAACGACGACGACGACGACGATTGGGGCGGCAGCTTTGGCGAGCCTCATGGCTTGGCCGGACCCGTGGTGCGTTGCTGCATCTGCGTCGCTGCCTGCAGTTGTTGCCGGGCCGACTCGAGGTCCGGCCGCAGTTCCACGAGGCGTTCGTAGACGACCACGGCCTCTCGGTAGCGATGCTGGATCATCAAGGCCTCGCCGAGCCAGTAATGACCGGCCACGTGGTTGACGCGGCGGGCCATGAGATCGTCGAGCCGGTCGATGGCATCGTCGACGGCGCCGCGTCGCAGCAGGATCGCGGCCTGGATCACGGCCGCATCGACGTCGCCGGGGTCCGCGGCCAGCACCTGCAACACCTCGCGGTCCGCGCCCGGCAGGTCGTCCGAGAGCAGCAGGCTCTCGGCAAGCGCGCGGCGCGCGCTCAGGTCGAAGGGTTCGAGATCGATCGCCCGCGTGTACGCCCGGGCGGCGAGCGTGTTTGCTCCGCCACGCGCGCATGTCTCGCCCAGCCGGCGGAAGACCTCGGCGTGGTCGGGGTACGTCCGTGCCAGCTCGCGCAGGAGCTTCAACGCATTGTCGAGCTGACCCACGTCGAGGTACGACCGCGCCCACGCCAGCCGCGTCTCGACGGACGCCGCGTGCCGCATCGCTTCCTGCAGCCACGGGTCCCGGACGACCTCGGTGCTGTATCGGCGGATCATGCCCAGGTGCAGGTCGGCCTCGGCGTGGTCGCCGTGGGCGCGGAGCGTGAGGCCGAGCAACTGGTGGGCGCCGGGGTGGTCCGGGTCCAGGTCGATCGCTTGCCGCAGGGCCGCGATCGCCTCGTCGAGCCGTTCGGCCCTGCGTAACGCGCGGCCGAGCCCGGCGTGATGCGCCGCATTGGAAGGATCGAACTCGACGGCGCGCCGGCTCGCGTCGACGGCGGCCGGGACGTCGCCCGCGTCCAGTTGGGTGCGGGCCAGGTGGAACCACGCCGGGGCGTAGGTGCCGTCGCGTTGCAGCGCGAGGCCGAGCATGGCGACGGCGTCGTCGCTTCTGCCCCAGTCTTCGTACAACAGTGCCAGCAGGTACGGCGTCCGGGCATCCTCGGCGCCGAGCGCCATCGCCCGCTCGTACGCCGCGACGGCCAGCGCGGGCTCAGCGTTGCCGTGGTAGATCCGCCCCAACAGGGCGAATGCGGCCGGAAGGTCGGGGGTCGCGCGGCACGCGGCGGCGGCCTCGGCTGCGACCGTGCGGGCGCCGGCCGGGAGCGACGACCAGTCGGCCGGAACGGGTACGGTGTCGGCCGTCTGGTCACGGAGGATCCACGCGGTTGTGAGGGCGCCCAGGACGACAATTGCCGCGGCGGCCGTGATCAGGAAGTTTCGCGGGGATGCCATTGTCGCTGATTGTACGGTGGACACGGTTGGCGTCGCTGCGCGACGCCAACCGTGTCCACTGTCCTCGGACCGGCGTGGATCGTTGCGGGTACAGTGTGCTACCTGTAGTTCTTCAAGGGCTCGCAGGCGGGAGACCCTCGGACATGATTGAGCGCAGACATGCGGTCCTGATCGGGTGGGTGCTGGCGTCGTGTGTACTGCCGGCGGCCGGCGGGTGCGCGGCAAGCGAGTCCGGCGCCAGGCCGGGCATCAACGATCACTGGATGAGCGCCGAGATCGATCCGCTCGTCGCGTCGCTCGAATCCGAGAGTCGCGAGATCTACGTCAACCGGCAGTTGCTCGCCGAGGTCGTCGGCCCGCGGCCGGGCATGGACGTCGCCGACGTCGGCGCAGGATCGGGGTTCATGGCACGGGAGCTGGCAAGGCTTGTCGGTCCCGGCGGGACCGTCTACGCCATCGACATCAACCCGGTCATGATGCAGCACGTCGCCCTGCGTGCCGATGCGGACGACGTCACGAACCTCCGCACGCTGGTCTGCACCGACCGGTCGGTGAATCTCGCGCACGGCTCGGTGGACATGGTGTTCATCTGCGACACCTATCACCACTTCGAGTATCCGGCCAGCATGCTGCGGACGATCCACGACGCGCTGCGCCCCGGCGGCCAGATCGTGCTCGTCGAGTTCAGGCGTGAGCCCGGCGCCAGCCGGCAGTGGATCATCGACCACGTGCGTGCCGGGCAGGCGGTCTTCATCGAGGAGATCACCGCCGCCGGCTTCGAGCTGATCCAGGAGCACGACGTGCCCGGGCTCAAAGAGAACTACGTGCTGCGGTTCCGCCGGATTGACTAGTCGGATCGCTCCGTCGCGGCCCTCCGAATTCGGGTGGCACGGTTGAGTTCGCGCAGCGAACTCGGCCAATGGTGCGACGTCCGAAGACACGGCCGACGTCGCTTCGCGACGACAACCGTGCCACCCGAGTACTGCCTGGGCGGACGGGCAAGGACAAACGCGCGGCGACGGCG
>Ga0114950_10003802_pt1 | contig 11687 bp, 8 predicted proteins | sample N075metaG_FD_83503 | JGI IMG/M metagenome (GOLD analysis project Ga0114950, IMG submission 83503) | Deep subsurface microbial communities from Kermadec Trench to uncover new lineages of life (NeLLi) - N075 metaG | ecosystem: Environmental > Aquatic > Marine > Ocean trench > Sediment | place...
TCCCACAAAATGGATGATCTGGGAGTCAGAACCCAGACCAGAAGTCGCGTCGCGCCTCCAAAATATGGGAATCACTTCAGTGGTTTTTAGTACCGCTGCCAATACCCCGGACCAGGGTGACTATTTGTCTACCACGGAGAAAAATATTGCAAATCTGACGATCGTATTTGCCTCTGACAAATGAAAAACTGCTTCGGGTTCAATTTAAGTTGATCTTTCCGAAGAACTAACAGCGCTGCAAATCACTCTGGTAGTTTCACGTTACTGCCGAATTTCTCATTGATGTAGGCGTACACGGTTTCAAGAACGTCGCGGTGAACCACGCGACCGTCTCTCATTTCTTGAGAGAGAGCTGTACGTCGCATGCTTGCATCCGGCGGGAGTAACGGAATCGTTGACGGCTGCGGCCAGATGTCTTCGTCAATGGCCGCCATACGAACCCTGATATCATCCTTTGTGATGTTGAACACCATGTAGTCTGTTGCAAGCGCCAATGGTCCATCGTACGTCATCCTGATATCCCGGAGGATTGGCTGGACGGTGTCGAAATCGTTAAAAAAGTGATACGCTACAGCCAGGCGCGGCTTAGTGGCGGCCATTACTTTACCGAACTGGGCAGGAGATGTATGTATCTGCGTTCCTACGTTGAGCGCTGCCTCGGGTGTGAAATTCTGCTTTTCAATGAGCGACTCGGGCGAAATGAAACTCTCGTGGATGGCAATGTCAGAATCCAATGCATACTCCATCCACCACTTATTTGGAAATGTATCACTGCTATACGCAAACTTGAGACCATTCCACTCGAGCAGGAAGCTGACCGGCCCATCAAAGATGTGAATAGCTGGGATCGTTCGAATAGTGACACCGTTTTCCTGATAAATCACCTGGTTCACTTTGCGATAGTCGAACTCTGTAACCTCCAGGAATAGTCCGCGAGTATCCGTATTACCCACACGCGTGTCAATGTCCCATGCGAGGCTTTTTTCCAGATGTTCCAGAGCCGCCTTTGTACCGTATTTCGGTTCCAGGCTGCTTGGGCCCCATACGCGGAGCGGAACGACCCTGTTCGCGACAACTCCACCAATCCACAACGCGTCCAGGTCTCCAAAATGATCAGAGTGAAGGTGGCCCAGAAATACTTTGTCGATGAGGTTATAAGGGATTTTCAGTGCTGAAATTCGTTCGGCTGATCCAGTACCAATGTCGAACAGAAATTTGTCGCCGTTCCCCAATTCAACAAGCCAGCAGGCAGCGGCCTGTTTTGGCCGGGCATTCGGCATACCCGTCCCGCATGCAATAACTCGCATCTCGTCAGGGGCCAGTTCTTCAGTTCCGGGGTAATAGACTTCACGATCTTCAACCACCTGAGAAGTAGAATCATTGGCGGACGTGTCGGCATAATTAGCGGCAAGCAGACTTACGACAACCAACATTCCTACTGCGCCGAGAACGATGCCAGATAACGTCGGGGACATTTTTTTCATTGTGGGCTTCCTTAAATAGCTGTGTTGGATTGTGCGCGACCGGAATCAAAAATAAATATACGCAAATCTATTCTTATCGGTCGTGAAAGTCAATGAATCCGAATGGCAACACAAAAAAAGATACGTGGAGGGTGTGGCCCGAAAGGAAAAGATGGCTATGATGATGCCGGATTCGGACGGGCGCAGTGCGTAGGCTATTTACTCCCCTGTAAATCATCTTCTGTACATGGGCCCTCTTAGGGTTTTAAGAGACCTCAGTTGTCACGAAATCCTAACTTGTGAAGTGTCCAGTTCCAGGGGAGCAGATCACATACGGTTTTATATCTTTGATATTTTACGATACACTACTACTCGTATTTGAATGGCTCAGTCAACAGTTTTGGTTCTGCACCGCAAGTCGGCGAATGAGGTTGCCGTAAAACTGGCGATCAAAACCGTCAAAAAAGAGGGAATTGATCTGCGCGTTTTGGTTCCGTTCAATAAGGCAGAAAAGCCGCGTATAGTCCGAGAAGCCCTTGAGCGAGGCGCAACGAGGATCATTGCAGGCGGCGGCGATGGAACGATCAATGCTGTGGCCAATGCCCTGATTGGTGATGGCTCGGTGGTGCCGACGGCGACGCTGGGTATATGTCCGCTTGGTACGGCGAACGATTTCGCGCGCGGGTGCGGCCTTCCTTTAAATGATCTAACCGAGTGTTTGCGGATCGCCTGTACGCGAGAAGGTCGCAAGATCGACGTCGGCATCTTAAATGGGCGCTTCTTCGTCAATGTGGCCAGTGCGGGATTTGGGGCAGAAATCACCGCGACAACACCGGTTCAACTCAAGAAGGCTCTCGGCGGGGCTGCCTATACGATTATGGGGATGATTAAGGCTCTGGGCCTGACGCCTTATACCGGACGCCTGATAATACCCGGAAGAGAGCCGATCGAAGGCAGCATGCTATTCATGGCGGTGGGTAATAACCATTTTGCCGGCGGCGGATTCGACGTTGCGCCCCTGGCGAAACTTGATGACGGGTTGCTGGACCTTGTTGCGATACGAGCCGATCAGGGATTTAATTTCGCAGGTCTTAAAGATGAACTCGAGGATCCAATGAACCCTGAGAATCGGAATGTCTTCTACATGCAATTATCGAATTTCACTATTGAGTCGGACAAGAAAATTCATTGCAACCTGGACGGCGAACCCATTCACAAGAAGAAACTGAAGTTCAGCATACTACGCGAGCATCTAAGCGTGGCGTATTGACCGAAGAGTTGCAACCTGTCTGCTCACTGCGTTTGCTGTCTGTCTTATCTTTCGATCCGCTCTTGCGAGTAAACTCGCACCGCGTCTCAATAGAAAAGCCCACCATGCAGAGCAGGGCGGGCTTTCTTACGTCGTGCGGAGGGGGTGGGATTCGAACCCACGGTACGCGTGAACGTACGCTGGTTTTCAAGACCAGTGCATTCAACCAGGCTCTGCCACCCCTCCTGCTTGATTCTGACTCGTTTGGACCATTCGTGGTCCCATTAAGCCGTCGTCTATCTCGCTTGCGTGTTGCTAATCGCACAATAAGTCCAAGGAGGACTCAAATCGGATTAGATCCGCCCTGGAATCCAGCGAGGTTGCAATGATACGCAGACATGGTCTCTCGACCAAAAGCAATTCAGAGAAGAGATCGTAAAATTCTGGTGCCCCTTCAAAGCGCCGGGTGCCAATGTGGTGGCTTCCCTCACATAAATCCGGGATTTCGGATTACAGAGATGTAGGGGTACGTCCTCCTGACTCACATCCGTTTCTGACCGATTTTTACCCTTGGAACTGATGAGAATACAGCTCCTGAAATGCAACGTCATTTGCTCCACGAGGGCCGACATGAATACCGTAACGAGAGAATTTCTAATAGTAATTGTCGCTTTTACACTACTGTCTGGATTGATGCCACAAAGCACAACTATCGCGTACAAAATATCACCGGAAAGCAAAGTGTGGGTTGAAGGTACGTCAACGATACACGATTGGACGTGTGGCGCAACTGAGATTAAAGGAACTGTCGAATTGACGTTCGGGACTGACATGGCCCCGGCCATTTCTGCGGCTCAGGTGACCGTTCCAATCAAAAAAATGGACTGTGACAACAGCACAATGAACAGAAAGCTTCAGAAGGCTCTGAAGATGAAAGACACTCCGAACCTTCTCTTCGAATTTGAAAGCGCCACCACCCAGGACGCGGCAGTTGCAGACTCTTTCGAAGTCGCCACATTGGGCTATATGATGATCGCGGGTCAAACCAGGCGCATTACGGTAACCCAATACCTGACCGAGCGGGTCGATGGCACAATTATTTTTCGCGGTTCATTCCCGGTGTCCATGAAAGATTATGGCGTCAAGCCACCGACGGCACTATTGGGGACAATCAGAACGGGCAACGAAGTAACTGTGTTTTTTAAGTTCGTGCTTGACCCGTCCAGGAGCAATTCATAGAGCTCTCATCGCGTAGTCTCAAATTGTATGAAATCAATATCATTCATACCCGTCGTTCTAATGCTCGCGGCAACGTTTTCGAGCGCACAGGCCCCGGCCGACCGGACGCTACGATTCCAATTGATGAGTGGCAGCGCGATTACAATTGTTGGAACGTCGACGGTGAGTTCGTTCCGATGCACCTCGAATTATGTGCAAGGATTCGGAACCGTGTCATCGTTCGCGGGCTCTCTTGAGAAAGCTGAAGTAGTCGTCGAATTAGCAGCACAAGTAACCTTGTTTGACTGCGGAAACGGACGGATGAATCGCGACCTGTGGAGCGCCTTGAAATCGGATACTCATCCTCTGATTACCTATCGACTGGATGAGGCGATTGTGGAAGTATCCAGAATAACCGACGCCGATTCGATTTCAATTCAAGCGGCGGGAAAACTGACTATCGCAGGAGTCGAAAGACCAATAAACCTTGTCCTGTCGGCTGTAAAACAGGCTGATGGTATGTATATCGTAACGGGACAACAGGATATCACAATGAGTGAGTTCGAAGTGGACCGGCCAACTGCACTGCTGGGGCTGGTCAAAGCACACGATGACCTCACAATCTATTTCGACCTGAAATCAACAGTCATGCAATTTTAATCAACGCAGGAATGACGTGGCCGGGTACTTTCTCGCACCATGTCAACCACATCAAACAATCCTCTTAGGAGGGTGATATCATGAAAATCTACATGATGAAAAGTAGCACCTCACTGATGACCGTCGTGCTTTTTCTCGCACTGGTTCTACCACTCACATTACACGCTCAGAAAAGAGATCTGCAGTATTTCAGAGCGCCTGATCAACGAGGTGTAAATGTATTTGAAGCAGCCAAACAGAGTGACCCGGTTAAATTCGATGGCATGATGGTGAGGCTCGGAGGTGCATCAACCATTCAATTCCAGGGTATCTCACATGAAAACACAGCGGATGAACGGCTGAATGGTGACGATGTAAACCTGAATGAACTGGCTGATATCGGAGCTAATTTCAACCTCGCCACCGCTAATATGACGTTCGATGTCCAGCTGAATGACGGGATGCGGATGCACCTCACTACCTATTTGTCTTCCAGGCATCACTCAGAAGCATGGGTCAAGGGTGGTTACATCCAGTTTGACGGCCTTCCGTTCTTCAACAGCGATGCCGTTGACAACTTGATGAAGTCGTTTCGTGTTAAAATTGGACATATGGAGGTTAACTACGGAGATGCTCATTTCCGCAGAAGCGACAACGGTATGACGATGTTTAATCCGCTGGTGGGCAACTACATCATGGATTCTTTCACGACCGAAGTGGCGGGCGAGCTGTACTACCTGAACAATGGCGTCATCGTCATGGCGGGTCTAACAAACGGTAAGCTCAACCAGTCTGTTAAAAATTCCGGTTCAACCAATCCTTCTATTATTGGAAAACTGGGGTACGATAAACAGATCAATGAGGACCTGCGGGTTCGCATTACTGGCTCTGTTTACCACGCAGGCAAAACAGGTCACGCATACCTTTACTCTGGAGACCGAGCAGGCTCGCGTTATTATTACGTGATGGAAAACACGCTTTCATCGTCGTCGAGTCAGTTCCGGTCGGGACGTTATGACCCCGGGTTCAGTAATAAACTGACATCCATAATGTTGAACCCGTTCGTAAAATATCAGGGTTTCGAATTCTTTGGAATGTTTGAAACGTCATCAGGATCGGCAACTTCAGAAGATGCAGACCGTCGATGGAATCAGCTATCCGGTGAACTGACGTATCGACTCGGTGACAAGGAGAATATCTACGTCGTTGCGCGGTACACAAAAGCTTCAGGCGAAGAAAAAGGCACATTGAATGACGTCGAAATCACTCGCTTGCAGGCGGGCGCGGGCTGGTTCATGACCAAAAACGTGCTTGCCAAACTGGAGTACGTGAATCAGTCCTACGATGGATTCGATTCTTCTCACATTTTCTCAGGCGGATCCTATCACGGAGTCATGGTAGAAGCTGCGATCACATTTTAGGTCGCCTTTTCGAACATCGCTGTGGTAAAAAGGGGAGTCCATCGCGGGCTCTCCTTTTTTATGACGTCGATTATAATCGTATTGAGGTGACGCGCCAGATCGGACGCGCGACAAAAATTACAGGGTGGTTGTCATGGACGTGCCTTTTAATCGACGCCGAGCAGCGTGGTCACGAGGTTTTTCGCGAACATCCCGGCCTGCAGACCTGCGATCCGATTCGTATGGCAGATACAACGTAAATGAACTCCCGTGTCCCAATTTGCTCTCTACCTGTATTTCGCCACCAAGAAGTTCTGCCAAGCGGGTGGAGATCGAGAGACCGAGACCGGTACCACCATATTTTTTTGACGTTGACAGAGTAGCCTGTATATAGGCCTCGAATACAAGCTGCTGTTTTTCCTCCGCGATTCCGATGCCAGTATCGGTGACAGAAAATGCGATTGTCTTTTCGCTGTTCAATAAAGAATTCGAAAACGTAACATCGGCTCCAGGCGTTCCAACTTGTAGAGTCACGCTTCCGTTCTGCGTAAACTTGAAAGCATTCGATAACAGGTTTCGAAGTATTTGTTCTAACCGCAATGCATCCGTCGTGACGTACTCAGGAAGGGATTCGTTTTCAACAACAGGAAATTCAAGCCCTTGCTTTTCAGCGACCGGCTCGAACTGCCGGGTTAACTTTTTGATGGTGTCCGAAATTGACACCTTCTCAAATTCGATGGTGACCTTCCCAGCCTCTACTTTCGAGAGATCAAGAATATCGTTGATAATGCTATCCAGACTGTTGCTTGCCTCAGAGATCGTTTTGGCTGCATAAATCTGGTCTTCCGTCAGTGTCTTGTCTTTATCGTCAGTCAGCGTTTGGGCGCAAATCAACAAACTGGTGAGCGGCGTTCGGAGCTCGTGTGACATGCTCGCCAGAAAATCAGTCTTGTGGTTGCTGGCCTTTTCAAGCTGCTCGGCTTTCATATCCACAATCCCCTTGGCAGTCAATAGCTTGCGTTTCTGAACTTTTAGGACTTCAGCCTGCTTTGTCAGATTCTGATTGAGATCCTTGAGCTGTTGAGACCGTTTTTCAAGCAACTCATTCGTTGAAGCAAGCGTTTTCGACTGTGCTTGAATTTTCTGAGCAAGTTCCCGCGATCCTTCGAGCAGAGATTCGGTCTTTTGCCGGTCAGCTGCGGCTTTAACGAGCACGCTCAGAATCGAGAGAGATCGTTCCAGAAATTCAATCCGGATCCTAGAAAACTCGCGGAACGAGGCCAATTCCACAACACCGACGGTTGCTCCCTCGAACAAAATCGGAAATACCAGGAGATGCTGTGGTACGCTCTCTCCCAGCCCAGACAATATCCTCAGGTATGACGCTGGCAGGTCTGTGAGCGCGATAGATTGACCATCGAGAGCACACTGACCGATTATGCCTTCGCCCAACATGATCTGCTCTGGGAAATGGGAATTGTCCGTTGTGGCGAAGCTCGCGAATCTTACAAATTCGTTGCCTTCCTTGCCCTCTACCGTGGTTTTTCTGAGGTAAAGGAGACCATGACCAGCCCGTGTGAGAGTGGCCAATTGGGTTAGAGCAGATTGTGCCAGATCCTTCAGACTAGACTGTTTCTGCATCTGTGCGGAAAAGGAAGCAACCTCACGATTCAACCAGACCTGTTCATCCGTTTCATTCTTAAGCTCACGGAGCGTTTTTTGCATAGTCAGAAGTGATCGGCCAAGCACGTCATTTTTGCTTCGCAGCTTGATATCAACCGAGTAGTCACCGCTGGTAATGTTGTCGGCTTGTTCCGACAAGTAACGATGATTCTCGGCGATTGCCTGAATCGAAGCAGCAATACCTGTCGGAGATTCGATGTCGTCGAACAATGATATGTTTACTCGCCCGGAAGCCAACCGTCGAGCGGCACGTTCGATCTGTCCAGGTTCGCCCCCTACCTGCCTGCTGAGAAGCAACATCGAGTAACCGCTCCATCCAATGGCCACTAGGAACGTAATTAATGTACCCCAGACTAAGAACCGTTGCGATTGCGTGGCGGCGTCAGCAGCAGCCAGTCTGCGACCGATTATGAGCGATTGCTCTGTTTCAGTGATCACGCGAAATCGATCACGGATGTCGTCGATAATTAACTTCCCGCGCTCTGACTCAACAATGTCACGTACATTATCCATCGTCGATTTGCCCGAGATAACATCCCGTCTAAGCTGAATTTCCGCCTCTCCGGCCACCTGTATCCATCTTCGATATCGCTCTCTGATGCGCTCCAGGCGGTGGACCTGAACTGGATTATCGGAAACCAACCACATCACAGAGTTTATCGTGGTCTCGAATTGTCGCTGACCACTGTTATACGGTTCGAGAAATTTTTCGGAGCCGGTAATCAGAAAGCCGCGCTGACCAGTCTCCATATCAATCAAGAGCTTCGTCGCCTTATTAATACTACTCATGACCTCCTCGGTATGAGAAACCCAGTCGGCTGAGGATTGCATTACTTGAATATTTCGATACGCCAATGAGGAGACGATCCCCATGAGGATGAGGACTATTAACACTCCGGATGCGATCTGATACTTGAACTTCATTTATCTAGAATGTGGCCGCTCTACTGTCTGTTCGTCTATATCTGTAAATGATCTTAATATTAGAGAGGAAAAGGTGTATTGCTGAACAAGAGAGAAATACGTATATCTACTTATATCCTCTTCTGATAGGTTTCGGTGCAATTTCGAACATCTTAAGTACCGAATGGCGCTGAAGTAGACCTTCTTCCAGCGTCTTAGCCTGATCATCCGATTCTTGCCTATCTGCACCTGTCAGGCCGCTGAGGGTAGATATCGTTGACTCTGGCTAGTCAGGACGGAATACAGCTTTGCAGTCGCACAGATGCTGCACGTGCGTGCCCCTCCAGACCCTCCAGTCTGGCAAACTGTTCGGCGTCCCGCAAAATATCATCCAGATCAGGATCGACTTGATCTACCTCGACCCACGTTTGAATCCGGATGTAATCGAAAACCGAGAGTCCGCCGGTTTGTCTTCCAGACCCGTGAGTGGGGAGCGTGTGATTGGGTCCGATTCCGTAGTCGCCTAGCACTTCAGCCGATGCATGCCCTATGAACAGCGTTCCATAATTTCTCAATATAGTTTTCATTTCGGAGGCGCCGGTCGTACAGATTTGTACGTGTTCAGGAGCGATCTCATCGCACCAGTCTGCCATCTCTTGGAGTGAATTGGCCAGAAAACTACCGCCACGCCGGAGCGATAGCCTAGCCACCGGGGCCGTCGAAAGCGACGTGAGTTGCGACGTCAATTGATTCTCGACCATTTCGATCATCGTCGCATCAGTCGTGATCAGTACCGGAAGCGCATCGGGATCGTGCTCCGCTTGGGCGATCAGGTCGGCGGCAATCCACTCCGGATTTGCTGTAGAGTCGGCAAGGATCACAAGTTCCGATGGGCCTGCAAGCATATCGATCCGCACGTCCCCCGCGACCCTGCGCTTCGCAGCGGTTACATATTTATTTCCTGGTCCCGTAATAACAGCACATGACGGAACCGGCCCCGCACCGTACGTCATCGCTGCAATCGCTTGTGCACCACCGGAATTAAGGACCATATTCGCTCCAGAAATAAACGCTGCAGCGAGCGAAACAGGCCCCGGGTTCGGAGTGGCTACCCAGACCTGTTCAACCCCTGCTACACGTGCCGGGATCACGGTCATCAAGATCGACGAGGGCAATGGATACATGCCGCCGGGGCAATAACAGCCGGCAGACGCCACAGCCGATATCCGATGACCAGCGTTTCCACCAGGCACGGAAACAGACAATTCCGAAAAGCTTCCGAGCTGTGCGCGCGCAAACGAGCCTATTCGGTCTGCCGACCTTTTGAGAAGATCTTGAACGTCCTGTTCAAGAGATATCCAAGCGGCCTCCATGTCTCCACGATCGTAGACGAGGGGAGCATTGGGCGCAGGAGAGTCGAATTCGTTTCGATAACGAAGAAGCGCGCTCAGGCCATTCAGCTTCACATCTTCTACAATTGAATCGACCGCAGCCAGATCCGGGTCCGCCTCGCTGAACAGGCTTCGGGTTGGCAGGTCGCTCGGGCAAGACAGCTTGGGAAATATATTCATCGGACTAATTGGCTCATATTATCCAGCTGATGGAGTCGGAGAGGGCAGCGAAGACTTGGCCATCATCGGTCGCCGCCCAACACGCTGATTGCGATGCCTAAGCTCGTCCATTACATCCTCAAAACGGACACCACTTCTTGCCATTGCTACGCTTGCGAAATAAAGAACGTCTGCCGCCTCGAGAACCACTGAGCGGCGTAAATCGCCGGTGGCTTGACCATTGAAGATGTGGTCAGCCGCGTCCGCCAATTCTTTTGCTTCCTCGATCAGTTTACTGGCCAGAAGCCCTCGGGTATGTGCCGCTTTCCAGGTTCCCGAGGCAGAGTCATTTCCAGCAATTTTGGCCGCAGCCATCGCGACGACTTCCCCCAGACCAAATGTTTCGCCGAAGCATGATCGAGTTCCGGCGTGGCAAAAAGGTCCCGATTGACGGACTGTAAACTTTAAGCAATCCCGATCACAATCCAGATCGACTCGCAATAATTCCTGAGTGTGTCCGGATGTCAATCCTTTCTCCCATATTTCACTACGTGATCTTGACCAATAAATGCCTTTACGAGTCTCTATTGCCAGGGCGATCGACTCGCGCGAGCTCCAGACCAATCCTAAGACTCGATCGGATTCGTCTGAGACAACTGTGGGCCACAACTCACCGGCGCCCGATTTCGACGACGACGAGCGAAGCGACGCGCTGACGGCATCGCCCAGCGAAAAGGCACCCGTATACAGAGCCATACCAACCTGGGCATCAAATCCCATTTCATCAAGAACGCGAATGTCATCGGTCGAAGTGATACCTCCGGCGAACGTAAGGCGAGGGGGTGGGCCACTGCGGGGAATCAGGGCCAGTGTATCCGCAATCGCCTGCAGAGCAACCATGTCAAACCCTTTCATTCGGCCTTCGTTCTCGACTTGGGTATATAGAAATCCGCCAACATAAGGAGCCAGAGCAGCAATGCGCGAGGCGACCGTATCGGTTGTCTGAGAGGTCCAGCCATGTGACACAACCATTCCGTCCCGGGCATCGACAGCTGCAATGATCCGGTCACGGGGAAGGCGTGCGCAGAACTGGGGTGTGGCCGCTGTTCCGATGATAATACTCGCGGCACCGGCGTCAAGCCAGTCAAGAGCGGTCTTTTCGTGACGAATACCGCCTCCTACGCGAATTCGTGCCTGGCGGGCCATCTGGCGAATCAACTCTGCGTTCGATCCGGTTCCGAGAGCGGCGTCAAGGTCAATTACGGCGACTTCACCGGCAACGGAAAACTGCGCGAGTCGCTCCATGGGATCGCCGCCGTCGAGTACGAATGTCTCACCGCCGCGGAGTTGCACGGCACGTCCATTCTGAATATCAATACTGGGAATAATCATAGTCGTACAGGAATATCTGAGAGGCTCAGTTCCGCTTTGAAATTGTTGATGGAATAATCTTTGTCATGAAAAATGGAGGCGGCGAGTACAGCAGCTGCGCCGGCTGATACAGCACTGACTGCGTCTTGGACGCTCCCGATTCCTCCAGAACAGATGACCGGAATCGAAACGCTTGATGACACCGCCTCCA
>Ga0114950_10003804_pt1 | contig 11682 bp, 9 predicted proteins | sample N075metaG_FD_83503 | JGI IMG/M metagenome (GOLD analysis project Ga0114950, IMG submission 83503) | Deep subsurface microbial communities from Kermadec Trench to uncover new lineages of life (NeLLi) - N075 metaG | ecosystem: Environmental > Aquatic > Marine > Ocean trench > Sediment | place...
GAACTTCTGGAAAAGAAAATCGATGTTTCTTTATGTATGGTAGGTCCAGAGAAAGACGGTTCTTTGAACCAATGTAGAGAACTCACGCAACAAAAGAATTTACCCATTACCTTTCCTGGAAAACTGGATAAAAAGGACTGGATTAACCTTGCTGTCGAATATGATATCTTTATAAATACGACAAATTTCGATAATATGCCTGTAAGTGTCATCGAAGCCATGGCATTAGGGCTTCCTGTAGTATCCACAAATGTAGGGGGGCTCCCTTTTTTAATAGAACATAATAAAACGGGCATTTTAGTGCCACCTGATAATGAACAGGCTTTTGTGGATGCAATTTGTCAGTTACTCACAAATACTATACTTGGAGAGACAATTTCAAAAAATGCTCGTACTAAAGTAGAAGGATTTGATTGGGAAAAAGTAAAACATAGTTGGTTTAGGATTTTAAACGAATAAATAACTATTTTTATACAACTAAATTAACCCATGTCTAAAAAATCAAATATCCATTTTGATATCTCTGAGCGTAAAATTCTCTTGCGTATAATTGATATTGTTAGTGTATTAGTAATGTTATATATAGTTGGACATGTTTTTGATTTCGATTATTTTAAAATTAATTCGGAAAATTGGGTTTGGTCCATAGTTTTAGCATTGTATTTATCTATTTTCGCAACCATTTTTGAACTTTACAATCTTCAGAAAGCCAGTAAATTTGAGATTGTAATTCAAAATATAATTCTTACATCATCTGTTACTGTTTTATTTTATTTATTGACACCATTTTTAACTCCGGTATTACCAGAAAATCGTCTACAGATTATCTATTTCTTTATTTCAATAAATCTATCTTTATTTTTATGGCGATATGCCTATATAGTTCTAATTTCGGCACCACGATTTTATAAACGTGTACTACTTCTTTGTAATGCAAAGGATATTAATATAATAATTACTTCACTCCATAAGTCGGATCCTAACTATAAAGTTATCGGTTTTATTGATATCGATAGTGTTAGCTATTTAAGTTTTAAAAAAGATAAAGTATTGGAATTTGGATTATACAATATAGCAGATACTGTTAAAGAACATTCAATTTCAGAAATCGTTGTTGCAGAATCTGATGCCGAGGGAATTTCAAATTCATTATATAACCAACTTATTAGTCTTTTAGAAGATGGAGTTCCCATACGTGAATATACACAAGTGTATGAAGAAATTACCCGGCGGGTGCCGGTTCACCATGTGGATAAGGACTTCTATAAATATTTTCCCTTTAGTAGAAGTAATCAAAATAAATTATATCTGTTTTTTCGCAGGCTTCTGGATCTATTATTTTCATTAATAGGATTAGCATTTGGTTTGTTGATTTTTCCAATAATAATAATTGGAAACCTGATTGCCAATCGTGGGCCTTTGTTTTATACCCAATATCGTATTGGTAGAAATGGGAATTCCTTTAAAATTATTAAATTAAGAAGTATGATTGTTAATGCCGAAAAGGATGGTGCAATATATGCTTCAAAAAAAGATCCCAGAGTAACAAAATTTGGTCACTTTTTGAGAAAATCACGATTTGATGAAATTCCCCAATTTCTGAATGTTATTAAAGGCGATATGAGTGTTATCGGACCACGTCCCGAACGCCCCGTTTTTGTTAAAGAGCTTTCAGAAAAGATTCCTTTTTATGAAATAAGACATATTGTAAAACCAGGCGTTACAGGGTGGGCACAGGTAAATGCAAATTATGGAACCTCCTCAGATGATGCTCTTGAAAAATTACAATACGATCTGTATTATATAAAACACAGGAGTTTCTTTCTTGATATAAATATTGTGATTAAAACATTGAGCACTATTATTTTTTTCAGAGGACAGTAGTCTGGAAAACTTCAATCATCAAATTTCAAGAAGCTACATTGGATAATTTCTAACTTTCCTTCTAATGGGATCTTTGAGGGGTTTTTAAAAACCACACTAAATATGCATAACGTACTCCCAAGGCTATAAATAAGGGAATTAATCCGATTGAAAAATTTTGCACTCCGGTGATCCAATGCAAACACAATAGGAATAACAACAAAATTAAAAATATGAAATACCGTCTTAGCCATTTATTTGGTTGTTTTTTTATAACAGTAAAAATAAATAATATTGAAAAGGGAAACGCCCACAGTAAATTGTAATTGTAAGCAGTAGAAGTATGGTCAGTGGCTACCCATAGCAGTAGTAAAAGAACTCCAATAATACCAGTAATAAAGAAGATTATTGCATCGAGAAAGCGGGAACGAGTCCCTTTTTTAAGGTCTTTATAGGTTATAAATAATAACATTAATCCTATTAATCCAAAAATAAATAAAGGGCTGATAAAAAAGTTTCGTCTGATTTTTATTTCTTTATTTTCAAAAAGAGTAATAGTTTCTTTTACGATATTATCTTTTGAGTTGATTCGTTGTATAGTTGCATTATGTGTTCCTTTAAAAATGTATTCTGGCAAAAATTGATATTCAAACTGACTTACTTTTTTATCTATAACAGCTCCAAGTCCAATATCAATTCCTAAGCTTCCCCACGTATTGGAATTTAGGTTTTGCTGTATTAATTCCCGAAACGAATAAGATTCAGTTATATAATCATCATTATATTCAAGTTTATTGCCTAGTACCTTTATAAGTACATCTCTAATTTTAGTGGCACAATTATCGTAAAAGAAATCGTATTTGTAATCTCGATTTTCGGGTTTAGCATTGTTTTGCAAAAAATCGAACATCGCTTGTTTTTCAGAATAACTAAGACTGAGTATTTGTTCTTTTACCCATCGGTTCTGATGAACATAGCTATTATAAAAAGGCTCATAGTGGTTAGCTACTATTTTATAAAGCAGTTTTCCTCGAGCAAATTTTATATAGAAATTTTGAGTATTAAAATCGAAGACACCATAATTGTAAACAATATCTACTCCAAGGCTTTCATCTTTTATCCTGTACGCACTATGTCCAAACGAATCATTCAATTGAGTGCCGGGTCCTATCGTTAAAATACTAACTTCAGCATTTACAGTAAGGATGATCTCTTGAGCATTAATTGTAAGAGATAATAATAAAAGAGTAAGTAAGGTATAAATATGTTTCAAGCAATTGTGGTCTTTAGTTAATAAGATGTTGAAATTAAAAATTATATTATAAAAATAATAATTCTACCCGCTAAAGACCAGAAACTACCATCTAAAATGTAGCTTATCTGAAAATACTCCAGTCTAATGTAATCGAAAATACATTGGAATAAAGCGCTGCACTTTGGTCGCCAATATCGGTAAGCGCATAATCGACTTTGATTCCTTTATATTTAAAACCTATTCCAATATTAGGCTGAAAACCTACAGAATCACTCCCGTCTAGCTGAGTTATATTTTGAAAATTACCCACACCAGCTCTTATAAATACCAAATCTACATATCCAAATTCCAATCCAAGTGCGGGGTCGATACTGGTAAAAGAACTAGATATTATATCATTGGTTTCTGCAAATCTGAAATTTAGATCTACTTCTGTAAGAAGTGAAAAATCAAAATGAAATATAAATTTTCTGGATATACCAATATGCAGTTTAGGAATTGTTATCTCAGTACTTTCGGGTAGTTCTTGATTTTGTCCGGCGACAGCACCTTGAATATCTGCAAATTTATCTTCGTCAATACTCCAGGCATTAAATGTAGTAGTTATGTCACGTACCATAAGCCCGAATTTCCAATCATTTCTTTCAAATTGGATCCCTGCGTCCAATCCGAAACCCCAGGAGGAGGCAAAATCTCCTATAATTCGGCGAATCACCTTTGCATTGACACCAAAATTTAATCCCTCTAACGGTAATTTACGAGCATATGAGAAAGTAAAGCCATAATCGGCGGTAGAAAATAAACTTATTCGGTTGTAATCAATGTTTCCCTGATCGTCTATGAGTTGAGTGGTGTTTAATATGTCATCAACTCCAAAACGTATAACCGATAAGGCAACAGCACTTCTATCGTCTAGAGGCATTGCAAAACCTGCATAATCGTAACTGGCAATGTTAGCAAAATATGAAGAATGCATAATGGATAATTGATTATCCTCTAAAGCCACTAATCCAGCCGGATTCCAATATCCGGAATTAACATCACCAGTAGATGCTACAACAGCATTAGCCATTCCAAAAGCGGCGGCATCTACACCAATATTCATAAACTCATTAGAGTATTTTCTAACAGTTTGTGATGTTACAGTAATAGACAATAGTATTGCAACAATAAATAATTTCTTCTTCAAGCTTTATAATTTGTTCAAATATCTTACTATTTTACAGAATAATAAACTATAAAATGAACCACATATTGTTATAGACGGAAATACTTTTCTACTTTTACACCAATGATTTTATAGTATGATCAAGCAAATACCTAATATTTTAACTTCTCTCAATTTACTTTGTGGTTGTGTTGCTGTACTTTTTGTAGTTTCTGGAGATCTAATTGTTGTCGCTTATTTTGTAGTTCTTGGAATAATCTTTGATTTCTTAGATGGTTTAGCAGCCCGATTGCTGAAAACACAAAGCAAGACAGGTTTACAGTTCGATTCTTTAGCAGATATGGTAACCAGTGGGCTTGTACCGGGATTAGTGATGCTTCAGTTATTAAATGTTTCCATTTTTGGAAATACAATGACTATTTCTGAAACCTTTTCACCTAGCAGTTTAAATAACGGATTTTCAAATTATGTTCCTTTTGTGGGTTTGTTGGTTACAGTAGCTTCGGGGTATCGTTTGGCAAAATTTAATGTTGACATCCGCCAAACAGATAGTTTTATCGGTTTACCCACCCCTGCAAACACCCTATTGATATTGAGCTTACCGTTAATTTTAGAATTTCAAAATTCACACCTAATTGAAAGTGTAATTCTTAACAAATGGTTTTTATTAGGGGTAATCCTTGTAAGTTGTATACTATTGAATTCTAAAATTCACCTTTTTGCCTTAAAATTTAAAACTTGGGATTTTAAGAATAATGCAATACGTTATGTGTTCCTCTTACTTAGTCTCATCGCATTAATATTGATGAAATTTATTGCTATTCCCATTATTATTACACTGTATATTATTATTTCTGTTTTTCAGAAAATAAGATGAGCATGATAACAGTAATTAGTATAAAATTATTAATGAGTACTACTTGCTTACAACTTCAATCTTAAAAAGTTTATCCCAATTCTTCCCGGTGATATAGAGGATGTTTTCTTCACCTTTATAGGCTATACCATTTAAAACATTCAATTCGGGGTGTTGAGATACTTTATCCCTTAAACCTTTTAAATCGATCACACCTTCCACGGCACCATTTTCAGGGTTTACAATGGCTATAGCGTCTTTTTCGTAGATATTGGCGTAAATCTTTCCCTCCACCCATTCCAGCTCGTTTACACTTTTAATTTTTTTTGTGTTGGTATAAATTTCAATATAACTTTCTTCAGCAAGGGTTTTTGAATTAAGCAACCAAATTTTTTCGGTACCGTCACTTTTATAAATGGTTTCACCGTTATTACAAAGACCCCAACCTTCTTTACTTTTATCATACACAAATATTCCGGTTTTTTTAAGCGTGTTCAGGTTGTAAATAAAACCGATTTTTTCATGCCAGGTAAGTTGATAAATTTTGTCGTTCAATATGGTTAATCCTTCTCCAAAATAGGGGTCTGCCAATGTTATTTTTTGAAGTACTTTTCCGGTTTTATATTCGGTTTTTCTTAGTGAAGACTTTTTATATAGTCCTGTACTTTCATATAATGTATCGTGTATAAATTCCAAACCCTGCGTATAAGCCTCTATATCGTGAGGATAGGTTTCAAGAATATTGTAAGTGTAGAGCTTTGGTTTTGTTGAGGATACCAAAGTAACCTTATGCGAGGCTTCATACACAGTGCCCTCTAGATAAACCTTTGCAATTAGTTTTCGTTTGCCTAATTTTTGGTTAGAAAGTGAAATTGTAGTTTTACTGTGGTTTTTCGTACTGATCAACTTTTCAGAATTAAAATAAAATACTACGGAATCAATCGACTTATTCTTTTTATTGATAATTGAAACTAAAAAAGAATCATCTGGAGTATAGGTTTTTTTTGCTTCCTTAATTTGAATAGCAAACAAATTTTTATTGGCCTCGGGATTGTTTCCGCAGTTAATTATTAATAAGGCTAATATAATAATAGTGACTATCTTATATAGGTTCATCGTAATTACTTAATTTTCGGCAAGATATTTATTATTATTAAACAAGTATAATTTATAACGTAAATCGTATCAAAATCATTGTAATTATTCCTAATTGCCCTATATTTGCACTGGCAAGTCCTACACAACCAGCTCCTGTTGAATCCCCCAGGGCGGGAACGAAGCAAGGGTAGACGGTCGTAGCGGTGTGATGTAGGTAGCTTGCCATTTTTTGTATGCTTTATATTATAAAGAACCCTATTTTTTTACATTTTTTATCTTTTTAGATCGTATAACAACAATTTTTTATCTTTACGCCTATGCCAAAAGTAATTTTAATTACAGGAGGATCTTCGGGAATAGGTAAAGCAATTGGTGAATATCTATCAAACAAAGGGTTTAAAGTATATGGTACCAGCCGAAATCCTGATATATTAAAAGATAAATATTCATTTTCATTACTGAAAATGGATGTTACGTTACCTATTACAATTTCAGATTCCGTAGCTTATATAATTAAAAAGGAAGGACATCTCGATGTGTTAATAAATAATGCCGGAATAGGTATTACCGGGCCTATTGAGGAAACACCCGATTTTGAAATTAAAAATGCTTTTAACACTAATTTCCATGGCCCCATAAACGTTATTAAAGCTGTTTTGCCTCAAATGAGAAAACAGGGTAGTGGGATCATTATAAATATAACTTCAATTGCTGGCTATATGGGCTTACCATACCGGGGTATTTATTCAGCTACAAAAGCAGCATTAGAAATCACCACGGAAGCGTTTCGAATGGAGATCAAACAATTTGGTATCGAAATGACCAATATTGCTCCCGGTGATTTTGCTACTAATATTGTAGCTGGAAGATTTCACAGTCCTGTATTTGATGATTCACCCTATAAAGATGCTTATGGTAATACCTTAAAAATAATGAATGGACATGTGAATAAAGGTGAAAACCCTTTAAAAGTAGCCCAAATGGTGTATAGAATAATTAATACACCAAGACCAAAAGTGAGATATAAAGTAGGAGCGTTTATACAAAAATTTTCAATTGCTTTGAAACGTATTCTTCCCGGGAAAATATATGAAAGAATGCTTCTGAATCATTACAAATTAAAATAGAGTTTACTTTATTAATATTATTTGAGGTATTTTTTTATGTAAATGTTTTAAAGCTTTTTAATCTTATGTATTTTTGCCTCAATTAAACCCAAAAACTCATTTTATGAAATTCTTTATAGATACTGCAAACCTGGACCAAGTACGTGAAGCTCAAGATTTGGGTGTGCTAGATGGCGTTACAACCAATCCTTCTCTTATGGCAAAGGAAGGTATAACCGGTCGTGAAAATATATTAAAGCATTATGTAACAATTTGTAATTTAGTGAATGGAGATGTTTCTGCTGAAGTAATTGCTACAGATTTTGATGGTATGATTGAAGAAGGAGAAGAACTTGCTAACCTCCATGAACAAATTGTAGTAAAATTACCCATGATCAAGGATGGTGTAAAAGCAGCAAAATATTTTAATGATAAAGGAGTAAAAATAAATCTAACATTAGTATTTTCTGTTGGTCAGGCACTTTTAGCTGCTAAAGTTGGTGCCACTTATGTTTCTCCTTTTATAGGAAGGCTTGATGATGTTTCTACTGATGGATTAGGCCTTATAGCCGAAATACGATTAATTTATGATACTTATGGTTTTGAGACACAAATTCTAGCAGCGTCTATACGACATACCATGCACATTATAGATTGTGCAAAATTAGGTGCCGATGTAATGACAGGTCCTTTGTCTTCGATCGAAGGGCTATTTAAACACCCACTTACAGATATTGGATTGGCAAATTTCTTAGCTGACTATAAGAAAGGAAATTAATTAAATTAACTATTGAGATTGATTATTTAGAAAACTTTGCAAAGTTTCTTCAAAATTTAAATTAAATAAATTAGTGCTGCCTTCGAGTATGGAACCTTTTTTATCTACAATGATAGCTTTGTTTACCGAATAGATTACAAGTTTTTTTTCGGCTTGGCCGATATTTTCAAACTGATATTCTTGCCCCTTTATATAACCGTATTTAGTCACAGTATTAGACCAGTTTATGTAATTATCGTCTGTATTAATCCCAATATAATTGTACTCGGGATACTTAGATTTTAATTCTGCGACCTTAATATGAATATTTTTATAATGATTTACAGAATTAGACGACCAAAAGAAGAATACAGTGGGTCTATAAATAATACTCTGTAAATCTTTCAATGTATTTTCAGTAGTAATCAATAATAAATTTGGAATTTTATTACCAGGGGTAAGTTTCATTGAAGACTCGGCTAATTCATTAATGGTGCGATGATGAGTGTTGTTTGTATTAATTTTTAAGAAAATGTCTAATATTTTTTTTTGCTTGTCTGGATTATTACATTTCAACAAATACCGGCCGGCAATATTTTTGACCAAACTATTTTTTAATGAATCGTTAGTAACAAGACTATCTATAATTTTTATTTTGTTGTAGTTGTGTTTAAACGAATTTTTGTTGTAATATCCGTTTTCACTATATTTTTTTGAAGCAAGATTATCAAAATATCGATACAAGAAACGATAATAAGGAAAATAGGATCGTAAATTTTCACTGCCAAAATCTATTTCTTTTCTATAATTATAGAATCCTTCAGGAAATTTATTAACTGTATCATTACTGATTTTTCCAGCATTTGCAGAAGTATATAATTCCTTTTTTGAAAAATAGTCATAATTAATACTAGCCTCGGCTACTTCTTCAAATCTGGCATTAGATTTGTATTTTATTTTAAATTCTTCAAAGAGATCTGTTTTAATTTTTTTCAGAGAATCCAATTTTATTTCAAACTCCTTTGGTGGAAGTCTATACAATTTTGGCATCAATTCAATTTCCATTTCATTGTGCAAAAACATATCCATTAGAAAATTATTCTTTTCTGCACCTTTACCGGTGTATGAAAGTGACTCATCAAAATCTATTGTATTTACACGTAACATTAAGCTATCACCAGGTTCAATAAACATTACTTGAAATTCTATATGATGAAAGGAATATAAGCCGGTTTTAATACCTTCTGCTCTGTATAAAAAGAAATTATTTTCATTTAATTTAACAGAGTCCAGAATATGTTCATCTTTAAAAAAAATGACATAATCTCCCCTAGGATTCACAATTTCTCCACCAATCCATGTAAAAATAGATGCACTATCCTCATTTTTTTTACAGGATATTAAGAGGATTAAACATAAAAAAAGAAGTACTTTTTTAAGCATTTAGGGCTTTTTGAACCGTTAACAAAAATAGAGACTGTTAGCTTTTTTACTGTTAATTCCTCGTTAAAAGAAATTAAAGTTTTTCTATTTCTTTAATCAGTGCTAATTAGCTACTTTTGCGCAAAATTTATAAACATTAAAATAAAGTATGCTTTCAGTTTCAAATTTATCGGTACAGTTTGGTAAACGTGTATTATTTGATGAAGTGAACACACGATTCGTCAAGGGTAATTGCTATGGTATAATTGGTGCTAACGGATCCGGGAAATCCACATTTTTAAAAATTATTTCAGGAAAGAAAGATCCAACTTCGGGTTATTTTCATTTAGAAACTGGAAAACGAATGTCTGTTTTGGAGCAAGAACATAATGCTTTCGATGAATATATGGTATTAGAAACTGTGGTAAGAGGAAATAAAGAATTGTTTACTATTAAAAGCGAAATAGACAAACTCTATGAGAATTATACAGATGAAAACTCAGAAAAAATTGGCGAACTGCAAGTATCATTTGAAGAATTGAATGGTTGGAATGCAGACAGTGACGCAGCTGCTTTACTTTCTAATCTGGGGATCAATGAAAGCCTTCATTTTACAAATATGGGTGATTTAGACGGAAAGCAAAAAGTAAGAGTGCTTCTGGCACAAGCACTTTTTGGAAATCCGGATGTACTTATAATGGATGAACCTACAAATGGTTTGGATTATGAAACCATATCCTGGCTGGAGAATTTCCTGGCAAATTATGATAATTGTGTGATTATAGTTTCTCACGACCGTCACTTTCTCGATGCTGTTTGTACACATATAAGTGATATTGACTTCGGAAAAATAACTCATTATAGTGGAAATTATACATTTTGGTATGAGAGTAGTCAGTTAGCTAAAAGACAACGCACTCAACAAAATAAGAAGGCGGAAGAAAAGAAAAAAGAACTTTTGGAATTTATTGCTCGATTTAGTGCTAACGCTGCAAAATCCAAGCAAGCCACCTCACGAAAAAAAATGATAGCAAAGCTTAATATAGAACAAATTAAGCCTTCTAGTAGAAGATATCCGGCTATAATTTTTGAAAGAGAGCGTGTGGCTGGGGATCAGATTTTAAATATTGAAAATCTTTCCGCATATATAGATGGAGAACTCTTGTTCAAAAACGTAGATATCAATTTAGAAAAAGGAGATAAAGTGATTGTATTTTCAAGAGATTCGCGTGCTACTACAGCTTTTTACGAAATAATAAACGAAAATATAAAACAAGATAATGGAGAGTTTCGTTGGGGTGTAACCACAACACAAAGTTATTTACCATTAAATAATAATTCATTTTTTAATAACGATCATAGTCTGGTTGATTGGCTACGCCAATGGTCTAAAACTGAAGAAGAACGAGAAGAAGTTTATATTCGTGGATTTCTTGGAAAAATGTTGTTTAGTGGAGAAGAAGCTTTAAAAAAATGCAATGTACTATCCGGAGGAGAAAAAGTGAGATGTATGCTTAGTCGTATGATGATGATTCGCGCTAATGTGCTAATGCTCAATGAACCCACTAATCACCTGGATCTGGAAACTATTACAGCGTTTAACAATTCCCTTAAAAATTTTAAAGGAACCGTTTTGCTAACCACTCGTGACCACGAGTTTGCACAAACTGTGGGAAACAGAGTTATTGAGATTACACCTACAGGTGTTATAGATCGTTATATGACCTTTGATGAGTATATGGGTGATGCAAAGGTGAAAGAATTACGTAAAAAAATGTATGCGGTTGAAGTTTAATTAATCTCTTGACTCTTTTAAAAATGTATCTATAACAAGCTGTGCTTTTAACAGTTCATCTTTGTGTGTGCCTGGTCGTATCGGTGGTCATTCAATTAAAAAAGCAATTAAAAAAAATAAAGGAATCGCTTATTTTGCTACATTGGAGGGCCAAAAGTTGGGACTAAAAAGAAGAGAACGAACAAATTGTTCTTTTTGATTCTGAAAATAATATTGGGGTAATTTCGGCTTACGATTTTTATCACGAAAATGGATTCTTTCACATTATATCGGGAATTGTTTATCCAAAGATTGTAAAGTAATTATCTACCTTAAAGTAGCGCCAAAATCATTTTCAAAATTTTGCTGAAGTTTTTTCATTA
>Ga0114950_10003805_pt1 | contig 11679 bp, 8 predicted proteins | sample N075metaG_FD_83503 | JGI IMG/M metagenome (GOLD analysis project Ga0114950, IMG submission 83503) | Deep subsurface microbial communities from Kermadec Trench to uncover new lineages of life (NeLLi) - N075 metaG | ecosystem: Environmental > Aquatic > Marine > Ocean trench > Sediment | place...
TGCCACGCCTCGCGGTCGGTGATCGCGGCGAGGTGCGCGCGCACCTCTTCGTCATCCGCGCGGCAGGTCCAGCCGACGATCCCCTGCCCGACGGCCGGCAGGAATCGATCGGTGGAGAGGACCTCCGAGATCCGGGCGCCGTGGCCGAGTCGCTCGAGCCCCGCGCGCGCCATCACGAGCGCGTCCGCCTCGCCGGCGTCGAGCTTCGCGAGTCGCGTGTCCACGTTGCCGCGGATGCCGACGACCTCGATGTCCGGCCGGGCGCGCCGCAGCATCGCCGCGCGCCGCGAGCTGCCCGTCGCCACGCGCGCTCCGGGCGGCAGCTCGTCGAGCGTCTTGCCGTCCGGCGCGACGAGCGCATCTTCGACGGGCCCGCGCGCCATCGCACCGGCGAGCACCACGCCCTCGAACAGGGTCGTGGTCATGTCCTTCAGACTGTGGACGCCGGCGTCCGCGCGGCCATCGACGACCGCGCGGTCGACCTGGACCGTGAAGATGCCCGTCGCGCCGAAACGCGCCAGGTCGCTCACCTGATCGGCGTCTCCGGACGACCGGATCTCCGTGAGGGTGACCTCCGCCCCCGGGTGTGCGAGGAGGAGCAGGTCGCGTGTGGCCTCCGCCTGCCAGAGGGCGAGCGGGCTGCCGCGTGTTCCGAGTACGAGCTTCATAGGTTCTCGAGGAATCGCTGGTACTCCCGGTCGAGGGACTCTTCCGACCGCGCGCGCCGCGCGCCGTCCTTCATCTGTGCGAGCGCGACGTCGAGCAACCGTTTCGAGAGCTCGTGCGCTATCTGCACGGATTTTGGGTCGGCGGTCTCGCCCGAGACCTGATCGAGGACCTCCTCGCGCACGTGCTCGAAACGTCGCCGAAGCTCCGTGATCGCAGGCGAGAACGAGGCGTACGTCCGCAACGCGAGGAACTTGTGCAGCTCGGCGGTCAGGATGTCGGCCGTCTTCTGCGAGGCTTCGTGGCGTCGCTCGAGGTTTTGCTCGACGACGGGCTCGAGGTCGTCGAGGTCGTAGAGGAGCAGGTTCTTGAGTTTGGCGACGTCGGGGACGACCGCGCGGGGCACCGACAGGTCGACGACGAGCATGGGCCGGTCCCGGTGGGCGAGGACGCGTTGATCGAAGGCCGTGATGTCGATCAGGCCGCCACTCCCGTCGATGCACGCGACGACGATGTTCGCGCGTGGGATCGCCGCCCGCAGCTCATCGAGCCCGTACGGCTTCCCGCCGAATTCCCGCGCCGCTTCCTCGGCGCGCTCGCGGGAGCGGTTCGCGAAGTCGATTTCAGCCATCCCGTGACTCGCGAAGTTCCGCGCCACGAGCAGGCCGGTCTCGCCGGCGCCGACGACGAGCGCACGGCAGCGCTCGAACCCGCCGTAGACATGGCGCGCGATGTCGACACCCACGCGCGCGACCGACAGCGTGCCCTGTCCGATCTCCGTCTCGTTCCGCACGCGCTTGCCGACGAGCGTCGAGTGCGTGAAGAGCGCCTGGAGGATCTCGCCCGACGTGCCGGTCTCGCGGGCGGTCTCGAAGCCGCGCCGCACCTGGGCGAGTACCTCCGACTCACCGACGACGAGGCTGTCGAGCCCGCTCGCGACGCGGAACAGGTGGATGATCGCGTGCACGCCCTGGAACTCGTACAGGTACTCCTCGGGCAGGTTGCGGAAGACGCGACGCTTCACCGCCTCGAGGGGGTCGCGCCCCGGCTTCGGCCGCACGAGCACTTCCGTACGGTTGCAGGTCGAGAAGACGCAGACCTCCTTCACACTCTCGTCCGCGGCGAGGTCCCGCAGGCACGACGCGAGGTCCTCGGGCTTGACCGCGTACTGCTCGCGCACCGCGACCGGAGCGGTCCGGTGCGAGAGGCCGAGGAGACAGAGGTCGAGGACGGAGTCCATTCCCAGTGCGGTCTAGCGCGGAAGGTGGGCCCCGAGCGTTTCAGCTCGGTTCGTGCCGGCGCTCCTTGGGTGCCGGCCCCGCCGGCGTCCCGAATGAGCCCAGGTTGCCCTGGACACCGGCGCATGAGGAGTGCCGGCAGCGGCGCAGTCGGAGCGTGCGGGGTGCGTCTGCATGAATGGTCCGGGTCAGAACGAATGCGAGGTGACGGCGGGGAGGAGCGTGAGGAGCAGGGTGATCAGGAGCGCCACCAGCCCGGCGGCGGCGGCGATGGACGCCCAGCGCGCCGTCAGGCCGCGTATCTGCCGCGAGAACGCGATCACGCCGAAGTGGATCCACAGGGCGATGAACAGGATCACGTGCGGGTCGGCGTAGTCGAACCCGTCCTCGGCGAGCTGGTGTCCCATCCCGATCCCCACGTTGAGGCCCACGGTGAGGAAGAGGAAGCCGACGAGCGCGGCACGGCGCGTCGTGCGCGTGAGCAGGTCGAGGGGGGGTAGCTCCTTGAACAAGGGGCCGAAGCGTTTCGAGCGCATCTGCTGGAAGAGCAGGATGTACAGGAAGCCGTAGATCCCAGACAAGATGAGGCACGCGGCGGCGACGATGCTCGTCGAGACGTGGAGCAGGGTGAACGGCGAGACGTCGTGTCCGATCTCGACCCGGAGCGGTCCGAAGGCCGACGCGAGGAGCTGCATCACCGTGACGACGAGCAGCACGATGCACGCGACGGACGGTTGGGGGTGACGCCAGGTGATGCTCGCGAAGATCAGCGCCGTCACGAGCGCGACCGCGGAGATGACGAGCCACGTGCCGACGATGGGGAACGCGCCCGCTTCCTCCCAGTAGAGCCCGAAGAGGACCGTGTGTACGACGAGCGGCGCGATGAAGAAGAGCGTGCGCAGCCGGGCGAGCGGCGGCTGTTTCGGGCCGGCGAACGCCATGCCGTAGAAGACCGCAGCCACGAGGTAGCCGAAGGGTAGGAGCACGACGAGGGCTTGGATCGCGCCGCTCATCGCGCGCCTTCCCGTCGCGTGCCGAGGAGCTCGCCGGCGACGGCGCGACCGCGCGCGATGCACTCCTCGACCGAGACGCCGCGGGTGTAGCTGCCCGCGAGACGCACTGCGGGCGCGACCACCGCGAGCCGGCGCTCGATCCGTGCCATGCTCCGATCGTGCCCGACGCCGTAGCGCGGGATCACGTCCGACCAGTGTTGGGTGCGTGCCACGTGGATTTCAGGTTCGGCTTGCCAGTCGAGGGCGAGCGCGAGATCCCGCGCGGCGTGTTGGGCGAGCTCCGGCTCGGCGAGGCCGCGGACGTCGGCCGTGCGGTAGAACGAGGATACGGCGACGGCCCCCGCGGGCGCCCGACCTGGGAAGATGTTCGAGGGGAAGAGCGTACCGAGGACACAGGGCGCGGCGCGACCCATCGTTCCCTCCGGCGGCGCTTCGTCCGGCGGCACGAGGAATCCAAAGCCCGCGGGGAGGGCCGCGCCGGGCGGTGGCGTGAGGCCCAGGTGGCAGAGGGTCACTTCGGCGTGCGAGATACGCCCCAGAGCGCCGAGCTCCACGTCTCCGTTCGGCCCACCGAGGAGACGACTCGCGACCGGGGCGGGAACGGCGAGGACGAGTACGTCGGCCGGGATCCGCTCGCCGCTCTCGAGCAGGGCGGCGCAGCCGGCCCCCGTCCCGCCCTCGAGTGCGAGCGCCCGGACGGCGGCGCCCGTGCGCAGCCGATCGCCGAGAACGTCCGTCAGCGCATCGACGAGCTCGCGCAGTCCGCGCGGGAACGAGAGCAGGTCCGTACGCGCGGCCGCGGGGCCGGGCAGCGGCGCAGTCTGCTCGCCCTTGCTCGCCCGGCGCTTCGCTAGCATCCCGCGCACGAGGCCCCCGTGCTCGTTCGCGAGGGCGAAGAGGCGCGGGAAGGCGCTGCGCGCGCCCAGCTCCTCGATCTCCGCCGCGTAGACGCCGCGCACGAAGGCGCCGGCGAGCGTGCGCGTCGCCTCGCGCCCGATACGCTCCGTGAGGAACGCCTCGAACGTCGGCTCCTCCTCATCCGGCGCGAGTCGCCGTCGCTTCCGCAGCGGCTCCGAGAGCACGCGGCGCTTGCCGGCGAACGAGAGCAGGGGCGAGCGCAGGAACGCCCCGGGTCCCGCGGGCAGGGGCCGCAGCGCGCCGCGGTGAAAGAGGAAGCGCAGCTTGGCGTCCGGACTCGAGACGATGAGGCGGTCCGCGATACCGAGCTCGCCGGCCAGGGTGCGGAACGCGGCCGCGCTCGCCGGGATCGTGTTGGGCCCCGTCTCGAACTGGAAGCCCTCCGCCTCGATCGTGCCGACGACGCCGCCCGCGCGCGGCGCCGCCTCGAGCACGAGCACGTCGCGCCCCGCCCGCGCGAGATCGTACGCACAGGCGAGCCCGGAGACGCCTGCTCCGACGACGACGACCCGCTCTCCCATCGATGCTCCGCCGGGCCCTCAGAGGGTCCTCGAGAAGGTGGACTTGCCGGTCTCGCCGCGCTCTCTTCGGGCTTTGAAGTACCGGTCGAAGGGCAGCGCGACGTTGCGCATGAACATCTGGCCGAGGGGGGTGAGCCGCAGCGCGTCCCCGCCGAGCGTGACGAGCCCGTCGCGCTCCAGGGGCGCGAGCTGTTCGAGCTCCCCGGCGAAGGTCGCGTCGAAGTCGATGCCGTGCCGCGCCTCGATGTCGGCCTTGCGCAGGATGCCGTTGCACATGAGCCCGAGGATGACGTCGCGCCGCAGGGCGTCGTCGGCGGAGAGCTCGTGCCCGCGATGGGTCGCGAACCCGCGCTCGCCCACCCGCCGCAGGTATTCCGCTTCGTTCGCGTCGTTCTGGACGAAGCAGCCGCCGACCTCCCCGATGGCGGAGACGCCGCAGGAGACCATCTCGCTGCCGCGGTGCGTCGTGTAGCCCATGAAGTTGCGGTGCAGCTCGCCCTGTCCGAGCGCGACCGCCAGCTCGTCGTCCGGCAGGGCGAAGTGGTCGAGCCCGATGTAGACGTAGCCCGCACCCTGGAACTGCTCGACGGCGCGCAGGAACGTCGCGAGCTTGTCCGCGGGCGATTGGATCGCGTCCAAGGTCATCGCCGTTTGGTGCTTCTTGATCCAGGGCACATGAGCGTAGTGGAAGAGCGCGACACGCTCGGGCCGGATGTCGAGGATCCGCTCGACGGTCGACTCGAAGCCGCCGCGGGTCTGGTGCGGGAGCCCGTAGATGAGGTCGATGTTGAGCGAGCCCATGCCCGCTTCGCGCGCCGCGTCGACGACGACGCGCGTCTCCTCCTCGGACTGGACGCGCTTGATGTCCTCCTGGACCGCGCGGTCGAAGTCCTGGACGCCGAGCGAGATGCGATTGAAGCCGAGCTTCGCGAGGAGCTCGATCTGCGCGGGCGTCGTGACGCGCGGATCGACCTCGATCGCGACCTCGGCGTCCTCCGTGAGCGTGAACACGCGCTCGAACGCCGCCTGCACCCGCTCGATCTGGCGCAGGTCCAGGTGCGTCGGCGTGCCGCCGCCCCAGTGGTACTGGTGCACGCGCCGCCGGCCGATGCCGCTCTCGCCGACCATGGCGAGCTCGCGCTCCAATTCGACCAGGTAGCGCTCGACGCGCTCTTCATTGCGCGTGATGACGACGTTGCAGCCGCAGAAGAGGCAGCGTTCGGCGCAGAAAGGGATGTGGAAGTAGACCGAGATCGGGTCGTCGCGCCCGGCGGCGCTCGCGAGCAGGTCGGGGTAGCGCTCGGGCTCGAAGTCCTCCGCCCAGTCCACCGCCGTCGGGTAGGACGTGTAGCGCGGCGCGGACGTCGCGTACTTCTCGAGCAGCTCGCTGGAGACGGCGATGGGCGCGCTCACGACTTCACCGCGGAGTCCGAGGCGAGGGGCGCGAGGACGGTCCGGAACAGGGCCTCGACGCCCGCGACCGGCGTCCCCGGCAGGATGCCGCTGCCGAGGTTGAAGACGTAGCCGGGCGCCCGGGCGAACTCCTCGAGCACGCGCCGCGCCTCGCTCTCGACGACGCCGGGGGGCGCGAACAGCGTGCAGGGATCGAGGTTGCCCTGCAGCGCGACCCTGTCGCCGACGCGCCGGATCGCGTCGCGCGGGTCGACGCGCCAGTCGATGCCGAGCACGTCCGCGCCGGAGTCCGCGAGCACCTCGAGCAGGTGCCCGCCGCCGTTCACGTACAGGATCACGGGCACGTCGAGGGAGCGCGCGCCGGCGACGAGCCGCGTGACCTCGGGCAGGAGGCGCTCCCTGTACGTCGCCGCGCTGAACGCCCCGCCCCAGGAGTCGAACACTTGCAACACGTCGGCGCCCGCGGCGACCTGCATGGCGAGGTAACCGAGCTGGTTGTCGACGATCCGCGCGAGCAGCCGGTCGAAGAGCGCGGGTTCGCCGAGCATCATCGCCTTCGCGTGCTCGAAGTTGCGCGAGGAGGCGCCCTCGATCATGTAGCTCGCGACCGTGAAAGGCGCGCCGCAGAAGCCGATGAGCGCGCGCTCGTCCCCGATCTCGTCGCGCACGCGCCGGATCGCCTCGCCGAGGAAGCCCGTGGCCTGTTCCGCGTCGAAGTCGCGCAGGCGGTCGACGTCCGCCGCCGTGCGTACGGTCGGCGCGAGGACGGGGCCCCGGCCCTCGACGATCTCGACCGCGAGGCCCATCGCCTCGGCCGGCACGAGGATGTCGCAGAAGATCACCGCGGCGTCCATCCCGAAGCGTCGGATCGGTTGGCACGTGACCTCCGCCGCGAGCTCGGCGTCGTGGACCAGCCCCATGAAGGGGTGGCGTTCGCGCAATTCACGGTACTCGGGCAGGTAGCGCCCGGCCTGACGCATCATCCACGCCGGCGGCCGGTCGACGGGCGCGCGCCGGCAGGCAGCGAGGAATCGTGCTCGCGGATTCATGTTCGGGTGGGTGCGGCGCGCGCCAGCGCCCTACGTCGGCGAGCGCGCACGCTCACCGAACGCACCATTGTATAGGGCCGCGCGGCCAGATTGGAATGGGGCGGCCCCTCCCGCGCTCAATCGAACTGCAAGCTCTGCTGCTTCGGGACGATCGCCCCGAGGTCGATGATGCCCGCCGCGAGCGCGCTCTCCACCTCGCGCGCAAGGTTCTCGTGGCACGTGAGGATGAAGATCTGGCGCCGCTCGGCCACGCGTGCGAGGAGCGGATAGAGCTCGGCGCGGCGCTCGGCGTCCCAGTGCACGAGGGTCTCGTCGAGGACGAGCGGCAGGGCGGGGCGACCCTCGTCGAGGTGGTCGAGGAGACCGAGGCGCAGGCAGAGGTAGATCTGGTCGCGCGTACCGCGGCTGAGCGGCGGGGCGACGGGGATCGGGTCGGTCCGGCCTTGAACCGTGACGTGCAGGCCGTCCGCGGCCCCGATGGCGTAATCGAGGTGCGTGTAGCGGCCGGCCGTGATCGACTCGAGGTAGCCGCTCGCGCGGCGGAGGACGTCCGGCTGGTTCTCGTCGCGGTGGACGCGGTCTGCCTCGGCGAGCAGACGCTCGAGGAGAGCGACCCGGTCGCGGGTCACTCGCAGCTCATCGAGCTCGACTTCGAGTGCAAGCTGACGCTCCTGCGCCCGCGCGACACGGCTGCCCTCGTCGCTGCGCAGCCGTTCGGCGAGCTCACCGAAGCGGTGGTGTTGGCGCTCGACCTCCAGTTCGATCGCTCGCAGCTCCTCCTTGCGCTCGCGCGCCCGGGCGGGCAACCAGGGCGCGTCGTCCGCTTCGGGCCGCGCGAGCCGCGGGTCGCCCGAGAGCAGGGTCCAGCGCGGGTCCGCGCGCAGCTCGGCCGCGCGCGTCGCGAGGTAGCGCTCCGCCTCGAGGTGACGCTCGACGAGGGCGAAGGCCGCCGCCGGATCCTGCGCGTCGGGCGCGTGTTCTCGCAGAAGGGCGTGCAGGTCGTGGAGGTGCGCGCGGTGCCGCTCGAGCTCGGGGAGGTAGGCGTCGACGAGCGTCTGCGCCCGCGTCCGGTCCGCGGCGTCCGCCAGCACCTCGTCGCGCCGCTCGCGCGCGCGCGCGAGGGCGTCCTCGAGCCGGGCGAGCGCGATCTCGCCCGCGCCCGCGTCGTCGATGGCGAGCTCGTTGGCGAGCGCCAGCCACTCCTCTTCGCGCGCCGCGAGACTCTGCGCGAGCTCCTCCGCCCGCTCCCGCGCCTCGGACAGCTCGCCCAGCTCGTCCCCGAGCGCCTCCAACTGGTCGATGAGCCGCAGGACGGACGAGGGCGTGGCGCGCAGCGCCGGCTCGAGCTCCAGACCCGCGAGGCACCGGTCGACGTCGGCGCTGCGCTCGGGCGGCGACGGCGCTTCGGCAGCCGCGCCTGGACGCCGGAGCGCGACGACGAGCGCGGCGAGCAGCGCCAGGACGCCGAGCGCGCCGAGGGCTGCGTGGACCACGGCGAATGAACCGAGGGCGGCGAGGATCGCGCCGGCGACGCCGACGAGGAGCACCCAGGCCGGGACGGCGGTGTGGTTCGCCGCCGTCGGACGCGCGGTGTGCGCCTCCCAGTCCTTCGCCCACGACTCCTGGGCGGCGCGCAAGCCGGCGAGCGGGAAGCGCGCGAGCTGCGCGAGGTCCTCGGGCCCGGGCGGCCGGCCGGCCAGCCGCGTCCAGCGCGCCGCGGCGTCGCGTTCGAGTGTCCGCGCCCGCTCGCGCGCGCCGGCGAGCGCCTCGCCGTCGGCCTCGTACCGGCCGCGGCTCCGGACGTGGCCGTCGATCACGCTCGCGCGCGCGAGCACCGCGTGCTCAGCGGGAGTCTCCGCGAATGGGTCGCGCGCGAGCCGCGCCCGCGGCTCGGCGAGCTTGTGCTCGATCGCGCGGATCTCGCGCCCGAGCTCCTTCGGCGCGACGAGCTGCGCGCCATCGAGCAGCGCGAGGTCCACCGGGCGCGCCTCCGCGCGGCGCGCGGCCAGGTCGGCGAGCTCGGCGAGGAACGCGGCGTCGGACTCCTCGCGCTCGAGCCCGCGCTGGCGCTCGCGCAGGGCGACGAGCTCGAGCTCGAGCGCGCGCTTCTCCTTGACCGCTTCGTGCAGGGCCGCCTCCTCGCGGCGCGCGACGTTCACGGCCTTGCGGGCCTCCCGGATGGCGGCATTGAGCGTCGCCGAACGCGGCTTGCCGCGGTTGTCGTGGCGCCACAACTGGCTCGCCTCCTCGGCCAGCTCCGCGCGCACGCGGTAGGTCGGGCGCATGCCGGGCACCGAGTGCTCGCCGAGCAGGAGCTGATCGACGTCCTCGCGCACGTCGTCGGCGAGCTCGACGAGGTCGGCGGAGGAGAGCGCGTACACGCACCGGAAGAGCTCGCGCGTGACACCCTGGACCTCATACAGCGGTCGATTGCTCTCGCGGGCACCCGTGAAAGCCTCACCCGCGGGGACGACGCGCAACTGGCCGCGCTGCAGCAGGACGCGCTCGACGCGGACCGTACCGCTGTCGAGCTCGAGCTCGGCCTCGACGTGCAGGTCGGAGTGGAGCGCAGTGCCCTCCGCGAAGACCGCGATGGGGTGCGCGGCGCGCGTCGAGGGCTCGAAGCCGAAGAGCACCGTCTCGAGCGCGCAGAGGAACGTCGACTTCCCCGTCTCGTTGGGGCCGTAGACGACGGAGACCCCGGGATTCAGCTCGAAGACGTGGTCGCGCAGCACCCCGAACGAGCGGAAGTCGAGCCGCAGGAACCTCACGTCGGCTCCTTGCCGAGGCAGCGCTCGACGAGCTCGTCCTCGATGCCCGCGAGCAGGTCGCGCAGGTACGCGCGCCGTTCCGGCTCGTCCGCGTCAGCGGGCAGGCCGGCGAGCACGGCCGGCGCCAGCCGCTCGAGCAGGCGGTCGTCGTCGCGCGCCCCCGCCGCGAGCTCGAACGCCTTCGAGAGCACCGACGGTGATTCGAGCAGGTCCGCGAGGTCGTACGGCACGCGCAAGCCGCGGGTCCGGAGCTGCACCTCGACGACCCCGGTGCGCTCGATCGCCTCCTCCTCGAATGCGTCGAGCTCACCCGCGCGCTTCAGCCGCGCGGCGAGCGGGCACGGGCCGGTGAGCTCGAGCCGGACCGCGAGCTCCTCGTCGACCGTGCCCTGCAGCTTCGCGATGCGCGCTTCGACGAGGTCAGCGAGGGCCGCCGCCGTGTCGACGCCCTCGAGTTCCGAGAGCGCGAGCGTCTCCCAGCGCACCGGGGCGAAGGGCACGAACACCGGCTCCGCGGGCACGCCGGGCTCGGCCTCGACGAGCAGGCCGCCCTTCGCCCCGGTCTCGCGCGGGTTCCGGCCCTGGAGGTTGCCCGCGTACCACACCGGCAGGTCCGGCACCGCCCGCTGGCGCACGTGGACGTGGCCGAGCGCCCAGTAGGCGTAGCCCTGGCGCTCGAAATCGGCCGGCGAGGAGGGCGCGAAGCGATCGTGGTGCTCGGCGGAGAGCGCGCTCTCGACCTGCGTGTGCAGGAGGCCCACGACGGGGAGGTCGGTCGCGAGGCGCGGGAAGTCCGCGGCGAGGTTCTTGTCCTCGCGATCGGTCGAGTGTCCCGCCCCGACGACGACGCCGACGGGCGCCCCGCTGGCGTCCTTCACGATGAAGCGCTCGGGCTGCGGCCCGCGAAAGACGCGCACGCGCTCGCGCCACGGCTCGTCCTCCGTCGCGCGGTCGAGGGCGAGGCCCGAGGCGCGTTTCGTCTTGCCCCCCGGGTCGTGGTTGCCGCAGGTCCAGACGAACGCGATGCCGGCCTCGGCCAGGCGCTGGACGGCGCGCGCGAGCTCGAGCTCGGTGTGGAGCGAGAGGCACGGGTCGTCGAAGAGGTCGCCCGCGACGAGCACCGCGTGCAGGCGCTCCTCGAGCGCGAAGTCGACCGCGCGCCGAAAGGCCTCGCTCGTCGCCGCCCGCAGCCGCTCCTTCGCCAGCGACCGACCGCCGAAGTGCGTATCGAGGTGCAGGTCCGCGAGGTGGAGGAACCGGAAGGTCATGAGCTCGCTCCGCGGGAATGTACTGCCGCGGAGGGCTGGAAAGAAGGCCCCGATGTAGACTGCGGCCGTGGTTCCCGAGAACGGTAAAAGTGCCGCCTGGCGCACGCGCTGGAGCTGGGCGCTCACGGCCCTGGGGGCGGTCGTCGTGCTGTCGGCCGTCCTGCGCGTCGCGAACGCCGGCTACGGAACGCGGCCGAAGCGCGTGTTCGCGGAGCGCCGCTCGTACGACATGGTGAAGCGAGGCGTGCACAGGGTCCTGCCGGGCGCGATCGTGCAGGGGCTCGCGGGGCTCGGCATCATGCTCCTCAGCGGCCGACTCCGTAACCGTCAGCACTGACGGTTACGGAGGGGCGAGTACGGAGTCAGGACAAAATCCGCCGGCACTCCTGACTTCCGGTGCTCCGCACCGGCAGTCAGGAGTGCCGGCGGATTTTGTCCTGACTCCGTATCACGTGCGGATCATCTTCGCCAGCTCCACGTGCAGAGCGTCCATCACGTCCTCGTACGAGAAGGAGCCGACGTCCTCCGGTCCGCGCTTGAGGTTGACCGTCGTCGGCCCGCACCACATGCCGAGGTCGGCGTCGTCCGTCTCGCCCGGGCCGTTCACGCGGCAGCCCATGACGGCGATCGTGATGTCGTGCTCGGCGGCGTACTCGGTGGCGCGCTTCACCTCTTCGGCGAGCTCGATGAACCGTTCGTTCTCCACGCGCGAGCACGACGGGCAGGCGATGATGTTGAGGCCGTCGAAGAAGTTGGGCGGGACGGAGCGGAAGCGGCCGTGCTCGATGTCGTCGAGGATGCCGCGGCCGACCTCGATCTCCA
>Ga0114950_10003807_pt1 | contig 11674 bp, 8 predicted proteins | sample N075metaG_FD_83503 | JGI IMG/M metagenome (GOLD analysis project Ga0114950, IMG submission 83503) | Deep subsurface microbial communities from Kermadec Trench to uncover new lineages of life (NeLLi) - N075 metaG | ecosystem: Environmental > Aquatic > Marine > Ocean trench > Sediment | place...
AGCGACCGGGCGGCTTTCTACTATCGGCATTTTCTGCCTTCCTTTCGGTAACCTCGCCACCCTTGTGAAAAGGGCCGGTGGCTTTGCGTCCCGCCATTACTGACGGTTTGCCGTTTCGTGGTTAGTCGCCAGGCGATCGACATATTCAGCGTCAATCATGTGCCTCAGATACTAATTACACTGCCCATAAACACAGATAGTTCATGTAAGTAAAGTTCTTTTAAATTCGAATTTTAGATAGTTTTTAGGTACTTAGCCGATTTTGTTCATACCGCATCAAGCCCGCGTTTGCGCAAAAGCGCTTCGGCCTTGGGATCGCGGCCTCTAAAGGCCCTAAACGCGTCCGCCGGGTCTTGCCGACCGCCCGAAGAATAAATTTCAGTTTTCAGTCGAGTTGCAATTTCTTTATCGAAAATATCGCCTGTTTCTTCAAATGCCTGGAAGGCGTCAGCGTCCATCACTTCGGACCACATGTAGCTGTAGTATCCAGCCGCATAGCCATCCCCGGCAAAGATGTGGCCAAAATGCGGCGACCGGTGGCGCATGATGATTTCTGCTGGCATGCCGATATCAGCCAGTATTTCTTGCTCGGCCGTATCGATGTCAAAATCCGTGAAGTCATCGCGCAGGTGCAGTTCCATATCCACCAGGGCCGAGGCGACAAATTCAACGGTCGTAAACCCCTGATTGAAGTTTTCTGCAGCCTGCAACCGATCCAGCAGATCCTGCGGCATGGGTTCGCCCGTTTCATGATGCAATGCGAACTGCGTCAATATCTGGGGTTCGGACAACCAGTGCTCAAACAGCTGCGACGGCAGCTCGACATAGTCGCGCGCAACATTGGTGCCAGAGATCGTCGGATAGGTCACATCAGACATCAACCCATGCAGGGCGTGACCGAATTCATGAAACAACGTGCGCGCATCGTCAAAGGACAATAGCGTCGGCTGGCCATCGGCACCTTTGGCAAAGTTACAAACATTACAAACGATGGGACGAACCCGGCCTGTCAGATTTTCCTGCTCGCGAAAGCCGGTCATCCAGGCTCCACTGCGTTTAGAGGATCGGGCAAAATAGTCACCCATGAACAGACCCAAATGGTCGCCCTTGTCATCCAGCACTTCCCAAACCTGAATGTCAGGGTGATAGGTCGGCACGTCGTCAACCGACCGGAACTGCAGACCGAACAATTTTGTCGCCGTATCGAACGCAGCATCGATCATCTGATCGAGCTGCAGGTAGGGCTTCACATCGGAGGCATCGATATCAAATTCTGCCTTGCGCACTTTTTCGGCGTAATAGCGCCAATCCCACGGGGCTATATCGAAATTTTCGCCGTCATCCTGCGCCATGTCCTGCAGCTTTTTCTTTTCGCTCGCCGCTATTTTTTTGGCCGGGGCCCACACTTGCAACAACAGATCCCGCGCCCGGGCAGGCTCTTTGGCCATCTGGTCGTCCAAGCGAAAGTCGGCAAAATTCGCAAAACCCAACAATTTGGCTTTTTCGGCCCGCAGGGCCATGGTTTCGGCAATCACAGCCTTATTGTCGTTGGCGTCATCATTGTCGCCGCGCTTGGCCCACGCCGTGAAAGCACGTTCGCGCAGGTCGCGCCGCACTGACGACATCAAAAAGGGTTCGATGCTCGACCGCGACAAGGTGACGACAAATTTGCCATCATGGCCCCTGGCCATTGCCTCGTTGGCGGCTTGTGCGCGCAAAAAGTCTGGCAAGCCATCAAGGTCGCCTTCTTCAAGGACCATTTCCCAGTCACTTTCATCCGCCAACATATTCTGGGCGAATTGGGTGCCAATTTCGGCCAGGCGTTCGCTGATCGCGGCCATGCGATCCCGGTCATCGCCCTTTAACTTGGCCCCAGCACGGATATTTCCCGTATGATAGCGCTCCAGCACCCGAGCTTGTTCCGCGCTCAGGTCAAGGTCGGCTTCTGTGAGGGCTTCAACCCGCGCAAACAGCGTCGCGTTCAAAGAAATAGCGCTGTAGTGGCGCGACAATAACGGCGAGACCTGCACCTGAATATCTTGCAGCGCTTCATTCGTGTGGGCCGCAGACAGGTTGAAAAAGGCTGCCGAGACCCGCGACAGGGTATCGCCGCTTTTCTCTAGCGCCTCAATCGTATTTTCAAAAGTCGGCGCTACCTGCTGGTCGGCAATCACCGCAATTTCCTGACAATGCAATTCCATCGCCGCGTGAAAGGCTGGCATGAAGTGATCTTCTTCAATGTCTCGGAACGGGGGCACACCGAAGGGCGTATCCCAGGTCTGTAGCAGCGGATTATTGTTGTTGGTCATGCAGCGTCCTTCTGTGGAAACAAGGGTTCGGTATCGCCCGTCTGCCAGACCGGCCATTTTTGCATTATCCCTTTGAACAGGTCGGAGCCCAACCAGCCTGCCAGCCATGCCTGCAACGCTGGCAGGGACAACGCGTCAAACCAGTCTCGGTCGGTATTGGCGAATTGGCGCACAAAGGGGAATATTGCGATATCGGCCAGGGCCGGTCGGTCACCAAATAGATAAGATGATGCCGCCAAAATCGTGTCCAGCTGCTGTAGGAACACCAGGCCCGCCGCGCGATGATCCAGCGCCTGTTCACCAGGGTAGCGCGTGCCGTATTTGTATCGGTCCAGATGGGTTTTGAAAGGCCCATCGGCCTCGGAGATCAGCGCCATCATGTCGTCGAGCGTGCCGCGCTGGGGCTGCAACCAACCGTCCGGGTCGCTTTTGCCCAGCGACCACAGCATCACGTCGATGCTTTCATCAATGATTGTACCGTCCGACAACACAATGACGGGAACGGTGCCCTTGGACGAGGCCACCATCATTTCTGCCGGTTTGTCGCGCAAAAGAACTTCGCGAAGGGCACAGACAGTCTGGGACTTTGACAGCGCCATACGGGCCCGCATGGCATAGGGACAGCGCCGAAACGAATACAGGATTGGCAAGCCATCCGATCTGGTTTCGACGTCTGTCATCAACCCTCCGCAGCTTTTACCTTTAGGGGCGCCGACCCAAGGTGCTGTTCACCCTTGGCTTTGGCCAAATCCATCTGCTTTTGGCGCTCGGCAAAGCGCTGCTTTTGTTCGGGCGAGCTGACGTCATGGCACTTGGGACACGCAACGCCAGGCACATACAGCTCGGACAGCTTGTCATCTTCGGTAATGGGTTGGCGACAGGCATGGCACATGTCGTAATCGCCGGGCACCAGTCCAGGACCCACCGACACCCGATCATCAAAGACAAAGCACTGGCCTTCCCACAGATTGTCCTCTTCGGGCTGGGTTTCCAGATATTTCAGGATACCACCCTTGAGGTGGAACACGTCCTTGATGCCCGCAGCCTTCATAAAGGCGGTCGACTTTTCGCAGCGAATACCGCCGGTACAGAACATCGCCACTTTGGTATCCGGGCTAATAATGTCCTGTGCATGAAACCAATCGGGAAATTCCCGAAAAGATTTGATGTTCGGGTCAATCGCGCCTTTGAAGGTGCCAATGCCGACCTCGTAGTCGTTCCGTGTATCAATAACGACCACATCGGGGTCAGAAATCAGCGCATCCCAATCGTCAGGGTTTACATAGGTCCCGACAATATTGTTAGGGTCCGTGCCAGGCACGCCCATGGTGACAATCTCTTTCTTCAGGCGCACTTTCATGCGCAGAAACGGGTTTTCTGTATCAAAGGACTCCTTGTGTGCCAGATCAGCACAACCCGGCAGGTCGCGGATATGCGCCAGCACAGCATCAACACCGACACGCGATCCAGCGATAGTGCCGTTGATGCCTTCGCTCGCCAGCAATATGGTGCCCATCGTACCCGCCTGGGCACAGCAAGCCTGCAGCGGTTCCCTCAACTCTTCAAAGTTGGGAAACGCCGTGAAATTATATAGCGCCACAATGACGATTTTATTGTCAGTCTTCATTACCAATTACCAGTCAGAAGCGACCACGCTCTGTTCATGATTCGGGGGCCATGATTCGGGCTGCACCATAGTAGAGATTGTTGCCAGATGAAATAACTGGCGAACTCCACGCTTCACAAGCCACTCTATGCTAGGCATTATCCTACTTTCCTGAGGGGGGATATCTTGTTGGTTACGCTATTTTATATGGTCTCAATCTTTATCATTGGTTTGATTGGCGGACGCGCGCCGGCCAAAGCCAAAGGACATGCGCATCGGTCCAACCTGATAGACCTTGGCGAGGCCTTTTCGGGTGGCATTTTCTTGGGCGCTGGCCTGATACATTTGTTGCCTGATTCGGCTGACAAATTCTCACAGCTTGCAGGGGATATAGATTTCCCCTTCGCGTCTGTTGTTGCCGGCCTGGGACTGTTGCTGATCTTGTTGTTTGACCAACTCGGCAAAAGCCGCATCCAAACCAATAAAGAGGGAGGGCACCCAACCCTTCTGTTTCTGGTTCTGTCGATCCATTCAATCATCGCAGGCGCGGCCTTGGGTTTGGAGGGTGCTGGTGTCGCGTCCGCCGCCATCTTTGTGGCAATCATGGCCCATAAGGGTAGCGCAGGTTTTGCGCTTGGGATCGCGCTGGCAAAGGACGACGCAGAACCCGCCCATCACAATCGCACAATATTGATGTTTGCAGCCATGACGCCATTGGGCATTGCCCTGGGGACATATTTGTCATCAGCCTTTACAGGGACTGCCGATCTGGCACTGGAAGCCGTGTTTGACGGCCTGGCGACGGGCACTTTCTTGTACGTCGCCTGTTTCGATATATTGCCGGGTGCCATGAGGTCGGGTGGCCGCACTGCCCTGAAATGGGGCGCCGTTGTTGCCGGATTTACCCTGATGGCCTTGATCGCCATATGGGCTTAGGGAGAAAGTAATGTCTTCAAGCCAACCCAAATGGTCTCGGCGCCATACGATCACCGCTGGGATCGCCGGCAATGTGCTGGAATGGTATGATTTTGCGGTCTACGGCTTTTTTGCCCCCATCATCGCCCGGCAATTTTTTCCGTCAGACGACCCGACCATCTCACTGATTGCAGCCTTTGGCGCCTTCGCCGCCGGGTTTTTGATGCGCCCCGTCGGTGCAGCCTTGTTTGGGCATATTGGCGACAAATTGGGGCGCGGGCGCTCGCTGATACTGTCGGTAATGTTAATGGCGGTCCCGACCTTCCTGATTGGCCTATTGCCGACCTATGAAAGCATCGGCATGGCCGCCGCCGTCTTGATGGTGCTGTTGCGGATGGCCCAGGGTGTGGCCGTCGGTGGTGAATATACCAGCTCGATCGTGTTCCTGGCTGAAAGTGCGCCACCGGGCAAACGCGGTTTCTTTACCAGTTGGGCCATGTTTGGTGCCGTGGCTGGCACGATGTTGGGGTCAGCCGTAGGGGCCGGCCTCACCAGTGTCCTGACAGACGAAGCGCTCATGACCTGGGGTTGGCGATCAGCCTTCCTGGGCGGCATTGTGGTGGCCCTGGTTGGCTTTTTGATCCGCCGGGGCATGCCCGCCGAAGAGCCTGCTGCCCTGGCAGAATCCCCCGTTAAAACCGCTTTTACAAAGCATTGGCGCGAGATGCTGCGCGTATCGGCGCTGAATATTGTCTCGGCAGTCAGCTTTTATCTGATCTTTGTCTATATCGTGACCTGGCTGATAGACCGGGTGCAGGAACCCAACTCAACCGCCCTCGACATCAACACCCTGTCGATGGCCACATTACTGGTGTTCATTCCCATTGCCGCGACGTTGTCCGACAAATATGGCCGCAAGCTGATGTTGTTGATTGGCATGGGTAGTATGGCGGTGATGGCTTATCCATTATTGTGGCTGATGCATCATCCCGACATCACCCTGATTTTGACCGGGCAAATCGGGTTTGCCGCCATTATTTCATTGTTCATGTCTGTCCTGCCCGCGGCGATGACAGAGATGTTCCCGCACAATGTGCGCGTGTCGGCCGTCAGCCTTGGCTATAATCTGACTTATGCCATCTTTGGCGGGGCAGCGCCTATTGTCGCGCTGTGGCTGATCAACCGCACCCATGATGATCTGTCTTTCGCGTGGTATATCGCCGCAATGGCAATTGTCAGTTTTTGTGTGGCCCTGACGATCCAGGACAGGCGCAACGAGCCGCTAAGTTAAAGCAAATGCATCCGATTGGCAGCGGCGCGCAATTCATCCCGAAAATCTGGGTGGGCAATGCCGATTAGCATTTCTGCACGTTCTGACAATGACCGACCTTTTAGATTAACCATGCCCTGTTCAGTCACCACATAATGGGTGTCCATACGCGTATCGGTGATGGTACCACCCTGGATGGTGGGAACAATCTTGGAGATTTTACCGTGTTTGGTGGCTGACCGCATGGCAATGAAGGATTTGCCCCCCTTCGATGAATAGGCCCCGCGCACAAAATCCAGCTGGCCGCCCGTCCCGCTGAAAGGCAGACCACCCATGGCTGACGCGTTGATCTGACCGGTCAGGTCAACCTCGAGGGCCGCATTCACCGAAATCATCCGGTCGTTCTTGCGGATGACAGCTGGGCTGTTTACCCAATCAGCCGGGTAACCCACAATCGACGGATTGTCGTCCATAAATTCGTAAGTATTCCGGTCGCCAATCGCCAGGGTGAACACATGCTTCATGGGCATCACAGTCTTTGCCCGCCCGTTGATGACACCACTTTTGATCAATGGAATCATGGGGGTCGAAAACAGCTCCGTATGCAGTCCCAAATCATTGTGATTGGCCAGTTCTCCCAGCACGATGCTGGGGACAGCCCCAATGCCCATTTGCAATGTCGCGGCATCGGGAATTTCGGCCGCCACCTGTTTGGCAATCACGATGTCTATGTCTTCTGGCGGGCCCAACACCCCTTCCATCAGGGGCACATCATTTTCGACGATGAAGTCCACATCGTTCACATGTACCAGGCATTCACCGAACGTGCGCGGCATGTGGGTGTTGACCTCGACAATGACATTTTTTGCGTGGCGCACGACGGTCGCGCCATAATCTGCATTGGTGCCAAGGCTGAAATAACCCGCCTTGTCCATGGGGGACACAGTTACGATGAAGGCGTCTGGGGATATATTTTCAGTCAGCAATCGGCCAGCTTGGTGGAACATGCAGGGGATAAAGTCGACCCAATCCTTGCCCTGGTCCCGCCCTTCTTTGGCCAACATGCGATCAAAGACACTCATAAACAGTGGATGTGGATGGATGACATCCATCAAGTCAGCCCGGATCAGGCTTTGCGCCGCAGCGGGCGATGCATGCATGTAATAGAGATTCAGATTGTTATAGCCGCCATTCTTTGCTTTGCGCCCAACGGCATCCATCAGCGCGGGCGGCATAGAGGCGCTCATGGAAATGATGAGGTTGGAGCGGTCTTCAATAGGCGCGACGGCCTCGTCAGGCGTGACCAGTTTTTGCTGATAGGTTTCTTGGTAGGAATTCATAATGGGCCAAAGATCTGAGACAGGAAATGGGTTAGTCAGCTGCCCGCAATCTGAGCTTGGAAGCCCCTTCGCGATCTTGCAACTTTGCGATCAGTGTCTTGTTCAAGATGACAAAATCGCCTTCATCTGTTTCAAACGGCAGGAACATCCGGTCGTCGTTCACCACATCGACCAGGCGGTCGTTCTTGGCCACAAATAGATAGCCATCCATCTTTTTGCCATCAGTTGTGACGATTGTGACCCCCATCTTGTCTTTGGTAGGGATAAAACTATCATTCATGTCAGGCCTCCGAAGCAGGGATAAATCAGCGCTGCAGTCCGTGCATGCTGCATTTACTCTGGGGCATCAGCATTGGCCGACGCGACAAAATTGTCAAATACATGTTCCAGATTGGCGTCGTTTGGACGCCTTATCACCGCCCTAGGCCAGTGCTTGCTCCAGATCCGCCTGCAATTCCATCCAGCGTTCTTCCTCTAACGCCAATACCGACTTTTGCTCTGAAATCTGGCGACTCAATTCATCGATTTTGAAATTGTCGCTGCCGTCGTACAAAGACGGATCGGCCATTGTAGCTTCGGTTTCCACAATCTGGCGTTCCAGCTTGGCGATCTTCTTTTCGCTGTTACTGACTTCGGTTCTAAGTGGCGCAGCGTTCTTGCGCTTTTGATGGTCCGAGACCGCCGGTTCAGGCGCAGGCTTGGACTTGCCTTTTTTGCCTTTTTTGCCACCTTTACCGCCGCGTTGCGATAACAAAAGCCGCTTATAGTCTTCCATGTCACCATCGAAGACATTCACCTCGCCGCCCTGTACCAGCCACAGGCGGTCAGCCACGGTTTCTATCAGATGCGGGTCATGACTTACCAGAATGACCGCGCCGGGAAAGTCGTTGAGGGCATGCACCAGGGCTTCGCGGCTTTCGATATCCAGATGGTTCGTTGGCTCATCCAGGATCAGAATATGCGGCGCGTCAATGGCCGCCATGGCCATCAACAGGCGGGCTTTTTGCCCCCCGGACAGTCGCTCTACCGGATTCTCAACAATATCGGCGCCGATGCCCGCCGTGCCCAGACGCGCACGGATTTTGGATACGGGCTCGCCAGGGCGCAAGCGCATCATGTGCTGAAAGGGGGTTTCTCCTTCCACCAACTCATCCAGCTGGTGCTGGGCAAAAAAGCCAACCCGCAACTTTGACGATTTGAACATTTTGCCATCCATCAAGGTCAGTCTGCCTGCCAACAGTTTCGACAGGGTCGACTTGCCTTCCCCATTGGCACCCAACAGGGCGATGCGGTCGTCCTGGTCGAGGCGCAAATTCATGCGCTGCAACACTGGCTTGCCGTCATAACCAACGCTGCCACCTTCGATGGTCACAAGCGGCGGCGCCAATTCGTCTGGCGCGGGAAACTGAAAACCAGCAACGCTGTTTTCTGATATACCCGTGATCGGTTGCATCTTTGCCAGTTGCTTGAGGCGAGATTGCGCCTGGCGCGCTTTCGAGGCCGTGTAGCGGAAGCGGTCGACATAGGCCTGAATATGCGCACGTTGGGCGTCCTGCTTGCGCTTCATGCTTTGTTGTTGTTCCAGCTTCATGCGGCGTTCGGCATCGAACTGGTCATAGGTGCCGGTGTAATAGGTCAACTTGCGGTCGTGCAGATGCAAAATGCCTGTGACCGACCGATTCAGCAATTCACGATCATGGGAGATCACCAGCACGGTGTGCGGGTACTTGGCCAAAAAACTTTCCAACCAGATGGTACCTTCAAGGTCCAGATAGTTGGTCGGCTCATCCAACAGCAGCAAATCAGGCTGTGCAAACAACACGGCGCCCAGGGCAACACGCATGCGCCAGCCACCCGAAAATTCATGACAGGGTCGCAATTGGGCGGCGGCATCAAAACCTAGGCCAGACAATATAGTAGCGGCCCGTGCCTCGGCAGAATGCGCATCGATATCGACCAACCTGATCTGGATTTCAGCAATACGGTTGGGGTCGGTGGCGGTTTCGGCCTCGGCCATCAAAGAGGCCCGCTCCAGGTCAGCCGCGAGTACCGTATCCAACAAGCTGTCGTCAGTGGCCGGTGCTTCTTGGTCAACACCACCAATCCGGAATTTCTTTGGGATTTCGATTTCCCCGTCGTCGAGCGACCATTCCTCGCGGATCAGGCGAAACAAAGTTGTTTTGCCCGTGCCATTGCGTCCTACCATCCCCACTTTGTGACCGGTGGGGATTGTGGCAGACGCGTCTTCGAACAGAGGTTGGCCCTCGATCGCAAAGGATATGTTTCTGATGCTCAACATAGCGAGGGGTAGTGACGGTTCCTGACAGGTTTGTCAACGTATCTGCACTCTTGTAGGCTAGCCAATACAATTCCAATTTCGAGGGTATAATCAGCACGCAATCCGACATAAACATCCGCGTCCACGGCAAGGTCGTGGGTGGCGGTATGAAAAAAGTTCTGTACACCTTGCGGACGGTGAAACGCATGGGGCTGAAGAACACCTCAAAAGCGATGTCCTCGAAGAACACCTGCAAAGCCTGCGCCCTCGGTATGGGTGGCCAGGCGGGTGGCATGACCAACGAGATGGGCGAGTTCCCGTCGTTTTGCAATAAAAGCATCCAGGCCCAGTCCACCGATGTCCAGCCCCCGATCCCGCTCGAGATATTCGATCATCCGCTGAGCGAACTGCAAGAGCTGTCCGGCTACGAGTTGGACAATCTGGGACGACTGGGCACGCCTCTGCATAAGGCGCCAGGGTCAACTCGCTATCAGCCTATCAGCTGGGACTATGCCCTGAACCGGGTGGCCGAGATATTTGCCGCCACGGACCCGAACCGCACATTTTTCTATTCGTCCGGCAGATCATCGAATGAGGCCGGGTTTGTTCTGCAATTGCTGGCGCGTGTCTATGGCACCAATAACGTCAATAATTGTTCGTATTACTGTCACCAGGCCACCAGCGTTGCCTTGGCCAGTTCTATTGGCACCGGCACGTCGACTATCGAGTTGGAGGATCTGTCGGGTTGCGACCTGATTTTTGTCATCGGCGCCAATCCGTCATCCAACCACCCGCGCTTTATCCATAAATTGGTGGAAATCCGTGAACGCGGCGGCGACGTCGTCTTCATCAACCCGGCGAAAGAGCCCGGCCTGGTGAAGTTCGCCGTGCCTAAAAGCCCCAAAAGCATGCTGACCGGCGGTACAGAAATTGCGTCTGACTATCTGCAGCCCAAAATTGGCACCGACATTGCCCTGTTCAAAGGCATCGCCAAGGCACTGGTTGAACATGGCCATCTCGACCAGTCCTTCCTCGACGCCCATACGATGGGCCTGGGCGAGTTTTTAGACGATATCAAGCAACAAAGCTGGGACGACATCACGCAAACTTGCGGCATTGCAAAAGCGGATATTGAACGGGTTGCCGATATTTATGGGGCCGCCAACAAGGTCGTTTTTGCCTGGGGTATGGGGATGACCCACCATATCCACGGTGTTGAAAACATTGAATATATTTCTAATCTGGCGCTGTTGCGTGGCATGGTTGGCAAGCAATATGCCGGATTGTTGCCCCTGCGCGGACACAGCAATGTGCAAGGCATCGGGACCATTGGGGTCAAGCCCCTGCTGGCCGATGACGTGTTCAGGCGAATGGAGACGACCCTTGGCGTCACCCTGCCCACCAGTGCTGGCTTTGATACCATGGCTGGGATGCATGCAGCCCATGCCGGTGACATTGATGCAGCGCTGATCATGGGCGGCAATTTATATGGCGCCAACCCCAACACGGCCTGGGCGCAAGAGGCGTTGGAAAAGATTGGATTTAAGCTGTTCCTGACGACGACGCTGAACTCTGGTCATGTGAACGGTGTCGAGAATGGCGAAAGCATCGTGCTGCCCGTCACGGCGCGGGATGAGGAATGGCAGCCGACAACACAAGAGAGCATGTTTAATTATATTCGCCTGTCCGATGGCGGCATCGACCGGCTGGATAATGTGCGACCGGAAACCAACATCTTGTGTGATCTGGCAGGACGCCTGATGCCGGACAGCCCGATCGACTGGTCGGCCTTTGCCCAACACAGCACCATCCGGGAAGCCATTGCCAAAATTGTCCCCGGGCTGGAGGAACTTGCCAGCATTGATGTCGCTAAACGCGAATTCCATGTCAAAGGCCGGTTGATGCACGAGGCTGTTTTCAACACGTCCGACGGCAAGGCCCGCTTCAACACACGGC
>Ga0114950_10003809_pt1 | contig 11671 bp, 13 predicted proteins | sample N075metaG_FD_83503 | JGI IMG/M metagenome (GOLD analysis project Ga0114950, IMG submission 83503) | Deep subsurface microbial communities from Kermadec Trench to uncover new lineages of life (NeLLi) - N075 metaG | ecosystem: Environmental > Aquatic > Marine > Ocean trench > Sediment | place...
ATCCGCGCCGACAACCGCGACAAACGACGATTGACGGTGTTGTGTTTAAGCACACCCTTGGTCACACCGCGATGCATTTCCGGCTGTGCGGCGCGGAATGCAAGATTCGCGGCGTCCTGGTTGCCGCTCTCTATTGCCGCTTCGACTTTTTTGACGAAGGTGCGGATGCGGCTGATACGACGCTGATTAATCTCGGTGTGGCGGGCATTGCGCCTAATGCGCTGCTTCGCCGAAGCATGTTGGGCCATGGCTATTTTGCTTGTAGTTTCTGGTAGCTGCGGCGGGGCTTATAGCCCCGCACCGATACGCCGTCAAGGCCACTCAAGCCAAGCAAAACTAGCTGTTATTGAAGTTCGGCTGCCGTTTTTCGATGAACGCAGCCATGCCTTCCTTCTGGTCGTCGGAGGCAAAGGTCGAATGGAACGCCCGGCGTTCGAAACGCACGCCTTCGGCCAGTGTCGTCTCGAACGCCCGATTGATCGATTCCTTGGCCAGATAGGTCATGGGCCGCGACATCCCGGCGATGGTGTCGGCTGTCTTGATCGCATCATCCATCAGATCGTCCAGGGGCACGACACGACTCACCAGGCCGGAGCGTTCGGCTTCGTCAGCATTCATCATGCGGCCGGTCAACACCATCTCCATGGCCTTCGCTTTGCCGACAAAGCGGGGAAGGCGCTGCGTCCCGCCGGCCCCGGGAATGGTGCCGAGGGTGATTTCGGGTTGGCCGAACTTGGCATTATCGGCGGCGATGATAAAATCGCACATCATCGCCAGCTCGCAACCGCCCCCCAGCGCATAGCCGGCAACCGCGGCGATGACCGGCTTGCGGCAGGTGGTGACGCGCTCCCACCCGACGGTAATAAAATCCTCCATGTACGCACCGATGTAGGTCTTGTCGGCCATTTCCTTTATATCGGCGCCCGCCGCGAACGCCTTATCGGAGCCGGTCAGCACGATGGCGCCGATCGTGTCGTCCGCCTCGAATTCGTCAAGCGCCAGGCCCAGTTCCGACACCAACGCGGCGCACAGCGCGTTCATCGCCTTCGGCCGGTTGAGCCGCACGATGCCGACATGCCCTTGGGTTTTGACTTCGATATTTTCATAGGCCATAGCCCGGTTCTCCTCATCGATATCCCGCCCCCTCTGGGGCCGGGACCGTTCATGTTCATCTGGGTGCGATGGAAAACCGCACCAACAATGGATTGCCCGCATCGACAATATCGACGCTCAAAACTTCCCCGCCGCGTTGCCAGCGTGAGCCGGCCTGATCGTCCGCGAGCGGTTTCCAGCCCAAACCAGGCAGCGTAGCGCGATAGAACGCCGCCACATCGGTTTTCGCCACAGCACCGCGCGCCAGCGCCTCGACGATCCGCCCCTCCGGCTTATCGAAACTGATCCCGGCGCCAACTTCCTCGACCAATCCCGGCGGCAGCGGTAAATCCGCCACCGCGGTCAGATATTCGGGATCGGCGGGCAGCGCCCTAGTGGCGAGAGGGCCGGCAAACAGGACCAGCAGGCCGAGTACGGCCAGCAAGCGAGGCGGATATGTGGTCAGGCGCGAGTTCATGGCGGGCCCGCTGTTTACTCAACGCTGCCAGCGAGAGCAATAGAAAGTCGACCGGCCGCTTTGCACAATTCGGCGGATGCAGCCTGCCGCCCTTCCCGCTTCGGCGCAACGCGGGCAGGTCTCGCCTTCGCGGCCATACACCGCGAATTGTTTCTGAAAATAGCCGAGTTCGCCATCGGCATGGCGGAAATCGCGCAGACTGGAGCCGCCAGCGGCGATAGCTTCGTTCAAGACCCGCCGGATTACCTCTGCCAACCGCTCGGCCCGCGCGCCCTGAACCGTGTACGCGCCCCGCCTGGGCGAAAGATTGGCGTGATACAGCGCTTCGCAAACATAAATATTACCCAGGCCGGCGACCGTCTTCTGATCAAGCAGGGCCGCTTTTATGGGGCTGCGGCGGCCACGCAGCTGCGCCGCCAACAGAGGACCGTCGAACGCGTTCCCCAACGGCTCCGGCCCCAAATCACGCAGCATCGGGTGGTGCGCGACCTCGTCGGCCGCCATCAGATCGATGACGCCGAACCGGCGGGCATCGTTGAAGCGAATTTCCGAACCGCCAGCGGTGTGAAAAATCACATGATCGTGCTTCTCCAGCGGCGGCCGTTCCGAGCCGGCCGGGAACACCCGCATGCGCCCGCTCATGCCCAGATGGATCAGCATGACCTGGCTATCCTCGAGCGCCACCAGCAAATATTTCGCCCGCCGGGCGATGCCGATCACCTTGCGCCCGGTAAGCCGCGCCGCCAGATCGACCGGCAGCGGGAAGCGCAGCGCCGGCACCCGCGTTTCAACGGCCTGTAATACCTGCCCCTCAAGCGCCGGCAGCAGGCCTCGGCGGGTGGTCTCGACTTCGGGCAGTTCAGGCATTTTATGTCTCTGAAGCGTTTTCTGGGCGCTGCATAGCACAATTGAACCGGTACGGGCGGCGCAAACATGGCGCAAAAATCGGCCGCGCACATAATTCGCGATATGTCGCAGGGGTTTTCTTTTGCCGCAGGGGGCCCGTCTCCGATATGGTCCGGCCCATGAGCACGCTCGGCCCCGACGACGACCCCGCGACCACCCACTTCGGCTACACGCAAGTGCCGGTGAGCGAAAAGACCGCACGGGTGCGCGACGTATTCGATTCCGTGGCCGGGCGCTACGACCTCATGAACGATTTAATGAGCGCCGGCGTACACCGCCTGTGGAAATCGGTGTTCGTCGATCACCTCAATCCGCGGCCAGGCATGAACATTGTCGATGTTGCCGGCGGCACCGGCGATATCGCCCGGCGGATTTTGGCGCGCTGCAACGGCGAAGTCAGCGTTACCGTCTGCGACATCAACGCCAAGATGCTGACCGCCGGCCGCGACCGGGAAATCGACCAGGGCAGATTGTCCGGTGCGGGCGCCGCGAACTTGGTGTGCGGCAATGCCGAGCAGTTACCGTTCGCCGACGCCGCGCTCGACGCCTACACGATCGCCTTCGGTCTGCGCAATGTGACCCACATCGACAAAGCGCTGGCCGAGGCCCGGCGCGTGCTCAAACCCGGCGGCCGTTTTCTGTGCCTGGAGTTCAGCCACGTCGTGGCGCCGGTGCTGGCGCGCCTCTACGACCGCTACTCCTTTACCGTCCTGCCACAGATCGGTGCGCTGGTCGCCCGCGACCGCGACTCCTACGTCTATCTTGCTGAAAGTATTCGAAAATTTCCACCACAGGACGAGCTAGCGTCGATGCTGGGCGATGCCGGTCTGGACCAGGTGAGCTATCGCAATTTGTCCGGGGGGATCGCCGCCATCCACTCGGCGTGGCGAATTTAGGGCCCCGCCGATGCTGCGCGCCCTGCGAAATGTTCTGCGACTTATCGGCATCGCCCGCACCCTGGCGCGCCACGATGCGTTGTTCCCGCTCGACTGGCTTCCGGCGACTGGCGGTTTTATTCTCACAGCTCGTCTGCTGTCGGGCTTCCAGGTAAAACGCAGTGTACGCGCATTGCGTCCGGGCGAACGTTTGGCCATCGCTCTCCAGGAACTCGGGCCCAGCTTCATCAAGTTCGGACAAATGCTGAGCACCCGCCCCGATCTGGCGGGCCCAGCCATCGCCGACGATCTATCCGCCTTGCAGGACGATCTGCCGCCATTTTCATCGGCCGAAGCGCGGCGGGCCCTCGAAGCGGACCTCGAAGGAACGCTCGACGAACTGTTCGAGAGTTTCGACGACGAACCGGTCGCCGCCGCCTCGATCGCCCAGGTCCATTTCGCCGTCACCAAACCGACGCCGCACGAAATCGCCACCGCCGCCGAGGCGGGCCTGCCGGCCACCGGCCGCGATGTCGCCGTTAAAATATTGCGGCCGGGCATCGAAAAGGCCTTCGAACGCGATCTCGATTTGTTTCGCTGGGTCGCCGACGTGGTCGAGCGAACCCAGCCGCGGTTGCGCCGCCTCAAGCCGGTCGCGGCGATCGAGACCTTCGCCGAGGCGGTGCATTGGGAGATGGACCTGCGCATGGAATCCGCCGCGGCGGTTGAATTGGGGGAAAATTTCGCCGACGACCCCGACTATGTGGTGCCGGCCGTCGATTGGCGGCGCACCGGCCGCCGCGTGCTCACAACCGAACGGATCGACGGCATCCCGATCCACGATGTCGACGATTTGCGGGCCGCCGGCCACGATTTGGAAGCCATCGTGCGCCGCGCCTCGGAGAACTTTTTCCGCCAAGTCTTTCGCGATGGCTTTTTTCACGCCGACATGCACCCCGGAAACGCCTTCGTCCAGGCCGACGGCGCGCTCGCCGTGGTCGATTTCGGCATCATGGGGCGGCTCGACCGGCGCACGCGCTATTACTTGGCTGACATGCTGTTGGGCTTTGTCACCGGCGACTACGACCGTGTCGCCGACGTTCACTTCCGCGCCGGCTTGGTTCCCGCCAACAAAAATCGGCAAACTTTCAGACAGGCGATGCGGGCGATCGGCGAGCCGATCTTCGACCGTCCCTCTAGCGAAATATCCATCGCGCGGCTGTTGGCACAGCTCTTTCAAGTGACCGAGCAGTTCGACATGGAAACCCAACCGCAGTTGCTGTTGCTGCAAAAAACCATGCTGCTGGCGGAAGGCATGGGACGCCAACTCGCCCCCGATGCCAACATGTGGCAGCTCGCCCAGCCGCTCATCGAAGAGTGGATGCTCGAATTCAGAGGCCCCGAGGCGCAAGTGGCCGAACTGGCCGCCGACGCCATTCATACCGTCCAGCGCCTGCCTCAAGCGGTCGGCGAAATCGAGCGCGCCGCGCGCGCCCTAGCCGATGGCAATCTGAGTATCGACATCTCCGGCAATGGCGCTGGCGCGCCGCAATGGCCCCTGTGGCTGGCCATCGCGGCGGTGGCTATAGCGGTGCTGGCCACCCTGTAATGGCTATTAATCGGGCGTTTTCGCGCGAATCGAACCAACGCGGCTTGCTCTGACGCCGCCGGGCGACTATCTAAGTACATACAAGAGTCGTAAAACCTTATTAAATCACGCAAAGCCACCCCACTCGCGGCGGACCTATTGGCGGAACACGGTCACCATGCTCCACGGTAAACGCGTCCTTCTTATAATTAGCGGCGGCATCGCGGCCTATAAAAGCCTCGAACTGATCCGTTTGTTACGTAAGAACGGGCTGGCCGTACGCTGTATTTTAACCCGCGGCGGCGCCCAGTTCGTCACCCCCCTGTCGGTGTCGGCGCTAACCGAAGACAAGGTCTACACCGACCTGTTTTCGCTCACCGACGAAGCCGAGATGGGGCATATCCAGCTATCGCGCGATGCCGATCTCGTGGTCGTCGCGCCGGCCAGCGCCGATATCCTGGCCAAGACGGCCCAGGGTCTCGCCGACGATTTGGCCTCGACCACCCTGTTGGCGACCGACAAGCCCGTGATGGTGGCGCCCGCCATGAACGTGCGCATGTGGCGGCACGAGGCCACTCAGGCCAATCTAGCCGTGCTGTTGGAACGCGGCGTGCGCATCATCGGCCCTGACGAAGGGGACATGGCGTGCGGCGAATTTGGTCCCGGCCGCCTGGTCGAGCCCGAGGAAATCGCAGCGGTCATTACCGCTTATTTCGGCGACAGCTCGCCCTTGGCTGGCCGGCGCGCGCTGGTCACCAGCGGACCCACCCACGAGCCCATCGATCCGGTACGCTACATCGCCAACCGCTCGTCGGGCCGTCAGGGACACGCCATCGCCGCCGCCTTGGCGCGCCAGGGCGCCGAAACGACGCTTGTATCGGGCCCCACCAACTTGCCCGACCCCGCCGGCGTCGACGTGGTGCACATCGAAACCGCGCAGCAGATGCTCGACGCCTGCCTGTCCGCCCTGCCGGCCGATGTGGCGATATGCGCGGCCGCGGTCGCCGATTGGCGCATCGAAACGGCGGCAAAAGAGAAAATCAAAAAGACCAAGGGTAAGCTGCCAACCCTGAATATGGCGGAAAATCCCGATGTCTTGGCGACGCTTAGCGCGGCAGGGAATAAACGCCCGCAACTGGTGGTCGGGTTCGCCGCGGAAACCGAAAATATCGTCGCCAACGCCCAAGCCAAACGCGAGAGCAAGGGCTGCGATTGGCTCTTGGCCAACGGCGTGTCGCCGGATTCCGGCACCTTCGGCGGCGCCGATAACACGATCCACCTGATCAGCGCCGACGGTGTCGAGGATTGGCCGCGAATGTCGAAAGAAGACGTCGCCGAGCGGCTCGCCAAGCGCGTGGTCGCAACCCTGGAGGGCGCGGCATGAGCGGCGCCCAGGTCACAATCGATGTCACCCGGCTTGCCCACGGCGCCGGGCTCGAACTGCCGGCTTATGAATCGACCCTCGCCGCCGGCATGGACCTGCAAGCCGCTGTCGAGAGCGCGGTGGTTATCGCGCCGGGCGAGCGCGCCCTGGTGCCGACAGGGCTGGCCATTGCGCTGCCGCCCGGCTTCGAGGCGCAGGTGCGCCCGCGCTCGGGGCTGGCGCTGAAGCAGGGTATAACGGTGGTCAACACGCCCGGCACCATCGATGCCGACTACCGCGGCGAAGTGGGCGTTATCCTGATCAACCACGGCGACACGCCGTTCACGGTCGAGCGCGGCATGCGCATCGCCCAGATGGTCGTCGCCCCCGTCATCCAGGCGGTGTGGAACGAGGTCGGCGAATTGCCGGAAAGCGACCGCGGCGCCGGCGGCTTCGGTTCGACGGGAACCTCTGGTTCGGCGGACACCGCCGGCGCGGCGGCCCAAGGATAGACCGCCGATGTTTCGCCTCTCACGCCAAACACTATTCGCCATCGAGGCGGTTCTCGACATCGCCTTTAACGCCGGAGCCGTGCCGGTACAGAGCCGCGAAATAACGCGCCGACAGGGTATTCCCCGGCGCTATCTCGAACAGGTCTTGCAGAACCTGGTGCGCGCCGGCGTGCTCAGCGGCGTGCGCGGACCGCGCGGCGGTTACCACCTGGCGCGCGAACGACGGCGCATCACCGTCGGCGACGTGGTGCGGGTGATCCTCGACATGGAAGATCGCAACGACGACGCCGAAAATACCGATGCTTCCTCACTGGGTATCGCCGTTGTCGGCCCCATGTGGGAGGGTGTCTCGCAACAATGCATGCAACATCTGGATGGCATTACGATCCAGGATCTATGCAACCAGGCGCACGCAGCAGGGATCGAAAGCGAGGGCGCGAAACGCCTCGACTATACGATCTGACAAGCCGCAAATGACTTTGCGCCTGGAAAGAAGACGATAGTGAATAAGCGGAGTTAAGCGCATGTCGACAGCCGAGCCCTTGACCGACCCGCAGCCCGAGTTCCGCGGACGTATTTACGATTCGATCGTCGACACTATCGGTGCGACGCCCCTGGTGCGCATACGCCGGCTGGCCGAGGAAGAGGGCTGCCGCGCCGATATCGTCGCCAAACTCGAATTTTTCAATCCGCTGGCCTCGGTCAAGGACCGCATCGGCCTGGCGATGATCGCGGCGGCGGAGGCCGCGGGAAAATTGGGTCCCGGCAGCGTCATCGTCGAGCCGACCTCGGGCAATACCGGCATCGCGCTGGCCTTCGTCGCCGCCGCGCGCGGCTACCGGTGTATCCTGGTGATGCCCGATTCGATGTCCCTCGAGCGGCGCAAAATGCTGCTCCTGTTGGGTGCCGAATTGGTGCTCACCCCGGCTGCCGAGGGCATCAACGGCTCGATCGCCCGGGCCGAGAAAATCGTCGCCGACACCCCCAACGCCTATATGCCGCAGCAGTTCGAAAACCCGGCGAACCCGGAAATTCACCGCCAGACAACAGCCGAGGAAATCTGGAACGACACCCGCGGCAAAGTCGATATTGTCATCGCCGGAGTCGGCACCGGCGGCACGCTGACCGGGATCGGCGAGGTCTTGAAGGCGCGCAAGCCCAGCGTGCAAATGATCGCCGTCGAGCCGGAGGACAGTTCGGTGTTGTCGGGCGGTCCTCCGGGGCCGCACAAGATCCAGGGTATCGGCGCCGGATTCATCCCGGATATTCTCGATACCGGCCTGATCGACGAGATTCTGCCGATCGCCAACGAGACCGCCCTGGCGATGGCGCGCCGCGCCGCGCAGGTCGAAGGCCTGCCGTGCGGCATCTCGTCGGGGGCAGCGCTGGCGGCGGCGTTCGAAATTGGCGCCCGGCCCGAGATGGCGGGCAAGCTGATCGTCGCCATCCTGCCCTCGTTCGCCGAACGGTATCTTTCCACCGCGTTGTTCGAGGGGCTCTAAAGCTAAGCCAATGGAACTGTCGGAAGAACAATTTCACCGCTACGCCCGCCACCTGATCCTCGACGAGGTCGGTGACGAGGGCCAGGAGCGGCTGCTGCAATCGAAGGTGCTGGTGGTCGGCGCCGGCGGGCTGGGCGCGCCGCTGCTGCTGTATCTGGCCGCCGCGGGGGTCGGCACCCTGGGCATCGTCGACGACGACGAAGTCGACCTCACCAATTTGCAGCGCCAGGTCATCCATATGACCGACCGGGTGGGCGACCGGAAGGTCGCCAGCGCCGCCGACACCGTCGCCGCGCTCAATCCGGGCATCGACGTGATCCCCCACGACACCCGCCTGACCGCCGAAAACGCCGCCGATATCATCGCCGGCTACGATCTGGTCGCCGACGGCACGGATAATTTCGAAGCCCGCTATCTCTTGAACGACGCCTGCTATTTGCTCGATAAGCCGCTGGTCAGCGCCGCCTTGCTGCGCTTCGAGGGCCAGCTCTTCACCTTCCGGCGCAACGATAGCGCACCCACGGCCTGCTACCGCTGCCTGTTCGCCGAAGCGCCCCCCGAAGGTCTGGTGCCGCGCTGCGATGAAGCCGGCATTCTGGGCGCATTGGCGGGCGTTATGGGTTCGCTGCAGGCGACCGAGGTGCTGAAGGAGCTGCTCGGCCTGGGCGACAGCATGGCCGGGCGCATGCTGATCTACGACGCGCTGGGCACCGCCTTCCACACCATCAAAATCCCCCACGACCCCAACTGCGCACTGTGCGGCGACACGCCGACGATTACCGAATTGTCGACAGACGCCCCCACGGCGTGATGCCGTGAGCACCGCCGACAACACTGTGACGTCGTGGCGAGCAGCATTTCCGGCACCAGACGATGCACCGGCTACCCTGCGCAATATATTGTCCGAGCAATCTCTCGCCGCGGGCACCTACCTGTTTCACCAAGGTGATCCGGCAAAAGCTGTGTTCGTCGTTGCCTCCGGCATTGTGAGGCTCGAACGCCACACCGCCGAAGGCCACGCGATCGTTATCCACCGCGCACGCGCCGGCGAATCCCTCGCGGAAGCCGCGCTGTATGCCGACGCTTACCATTGCGATGCGGTAGCAGAAGCGCCGGCTCGCGTTATTGTCTACCCGAAAGACACCATGCTGGCGCTGCTGCAGACGGATACGGCGATTGCCGAGTCCGTCACGGCGGCGCTGGCCCGCCACGTCCAGGTTTTGCGGACACGGCTCGAGTTGCGCAACGTGCGGCCGGCGCTTACACGCGTGTTCTCCTATCTGGAGCTCCTTGCCGACGGCGACGGCAATATCGTGCTCGACCGGCCACTGAAAGATCTGGCGGGTGAAATCGGCCTCACCCACGAAGCTCTGTACCGAGCGCTGGCGGACTTGGCGCGCAACGGCGACATCGCACGCGATGGCCACAGCATCAGTGTGCGACCGCCTCACATCGCATGATCGAGATCATATACAAAGGCCAATGACACGCCGATAGTTACGGCTCCTTAACGTAGCCGGAGTTACACCGATGTTGAAAATTATCGCCCTGAGCACATTGATGGCGCTGGCGGGTACGGCAGCCAGCGCCGCCGAGACCAAACCCTCGCCCTATGCCGGGCAGGAGGCGCGGCAAATCAAGAGCCTGTCGGCCAAGGATATCGACGATTTACGCAATGGGCGCGGCTGGGGCCTGGCCAAGGCGGCCGAGCTGAACGGCGTGCCGGGACCGACCCATCTGCTCGATCTGACCGACGAGATCGGCCTCAATGCGGCGCAGGTGGCCACGCTGCGCGCCATAAAGCAGGAGATGACAGCGCAGGCGAAGCCGCTGGGCGAGCAGTTGATTGCGCTGGAGACCGAGCTCGACCGCCAGTTTGCCAGCGGCGTGATCACCGATACCAGCCTGCGCGATTTGCTAACACAGATCGCCGAGACCCGAAGTGAACTGCGCTACACTCACCTGGCGACCCATTTCAAAACGCTGCCGCTGCTCACCGTCCAGCAGACCGCCGCCTATAACAGCCTGCGCGGCTATGCGTCCGCCGTCACCAATCAGGGCCCCGCCAAGGCCCCAGGCGGCGACAACCCGCACAATATGAATATGAAGGGCGGCGGGCACGGCGGACGTTGATGCTTTGGTAAGATGAAGCAGACTCGGACAAAGCCGGCCTAATACATCGTCTCGAGCACCCGGTCGGACGGGGTGTGGCCGTCAACGAAGGCCTGGATGTTGATGGCGACCTTCTCGCCCATCTCGCGGCGGCCCTCGATCGTGGCCGAACTCAGATGGGGCAGCAGCAGCACATTGTCCGACGCCATCAATTTGGCATCGACCGCCGGCTCGTTTTCGAACACGTCGAGGCCGGCGCCGGCGATGCGGCCTTCCGCAATCAGCTCGCCCAGCGCGCGCTCATCGATGACCTCGCCGCGCGCGGTGTTGACGATATAGCAATGGGGCTGCAGCAGCTCGAGGCGCTGGCGCGACAACAAATGAAACGTCGCCGGCGTATGGGGGCAATTGACCGAGACGATATCGACGCGCGCCAGCATCTGGTCGAGGGAATCCCAGTAGGTCGCCTCCACCTCGGCCTCCAGTTCGAGCGGCGCCGGGCGGCGGTTGTGATGGTGAATTTTGGGGCCGAAGCCCCGGGCCCGGCGCGCCACGGCGGTGCCGATATTGCCCATGCCGATGATGCCCAGACGCTTTCCCCAGATACGACGGCCCACCATGAAGGTCGGCGACCAGCCCGCCCAGTCACCCGAACGGATCGCCTGTGCACCCTCGTGCAGGCGGCGCGGCACGGCCAGGATCAGCGCCATGGTCATGTCGGCGGTGTCCTCGGTCAATACGCCCGGCGTGTTTGTGACGGTGATGCCCTTTTCGCGCGCCGCCGGCAGATCGATGTTATCGACGCCGTTGCCATAGTTGGCGATCAGCTTAAGCCGCGGCCCGGCGGCGGCGATCACCTCGGCGGAAATGTCGTCGGTGACGGTCGGCACCAGCACATCGGTCTCGCCGACAGCGGCGATAAGCTGGCTGCGGCTCATCGGCGTATCGTCGTCGTTCAGCCGCGCGTCGAATAATTCCTTGAGGCGCATCTCGGTCGCCTCGGGCAATTTACGCGTGACGATAACCAATGGTTTGGTGGCGGCCATATTCCCCCAGTTTCAACCGGCGCCGGCCAAGCTGGACCGCCCGGAAGACCGCCGACGCCAGAGCCCCCTTTATCCGGCCCCGCACCTTGGCGCAAGGCACGCGCGACATGAGGGCTCGGATAGCTTGACCCGTTATGGTATTGTTCGGTAGATGGCAGAGGACCCATGCGTTTGCTTTGCACCAGATCCGCTCGCTG
>Ga0114950_10003810_pt1 | contig 11671 bp, 14 predicted proteins | sample N075metaG_FD_83503 | JGI IMG/M metagenome (GOLD analysis project Ga0114950, IMG submission 83503) | Deep subsurface microbial communities from Kermadec Trench to uncover new lineages of life (NeLLi) - N075 metaG | ecosystem: Environmental > Aquatic > Marine > Ocean trench > Sediment | place...
GACGATGTAATCCTTGCCCTCGATACGCCACTTTCCTGCGTCCTTGGCACCAGACTCGCCGCGGAACTCCACGTAGTCTTCGTAGGCGATGACCTCGGCCTTGATGAAACCCTTCTCGAAGTCCGTGTGGATGACACCCGCTGCTTGCGGCGCCGTGGAGCCCGTCTTGACGGTCCATGCCCGCACTTCCGGCTCGCCGGCAGTGAAGTAGGTGAGCAGTCCGAGCATGGTGTAGGCGGCGTGCACAACTCTGTGAAGGCCCGGTTCACTGAGTCCATACTCGTTGAGCATCTCAGCAACGTCGGAAGGATCAAGCTGGGCCAGCTCGGCTTCAAGAGCCCCAGAGATGACAACAACCTCCGCACCCTCCGCAACTGCGACAGTCCTCACAGCGTCAACCAGTGGATTGTCCTTGAGCCCGTCCTCGGCAACGTTCGCGATGTACATCAGCGGCTTGGATGTCAGCAGAAAGAGATTTCGCACAACCTGTGTCTCGGCATCTGTGAACGTCAGGGTCCGTACAGGTAGTCCTTCGGAGAGCTGGTTGTCGAGGCGCTCGAGCACATCGAGGGACGCAGCAGCTTCCTTGTCCCCTGAACGAGCCTTGCGACTCTGTTTGTCGAGCGCTCGCGTGACGGTCGCGAGGTCAGAGAGTGCGAGCTCAGTGTCGATGGTCTCGATGTCGGCCGCAGGATTGATCTGACCAGCAACGTGCACGACGTTGTCGTCTTCGAAACACCTCACCACGTGTGCAATGGCATCGACTTCGCGGATGTGACTCAAGAACTTGTTCCCGAGGCCTTCACCCTCCGATGCACCTGCGACGAGTCCAGCGATATCAACGAACTCGACGATCGTCGGAAGAATGTTCTTCGGCTGGACAATGTCCGCAAGCGCTTCAAGGCGTTCATCAGGGACGGTTGCCATACCACCGTTGGGGTCGATGGTCGTGAAGGGGTAGTTCTCGGCTGGGATGTCCCCACCAGTGAGGGCGTTGAACAGTGTTGACTTGCCCACATTTGGCAGTCCAATGATTCCACATTTGATTCCCATGGAAATGTCTCCGGTGAGGTTCGTGTGACACTCTGCCCACAGTGACGGGTGGACAGACGTGCGCGTATCGAATGGCGATGATACGGTGCCGGCTCCCCAAGCGCCCGCGAAACACCGACTGTATATCGCGAATGAGTGTCGTGAGTCGCGATTGGAATCGGTAGTACGCGAATCGTGGTGCAGTGTCGCGAAACACCTCGGCAGAGCACCCTTGCATGTGCTGGTCGGTTCGGCTTCGCTCAGAGTGGGGTTAAGGACGGCGAAGACGCGGGAGTGTTATGGATCCGTTTAGTCACCCTGATCTCGAAAGCCTCGGACGTGCCCTCCGTGTCCGTCTCGACGAGACACTAGATGCAGAGCAATCAGCCGCACGGTCGGCCGCACTTCGAAGACGTACCCTCAGGGATCGTCTGATCGAATCTGAGGATCGTAGTGAACAGGTGCTGCTGTCGGGAAGCGACGGTCAGCTCTACCGTGGCGATGTCCATGCGGTCGGAATCGATCACGTCGTGCTGCGCGAAGGGGACCGAGAACAGTTCATCTCGTTGTCACACATCGTTGCGATGGAGGCCCGTTGATGGCCCTCAACGTCTCAGCGAGTCGCATATCACTGCCGAAGTTCGACCGTCGAACCGTCGTGGGAGGAATCCTCGCGGCGATTACCGCGCTTGGCGTACTTCAGCTCACACAACCCCCTGAAATGCTCCCAATCCTCGTCGCAGGTTCCGATCTCGTGGCTGGTCGTCCTCTCGGCGGCCTCGATATCGATGTGAGATATGTGGAATCGACCACTGGACTCGTTGCGGGCGACAGCGTCGGCGACCTCTCGGACTGGTCGCTGCGAGTACCCCTTGAGGAGGGCGAGCCGTTGGTCGCCTCCCTGATTCAGCCACCGGAACTGCTTGCCTCTCCCAACGTCATTGCGCTCTCGCTGGCCGCCGAGAATGCCGTGCTTGGCAAGCTTGTGGCGGGTGACCATGTTGATGTCTACGTCACGTTGCCCGGCGGGTTCGACACCGGACCTTCAACCGTGCTTCTTGCTTCCCGTGTCTACGTCGTCGAGGCAGTTGTCTTTGACGCATCGATCAACAGAGGCAAGGTCAATATTCTACTCGCAGTTGATGACGGGCTTGCTGGTCAGCTTGCAGCAGCGTCACACAACGGGGAAATCGACCTTGTCAGGGTTGCCCCATGACTATTCGTGTCGCAACCGTATTGTCGGCACGGGAGTGGGAACCGGGCCTCGTGGCACACGCCCGCGACACCGCGGCGCTGCGAATTGTGCTCCGCGCATATCAACCATCTGACATCGAAACGCGTGCCGAAGACATAGACGTCGTTGTTGCCGGTGGCGAGGTTGCATGGGTCACTCCGCGCCAAATCGCAACGTGGCGTCGACTCGGACTTGGCGTAATTGGGGTGTTTCCGGCCGGGGACACCCCGTCAGAGAACTTGTTGACGACCGGCGGAGCGAACGAAGTAGTTCCCGATACGATTGATGTGGCCGCCCTGGTGCAGGCAGTCCGCTTCGTTGCTCCCGGCATAGAACGAGTGGAAGCTGAGCACAGGGGAGTGGTCACAGCCGTGACCGGTCCAAAGGGTGCGCCGGGATGTACAGAGATCGCCCTCACCTACGCCCTGTTGCTGGCAGAACACGCTTCGACGGTTCTCGTCGATGCGGATCTCGACGCGCCTGCCCTCGCAGTGCGGCTCGGTCTTGCGCCGCGGCCCGACGTTTCCGACGCAGCTGACGATGTCCGCGCTCACGGTCGGATCGATGCGAGATGTTTCCATGAGGTCGGTCAGCTGTCGGTGATTACAGGTTCGCACCGACCCGGAGAGGAACCTGTGCGTGAGGCGATGATGCGTGGAGTAGTTGACGCGGCCGCCGCCCAGTTCGATGAGGTGGTACTCGATGTCGGAACGGCGATGTCCACAGTGAAACTTGTCGAGGAAGCAGATCACGCCCTCTTTGTGGTCGACGCATCGGCCATCGGTGTTGTCCGGGCAGCTCAGATCACTTCTCGGTGGATGGGGCCGCAGCCGAGCCTCATACTTAACCACGTGCAGCCGAAGGATCGTGCCCAAGTAGTTGACGCAGCTCGGCGCTGGACGGGTCTCGACCCAACTGTCGTCGTTCCAGAACTCAAGCAGGTTCGTCGAGCCACAGCGGCGGCGAAGCTGCCCGATAGACGTCTGAGTCGTGCTGTCGCAGCAATAGGACAACGCCGATGACCACTGCACAGCCGACGGCACGTTTCGGACATCTGGCGGTACTGCTTGATGACCCCCTGATCGAAGAAATCATTCTGATCGGAGGCGACCGCACGTTTGTTGTCAAGAACGGCGTCAAGGAGCTTGTCAACATCGTCATTGATCCGAACGCGGTCAGACGTATTGCAGACCAGCTGCTGGCTGGCACTGGTCGGCGAATTGACCAGGCCAATCCGATTGTGTCTGCCCAGCTGCCCAATGGCAGCCGAGTTCACATTACGGGGCCACCGGTGACACACCCCGACCGGATGAATATCCAGATACGAAAGTTCGTTGTCACGGCATCCGACCTTGACGACATCGTTGAGAGGGGTGCCATGACCACTGAGGCCGCGGCGTTCTTGCGCGACGCTGTGCGGCAAGATCTTTCGATTCTTGTCGCCGGTGCCCCAGGTGCTGGCAAGACGACCCTCGTCAACTGTCTCTTGCGCGAGGTGCCGCCCGACCAGAGGGTTGTGACATGTGAGGAGGTTTTCGAGATAGATGCCGACCTTCCTGATATGACACAGATGCAGATCAGAGAGGCGGGGCTCGACGGAGGTGCCGAAATCACACTCCGGGACCTCGTAAGAGAAGCTCTCAGGCAGCGCCCAGATCGCATCGTAGTTGGAGAGGTTCGGGGTCCGGAAGCGCTCGACATGCTGATGGCCCTCAACGCTGGCTGTTCAGGAATCGCGACGATTCACGCGAACTCTGGCCGTGACGCCCTCGAAAAGCTTGTCTCGTACGGTGTGCTCGCAGGCGGCAACATCTCCATCACTTTTCTCAGGACAACTGTTGCATCCGTCATCGACATCGTGGTGTTTCTCAAACGAAACTTTGGTGGCAGGCACGTTGAGGAGATACTGCGAGTGCCCAAACAGCTCGACACAGACCAGTTCACAACAGAGAGCGTCTTCAAGTGGTCTGGATCAACACTCATACAGGCACACGGGGCATGATGTGAGGGGTCTCGTCGTGCTTTCAGCCGTTGGGGCCATCCTCGTGTTCACTACTCGGGATCTTCCCGAGGTGTCCATTCGGCTACCGAAGATTCGTGTGGTGGTTGTGCTTGCAGCATTCGGCGCCGGATTGGCTGGTTTCATCGTTTCGTTCGGTGTTCTCGGTGTCGTTGTGCCCGCACTGGCAATCGGTACCTTGTGCGCCGCGATACCAGCAAGAGCGGAACAGTCGAATATTCATCGCAGAGAAACAGCACACAACGATCGCTGGCCCGACTTCATCACATACATGCGCTCATCCGTCGCGGCGGGGTCAACCTTGCCGGACGCCTTTGTAGACGCAGGACATCGGATTGGGCACGAGTTCTCGCGGTACGCGGACGTTGTGCAGTACGAAAACTCCTTCGGAGGTGGCTTCGTCGCCGCGCTGGCACAATTGAGACACGAACTTGAGGATCCAGTGTCGGACCGCGTTCTTGCAACAGTCGCGATAGCGCAGCAGACCGGCGGGCGTCGTGTGGGTGATGTGCTATCTGCACTCGGATCGTCGGTAGCTGACGACATCAGGCTTAAGAAAGCTCATGACGCTGCACTGACTGAGCAGCGATGGACGGCAACTGTTGCGCTCGTTGCTCCGTGGGCGCTGCTCTCGCTGTCGATTCTGACAAACCCGCAGGCCGCATTCGCCTTTCGTTCGCCGGAAGGTTCACTGATCGTACTCGGCGGACTGGTTGCTACCGGTCTTGGCTGGGTTCTTGCGCGCCGTGCAAGCAGATTACGGGCCGACCCAAGGTTGTTCACGTGAGCTGGATACTCGCCGCGCTTGGTGGCCTTTCCGTCTTCATGGTTGCGGTGCCGAAAGCACGCATGACAATGGCTGGCTCACTTGAGCGGTACCTCGTGACGCCTTCTGATCCGCCCCTTCCGCGTCGGCGGCTGTTGGCGATCCCCGCTGGCGGAACGATGGCGGCCGCCGGTGGCGCGTTTATCGGGTTGCTCGCTGCGCAGGGCGACCTATTCCTCGCAGGGCAGTCACGGTCTGCGATTGCCTTCGCAGTTCTCGGGGCCATGGCGGGTTGGGTGATGTGGTCGATGAGACAAACAAACAATAAACAACGCCGATCGCGGGCTCTGCGCTTCGAGCTGCCACTGGTGGCGGACGCCATCTCTCTGCATGTTGTTGCAGGAGCCTCGGTTGTCGAGTCGATTCGTTCCGTTGTCGACGAGACCAACGGTGTGACATCCCAAGAGTTGTTGCACGTGCTCAACGATGTCGACGGTGGCACCGGACTACCTGAGGCGCTCGTGGCAGCAGCACAACAAAGCGCTCATCCGGACGCAGGCCGGTTGTACGAGACTCTCGGACACGCTCACCGAACGGGCGGACGTCTCGGCAGCGCACTCACAGACCTCGCAGTCGACTACCGGGCTGCCATTGAACGCGACATCACTGCGGAGAGTGGCAGACGGGCCTTGGCGTCGTACGGACCGGTGCTCGTCCTGATGGTGCCGACGGCATTGATCTTTCTCATATATCCAACGCTGCTCGGACTCCGGTCGCTTGCAGGAACGCCATGAACCGCCAACCAAAGGAAAGGTATCACATGACAACGAACGAGAGAGGTGCGACCACAGTCGAGTGGCTAGGTCTTGCGACTATCGCGATTCTGGTAATAGCACTGCTCCTGCCACAGGTGCGTGGCACAGCAGGAGACATCTGGCAGAACGTCGCCGGACAGTTCGACGGATTCTTCGGTTAGGAGCTATTGATCGGCTCAACGATGGTACGGATCGGTCAAGGGACATGTCCCACAGCAACCCGAGAACGCGCGTCTTACACGCTTGAGGGGCTTGTTGCCACCGGCGTGTTTTTCGTACTGCTTGCACTAGTTGTACAGGTCGGGTTTCTCATCCTTGCGCGCAGCGCCGCCGCTACTTCTCTTGAGGCTTCGCTCAGGCGAGCTGTCGTCCTCGAACTCGACGACGAGACGCTCATCGAGAGAATCGAACGAGATGTGGCTGCGGTTGTTCCTGGAGTCAGCAACCTTGTCGTGGAGGTCCAGTCATCTGACGCGGTCGTAGTGGCGTCGGTCAGCTTTCGTTGGGTGCCACCCGGCCCCGACTTCGTTCCAGTCACAGTGGTGATAGAGCGCTCGGCCGCAAGGGTTGTACCGCCGTGAGACGTGAACGAGGGACGGCGATGCTCGAGATCATCGTGATGGGATTTGCCGTTGTCATGTTCGTGTTGCCGGTGGTATCCACTGTTGCGCGGTTGACGGAGGCGACCGCAAGTGTCCACTCTGCTGCTCGCGATGGTGCCGTGTGGATGTCCAGGCACGGTGAGATCGGTCCGCAACAAGATGGCGTGACAATTTCGGTTGTGCGCCGCGCAACATCTGTCGAAGTGACGGCAACACGTAGTGTGTTTCTGGTCGGTGTGGGTGGTAGGCATGTTTCCACGACGGTTACATCGACGGTTCTGGTGCCCATCAGCGAGTACCGGAGCAGTCGATGACATGTTCCAGCTTCAGAAGTGAGGCAGGATCGATGCTTCCGCTCACAGCCGGTCTCCTGTTCGTCGGGTTTGCGATGACTGCCCTCGTTGTCGAAATAGCGCTGCTCGGTGCTGCGTATCGTGATGTTGCAACGGTTGCCGATCTTGCCGCAGAGTCTGCCGCATCACGAGTTTCGACAACTGAGACGTACGGAGATGGCATTGAACTTGATCCATTCGAGGCAGAGCTCGAAGCTCGTCGTGTCGCGGGGATGTGGGGGAGTGGCGACGAAATCGTCGCTGTCGATGTGGCGGCCACAAGGGTGTGTGTGACGGTCACAGACATATACCGGCCCCGCACGCTGGTGTTCATCGGTGTTTCACCGATCTCGGTTCAGGCCAGATCGTGTGCAAGCCCCCGCTCGGGGTGACGGTACGCTGCGGCGATGGGCACCGACTCTCTCAAAGATCTCATCGAAGGAAGCGACCTTGCAGGACTAATCCGGGCTGTTGACGGGATCTGCTCCCGTCGCGAGTGGGACGAGCTTGTTGATCTCAGGGACCGGTGCAATGAGGCCGTGACCCGAGGCAAACAGCTCTGGTCGATCGCACAGTTTGCCGAATACCGTTTGGCGCTTGAGGCTCCGGCGTCGTTCTCAGCCGAGGTATTGACCGATGGAAGAGGGCGTTTCTCGCTCGGGCCGCTGTGGGAGGTTGCTGCGTCGTCTCACACGTGGCAGGAGATGGAGCCATACCTCGAACTGCCCACGATCCGGGCAATGACAGGACACGAACGATCTATCCGAGGTGACGTCGTACCTGAGCAGTCGATTGAACGGTCAATTCTCGAAATCCCTGTGACGATGCAGCCATGGGAACCGTCGTACCCCGTTGCCAAGTATTCACCTGATCGGGCGGCGTTCCCAGACGATATATTCGATATCGAGATGGCATGGGTCGAACTCGGTGAGCGGGTTGAGCCAGACAGCGACGACGAGGTTTCCGAGGCATTGATGGATCTTGTCAAAACCTGGTGGGACGATTCCGTCGGAAAGGCTGAGGCCGCCACCGTGTCAGGCACGATAGAAGATGCCATCAGGTCGCTCGGTCCCCATCGAGTCCGCATGGCCGACGTGTCGTTGGGCGTTGCAATGGAAGCAATGACGTGGGCGGGGGCAAGTAGCGGTGGACACGGAAGACGCCGCGGAACCCCTGCGGGCCGTGCTGCAGCGTGGTGGGTGCTGCTCGAGCTCCTTGGCTATTCCGAAGTTCCAGACGACGTTTCAGCACTCGACGAGGAGCTGGCTGACATCCGGTGGGTTCTGTGGGATCCAGGGGATCGCGTCGGTGGATGGAACCTGCATATCGGGATTCAGGATCCTCAGGACGGACTTGCCTGGGTGCTGAGTGCGGTTGACTCCCTCTGAGTCATCCGTCACCTAGGCGCTCGGGGCGAATGGCATCACTTCAACAGCAATCTGTTCTGCAAGCTCGACTTGGCGTTCGTAGTCCATGTCGCTGAAGTAGCTCCGTGCAACCCACTCGATCGGAACGCCGACGGTTGCACGAATTGTGCCAAGCGTGTCGATGATCTCGGCTGATGAGCCGCCGACGATGCGTTCCATCATGCTTGTCCGGGTGGCAGCATCCATTGCCGGAGTTTCTGAGATGCCCGTGCGGGTGGCAGAAGCAACCATGTCGGAGTATTTCCATACCTGTTTCCACACGCTGGTAACGATGTCGTCCCTTGAACCGGGGTACATCACTGCATAGTAGATCCAGCGGAAGGTTGCTGGATCTCTCCCGATCCGTTCCATCTCCTGAGTGGCCACGGCAACCTGATGGACCAGCTTTTCTGGCGACGCATTTGAGAAGAAGCCATCGGCGTATCGTGCTGCGCGCCGAACGGCGGCGTCGACACCTCCACCGACCACAATCGGGATCTTGGTCTCTGGCGCCGGGCGCACGGCGAGTTCGGAGTATGAGTAGATGTCACCCTGCCATGTGAATGGTTCACCCTTCCATGCCTGCGGCAGGAGTTGAAGCATTTCAGACAGCGAGCGACCTCGTTGTGCCATATCGACACCGAGCACGTCGTACTCAATCTCAGACCATCCAAGCCCGAGTCCGAGCAGAAGCCGTCCCTTCGAGATGACCTGGACCGTCGCAGCGTCCTCAGCCAGACGAATCGGGTGATGCATTGGAGCGAGGAGGACGCCTGTTGCGATGCCGATGGTCGATGTCGAAGCAGCAATGGCTGACGACGTGACGAGGAGTGACGGCATGTATCCGTCGTCGACAAAGTGATGCTCCGACGTCCAGACTGATCCGTATCCGAAGCGCTCAACCGCGATGGAGAGTCGTATGGTCTCGTCGTATACGTCCTCCCAACTGCGAGGGTCGTCAGGTTCGCGTTGGGCCGAGAGCAGTCCGAAGCCGATCGTCATATTTTGCCTCTTCGTCGTGGGTTGTATGGGTGAGGGAGTTCACGAGAAGGCTACCTTCCTAACGAACAATTGCCGACGCGCAGCTGCTCCGTACCGAACACAATGGGCGAGCTTCGGGTACCGTTTCTACATCGCTCCTGGAGACTCACCGACAATGTACCTCGAACACATCGAAGGTCCCGATGACATTCGTAGCCTTGACTACGAAAAGCTTGAGGTATTGGCGACCGAAATTCGGGAGTTCCTTGTTGATGCGGTTGCTACGCACGGCGGCCATCTTGGCTCGAACCTCGGCGTTGTTGAACTCACAATTGCCCTGCACAGGGTCTTTGAATCTCCTCGCGACGTAATTCTGTGGGACACGGGTCACCAGGCATATGTGCACAAGATCGTGACAGGCCGTCGAGAGGGCTTCGACCATCTGCGTGAAGAGGGGGGTCTGAGCGGGTATCCGAGCAGATCCGAATCGGTGCATGACGTGATCGAGAACAGTCACGCAAGCACTGTGTTGAGTTACGCGTATGGTATTGCAACTGCCCGTGAACTCCATGACACGGGGGAGGGCCACGGCCACGTCGTTGCCGTCATAGGCGACGGTGCAATGACCGGTGGCATGGCTTTTGAAGGTCTGAACAACCTTGGGCACAGCGGCAGAGATGTGACGATTGTGCTCAACGACAATGGGCGAAGTTACGCACCTACTGTGTCGAAACTGTCTGAAAGTCTGATGAGCATCAGAGCGAACCCCGTGTACATGAAACGGCAGAGGAGGTTCGAGGCTGTCGCCCAGAAGGCTCCCATCGTCGGACGGATCCTCGGGAGGACAATCAACGCAACCAAGGCAGGGATTAGGGAGATGTGGGCTCCGCCAGCCTTCTTTGAGGATCTTGGGCTCAGGTATCTCGGACCGTACGATGGTCACGATGTCGAGGCTGTCGAGTCTGCCCTTACTAGCGCGAAGGAGTTCGCAGGCCCGGTCGTTGTCCACGTTCTTACACAAAAGGGGAGGGGTCACGCACCTGCGGAGAACGACAGCGTCAAGCTGATGCACGACACCGGATCCATCAAGCCAGGGAGTTTCACCGAGGCGTTTGCCGATTCACTAGTGAAATTGGGAGAGGTCCACCCGCAGCTCGTGGCGATAACCGCCGCAATGCCAGATTCGACTGGTGTACTTGACTTCTCAGATCGTTTTCCGGACCGATGCTTCGACGTTGGTATCGCTGAGCAGCACGCCGTCGCGTCTGCAGCGGGGATGGCGATGGAGGGACTCGTTCCTGTCGTTGCGTTGTACTCGACGTTCCTTACAAGAGCGATCGACCAGGTCAATCTCGACGTAGGGCTCCACGGAGAGCACGTGATATTTTGTCTGGATCGAGCCGGGGTAACCGGTGACGACGGGCCATCGCATCACGGTCTTCTCGACATGGTCCTTTGCATGAAGGTTCCCGGGATGACGGTCATGGCGCCGTCCTCCTACCAGGAGATCGAGGTCATGCTTGCCGCTGCGATTGACCTGTGCGATGGTCCTGTGTCCATCCGCTGGCCGAAGACGCCTGCCGAGACCGTGCCTGAGGACCAGGTCGGCGCTGGCCTTGATGCTCGACGGGCACGCATCGGAAACGGACGAGTGTGTTTCATTGGTGTTGGCAAGATGTTCAACGCGTGCCTGAGAGCAGCGGAGTTACTTGAGGCAGAGGGAATTGATGCAACGGTATGGGATCCGCGAATTGTGAAGCCGCTCGACACAAAGATGTTGGATGACGCGGCTGGCAACGACGTTGTGGTGAGTGTTGAGGACGGGTTCAGGGAGGGCGGTGTCGGAACTGCCGTTCATCTCGCGCTCCGCGACCTCGACTCAAGAGCACAGGTCGAGATTCTCGGTGTACCGATCGATTACTTCCAGCACGCCAAACCCGATGTGATCCTCCACCGGCTCGGTCTTGATGCCGAGGGGATAGCCGCATCGACCCTGCGCGCCCTCTCGAAGATTTGACGCTTCCGTGACCGCAGGTATCGTCGCGCTACTCTGAGGTGCCGACACCCCGGTCGGAGAGCAGTGCACGCAGTGCAGCAATGCGAGCCTTTAACCCGGTCGTGTCGTCGTTTGCGGCTCGTGATAGATGGATTGTGGAAGCGGCGTTTGGCGAAGTGGTGTCCGTGGCGGCGGCTTCCAGCCTGCGCAACTTGATGTAGAGCTCCTCTGTTGGAGCCGATTCATCCATTGAAGCTGCTTCGGGGGCGTTCTGACGTTGCATGGTTCCAATGATAAACGGTGAAACCGGGCACCAACACTCCATTCTAGTCGAACGTATGTTCGACTAGAATGGAGGCATGACGAGGTACGTCGAACTCCACTGCCACACGAACTACTCCTTTCTCGATGGTGCCTCATGGGCGGGGGAGCTGGTTGAGCGGGCTGCCGACCTTGGGTATGACGCCCTCGGGGTCACAGACCATGA
>Ga0114950_10003812_pt1 | contig 11668 bp, 10 predicted proteins | sample N075metaG_FD_83503 | JGI IMG/M metagenome (GOLD analysis project Ga0114950, IMG submission 83503) | Deep subsurface microbial communities from Kermadec Trench to uncover new lineages of life (NeLLi) - N075 metaG | ecosystem: Environmental > Aquatic > Marine > Ocean trench > Sediment | place...
GATCCTGCCCGAGGGCATGAGCGCGCGCATCATTTTGCCCGGCACACCGGCCGACGCCGGCGCGATGTCCAGGACCGAAAGCGAGGATCCGACGGTGACGGTGACCGCCTTCCCGAGCCTGACCCAACCCGGCTGGGTGGATCTGGTGGCGCGCGCGGTGCTCCCGACGGCAGAGGTCGCGAGCCTGCCGGAACAGCGGGCCGATCTCGACCGTTCGATCGCCAGACGTCTGGAGGCGCTGATGCCGTTCTGCGGGGACCAACTGTGCCCGATCGAGGTGACGCCCCCCCGATGGGATGCCGACGATGGCTGGCTCGAGGATCCGCCGCCCGGCACGGGTTGGCCCTCGGAGATCGACCTGCGACTCTCCGGTCGCCCGTCCATCTACCACCTCGATCGCGCCGCGGTCGCTGGCCTCGGGCTCGAGGGAGACCTCTTGTTGGGCTGGCGCGGCGGTGACGCGATCGCGGATGCATTGGGATGACAGAGCTGAATCGAGTGGATCCGGAATCGCCATCCAGCCAAGACGCCGAGCAAGACCCGCTCCCCATCGAGTTCCCATCGAGGGCGCAGCGGGCCGCCGCCTGGCCTCTGCTGCGAAGAATGATCGGGATGTCGTCATCCCATTGGTGGAGTCTGGTTGCCGTCCTCTTCTTCTCCGCGCTGTTCGCGGCGAGTCGCTTCATTCGCACCTGGCTCGCCAAGCCGCTGCTCGACGAGATTCTCGTTCCGGCAGCCAACCAGGCGCTCGACCTGGAGGCCGTGCTGCCCCGCCTATGGCAATTCGGCGTGATCATCGGAGTCGCGTTGATCGTGACCCCGCTGGCGATGTTCTATCGCGCGTATCTGGCGAATTGGATCGTCGCGAGCGTGCGAAAGGAAATCGACCTCGCCGTCGCGCATAAATTCCTCGTCGCGCCACTTCGAATCCACCGTGGTGGGTCGAGCGGCGATCTGCTTTCCCGAGCCTTGACGGACGTCCAACTCGCCTGCCAGGCCTTGAGAGTCCTCTACCGAGACACCATCAACAGTGTCTTGATGTTGATGGGCGGTGTGATCACGATGTTCGCCACCAGTTGGCAGCTCGCGCTGATCAGCATGATGGCCGCGCCACTGCTGTTCTTCTTGCTCCAGTATTTCGGACGGCGTATCCAGCGCCATACCCGCCGTCGGCAAGAGACCCAGGGCGACCTGTCCCAACGTCTGATCGCGATACTCACCGGGATCAAAGTCATCAAGGCGTTCCGCGGACATGATCTCGAACTGCGAGCCTATGAGCAGGAAACGGAGAAATACCTCAAACGGCACATGAAGGTGATCTGGAATCGAATCATGGCCAAATCCGCGACCGAGGCCCTGAACCAGATCGTGGGCACGCTGATCCTTGGCATCGGCATGGTGCTCGCCCTCAATGATCGCTGGGACGTCACGATCGGCACCCTCGCCGCCTTCGCCTTGATCCTGGCCATGACCTACAAACCGGTCAAGACCCTCACCTCTTCCTACGCCAACATCATGGAATCGATCTCGGGCGCAGAACGGCTGTTTCGAGTGCTCGACATGGAGGAGGAGCCACCGGATCGGCCGGGCGCTCGGAGCATGGCCGGCCTCTCCCACAGCATCTGCTTCCGCGATGTCCATTTCGACTACGGCGAGGGCGAGATCCTCTGTGGCATCGATCTCGAAGTCCAGCCCGGCGAGGTGATCGCAATCGTCGGTCGTACGGGCACAGGCAAGAGCACGCTGATGGACCTGCTGCTGCGCTTTCACGACCCTACTCGCGGATCGATCGAAATCGACGGCGTCGACCTGCGGGACCTTCAGCGAAATTCCTTCCTCGATCACGTCGCGGTCGTGACCCAGGAGCCTTTTCTGTTCGACGAAACGATCGCCGAGAACATTCGCTATGGCCGACCCGACGCCAGCGACGAAGAGGTTCGTGAGGCGGCCACCGCCGCCTCGGCCAACGAGTTCATCGATCAACTCCCACAGGGCTACGCAACACCCGTTGGCGAGTTCGGGCTGCGTCTATCCGGCGGTCAACGACAGCGCATCACGATCGCCCGCGCGATCCTGTGCAATCCGGCGATCCTGGTCTTCGACGAGGCCACGAGTGCTCTGGACGCGAAGACCGAACGCGCCGTACAAGTCGCCATCGAAGCACTGCGCGGCCAACGCACCATTTTCCTGATCGCGCATCGTCTCACGACGATCCGACACGCGGACCGCATCGTCGTCCTCGACGCGGGTCGCATCGTGGAGATGGGCGACCACGCGAGCCTGATGAGCCGGCCGGGAATCTATCGCGAGCTCATCGGCATGGGCGAAAGCTAGGACGGCGAAGCGGAAGCCTGCTGGTAGAACCGCTCCATCCAGGCTGCGAATCGATCCGGGCGAAAGCGGTTGAAGGCATCGCGCCGTGCGGCTTCGCCGATCTCCCGACGGCGAACCGGGTCACCCAACAGCCCAGCCCAGGCCGCCGCAATCGCTTCGGGATCCTCGGCAACGAGCAGGCCCGTCTGACCATTGGAGATGATCTCGGGAATCGCGCCCCGCATTGTACCGACCAGGGGAAGGCCCAACGCCGCCGCCTGCAGCAGCGCACGACAGGTGCCGTCGGAGCCCGGCACCAGGAAGGTGAACAGGTCCATCGCACCGAGTACCTCTGCGTAGTCTTCGACGCGATAGCCGGCAAAGATCAGATTCGCCTCCACGCCCAATTTGCGTGCCGGGGTCCGCACGACTCGCTCGGCCTGGCTGCCCCGTCCGATCAGCACCAACCGGACATCCGGACACTCCCGGACGACTCGGCCCAAAGCGTCCAGGAGAAGATCGAAGCGCCGATAGGCCTGCATGCGCGCGACGACGCCGATCAGCAACGACGACTGCGGTACGCCGAGCTGTTCGCGAATCCGCCGACGGTCGATTCGAACATCGAGCCGGTCGAGATCGACCGCACCGCAGGTCGCAGCCACCGGACGTCCCCGACGCAACGCTCGATTCGCCTTCGCCGCGGCATCGCTGACACACACCAAGCCATCACAAGCAGGACCGAAAAGCCAACGATTCCAGGGCCACGCGGTGATCGTCTCGGCGCTCGAAAGAAATCGCACCAGGCGTGTCTCGCGCGGCACGGGCGTGCCGGGCCTGCCCAGTCTAAGCGCCCTCGCGGCGAGCACGTGGTCTCGACCATGCCAGCAATGAACGATGTCGTAGGGACCCGCCAACTCGTCCGTTTCGAGCCAGCGCCGCAGACGCACCACGCGTTCGGTGTCTCCCCACATCAACGCGCCGCGCATGGCTTCGATCGGATGGATCGGACCGAGGTCGCGGAGCGATGCCTCTTGCCAGAGACTGCGGTTCGATCCCGACGGCGGTTCCGGACAAACCAGATCGACCTGATGACCGCGGGCGCGAAGCGCGCCCATCAGGACGAGCATCGGTTCCGCCGGTCCCGTCCATTTCCAATCGCTCACGAGTTGAAGAATCTTCAATCGCGCCGATCTCCGACGCCGAGCCCTTGGCTCCGCTCCCATTGTTTCGCGTATTTCAGGAAAACATAGAAGGCGCTAGCAACCGCGATGATGAAGCCAGGAATTCCATCGAGGAATCCGCGACGCAGGAAATAACATCGTAGAAAGCGAGCGGGCGGACGCAGGATCAAATCCCGTTTTCGGAAAACGGCGCCCTCCCGAACCAGGGCGCCGGCCGCCTGCTCGCTGAAAAACTGGATGCGCTCGATCTGGTCGGCAAGATCGCGATAGCTGTAGTGGAGCAGCTCGCCCTCGAGGGCAGCCACCCGGCCCTCGACCTCGATCCGGCCGTGAGGATCCCGTCCGGTCCAGCGCGCGCGAGATCGTCGGTATAGCCGCAGCTTCCAATCCGGGTAGAAATCCCCATGCCGGATCCAGCGACCCAGGTGGAAGGTGGTGCGATTGACGCGATAGGCCACGGGACGCGAAGCCGCAGCGGATTCAGGCTCGGCCTGGAGAACCGCTCGAATCGAATTCGCCAAGGCTTCGGACACCACCTCGTCGGGATCGACGATCAAGATCCAATCATGCTTCGCGAATGCGGCACAACTTCTTTTCTGCTCGACATCCCCCGCGTAGACACGGCGCTCCACACGCGAGGCCAGCCGCCGTGCCACGATATCGGTCTCGTCTCGGCTTTTGTCGTCGACGAGGACGACGATCTCGTCCGCCCAGGAGACCGAAAGCAGACAACGCTCGAGTTCCGCCTGTTCATTGCAGGCGAGCACGCAGACGCTGAGCGGCGCACTCATCCTCGTACGCGCTCGACCGAACGGACACCCTTGACCTTGCGAATCTCACGCATCACCCCCGTCAGGGTACTCACGTTCTCCACCCAGAGTTCGAAGACCAGTTCGGCGGCCTTGCCGGTCGTTTCGTTGGTGGCAATTTTGGCCGAGCCGATGTTGATGCCGGCAGCCGAGATCGTATTCGTGATCTTTGCGAGAATCCCCGACTCGTCCCGAGCCATCACTCGGATCGCGATCGCCCGACGAACCGAAGCCGCAGCGTCCCATTCCGTGTCGATGCGCCGCTCCGGATCGAGGGCGAAGACCTTGACGCAACCCCTGGCGTGAACGGTCACACCGCGACCTCGCGTCACGAACCCGATGATCTCATCCCCGGGCAGCGGCTCACAACATCCGGCGAAGCGAACCAGCACATCCGGCGTGCCCGAAACCCGAACACCGGAAAGAGATCGCCGACGCTCGCGCTGAAAGAGCCGCCTGAGACGCTTGGGCACGACGTTGGCCGCCACCGAGGTCTCGCTGACGGGCTTTTCGTCATGGCCCATGAGCTTTCGAACCAGCACGGTCGCCGCGATCTTCCCATAGCTGATCGCCGCGAAGAGTTCGTCGTCCGTCCGCCCGCCGAACTCCCGGTCGGCATAGCGCGACAGACTGCCATTCTCCTGCACCTTCGAGAGCGTCAGGTCGTTCCGCCTCAGTTCACGACCGAGGATGTCCCGTCCCAGGGCGATGGCACGGGTCTTCCCAACCTGCCGAATCGAATGTCGAATCTGATTCCTGGCCTTGCTCGAGGCGGCAAACTCCAGCCATTCCTTCTTCGGAGCCTGACTCGGGCTGGTGATGATCTCGACGGTGTCGCCGTCCTTCAATCGATGACGCAGGGGAACCAGGCGGCCATTCACCTTCGAACCCGCACAATGCGAGCCGATCTCACTATGAATCGCATAGGCGAAATCGACGGGCGTCGCGCCCGAAGACAGGTTGATGACTTCGCCCGTGGGCGTAAAGACGAAGACCTCGTCGGGAAAGAGGTCGAGCTTGACGGCGTCCAGGAATTCGTGCGGATCGGAGATCTCCTTCTGCCACTTGACGAGTTGGCGCAGCCAATCGAATTTCGAATCGTCGCGGTCCGGCTCGAGATTCCCTCCCTTGTACTTCCAATGCGCCGCGATCCCGAGTTCGGCGTCGCGATGCATCTCGACGGTTCGAATTTGGACTTCCATGCGTTCGCCATATTCACCGATCACGGTGGTATGCAATGAGCGATACCCGTTCGCCTTGGGGAGGGCGATATAGTCCTTGAAGCGACCTGGCACGGGCGCCCAGACCGAATGAATCTGACCGAGCACGGCATAACAATTTCCGATACCGCCCTCCACTACGATTCGAAAACCGATCGCATCATAGATCTGCTCGAGTTCGAGATCCTGGCTCTTCATTTTCGCGTGAATCGAAGAAATGTCCTTGACCCGCCCCTGGACTTCACATCGCAGATCGACCTCCGCGAGTTTCGCCGAGATCATCCTGATCACATCTTCGATGTAGACCTCGCGCTCGTCGCGACTGATCAGGAGCTGCGCCTCCAACTCCTCGGCGGCGTCGGGTTCGAGGGTATGAAACGCGAGGTCCTCGAGTTCCTGCTTCATCCAATACACGCCCAGTCGGTGGGCGAGCGGGACGTAGATATCCATCGTCTCCTGTGCGATGCGGCGGCGCGCATCCTCCTTCATATGGACGATCGTGCGCATGTTGTGGAGTCGGTCCGAGAGCTTGATCATCAGGATCCGAATGTCTTCCGACATCGCGATGAGCATCTTGCGAAAATTCTCGGCTTGCTGTTCGCGCGCGCTCTTGAACTCGATGCGGGCGATCTTGGTCACGCCCTCGACGAGAAACGCGACCCTCGGACCGAAAAGGCGCTCGATTTCGTCTCGAGTCGTCAGCGTGTCTTCGAGGGTGTCGTGGAGAAGGCCGGCAATGATGGTGTCTTCGTCGACGCGCAACTCGAGCAGAATGCCCGCGACCTCCAGGGGATGGATCAGATAGGGCTCACCGGAGAGCCGCTCCTGACCATCGTGGACCTTTGCCGTAAACACGTAAGCACGCTGCAGCCGCTCCAGATCGACTTGCGAATTGTAGTCGAGCAGACGGTCGGCGATGTCGTTGAATCGAAGCATACGAAGCGGAAAAGCCATGATTCTCGGTGGGTTGTCCACGGAGAGGATTCGTGACAGGTTACCGGGGGCCGTCGCCACGGGCAACGCGGCCCTTAAGCCGGCTGCGCCCGATTCCAACGTTCGAGTACGGTTTCGCGGCCAAATCGAGGGGCAATCTCTGCGCTGCGGCCCTCGCGCACGGCGGCGACCACGGCGAGCACATCCATCACCGCCCGCTCGAGATCATCGTTGACGACGGCGTAGTCGAAAATCTTCGCCGCCTTCAATTCCTCGCCAACCAGAGCCAGACGTCGTCGAATCACGGCTTCGTCGTCCGTGCCGCGACCGAGCAGACGTTCTTCGAGGGCCTCGAGGCTCGGGGGCAAGAGAAAGATCAGACACGCATCGTCGAGACGTCGGCGAACCTGAGCCGCGCCCTGAACCTCGATCTCGAGAACGACATCGACACCGACCTCGAGGGGCGCCTCGATCGCCTGCCAACTCGTGCCGTAGGTATTCCCGACATATTTCGCGGATTCGAGAAAACCATCGGCTTCCCGAAGCGCGCGAAACGCCTCCTCACTCACAAAGTGATAGTCGAGGCCCTCTTTCTCGCCCGCGCGAGGTTTCCGGGTGGTATGCGAAACGGAGAGACGCAGCCGCGGATCTCGTTCGAGGATGCGTCGACAGATCGTCGTCTTGCCGGTGCCGGAGGGTGCCGCGATGACGAAGACACGGCCCTTCGCCGTCACGCTCTGCTTCGAATTCATTCAGCGTCCTCGCCCTGGAAATCCGGGGCCAGCCGCGTCGCGATCGTCTCGGGTGTAATCGCCGAGAGAATGACATGGTCGCTGTCGGTGACGACGATCGATCGCGTACGGCGACCCTCCGTGGCATCCACGAGTTTTCCGCGCTGTCCCGCGACCTCGCGCAGGCGCCGCATCGGCGACGAACTCGGGGAAACGATCGCGATCACCCGCGCGGCCGTGACCAGGTTCCCGTAGCCGATATTGACCATCGTCGGCGCGACGGCGACGTTGCGATCTCGGACCGTGCGCTCGCGGGGGGTCCGATCGCCCGCACCCCGATCCCTCGACGACCCGCTACTCAACGTTCTGTACCTGTTCGCGAATCCGCTCGAGTTCCGTCTTCAGCTCGACCACATCCTGTGCGAGAGGCGCATCGTTCGCTTTCGAACCGACGGTATTGGCCTCGCGCCCGAGCTCCTGAAGCAGGAAATCCAGCTGCCGCCCGACCGGATGGCCGGGACCCGCAGAGCGCAGGGTCTCGCGAAATTGGGCGACGTGACTCTGCAGTCGAACCAATTCTTCCGTGATGTCGAGCCTGTCGGCCGCAATGACGATTTCCTGGTGGAGGCGGGCCTCGTCGAGCAATCCGACCTCCCGTTTGATCTGCTCCGTCCGCTTGTGCAGGCGCTGCTTGGCCACCGCCAGGACTTCTCCCGCGCGGGCTTCGAACGCCACCGCCAGCGCTTCGACTCGCGCGAGACGGCCCTCGAGATCGACGGCGAGCGCTTGGCCCTCTGCTGCGCGCATCGCGACGAGCGCCTCGATCGCTTCGAGGGTCGTTTCGCGAAGTGGGCCGACGAGCAGGTCGGGTTCGAGCTCCGTCTCGACCACCCGGGTCACCCCCGGCAGCGCCAATAACGCCGCCACATCGAGCGCCCCGCCGTCTGCGCCGAGCGCATGACGTTTGCGGAGGGCCTGCGAAGCCGCGACGTATTGTGCGGCGATCCCGTCGTCAATTTCGAGCATCGTTGCCGCGGCACTCGTCGTGAGATTGACCGTGACTTCGACTTTACCTCGAGAGAGATCTACCTGGAGAAGCTTCTTGAGGGTCGTTTCCTGATCGATCAGAAGCCGTGGCAATCGAATGCGCAGGTCGAGATGGCGATGATTCACGCTGCGTATTTCGACCTCGAGCCCGAGACCCTCGATATCGCGCCTCGCCCGTCCGAATCCCGTCATGCTGTGAATCACGTCATCCCCTCTTGTTGGAGCGCGAGAATTTCGGGCAGCCGCTGTCGAAGTTCGCTCGAAGCGACCGCGGCCGTGCCGAACTTTTCGACCACGATGGCAGCGGCCGCATTCGCGACGAGACAAGCGACCGGCAATGATGCACCCGCTGCACGACATAGGCCGAGGACCGCAATCGACGTATCGCCGGCGCCCTGCACGTCATAGACCTCGAGCGAGCGCGTCGGAACATCGAAGACCTGACCGTGTTCGTCGAGCCCCGTCATGCCGAGTCCGCCGCGGGTCACCACGACTTGCCCGCCACCGAGTTCGTGATGCAATTTCTCGAGCAGATTGCGTCGAGCTTCGAAATCGCGGCCGCTCCCCGTGACGAATCGCATCGCCTCGTCGAGGTTCGGCTTGACCAGAGAAGCGCCCCGAAATCGTGCCAGATCCGATTTGGGATCCGCCACCACGAGTCTGCCCTGGCTGTGGGCGAGCTCGATGATCCAATGGGCGAGTCCGTCACCGAAAAGCCCTTTGTCATAATCCTCGAGCACGACGACATCGCAGCCATCGATCGCCCGGATCACCGCGCCTCGAATTTTTTCCGCGAGTTCCGAAGCGATCGCCGAATCCTCCTCACGATCGAGGCGGAGCATCTGCTGTCCACGCGCGACCACGCGGAGTTTATGCGTCGTCGGACGGCAGGACGAGCGGATGATGCCCGCCGTCGAAATTCCCAGCGCGTCGACCAGGGAGAGCAAGGTCTCGCCTTCACGATCCTGGCCCACGATACCCACGAGTCGACATTCCGCACCCATGGACACCACGCTCCGCGCCACATTGGCCGCACCGCCCAGCCGCGACTCCGAACGACGCACACGCACGATCGGGACCGGCGCTTCGGGGCTCACACGAACGACCTCGCCACTGCGGTATTCGTCGAGGAGCAGATCGCCGACGACCAGCACCCGCAGAGCCGCCACGCGATCCAGCATGGCTTCGATCCCTTCAAGCGCTTCAATTCCTTCAATCCCTTTGGCGCTCACGCCCTCTCCTTCCGGGTCATCGCCCGCTCTGCGCGACGGCCAATGCTCGCCCGAGCCCGGGCTGGTCCGGCCGCCCCCGAAGATGCCACAGCGTGAGCCCCCAGCGCTCTGCGAGTCTGGTTTTCGCTCGATCCGATCCGATCGCGAGCGGCAGCAACCCCAACACCGTGATCGCATTCCGAACCAACCGCACGGCCTGCGCGACCTGGCTCACCCAGCGGCCACGGCGTTGGTCGAGAAATCGATACAGCGACCGATGGAATTCGATCCGCGTCGCCAGCGGCACGCGACGCTTGCTGCTGGCACCGAGCCGATGCATCGCGCGCAGCGCCCGGCAATGCACCACACGGTAGCCCGCCGCGCGAACCCGCCAGCAATAGTCGGTCTCCTCGAGGAAGAAAAAATAGCCTTCATCGAGTCCTCCGATCTTTTCGAGCAGCTCACCCCGCATGAAGAAGACCGCGCCGCGCACGGCCTCGACCTCACGCAGTGAAGCGTGGCCAAAGCGCGAAGCCCTGCGAAATGGCGTGGGAAAACCCTTTGGGCGCAGCCTTCGCAGAATGGCTTCCGGCACCCACTCGGTCTGAAGGCCCGGGAAGGGATGCACCGAACGCTGGACGCGTCCGCCCGGATGAAAGAGTGCGACGCCGAGCACGCCGACGTCCGCCGACTCATCGAGCAGCTCGACGGCACGGAAGAGGACATCCGGCTCGATCTCCGCATCGGTGTTGAGAAGCAAGACGTGTCGACCCCGGCGCAGACGCAGCCCGCAATTGACGGCCGCCGCGAATCCCCGGTTTCGCACCAGCGAGACGATTCGCGGCGCGACGGGCGAAGCCAGCGCTGCTTCGACGCTGCCGTCCCGCGATCCGTTGTCGATGACGATCGTCTCGACACCCAGCGTCGGATACCCGGCACAAGCCTTGTCGATCGAATCGAGACAATGCGAAAGCAGCGCACGGGTCTCGTAGCTCACGACCAGAATGGTCAGATCCATCATCCGATCGCTCCACGCACGAGCGGGTCCAAGGGCCGGCTTCGCTTGCCGTCGAGCAGGCGAGAGGCGGCCGCGTCGGCATCGTCGACGGCGATCGAGCGCAGACAGCGGTGGTCGATCGGACAGCGTCGCTGGTAACACGGCCGACAGTCGTGTTCAGTCTCGAGAACCTCGATCGCCGCGAGGTTATCGGCGCTCTTGCTGACCGCAGTCGGTCCGAAGAACACGACGCTCGGAATCTCGAAGGCAGCCGCCACGTGCCGCGCGCCCGCATCGTTCGCAACCAGTAGACGAGCGCCGCGAAGCAATGCCTTCAGACCGCCCAGGTCGAGTACCCCGTCGAGCACGATCGCTTTGGATTTCATCGAGGCGCGCACCGCCTCGATCCGGGAATGCTCACCGGGTCCACCGACCAGGATGACGCGGCGACCCCGCTCGGCGAAGCGATCCGCGAGTGCGCCATAGGAATCCGCAGGCCAGCATTTCGAGTCGCCATAGCTCGCACCGGGCGCGAGCACGATCGGCGGATCACGTTCGAATTCCGCCAGGCTGAGGCCCGATTCGCGGAGCACGGCCGCAAGTCCGGCCTCGCCTTCCGTCGTGACGCAGAGGCCGAGGCTCAGATCTTCCCCTTCCCCGTCGACTCCGATTTCGACTCCAACTGCGCCCATCAGTCGCATCACGAATCGTTCGCGTGAGACCAGCCGCCGCCGTCCCCACTCCCTCGGCGCCAAAACCACATCATCGAGCAGCCATCGCCGCAGGGGATCGCGCGCGAAGCCCGTCAGACGCCCCACCCGGCCCCAACGCATGCGCAGCGCCGAAGAGATCGACTCGGGGATCAGGATCCCGAGATCGAATCGAGACTCCGCCAATCGCTTCGCTTCGAGGCGAAGCGCCGAGATTCCGGCTCGCCGAGGGACCAGGGGCCAGATCTCGTCGCAGTACCCGCTGCCTTCGAGCAGGGGCACCAAGCCCTCGGGAAGCTGAACGACGATCCAGGCGTCGGGATACGCCCGACGCAGGGCGCGCAATCCGGGCGTCGCCATCACGACGTCTCCGACCCAGTTGGGACAGCGAACGAGAATCCTCTCCACTGGAGGCGTCACCGCGGCGCCTCCCGCAGACCGGCTCCGGACTGGACGCCGACCTCGAGGAGTTCGCGAATCTCGGCCACGACGAGCGCGGGCGGAATCGCGCGCATA
>Ga0114950_10003820_pt1 | contig 11658 bp, 7 predicted proteins | sample N075metaG_FD_83503 | JGI IMG/M metagenome (GOLD analysis project Ga0114950, IMG submission 83503) | Deep subsurface microbial communities from Kermadec Trench to uncover new lineages of life (NeLLi) - N075 metaG | ecosystem: Environmental > Aquatic > Marine > Ocean trench > Sediment | place...
CAGGTTTTTGGCGGTTGATGCTAACGCCAGGTTTGATCTTGAGACCGCGGTTCAATATGCGGAAGCATTGGCTCAATACGATCTAAGGTGGTATGAAGAACCTGTTGATCCTCTGGATTATGAGTTGTTGGCACAGGTTGCGGAAGTTGCAAAAATGCCGATTGCAACCGGTGAGAATATTTTTTCCTTTACCGATTCCCGCAACCTGGTGCGCTTTGGCGGTTTAAATCCCAATCGTGATTACCTGCAAATGGATCCAGTCCTCAGTTACGGGCTGGTGGAGTATTTACGGACTTTGGATATGCTGTCTGCCAATGGCTGGTCAGCACGCCGATGTGTGCCCCATGGTGGTCACCAGTTTGGTCTGCATCTGGCGGCCGGTCTTGGTTTGATGGGTAATGAATCCTATCCGGAAGTATTTGAGCCATTTGGCAAATTTGCCGATGATATGGTTTTAGAAGCAGGTAAAATCAAACTTACCGCCGCGCCCGGAATAGGCTATGAAGCCATAACCGATATCAATCGCCTATTTGATTTCTGAGCGGATGATGCGAGAACCTGATTCATACTCTCCACAAGACCCTCAGTGGGATAATACTACTGCCAAAGACTGGCCGGAACAGTGCGAGGAAGTTGAAATACCATCCAGCGTGGATGGCAAGAACCAGGCTGCCTATATTTACAAGAGTAGCGGCAATCAACCACGACCGCTGCTTATAAGCCTGCATACCTGGAGTTTCAATTATCAACAGGAAGACCCATTGTCCTGGCTGGCGATTGCCAAAAACCTCAACTATATCCACCCGGATTTCAGGGGCGTCAATAATACCTCCGAAGCTTGCGGTAGCCCATTGGTTAGCAGTGACATCGATGACGCCATCGATTATTCAATTGAAACCTGTAATGTGGATGGCAACAACATTCATATCATCGGTGTGAGTGGTGGCGGGCACGCGGCTTTGCTGGCATACATGACTTCGCGACACAGCATTAAAAGTTATTCAGCATGGGCGCCAATTACTAATTTTGTAGACTGGTTTCGGGAAACCGAAGCTCGCAAAACAAAATACGCAAAGCACATCGCACAGGCCACCACCGGTTTAAGTTTTGAGCATGAGCCGTACTATCTGGGTGAGGATGAAGCGCGGAAGAGATCTCTGGTCAATATGCCGACACCGACCCTGCAACGCCGAGACAGCAAGCTGCATATATACGCCGGCATTCATGATGGCTACACCGGTTCGGTGCCGATTACGCATTCATTGAACATGTACAACAAACTGATCAGGGATTTCGACTGCGATGAAAAACAGGCGTTGGTTTCAGCCAGCGACATCGTTGAGTTGCTGAGCAGCAGGTCTTTTTCGAAACCGAGCCAGAGTATTCTTGGGGACCGAAAAATTCACTATCAAAAGAACTACAAAGACTGCCTTCAGTTGACAGTTTTTGAAGGTGGCCATGAGTTACTGGTCGATGTGGCACTCAGCCACATCGACTATTAAGACCGATTTTTAGCGGTCTATGTAAGCGCCATCCTGAGTCCGCAGGGTATGCCAGTTTTTGCGCTCGAATGGGAATTTGGCAGCCACCGCTTCGTCCAGGTCAATACCCAGGCCCGGCCGACTGGGTGGCTTGGCAAAGCCTCTTTCGTATTCAAAATGCCCGCCATAGAACAGATCATTCCAGAATGGGTCCTGGCCGCTGCCGATTTCCATAATGATGCAATTGGGTGTCGCCATGCAAACATGCATGGATGCCAGCGTGCTGACTTCACTCTGCGGATTATGTGGTGATACATCGACGCGAAAGGCTTCGGCAATAATTGCAATTCTGCGCATTTCAGATATGCCGCCGACATGCACGACATCCGGCATGATGACGTCTACCAGGCGTTCAGAACACAAGGGCACGAAATCATATCGAGTGGTCAGTCGTTCACCCGTCGCCAATGGTACGTTGGTGTGCGCACGGATCTGCCTGACTTCCTCCAAAACTTCATTTTCCAGTTGCGTCACCTCTTCAACCCAAAAAGGGTGAAACTCTTCAACACGGTTACAAAACTCGATCGCTGTGGATGGCGTCGGTTTACCGTGGGCTTCAACGATTATGTCAAAATCCGGACCAACGACCTCTCGAACCTTTGCAAGGTGCTCAACCCCCCGGCGAATAGAAACCCGGTGATTCATTGGTCTGCCACCAGGATAGAAACCACCCTTGACGCAGGTCCAGCCGTCTTCTTTCTTTTGGCGCCATAAATCCAGTTCTTCTTCTGGCGATTTGGCCTTGCGTTTCTTGCGATGGCTGATGCGTTCAAGGTAGCCCTCATGGCAATATAGCCGTACACTGTCGCGCGCTTTGCCACCAAGTAATTGCCAAATGGGCTGTCCAAGTGCTTGTCCAAGTATGTCCCAGAGTGCGATATCGATGGCGCTCAAGGCCGACATCAGAATGGGCCCTCCACGGTACCTTGGGCCGATAAACATTCCACGCCAATGGCGTTCAATCTCTGTCGGGTCTTTGCCTACCAGGTAGCGTTTGTGCTCGTTAATGGCGGCAACCATTGTTTCACCTTTACCTGCAAGTGTGCCTTCACCCAGACCGGTAATGCCCTGGTTGGTATAAAGTTTTACAAAAACATAGTTTTCGTCGTTGCCCGCATCCACCATGAAGGTTTTAAGATCGGTGATTTTCAGATTGAGTGGTTTGGCATCCTCGAAGGTTCGTTCCAACGGGCCTGCCATGCTTTTGCCGGGTAAGCCCAGTGCTGCTGCGCTTGCTGCGGCTATACCTGTGCTGAGAAAATTTCTTCGTTTCATGATGCTTTCAACTTGTGGTGTTTAGTGAGCCTGGGTAGGGGAGGACCTGACAATCAGGTTGCTGATTGTTCCAAAACCTTCGATTTCGGTGGTCACAGTTTCTCCTGCCTCGATAACAAATGATTTGGATGTGCCACTGAAGATCAGATCGCCGGGTTCCAGTGTGACAACTCTGGAGAGGTCTGAAACAATTTTCGCCGGTGGATAGAGTAAACCACTGGTGTTGTGTGAGTATGAAACCCGCAACTCACCTGCTGCGGTGGTTATTGTAAGTTTACGTTGCCGCTCACGCCAATCGACATCGGTGTAAATAAATGGGCCAAACGGCGCAAAATTATCACCAAGCTTCAGTCCGGCAGCCAGCATGGATTCATTGCGATCCGGGTTATCGCCGCTAACCCGATGGTAGCTTTGTACAAAACCAAAAATCTCGGTGCCGGTCGCGTAACCGAATATTGCAGTTGCAGCCTGTTGAATTGATGCATCCCTGGTCTTTTGTCCGATCACGATCACCAGCTCTACTTCTACTTTCAAGGCATCAAGAGATGGCGGGATAACGACCTCGGTACCATCGGTTGCAGCGGCTGACGCCGATTTGGCAAACCAACGGGAAGTGACCGGCGGGTTGGAGCCCGGCGCGGCATATGCGCCTGCAATGCCAATAATACTGCGGGGCTCGGCCGGCGGTAGCAGTTTGACTTCGTTTAATAAAACAGTTTTTCCGTTTTCCTTGCCACCCAGCCAGGGTGCATCCGTCAGAACAATGATGCTGTTGCCCTCAACCCGACCGTAGTTGGAATGCCCATCGTTTAGAAAGCGGCAGAAAACATCTGCGGATACGGGCTGAGCAAGTATCAGGCCGGCAAATAAACTTGAAATGAGTACCGAAAAAACAGCATTGATACGCACCTTTTCAACATGCTTTTTTTCGCTAGTGATTAATGTTGGGTTTCTGTGTGAAATCATTGGTCAAATGTAAACGTTTACTATATTTTATTCTGAGTTAAAATGATTACATTTACAACTATGTAATTTGACGAGCACTGGATAATATCTGTTAATTATGTCATCACTAAAGAAAGTCGCTGAACGAGCAAATGTTTCCATTGCCACGGTTTCGCGCGTCATCAACAACGCACAGTTGGTGAGTCCTGCGACCCAGGCGAGGGTCGAATTGGCGATCAGGGAGTTGAATTATTCTCCCAACCGGGTGGCGCAAAGACTCAGAAGCCGGCACAGTAGTAAGCGTCTGATCGGTCTGGTGCTGCCGGATATTCAGAATCCGTTTTATGTTGATGTGATTCACGGTGTTGAAGAGTTTGCCTACCAACATAATTTTGCTGTGATGATTGGCAATTTTGGTCAGGATCAAAAGAAAGAAAAGATTTACCTCGATATTCTACAGTCCGAAAAAGTGGATGGAATGATCGCAGCACCCTCGCACGGAAAAGATGAGAATATTGTCCAGGTGATAAAAAACGGCTTTTCCGTGGTATGCATTGACCGGGGCCTTGTGGATGTCGATGTGGATGTCGATGTCGTCAAAGTCAATAATAAAGAAGGAGTTTTTGGCGCAATTGAGTATTTAATTGAGCTTGGGCACACAAGAATTGCACACATTACCGGTCATCCACTAATTCCGACAACGCTGGAGCGGGTGGCCGGTTATGAAGCTGCGATGCATAAGCACAATGTACAGATTGACCAGAGTTTGATCAAAAGCAGCAACTCAGATTATCAAAGTGGCGCACAGCTAATGACTGAGTTGCTGGATATGGAAGAGCCACCTTCGGCTGTATTTACCGCCAACAATCTGCTGACCCTGGGGGCACTTAAATCCATCCATGAACGTGGTTTGATCATCCCCGATGACATCTCAATTATTGGCTTTGATGATATGTATTGGTCGATGTCGCTGAACCCGCCACTAACTGCGGTCAGGCAATCCGGCTATGACATCGGCAAAAAAGCGGCAGAATTATTATTGCAAAATATTCTCAACCCCAACAAGCTCAAAAAGAACTTCATTCTGAGCACAGAATTAATCGTGCGAAAATCTTGTAAAAGATTGTAGCTAAGTGTAGGATCAGCGGAATTACTCTAAGACGTGGGTTTTTTTTGATAAAAAATGTAAACGTTTACATGTTAAATATTAAGCTTTGCCGGCAAGTTTTAAAATTACTTTAACTATCCCAATAGAAGACTAATCATTATGAATAAATTCACAATTGACGTGGCAAGAAACTGGTGTATCGGACTGGTACTGACATTCCTGTGTGCAGGTAACATAATGGCGCAATCCTACGGTACGATCACCGGTACGATTTCTGACCAGATCACCAAAGGATTCCTGCCGGGTGCGGCTGTTGTACTTGAAGGGACGCAATATAACGCTCAAACCGGCAATGATGGTCAGTACCGACTGAGCGGTGTTGAGCCGGGAACGTACACATTGCATGTGACCTATATTGGTTATAATGAGTACTCGGTTGAGATCACCATGGGCGATAGCGGTACTACGGTAAACAAGTCATTCGAAATGTCACCGTCATTTGCCATTATGGAAGAAGTGACGGTAAAGGGCGCCAGGTTTGGTCAGAGTAAATCGCTGAATGACCAGAAAGAAGCCGTTAACATCAAGAATGTTATTTCCGAAGAATTGATCCAAAGTTTCCCGGATCTCAATACTGCTGAAGTTCTGCAGCGTGTCCCTGGTGTGACTATTCAGAGAAGCAATGGTGAGGGCCGCTTTGTTTCCATGCGTGGTACCTCTCCACAGCTGACCAATATCCTGATCAATGGTGAACCGGTTGCCTTCTCAAATGGGGAAAACCGTACAGTTGAACTGGACGTGATTTCTGCATCTCAATTGGCGGGCATTGAAGTTACCAAGGTGATCACACCGGATATGGACGGCAATTCGATTGGCGGTACTGTGAACCTGAAAACCCGAAGTGCTTTTGATCAGAATGAAAGAATGTTGAATATGACTCTGGGCGGCGGTAAAAACGAAATCGCCGATGGTTCCAACTTTAGGGGAGCTGTGAACTTTGCAGATATTTTTGGCGAAAATGACAACATCGGCTTTTCCATAGGCCTCAACTACGCTCGTACTTCCAGGGAAAGAAACAATAACGAGCACAAGTGGGGTGACCGCGAAGACGAGGATGGCAATGATATCCCGATGGCGCTGAGAAACACCGAGGTGCAATACTCTAAAAATGTCCGAGATCGCCTTGGTCTGAACTCGCAGTTGGAATTCAGATACAGCGAGAACAGCAGAATTTACCTGCGTGGTATGTACAACTTCCGCTGGGATGATCAGGACAGGCAAATCACCAGGGTGCGTGTCGACAAGGGTGACTATATTTCGGCCACTGAAATCGAAGGTGCGAGGTTTGTAAAATCTTTAAACGATCGTGAGGAAACCCAGAAAATCACATCTTTTAATATTGGTGGTGAACACTGGTTCGGTGCCTCATTACTTGATTTTGTATTTTCCTCAAGTTCCGCGTTCACCAAAAAGGAAGACGGCCAGTTAAAGCCCGAGTTTCAAATGAAAAAAGCTGATTTGCTGCTCAGCGGTCTGGATACAAAAACACCTGACTGGCTGGTGACCAATGGCCGTGATGAGCATGACGGTGACAATTACGAATTCGACGGTCTGGATCACAAGATCGAAAACACCACCAGCACCATCAATACGCTGGCAGCCAATTACACCATGCCAATGCTATTGGGTAGTGACTCCGGTGATCTGAAGTTCGGTGCGAAGTACAGAGTGCTTGATAAAGACCGCCAGGATATTAGAACCAAATTTAAATGGAAGGGTGATGACCTGCTGTTAAGCCAGTTTGAAACTGGAAACCTGATCAATCTTGATAACGGATATACGCTGGGTAGACGATTTAATCGCAACATGTTCAGAAGTTTCTTTGACAACAATCAAGGTCCTAATGGCTTTGTTCCCCAAAGCAGAGACGATGTGAATCTGGGCGAACCATACGACGCACAAGAGGACACAACCAGTGTTTACCTGATGACCACACAAACCTACGGTAATCTGTTGGTGGTGGCTGGTGTCAGAAGTGAATCCACAGATCTGGATTATATCGCCAGCAATCTCGTTCTGGATGATGATGAAGTCATCAGCAATGACCTTCAGCGTGTAAAAAGCTCTTATAATTTTATATTCCCGAACTTGCAGTTCAGGTGGCGTGTAACGCCCAGAACCAATATCAGGTTGGCGTATAGCAGAGGTATATCGCCGCCAAACTTCTTTGATGCAATGCCGTACTCATTCACCCAGATCGATGATGAGGAAATTGTCAGAGGTAACCCATTCCTGGATCCAACAGAGTCAGATAACTTCGATTTGCTCGGCGAGCATTTCTTCGAGGGCATAGGTTTGCTGTCCGGTGGAATCTTCTATAAGAAACTGAACAACTTCAACTTCCTGTCTTCGTTCAAAGAGGCTGACGGCCCATATGCAGGATTTGATGTTGAGCAGCATGTGAATGGTGACGGTGCCGATCTATTTGGTGTTGAATTGAGTTGGCAACAGCAATTCACCTTCTTGCCAGGCTTCTGGTCTGGTTTTGGCGTTTACGCCAACTACACCTATACAGATGCCAGCAACATAGACCTCGGTCCGGAAACGGACCGCGTCAAGATTGCTTTATTGCCAGAACAATTGCAGCATGTAGGTAACTTTGCTCTGACCTATGAAAGAGGCCCCTGGGTTTCAAGAATTGCTGTGAACTACAGCGGTAAGTGGATTGAAGAAGTCGGTGAAGATGAACAAACTGATGAGTGGAGAGATTCTACAACCACAGTGGACTTCTCTGCTTCATACCGGTTCCAGAGCGGTCTGGACATCTTCCTGCAGGCTAATAACCTCACCAATGAAGTCAGCTATACCTATCTTGGCATACCCACGAGGTCACGTAAGCACAGCATCAATGGCTCTTCATTTGATATCGGTCTTAGGTGGAGTTGGCAATAAGTCCCTTGTGAGATCTCATGGCCCCGGCCATAGGGTCTCACGACTTTAATGCGAGCAGGTCTGAGTCAACCAAAGCGTAACCAGCAAGGTTGCGATTATGGTTGCCGGTCAACTCATCCGCCATTTTGTTAACCATCGGAATTCTCATGTCATTTAATTCACAGCATAATCATCGGGCCAGGCACAATGGCTAGGCTACCGGTAATCGGTATTTCCATGGGCGATCCATCCAGCATTGGCCCGGAAGTCACCGTTAAAGCGGTAACAGATCCTGCTGTGCTGGCGTCCTGCAAGCCAATTGTGGTTGGGGATGCCGGCGTGCTGCAAAAAGCCATTGATTTCACTGGCGCAAATCTTTGCATCAACCGTATCGATGCGATTGACCAGGCACAATTTGCTGACGGTTCTATTGATGTAGTTGATCTGAACAATGTGGATTCGGCCAGTCATCGACTGGGTGAAGTTTCTGCCATGTGTGGCCAGGCGGCATTCGAGTACGTGGTGAAATTGATTGGTCTGGCGATGGACAAGCAGATTGACGCCACCGTTACCGGGCCTATTCACAAGGAGTCAATCAATCTTGCCGGGCATAAATATGGAGGTCATACCGAAATTTATGCTGAATATACCAACACCAGCAAGTATGCGATGTTGCTGGTGGAAGACGATTTTCGTGTCATTCATGTCTCCACGCATGTGTCCTTGAGGCAGGCCTGTGACCTGGTGAAAAAGCCACGAATCCTCGATGCCATCGAATTAATGAATGATGCCTGTCACAAAATCGGTATTGAAAAGCCGAGGATTGGGGTTGCCGGCTTGAACCCGCACTCCAGTGACGGCGGCCTGTTTGGCGACGAGGAAGAAAAAGAAATTATTCCCGCCATCGAAGAAGCGCGTAAACGTGGCTACAATGTTGAAGGCCCGATACCGTCTGATACCCTGTTTCCCAAGGCAATCGGTGGTGTTTATGATGGCTGTGTGGCCATGTACCACGATCAGGGCCATATCCCGTTTAAAGTGGTTGGCTTTAAGTGGGACAGACAAGCCAACAATATGAGGAGTGTCCGTGGCATCAATATCACGGTTGGCTTGCCGATTATTCGTACCTCGGTTGATCATGGTACTGCAATGGAGATAGCAGGCAAGAATATTGCCAGCCCCGATGCAATGAAACTTGCAATTGCCTATGCTGTGAAATTGCACCACGCCAACGCCGGGGTAAACCAATAACCGTCATGTTGGCTGTCATTGCAGACGACTTTACCGGCGCATCCGAGATAGCAGGTCTGGCATTATTGCGCGGGTTTCGTGTTGCGATAGAAACACGGTCTGTGACAAATCTCGACACCGACATACTGGTGTTGGCCACTGACATGCGTTCGCTGTCCCCTTCACAGGCCGCAAAAAAATCTGCCTTGCTTACCGGACAATTGCTGGCCCTGAACCCTGAAATGATCTTCAAAAAAGTCGACTCGGTATTCCGTGGCAACATTGGTCCTGAATTACAGGCACAAATGGCGGCTGAGAAAAAATCACAGGCGCTGTTGATCACAGCGAACCCTTCTCTGAACCGCACGGTGATTGATGGGGTTTGCTATGTGAACGGCACGCCGCTATCCGAATCCGGCTTTGCTGAGTCTCGCTCACTTGAAGTTGAAACCTCGAATGTCACCGAGATCCTGGAGAACCAGGGAGTTTCCCGTGCAAACAGCATATCACCGCAGCAGGCTATTGAGGGCGTCGGTATTTTTGTTGGTGATGCAGAGCATGCTGAAGATTTGGCTGTGTGGGCTGGAAAGGTAAACACGCAAATAGTGCCGGCTGGCGCGGCAGATTTTTTTGCCGCCATCCTTGCTGGCAGACAGGTAGCTGGTTCCAGCGAGCGTAGCACCACTTCCATTCAGGAGAGCAGCAAAGCCCTGTATATTTGTGGTAGCAAATTCCCGTCCAGTCGGCGCGCAGTGGCAGCTGCCAAAGACCTTGGCTATTGCGTCATTGATATGCCGGACGAAATTTACTTCGGTGAAAGTCTTAGTTCTGCAACAATTGATGGTTGGGCTCAGACCGTGACCAATGCATTTTCCAGCCACCAACAGGTTATCCTGGCGGTCACACAAAAACCCAATGGAGCCGGTATCGATGGCGGGGAAATTGCTCGCATCATCGGTACACTGACCCGCAGGATTTTGGAAGACAACTCAGTTGATGAACTGATGATCGAGGGTGGAGCTACCGCCCAGGCGGTCATTCGCGCCCTGGATATTGACGTTTTATATCCGGCTCAGTCATTGGCGCCGGGTGTTACGCGGATGAAGGTCTATCACAGCGGGAATCTGCACGTGACCATGAAGCCAGGCAGTTATCGCTGGCCTGCTTCAATTTGGACATTCAATGAATAAAGGACGTAGCAAAGACAATGGATAATTACTCATTACATATCATTGACTACCTGATTATCTTCACCAGCCTGGCTTTCTCTATAGGCGTCGGGGCCAAGTTTGCTAAAAAACAAACCAGTATATCGCAGTACTTTTCTGCCGGCGGAAATGTGCCGGCCTGGGCCATTGGCATGTCCATTTTTGCAACCCTGATCAGTAGTATTACCTTTCTGGCCTACCCTGGAGAAGGTTTTTCATCCAACTGGGTCAGATTGGTACAGGGCATCATGGTGCCGTTCACTGTGTTTGCAATTATCTTTTTTGTGGTACCCATGTACCGCAACGTCATTGGTTTGAGCGCCTATGAATATTTTGAAAAGCGCTTTGGCTATTTTGCCCGTTTGTATAGCTCGCTGGGTTTTATATTTGCACATTTCTCCAAAATGGGATCGGTTTTCTTCCTGCTGGCATTGGCGGTGTCAAGTATGACGGGAGTTGATACCTACACCATCATTATTGTGTTGGGAATTGCCGTCATTCTGCTCACTCTGATGGGTGGCATGGAGGCGGTAATCTGGCTGGATGTGATCCAGGGTTTTCTGCTGATATTTGGCGGGCTGATCACTCTGGCCATCATCATCATGAAAATGGATGGTGGCTTGGGTGGCATACTGGATGTCGCCATGGCGGATGAAAAGATGAAACTTGGTTCGTTTGACTGGGATTTTGTCAACCTGACGTTTTGGGTGATGGCTCTGAACGGGATATTTTATGCGATACAGAAATATGGCACCGATCAAACCATTGTTCAGCGCTACCTGACCGCCAAATCAGACAAGGATGCCATCAAGGCCTCATTGATGGGTGTGTTGCTGGCCGTGCCGGTGTGGGCAATGTTTATGTTTATCGGTACCGCCTTGTACGCTTTCTACCAGGTCGGTGTTGCAGATCTACCTGCCGACCTGCGGGCCGATGCGGTGTTTCCGTATTTCATCATGAATGAATTGCCGGTTGGTATCGTGGGCCTGATCATTTCAGCCTTGCTGGCCGCCGCGATTTCCTCGCTGGATTCGGATCTCAATTGTCTGGCTGCGGTGGGTGTTGATGATTACTACAAGAAACTCAAACCCAACAGCACCGACGAGCAACGTGTCAGGATGGGCAAGATTCTGGTGGTGTTGTCCGGTATTGGCGCGATTATGGTTGCGTCCATATATGTTTCTGCTGGCAGTAAAGGCGTTCTCGGTGTCGTGTTCATGCTCTATTCCATCTTTTCCGGTGGTATCGCAGGTCTTTTCTTACTGGGAGTATTTGTACCAAGAACCAATAAGCAGGGTTTGTACATCGGCATTGCGGCCTGCGTGCTGTTTACCGCCTATGCCTTGCTGACTTCAACATCTGTGGGTGTGGGAGCCAACAAGAAAATGATGCTTGATTTCGGTGCTTTCAATTACACACA
>Ga0114950_10003821_pt1 | contig 11657 bp, 10 predicted proteins | sample N075metaG_FD_83503 | JGI IMG/M metagenome (GOLD analysis project Ga0114950, IMG submission 83503) | Deep subsurface microbial communities from Kermadec Trench to uncover new lineages of life (NeLLi) - N075 metaG | ecosystem: Environmental > Aquatic > Marine > Ocean trench > Sediment | place...
ATCTGAATGATCTGTTCGTCCGTAAATCTTGCTTTCATTCGTCCGTCCTTCCGTTGGCCGGACTCTACACAAACATGGAGGAGATTCAGGGGCGCAGGTCACAATTCATCAAGCCAAAATCCACCCACTCACACCCCACTCACACCCCATTAACCCTTTCCTAACCATATTCGGCGCATTCCTGCCTTCAGCAAACATATGAACCGCTGTTGCCGGCGTTTTCTTGCGTTGTGCGCCTTTTGGGTGTAGACGCCTGGAAATAGAGGCTTCGCTACCCCATATCGTCCTGGCCGGCGTTTAGGGGCGCCGTCTCTTCGCCATCAACTTGCAACCGCCCGCCGCCACCCCGCGGCTGTTTTTTCGAGTCCGAGTAAGAAGAATATGACGAACCCCGTATCAGGCAGCGCCGATAAGCTCCGCAACATCGCCATCGTCGCCCATGTGGACCATGGCAAGACCACGCTGGTCGATAAGCTGCTGCGCCAGTCGGGCACGCTGATCAGCCGTGGCGATGCGCCCGAGCAGGAGCGCGTCATGGACAGCAACGATATCGAGCGCGAGCGCGGGATCACCATCCTGGCGAAGAATACGGCGGTGGAATGGCGGGGCTGGACCATCAACATCGTCGATACGCCGGGCCATGCCGATTTCGGCGGCGAGGTGGAGCGCGTGTTGTCGATGGTCGATTCGGTACTGCTGCTGGTCGATGCCGTCGAGGGTCCGATGCCGCAGACCGCGTTCGTCACCCGCAAGGCGCTCGAGGCCGGCCTCAAGCCGGTGGTCGTCATCAACAAGGTCGACCGCGACGGCGCACGGCCCGACTGGGCCGTCGACCAGACCTTCGACCTGTTCGACCGTCTGGGCGCCACCGACGAGCAGCTCGATTTCACCACGGTCTTCGCCTCGGCGATCCAGGGCTGGGCGTCGACCTCGTCGGATGTGCGCGGCGAGAACATGGATGTCCTGTTCCAGACCATCATCGATCACGTGGCGCCGCCCGACGTCGACCGCGACGGACCGTTCCGCATGCAGGTCTCGGCGCTGGATTATTCGCCCTATGTGGGCGTCATCGGTATCGGCCGCATCCAGCGCGGCACCGCCAGGCGCAATGCGCCGCTGACCATCGTCGGGGTCGACGGCAGCCGGCGTCAGGGCAAGCTGATGCAGATCCTAGGTTTTCATGGCCTGGAGCGGATCGAGCGCGAGGAGGCCGCAGCCGGCGACATCATCGCCTTTTCCGGCATCGAGACGTTGAATATCTCCGACACGCTGTGCGACCCCTCCGCGGTCGAGGCTCTGCCGCCGCTGAGCATCGATCAACCGACCATCGCCATGACCTTCCAGGTCAACGATTCGCCCTTCGCCGGCAAGGAAGGCAAGTACGTCACCAGCCGCAATATCCGCGACCGCCTGCAGGAAGAGTTGCTGCACAATGTGGCGCTGCGCGTCGAGGAAACAGATTCCTCCGACCGCTTTAAAGTTTCCGGCCGCGGCGAGCTGCATTTGTCGATCCTCATCGAGAATATGCGCCGCGAAGGCTACGAACTCGCCATCTCGCGGCCCGAGGTGATCCTCAAGGAGGTCGACAGCGTGCTCCACGAGCCGTGGGAGACGCTGACCCTGGATGTGGAGGAACAACATCAGGGCGCGGTGATGGAACTGTTCGGCCAGCGCAAGGCCGAGCTCAAGAACATGCAGCCCGATGGCGCCGGGCGCGTGCGCCTCGATTATCTGGTGCCGACGCGCGGCCTCATCGGCGTGCGCTCGACGTTTCTGACCCAGACCTCGGGCAGCGGGCTGATGTATCACGCCTTCGATCATTACGGACCGCGCGTCGCCGGCAGTCTGGCGCAACGCCAGCGTGGCGTCCTGATATCGCAAGGCACCGGCATGGCGCGCGCCTACGCGCTGTTCAACCTGCAGGACCGCAGCCAGTTGATGGTCGGCCACGGCACGCAGGTCTATGAGGGCATGGTGGTCGGCATCAACAGCCGCGACAACGACCTCATCGTCAATCCGCTGAAAGCCAAGCAACTGACCAATATCCGCGCCGCCGGTACGGACGAGAATATCGTCCTGACGCCGCCGGTGCGCGTCACCCTGGAATACGCCCTGGCGTTCATCGACGATGACGAGCTGGTCGAGGTCACCCCCGAATCGGTCCGCATCCGCAAGCGCTTCCTAAAAGAGCACGAGCGCAAACGCGCCAGCCGCGCGGCTTAATTCTCTTTACATAACGAGTATGTCCTCATCCTGAGCTTGTCGAAGGATGAACCCCGCAACACCTCAATCCTTCGGCAAGCTCAGGATGAGGCATTGCTGCATCGACGTACTATGTGCAGCCCCCCTATTAGTTCCGTACCCGCGAATCGATGCATCCATCACAAGACGTGATAGTAATTGCCGCCTAAATAGGTGACGATTCGAATGGTGCGTTGGTTGCAGATTGCCCTGCCATTCGTGGTCCTGTTGATCGCGGTGGTGACGCGCGGCGTCAATCCGGAGTTGTTCACGACGCTGGATCTGAAAACTTTCGACTTCTACCAGCAGAAATCGCCGCGCATATATAGCGAGGTCATACCCGGCACCGACGCACCGATGCCGGTAAAGGTCATCGACATCGACGATGAAAGCCTGGCCCAGTTCGGCCAATGGCCGTGGCCGCGCTCGCTGATTTCGCAACTCATCGAACTGCTGCAGCGCTCGGGCGCCATCGTCATCGCGTTCGACATTGTCTTCGCCGAACCCGACCGGACCTCGCCGGCGCGGGTCATCCAGACCTGGCCATCGTCGCCGGAGCTCGAGAAAATCCGGCCGATCATCGCGGCGCTGCCCGACCACGACAAGACCCTGGCCAAGACCATCGGATCGGCCAAAGTCGTCACCGGCTTCGTGCTGACCGGTGGCCTCGGCGGCTCTCCGCCCGCCAGTAAGTCGGGCTTCGCCCATGTCGGCGACGACCCCCGGGTATTCGCGCAGCCGGTCTATACGGCGGCGGTGACATCGCTACCCGAGTTCGAAGCGGCGGCGGCCGGTAATGGCAGCGTGAACGCGGTTGCCGATACCGATCAAATCCTTCGCCGGGTTCCAATAATATTGCGCTACAAGGACAAATTATATCCCAGCCTCGCCGCTGAGGCGCTGCGGGTCGCCCAGGGCGCCGGGACAATCATTATCAAATCCACGGATTCGAACGCCGAGTGGTCGTTCGGCGCGCAATCGGGGATCACAGAAGTGAAGATCGGCAATGTCATCGTGCCGACCGACCCCAACGGCGCGTTCTGGCTGTACCATACGGGCCCGGAGCCGCGCCGCAGTATACCCGCCTGGAAAATCCTGACCGCGAACTTCGAGCCCAGCGATATCGCCGGCAAAATAATCTTCGTCGGGGCGAGCGCCTCCGCGCTGAACGATCTGCGGGCCTCGCCGCTGCATCCGGCGACGGCGGGCGTCGAGTTTCATGCGCAGGTCATCGAGCAGATTATCTCCCGGCAATTTCTCGCCCGGCCCGATTGGGCGGAGGGGGCGGAAATCGCCAGCGCCTTGCTGGCCGGAATATTGGTCATTCTTGTCGTCTTCCGCCTGGGCGCCGCGTGGGGCGGGTTGGTGGCGATAGCCTTTATCGGCGGCGGCAGCGCCTATTCCTGGAGCCTATTCACCGGCCAGGGGTTGTTGACGACGCCGCTATATCCAACCCTCACCACCATCGCCGTCTTCGTCATCGCCTCGATGACCAGCTATCTGCAAAGCGAGAACCAGCGCCGCGAGGTCAAGACCGCATTCGGTCGCTACATGTCGCCGGTGGTCCTGGAGCGGCTGGCGAAAAACCCCAAAAAGATCAGCCTCGGCGGCGAGCTGCGCGAGATGAGTATCCTGTTTTGCGACATCCGTAATTTCACGCCCATCTCAGAGCAGTTGGATGCACAAGCGCTCACCGCGTTCGTGAATTCGTTCCTCACGCCCATGACCAGCGCTATCCATAACCACGAGGGAACCGTGGATAAATATATGGGCGACGCCGTGATGGCGTTTTGGAATGCCCCTTTGGATGATGGCGAACATGCCCGCAACGCCTGCTACGCGGCCCTCCAGATGCACGAAAATTTGCAAGAGTTGAACGCGCGAATTGCGGACAGTTCGCAGAGCGCGGGGGAGGCGTTCAAGCTCGGCACGATCCGTATCGGCATCGGCATCGGCACCGGGACATGCTGCGTCGGCAATATGGGGTCGGAGCAGCGTTTCGATTACTCGGTGATCGGCGACAATGTCAATCTAACCTCGCGCCTGGAGGGCCTCACGAAGCTCTACCGCGTGGTCGCCATTATCAGCGCGGCGACCCAAAACCAGGCCCAGGACCTCGCGACGCTGGAACTCGACCTGACCCGGGTCAAAGGCAAAACCGACGCGACGCGTATATATGTCTTGCTCGGTGACGAAACCCTGGCGGGAGATCCTTCGTTCGTCAGCCTGCGCTCCGCCCACGATGCCATGCTGGACGCCTACCGTGGGCAACACTGGCAGGTGGCGCGCGAGCGTGTGGCGCAGATTCGTTCGATGCCGATCATCCGCGACCTCGAACTCGATTCCCTCTACGACGTCTATGAGGAACGTATCGCCGGTTTCGAGATGACGCCGCCGGCGCCGCAATGGGACGGCGTGTTCGCCGCCGAGACGAAATAACCGGGCGGCAGCGTTTTTTTGCTATATCAGAAATACGAAATACAGGAAGAAATTATCCCTCCTGCCATCGGTTTTTCGAAATCAAATTATCTATTTAAACGACTGGCCGTAGCGTCGAGAGAGCGTAAAACCCAATAGGAGAAAGTATTCGCGCGTCTAGCGATGACTCGTTCTACGCCTCATCGCTTCAACGCTACGACATCAGGGTGCCGACACTTGCGACTTGGCGCGGTAAAACGACAAATACAATCGTTTGTAATAGTAATGATTTGTTAACCAAGTGGGCTTAGTCATGCGCGTGTTTATTACTGCTCATTCTCCGAGCGCCCTGGTTTACAACTACTCATGAGGCCACAAGATGGCTGTTGCAAAAAAGAAAACTATCAAGGCTCGTAAGCCGAAAGCGAAGTCGGCCGTTCGTCGTTCGACCGCTAAGAAGAGTACCGCTCGTTCGCGGACGACCGCTCGCAAGACGGTAGCGCGTAAGTCGCCCGCCAAACGGAAGACCACTGCCAAGCGCAAAACGACGGCTCGTAAGAAGGTCGTTCGCAAGACGACGGCGCGTAAGTCGCCGGCGAAGCGGAAGACTACTGCCAAGCGTAAGGCTCCGGCCAAGCGTAAGGTTGCGGCCAAGCGCAAGACGATCAAACGGAAGGCCACTGCCAAGCGTAAGGCTCCGGCCAAGCGCAAGAGTACGGCTCGTCGGAAAACCACGAACCCGGTGCATAAGCAGCAGGCCCGTCTCCGCAGAGCAGTGAAAAGTAAGGGAAGGGCGAAGCCGAGAAAAGTTTCTAGTCCCGTTCGCCGGAAAATGCGTAAAGCTGCCTAATCCAGGCATTCCGGTATAGTTATGTTATTGAAACGGCGGTCTTCGGACCGCCGTTTTCTTTTGCCTGAGCGCTACTCCAGCGGCTCTCGCTTGTCGAACCAGGCCGGCAAATCCGCTTCCGCCGTTCCCGAGAAAATGCATTGTTTCAACGATTGCGCGATTGCCTGCTTGTCTTTTCCGGCATCCGGGTCGTGCGCATCCATTCCAGAGGTAAAAGCTGGGGGCGGCGCATAGCATGTCGCACAGCGCCGTTTTTTGAGCGCCAGGGGCGGCTCGCCCTTGATCGACGCTATTTCCGCGATCGCCCGTTCAACCGCCTCAGCGTCGCCGTTGATGGCCAGCACGACCGATCCTTCGGAACCCGACACACCGCCGCCGCCGACATGGACCGCCGGCACGCCGTACAGGATATCGAAGGCCTGGATTTCGGTAATCACCTTGGCGTTGACCAGGGGCAGCATGCCGATCTTGGTGCCGTAGAAATAGTCGACGCGGGCATGGCCCAGTTGGGTGCTGGCCGCCTTGACGGAGGGGATCAGCTTTTCCAGCCCCACCGGGACAATCAATGGGATGCCCATGCCGCAGATAGCGCCATAGGCGAACCCGATCGTGCCGGCGCTGGGATGGGCGTTGAATATGGCGGCATTGAACTCGGGATCGACGGCGTTGGCGCCCTTGATAAAAAGACAGGTTTCGTCCCAGCCGGCCAGGGTTTCTTCCATCGTCGCCACCGGCGGCACCGGGGTGCCTTTCACCAGGCGCATGATCGCCGGCTTTTCCGCGGGTTCGGTCTGACACAAGGTACCGTTAATGACCTGACCGGAGACATAGCGGTCGCGCTCGGGACAATGGCCGAGCACTTCCTCTATGACATAGACATTGGTTGAGCCATGGGCGATGACCATCTGGCTGTTGGCCAGGGCGTATTGAACCTCGGGAAGGCGCGCCACCGCGCGCCCGATCAAGCGTTTCGATTCCCAGGGCGTTAAAGAAAATACCGCGCGCATTTTTTATCCATCTTGTTGTTGTTGGGCGGAGCAGTAAAGACTACGACACTGCCTGCCGTTTCTGGAACCAATCGGGCAGGTCCGCTTCAAGCGTGCCGCTGTAAATACATGTCGTTGGCGTCTCTTCGATAACTTGCGAGCCGTCGGCGGCCCGCAGGGCAGGGGTCGACGGCCGGCAGGTTTCGCAGAGGGCCTTTTGCAGCCCTAACGCCGGTTCGCCTTTGATCGACTCGAACTCGGCGATCGCCTTTTTCACGGCCATGTCTTTGCCGTTCACCGACAGTACGACCGTTCCCTCGGAGCCGGACACGCCGCCGCCGCCCACATGGACCGCCGGCAGGCCGTAGAGGATGTCGAACGCCTGAATTTCGGTAATCACCTTGGCGTTGATCAGCGGCAGCATGCCGATCCTCTGGCCGTTGAAATAATCGACGCGGGCGTGTCCCAACTGGTTGGAGGCCTCCTTGACCGAGGGGATGAGCTTTTCCAACCCTATCGGCACAATCAGCGGAATGCCCATGCCGCAGATCTTGCCGTAAGCGAAGCCGATGGTGCCGGCGCTGGCGTGGGCATTAAAAACCGCGGCGTTGAATTCAGGATCGACGGCGTTGGAGCCCTTGATAAAAACGCAGGTGTCGCCCCAACCGGCCAGGGTTTCTTCCATCGTCGGCACTGGCGGCACCGGCTGACCTTTGACCAGGCGCAGTATTGGCGGCTTCTCGGCCGATTCCGTCTGGCACATTGTGCCGTTGATGACATGGCCGGAAACGTATTTATCGCGCTCCGGGCAATAACCGAGGACTTCTTCGGCCACAAAGACGTTGGTCGAGCCGTGGGCGATGATCATCTGGGTGTGTTCCAGCGCATACCGGACCTCGGGCAGACGCGCCACCGCGCGCCCGATCAGACGTTTGGATTCCCACGGATTGAGGGCAAAAACAGCACGCATGGTCACCTATCCTTTTGGCCATTGGATAGGCGCGGTCCAGCGTCGTCAATAGGTGCAGGGGCTTACAATAAAGGTAGCCCGGGAAGCTGACTGTCGTTGTTCGACGCCGCACTTCTGTCGGCCTCGTCATCGGCGAGCGTGTGCACGTCGACCAGTGCCAATGCGGTTAAACGGTCATTCGCATCTACTTCGGTAACCGGTTCGTCAACGACGATCTGATTTATTCGAGCGGCGCCCGTTGCATCGCGAAATGGCGAAGGAACGTTCAAACCAACGATGAGTGCGATCGCCGCGGCGGCGGCATATGGCAGAGAATGGTGCAGGATCCCCGACAGCTTGCCGCTCGCCTGCTTTTCGGTGGGATCGGCAATTGCCCTCACTCGATCCGCAAGGTCAGGTGACATTTTAAGATTGGCCACGGCATCGAGATCGGCATCGAGCCCGGCGGCATAGCGCCACGCCGTACGGGCCGCTTCGGAGTCTACCAGAGTATGTATAGCGGCGGCGCGCTGGTCGGCGGGCCACCGGTTGGGGTCGGCACCGTAACTGGCGACGAGGTCATGAAAACGATCGTTCGATAGGACGTCAATCATTGTGAGCTCCTAGAAGGTCGGTACGTACTGGCGCCAGGGTATTGCGCAGGGTTCGCCTGGCGCGGGCGAGCAGTGATTCCAGGGCCTCAACACTGATGTCGAGGGCCGCCGCCGCCTCGCGTCCGCTTAAACCCTGATAATGAACCAGGACTATGGCCGCGCGCTGACGCTTTGGGATAGCGTCGAGCGCGGCTTCGACATGACGCCTGCGATCGAAGGCGCCATCGAGAGTAACTGGCCCTGCTACTTCGCCAATATCTTCCAGCGACACAGGCCGCGCCGGCCCACGGTGGCGGTCGATACTGAGATTGACGGCGACCCGGTGTAGCCAGGAAGACAGACCATCTTCGCCACCTTCCCAACTCACCAGCTTGCGGTGCAAGCGAAGAAAGGTTTCCTGGGCCACGTCTTCGGCTTCCGAAGGGTCGCCGAGCATATAGGCGGCACAGCGCGTCACGGCCGGTAGATGGCGATTTACCAGGGCGGCCCACGCTCCCGCATCGCCTGCGGCGGCGCGGGCGATGCGGCCAGGATCGTCTGGTGTGGGGCGGTTCTCCGGGAACCGTTTTAACACCACTTTGTCAGCAGGAGATTTAGCGATGCCGTCGTCCCATGGATCGCTGTTCCTGGTTAAATTCTTTGGTGGAAATTTCGCCATCCTCATTACTATCCCGGCGGGCGAACCAGCGCCCCATGGGCTGATTTAGTTCTTCTAGGGAAATCTGCTGGTCGCCGTTGGCGTCAATTAGGTCGAAAAATGTGGTGGTGCCAAGGCGTATGAAAAATGAGCCACGGCGGCGGAACTCGTCAGGTGAGAGCTTGCCATCACCATCGACATCAGCAGCGCTAAGCAAGCGGCCAAGTTCGCCGGCGATTTCCTCGCGGCTTGCCGTTCCATTGCCGTCAGTGTCTAGAAGTTTCAGTTGACGGGTGGAATGACGGGAATGTCCCATTGGACCGCCTTCTTGGGCTAAATGTGGCCCATCACCACTGGTGCCGGGGCGTGACGGACCACCCTGGGCTAGGACAGGTGTGGCGAGGCCGAATAACAAAGCGCCGGTGGCGATTCCGGCCAGGCCGGTTTTACGGAAAAATGACATCGAGTTCTCCTAGGTAGGAATATTGACTGGCTCTTACACGGTGCCAGGGCCGCAATTCCGTCGCTAGGAGGTAAAAATATTCGAACCGATCTTCAATCCATCACGCTGGGTTCCATGAGCAATTGGCCGAAGCCCGGAATCGGGTCGTTTATGCCCAGCTTGCGCAGCGCATACCAATAGGCCGCGGCATTCACCGAGACCACGGGTTTAGCGAAGCGCGCCTCCAACTCTTCGATCATGCCGACGATGCCCAGCGCGCCACCGACATGCAACAGCGTATCGATGCCGTCTTGGTCGATCTGCGCGAACCCGGATTGGATCTGCTCGACCGTGACCTTGATGATATCTTCCGACTTCTTGATTTCCAGGGAAGCGGAGCGCGGCACCTCGAATCCCGCCGCCTCGTAATAGGCCTGCGCGCTTTCGGAGTTTACCGCCGACATGGGCGCCAGGATGCCGATGCGCCGGGCGCCGAGTGTCCGCAGCGCGGTTTCCGTGGCGTCGGTGGCGAGCGCGAACGGCGTGCCTTGCGCCTGGATGGCGAACGCGGCGCGAAAATCGGCCTGCTGCTGGTGCGACCAGGCGTGCATTTCCAGCGATACACCGGCAATTATCATATCGGGCCAACACAGCAGGCAGCCGGGCACCGCGCCTAAAATCGCCGCGGATGCGTCGTCGTGCGCCGAAATATCGAAACGGTAGATCTGATTGTTGATCCCGTCGGGCTGCATGGATGCGTATTCGGGCTGCATGTTGGCGTTCTGCAGCGGAATTATGATGGCGACTGTGCCGCGGGGACCGAACCGGTCGGGCATGGAACTCCTCCTTCTCTGTCCCTCACACTATCGCAGAACCTCTGACCAGGGCAGGGCGGCCGATATTACATTTCATCGCACCGGCGACTCCTTGCCCTTCGCTTATCATGGTCTAGTTTGAGATCGATGCGGGCAACTTCACCCCAACGCGGTGGGGCGGCAATGGAGCAACGGCGATGACGACATTCTTCTGGTATGGCGCTGCGGCGTTCGGTGAAATTGCCGGCAGTTTCGCCTTTTGGGCCTGGCTGCGCCTGGATAAGAGCGTCTACTGGACGATCCCCGGAGCGATACTGCTGGTGCTGTTCGCGGTCGCGCTGACCAAGATCGATGCGGCTTTCGCCGGGCGTGTGTATGCGGCCTATGGCGGCGTCTACATATTTTCGTCGCTGCTGTGGCTGTGGCTGGTCGAGGGCGCCCGCCCCGACCGCTGGGACTTGATCGGCGGGCTGGTGTGCATTGCCGGCGCCGTTATCATTCTCGCCGGGCCGCGCGCGGCGGCCTAGCGCCGGCTGGCGATCTCGCCGGCCTCTGTCGGTTGCGAGTGACCGTCGTCACTGCGTGCAGCGCGGTTTATGTGTAATTTACGTCGATCAGGTGATGTGGTTTGCGCGTACTTTTGTATGGATTCGACTGCGTAACAAGCAGACTATGGGGAAATATAAACAAGGAGAAGTTCGATGGCCAAGAAGACATCGGTCGATCCGGTCGCCTTGCGCGAAGAGATAAAGGTGAAATATCAGGAGGTCGCCACCGACCCCCATGGTGAATTTCACTTCCATACGGGCCGTCCACTGGCCAAGCGCCTGGGCTACGACGATGCCCTTGTCGACCCGCTCCCCGACGCCGCCGTCGAATCGTTCGCCGGCGTCGGCAATCCTTTTTCATTGCAATCGCTTGCGCCGGGCGAGCGGGTTGTCGATATCGGGTCTGGCGGCGGTTTCGACGTTTTCGTCGCTGCCCAGCAAGTCGCTCCCGAAGGTCAGGTCGTCGGCATCGACATGACCCCGGAGATGCTCGACAAATCGCGCCAGACAGCGGCCGCCATGGGGCAGTCCAATGTCGAGTTCCGTGAAGGACTGATCGAGGACATGCCGGTCGAGGATGGCTGGGCCGACGTCGTCATCAGCAACGGCGTCATCAATCTGTGCCCGGACAAGGAAGCGGTGTTCGCAGAGATCAATCGCGTACTCAAGCCCGGCGGGCGTCTGCAATTCGCGGACATCGCCACCGGCAAACCGGTGCCGGAATCGGTGCGGAGAGACATCGATCTTTGGACGGGATGAATCGCTGGCGGCGTTCCGTGTGAAGGCTGGCAGGCGTTGATGGAGCAAGCAGGATTTACCGATGTGCGGATCGGACCGCCGGTCGATACCTTCGCCGAATCGGGTGGCGAGGGTAACGCGCGGCTGTTCGAGGTTTACGGCTACGCCTTCCTGGCCCACAAGCCGGGGTAAGCAGCGAACGCTCAGTCTTTCGCGAACGCCGTCTTCAGCGCGCTCACGGCCTGCTGGACCGCCGTGTTCGATTGATCGCAAAAGCCGCCGAAATTGAAGAACCCGTGCACCACACCCTGATAAAGGTGGTACTGGGTCGGCACGCCAGCGTGTTGCAGCTTCGACGCATAGGCCCGCCCTTCGTCACGCAGCGGGTCGATGCTAGCCGCGATGACAATCGCCGGCGC
>Ga0114950_10003825_pt1 | contig 11649 bp, 9 predicted proteins | sample N075metaG_FD_83503 | JGI IMG/M metagenome (GOLD analysis project Ga0114950, IMG submission 83503) | Deep subsurface microbial communities from Kermadec Trench to uncover new lineages of life (NeLLi) - N075 metaG | ecosystem: Environmental > Aquatic > Marine > Ocean trench > Sediment | place...
AAAGTGTCTCCAGACGGACAAAATGCAGCCTACGTCCGGCAAAATAATGTGTATGTAGAAAACCTGGCGACAGGTGTCATTCGCAGTCTTACCTCGGACGGATCCACAACCATTATTAATGGCACATTTGACTGGGTGCACGAGGAGGAGTTTTTCCTCCGTGACGGATTTAGGTGGAGCCCGGACAGCCGGAAAATCGCATTCTGGCAGCTGGACGCGGAAGGCGTAGGCGAATTCCTGATGATCAATAATACGGACTCACTTTATTCGTTCACTATTCCCCTTCAATACCCCAAGGCCGGAACCACAAACTCCAGTTCCAGGATCGGAATTGTTACAATCAACACAGGTGCGACCATCTGGGTTAAAGACGATGATGACCCGCGAAACCACTACCTCGCGAGAATGGATTGGGCGAATGACTCAGAAGAGCTCATCATTCAGCATCTGAATCGTTTGCAGAACACCAACGAAGTGTGGGTGGCGAATGCAGAGACGGGGGGAGTAAGAGTCATCATGACCGATCGCGACGACGCGTGGCTGGACGTTGTGGATGACTTATTTTGGTTGGACGACGGGAAAACGTTCACTTGGGTGAGTGAGCGAGACGGCTACAGGCATGTCTATCTCGTTGACCGCCAGACAGGTAAACTCAGTCTGGTCACGGACTTCAGTAAGGATGTGCTCTCTATTCCTAAGATCGACCTCCAGAATGAACGGCTCTATTTTATCAGTTCATTTGATTCTGCGACAGAGCGATATCTATACATGAGCCCCCTGCGAGGTGGCGAACCTGAACGACTTACGCCCGGTGCCTTCAAAGGCTGGAACGATTATCAGATATCCAGCGACGGCGCGTGGGCCATCCATACGCACTCCACGTTTGGCTCTCCTCCTGTAATAAATTTGATCTCACTGCCTGATCATCAAGTCGTGCGAACGCTGGTGCAAAATGACCGGGTACGCTCGGCCGTCGCCGAACTTACACTCGGCGAAACATCCTTCTTTCAAGTTGACATCGGCGAAGGCGTAGCTCTCGACGGATGGATGATCAAACCTTCCGACTTTGACTCGACTATGATTTATCCGGTTTTCTTTTTCGTATATGGAGAACCCTGGAGCCAAACCGTAACAAACCGCTGGGGTGGCGCGGGCACATTGTGGCACTACTTAATTGCAGAGCATGGATATATCGTCATTAGTATCGACAACAGAGGTACTCCAGGACCGCACGGGAGGGCATGGCGGAAGATGATTTACGGAGAGATCGGTACGATTGCTGCGGCTGATCAGGCGGCTGCGCTGGGCCAGATCAGCGAATGGCCTTTTATCGACACTGACCGGGTAGGAATCTGGGGATGGAGTGGAGGGGGATCCATGACGCTTAATATGTTATTCCGTTACCCGGATCTTTATCACGTGGGCATGTCCGTCGCGCCCGTTCCAGACCAGCGATTCTACGACACCATTTACCAGGAGCGGTATATGGGTCTTCCGCAGGACAACACCGAAGGCTATCGATTGGGTTCGCCGATCACATACGCCGACGGACTCAAGGGTAGTCTGCTGATCGTTCACGGTACGGGTGACGACAACGTGCATTATCAGGGAACTGAGGCATTGGTAAATAAACTTATCGAGGGCAATAAACGATTCGATATGATGTCGTATCCAAACCGGTCTCACGGAATTTATGAGGGCGCAAATACATCTCGGCACCTGCGAAATTTGTTGACGCGTTATCTGAACGAACATCTGGAAGCAGGTGGAAAATCGCCCGAGATCCGAACGGAAATCGTGCAGCCTGAAAACTAGGAGTACGGGCTAGGAATGCGGGTCAGCTACACGGGTCCCGTTCCAAACAGTAGAACACCCTAAAAGCAGCAGACTAACCCTTGAAATACATACTTGCTCTGGACCAGGGAACGACGAGCTCCCGCGCGATATTATTTGACCACGAGGGCAGGATCGTTGACACGGTTCAGCGCGAGTTTGCTCAGATATTCCCGAAGCCCGGATGGGTCGAACACGATGCCACCGAGATCTGGGACACCCAACTTGCAGTAGCCCGATCGGTGATTGAAAAGGCGAATGTTTCCTCTGAAGACGTTGCCGCTATTGGAATCACCAACCAGCGCGAAACGACCGTGGTATGGGACCGGAAAACCGGGATTCCCATTCACAATGCAATAGTTTGGCAGGACCGGCGGACGGCGTCTTATTGCCAGAGCCTGAAAGATGCAGGAAAGGAATCGATGGTGTCTGAGAAGACCGGACTTTTACTTGATCCGTATTTCAGTGGGACCAAAGTCAGATGGATTCTCGAAAATGTTGAGGGCGCGCGGGAACGGGCAGAGGCTGGAGAACTTGCATTCGGGACGATCGACAGTTGGCTCGTGTGGAATCTGACGGACGGGAAGGCACACGTCACTGATGCCACCAATGCCTCCCGGACGTTGTTGTTTAATATTGAATCAGACCAGTGGGATACAGATCTGTTGCAGCTCTTCGACATACCGGCCTCGATGCTCCCGGAAGTGACCGAATCGAGCATGATTGTGGCCGAGACGGTGACGGCGATTTTCGGAATGCGAATCCCGATTTCAGGTATTGCCGGCGACCAGCAGGCGGCGCTTTTCGGGCAGGTCTGCACGAAGGCCGGGATGGTAAAAAACACATACGGAACAGGATGTTTCATGTTGATGAACACCGGGCAGGAATTGATTCGGTCTGGCAACAAACTCCTGACGACTATTGCGTGGAAAATCGACGGCAAGATCTCATACGCCCTCGAAGGAAGCGTTTTTGTGGGCGGGGCAGTTGTACAGTGGCTGCGGGATGGGTTGGGGCTGATCCACAGCGCGAGCGAGGTTGAGGCTCTGGCTCAATCCGTCGAATCCAGCGATGGCGTATATGTGGTCCCGGCATTTACCGGAATGGGTGCGCCGCACTGGGATCCGTTCGCACGTGGCTCGATTCACGGTATTACTCGCGGGACGACGGCTGCCCATTTCGCGCGTGCCTCGCTTGAGAGTATCGCCTTTCAGGTCGCCGATGTTATCGCGGCGATGGAGAAAGACTCGGGCCTGAAGCTGGTGGAACTACGCGTTGACGGTGGTGCGGCTGAAAACAATCTGCTGATGCAGTTTCAGGCAGATATTCTGGGCGTACCCGTTCTTCGCCCTGAGATTCTTGAATCGACTGCCCTGGGGGCCGCGTATCTGGCTGGGCTTGCGGTCGGGTTCTGGGATAATATTGAAGAAATCTCAGGGCATTGGCAGTTGAATCGCCGATTTGAGGCTTCGCCATCGAGTGACGATGTCGCCGTTCACAAAAAAATGTGGTCAAAAGCCGTACAGCGGTCGCTTCGATGGATTGAAGCAGGTGAAAGCGAATGAACAATTTTTCGTATTTCGTCCGACCCGTCCACCGAGTATTTACCATTATTTTATTGGCCCTGGTCACGGCTTCTGGGTGCGGGGACGCGACAGACTCCGATGCCCCAAAATCCGATGCGCCAGAATCCGCCTCAGTCACATCCGACGCGCCAGGATCCGAGTCGCCGGTGGTCGAATTTGACCTGGAGGGCCACAGGGGCGCTCGTGGCCTCGCGCCCGAAAACACCATCCCCGGATTTATTGTTGCGCTTGATCTTGGCGTGACTACGCTCGAACTGGATGTTGTATTGAGTGCCGACACGATGGTGGTAGTGTCCCACGAGCCGTGGTTCTCTTCTACCATATGTACTTACCAGGACGGGACGGCAATCGAAAAGGACGAGGAAAAGGGCCTGAAAATCTCCGAAATGACATATGACGAGGTGGCCCGGTTCGAGTGCGGCCTGAGCCGACACCCCGGTTATCCCGAACAGATCCCGGTGCGTGCCACTAAACCACTCCTGAGTGATGCGATTCGGGCGATTGAAAAACATGTCAACATGACTGCGAGACGTGAGGTCAGGTATAATATTGAAATAAAATCCTCTCTCGAAAGTGACGGCGTCCATTATTCTTCCGTGGATGAATTTGCGCAAATCGTGTATCATGTTCTGGCCGAGCAAGATATTCTGGATCGAACGCTGGTTCAGTCATTCGATCCGCGCGCTATTGAGGCCATCAGGCTTCTCGACCGCGAATTACCTATTGCACTACTGGTCAGCAATGAATCGGGCCTGGAAGACAACCTGGCGCGGCTGTCGTTTGTGCCCGATGTATACAGCCCCAGCAAGGACCTTGTTGACCGGCAATTGGTCGACTCCGTGCATCGACTGGGCATCCGAATAATACCGTGGACGGTGAACGAGACCGAGCGCATGAAAGAGCTCATTGCTCTCGGCGTCGATGGGCTTATCACCGACTACCCGGACCGCGGCATGGCAGTGCTGGCTGCTCCGCCCGGAGATCAATCCTCCCACAAGTGAACAAAAGAGAACGGAGAACTACACCATGACCCCATTTATCGCCGAATTACTCGGAACTGCACTGCTGGTCCTGTTGGGAAACGGTGTTGTCGCCAACGTGGTTCTGGACAAAACGAAAGGCCATGGGTCAGGTTGGATCGTGATTACAACCGGGTGGGGATTGGGCGTCTTTGTGGCTGTTTACGCCGTTGCAACCTACAGTGGGGCGCATATTAATCCCGCAGTCACAATTGGACTGGCCGCGGCTGGAAAGTTTGCATGGTCCCTGGTCCCGCTCTATCTCGCTGCCCAATTTCTCGGTGGCGCGCTAGGAGCCCTCCTCGTCTGGTTACACTACAAGCCGCATTTCGCCGAAACCGAAGATGCCGACTCGAAACTAGCGGTATTTGCTACAGGACCGGCAATTCGAACTCCGGCCGGGAATTTCATCGCCGAGTTGATCGGAACGTTCGTTCTCGTGTTTGGTGTGCTCAGTATCGCGACCCCGGACGTCGGCCTCGGCGCCCTCGACGCCATTCCGGTGGCGCTCCTGGTTCTGGTCATCGGCCTGTCGCTGGGTGGACCAACCGGTTATGCCATCAATCCAGCCCGCGATTTGAGTCCTCGGATTATGCATGCCATCCTCCCGATTCCCGGAAAGCGGGACAGTGACTGGGCGTATGCGTGGATCCCCGTCGCCGGCCCGATCGGCGGTGCGCTGGTGGCTGCGGCGCTGTACGGCTGGTTGTTCACCGGCTGAGAAGTCGAACCCACAGATCCGAAAGAAGTGGGAAGCGAGGTCAAATCCACAGATTCAAAAGAAATGGAATTAATACAGGGCAAAGTCCATCGAATACTGTCTGATGACCTTGTCGGCCTGCGGCACCAACGATTTATCGTAGACGTGTTGAAAGGAAGTCGGGAGGGGAAAACGATTCTGGTGGCTCACAATATCGACGTCGCACCGCGCGTTCCGGACCTCGAAATTGGAGAATTTATTACCGTCAAAGGGGATTACGAATGGAACGAACTCGGCGGTCTCATTCATTGGACCCATAAAGATCCTGATCAGCAGCGTGAGGGCGGCTGGGTCGAGTGGCGAGGAGAGCGTTATGAATAATCGTTCTGTGTCAATCGCTCCCGACGAACAAAATCTCGTACATTGAACCAGCGAAAGCCTCGAGAGATGCCCCGGAAATACGATGAAAACATGTTCGGTCGCCCGAAATCTATTTGTAGCTTTATTGATGTTGATGACGATGCATGAGAGCAATGCGCAGTCTACCCGATCGTCAACTGTCGCCGGTCGTTCAACCGTATACTCGCCGCGCGGGACCATTGCCACGAGTCATCCGCTGGCGAGTGGGGCGGGATTAGAAGTTCTTCTGCAAGGCGGGAACGCGTTTGATGCCGCGGTTACGGCAGCCGCGGTACTCGGAGTTGTGGAGCCTCACATGACCGGTATTGGCGGGGACATGTTCGCGATTCTGTGGTTGGCTGAAGAAGAAAAACTCCTCGGCCTGAATGGAAGTGGACGTGCCGGGAGTCTGATGACGCTCGAGGAAATGGAGCGCCGCGGACACGATTCAGTTCCGATTGAAGGCTTCGAACCGATTACGGTGCCGGGAGCGCTCGCCGGCTGGGCGGAATTACTCAAGTCACACGGCACCATAACGCTCGCGCGTGCATTGAGGCCGGCGATCAGGCTGGCTAGAGACGGGTTTCCAGTGTCTCCGATTATCGCGGACCAATGGGCAGGGGAAATTGAAAAATTACGACGAAATCCGGAAGCTACGAGGGTGTATCTCCCAGATGGGCAACGCGCTCCGGTCGAAGGGGAGTGGTTTGTAAATGCGGATCTGGCTCGTACCTATCAGACTATCGCCACTGAAGGACCGGAAACATTTTATGGCGGAACGCTCGGCAAAACCATCGTAGATCACCTTGCCGAGAACGGTGGATTTTTAACGGTTGATGACTTGAAAAAGCATCAATCTGAGTGGATAAAGCCCGTGTCGGTGGAATACAAAGGATACAAATTGTGGGAATTACCACCCAATGGGCAGGGCATCGCAGCGCTTGAGATGTTACGAATCCTTGAGCCGTACGATCTGGCTTCAATGGGCCATAACTCTGCTCAATATTTACATTATCTGATCGAAGCCAAGAAACTGGCGTACGCTGACCTGGCTTATTACGTCGCTGATCCTGACTACATGAATGCATCGGTCGACGATTTGCTCTCAGATCGATTCACCATGTCCCGACGGGCAAAATTGAACGCGCGAGGCGCAGCCGAGCGCCCCGATCCTGGAGAATTGATCACCAAGTCTGATACGATTTATCTGTCGGCGGCAGACGAATACGGCAATATGATTTCGTTCATCAATAGTGTCTCGTGGGAATTCGGTTCGGGCGTCGTGGTGCCGGGTACGGGTTTTGTTCTGCAGAACAGAGGAACAGGATTTACGCTCGAACCGGGAATGGCAAATACGTTAGCCGCCGGGAAGCGGCCGTTTCACACGCTGGTTCCGGCGTTTGTGACGCGAACGGCGGAGGACGGGAGCGACGAACCATGGCTCAGTTTCGGAGTGATGGGTGGATCAATGCAGCCGCAGGGGCACATTCAGGTGCTTCTTAACCTGCTGATCTTTGATATGGATCTGCAGGAAGCCATTGACGCACCTCGCTTCCGGCACATCGACGGTCTTGACGTGGCGCTGGAAGCGCCGATCACCGAAGTGTCCAGGGCAGGATTGAGGTCGCTCGGCCATAATCTTATTGACTGGAATCCCCATTGGTTCGGCGGGGCCCAGGCTGTTATGAAACTGGAGCGGGGATGGGCGGCAGCGTCGGATCCGCGGAAGGACGGAATGGCCGTCGGGCATTGACCGGCGCCCCGAACAGTCATTTATTTCCGTTCAAACGTCCATCGTGCCAGCACCCTCGTATCTGGATCAACCACGATATTGAGAACTTCTTTCTCTACGGGTGTCGAACGAACGGATGGTTGTCCCGGGGCAATGCCGATTGAAATACGTTCGTACGACCCGTCTTTGTAGGATATTCCAAAGTCGACCGTCAGGTCAAACTCGTATTTCTCCTGGATCTGGGCCATAACGATTGTCAGCTGGCCGTCATCAACCGACCATGATCCCTCGAGTACGGGGACTCCGCCCTGGTACAGCCACTGCCCGAAAAATCCGCTCAGATCCAGACCCGATATTTCTTCCATGTGCCTGCGGAAATCACCCGTAAGTGCAGTCTTGTTCTGATATTCCGAGTAATAATTCCGGACACCCGCGTTGTACGCGTCGACGCCGATCATCTCCCTGAGCATGTGGAGTGTCCAGGCTCCTCTCTGGTACATCATCGCGCCTGAAATATCATCGAGATCGCCTAATTCATCACGGATAAGCTGAAAATCGTAGTCGTCTTCGTAGTAGGCGAATACACGGTCGCGTGAATTAATGAGTCCGTCGACAAAGTCATCCCGGCCGTTCGCATACTCGCGATATAGCAGCGTGTAATACGTTGCGAACCCTTCGCTCAGCCAGACATGATTCCATTCGTGTTCTGTCACTGAATTACCGAACCACTGGTGGGCAATTTCATGAATGATCACATTCTGCCAGCGTGTTGATCGTTCACCTGTTACCGATCGTTCGCCGTACGCGACCGCCGATGCCGCTTCCATCCCACCGCCAGTTGCTGCCGATACAAAATTGGCCAGCTTTTCGTACGAATACGGGCCAATCAGATCGCTGTAAAACGTAAGTACCTGCTTTGAAGGAACGGCAAAATCATAAAAGCCGGCGTCGCGATCCTGCCGGTAAACCCATGTCTGGATAGATTTACCATCAAAGGTATCCACGTACTGGACGGCAAATGGCGACACACCGACGACGTACAGCCATGTGGCGATCGGCACTGAATTTTTCCAGTGCGTTAGGCGATCACCGTTTTCCGTCACCGATTCTTCTATCAGTACACCATTGGAGATAACCTGCAGGTGTGCCGGTGCCGTTACGATGAGCTCATTCATGGCTTTCTCGTACGGATGATCAACCGTCGGCAGCCAATTTCTGGCTTTCGAAGACCAGTTGTCGCTGAAAAAGGAGTAATTACCGTATTTGTTCGGTCCGGCTCGGAGGCCTGCGGCAGGCACTCCGCTATACCGCACCGTTACGCTAATCCTCTCTTGAACAAGCAGTTCACGACCCATATCGATGAACAGCTCATTGCCCTCGTGCCGGTAAGCCAGCGCGGTGTCGCCCTCTTTGACCCATTCAACGGTCATTCCTTTTCCATCGAGTTCATCCGATTTGTTGGTAAGGTCCAGCCTCAGTTCATGCTGCCCGGCTGTAAGGTATCGGGCATCGATTGTCGTGGTGCCGCTCATGAAATCTGAATTGTCTGTAAACTGAATCTCAAAAGCATAATTGATGATGTCAATACCGTCGTTTTTCGGGTAGTTGTCGCCAGCGCGGTCGTACGGCATTTCTTGCGCCGTAGCGACATTGGCTAGAAGGCCGAAGGCCGCGATGGTCAAAAGGGAGAAAAAAGTCTTCATTGGCAGGGGAGTAGTGGGATTGTTCGAACCCCGAAGATAGGAGTTATGACACTTTCCGTAGATAACTATATTCTCGTCTACGCATTGATAATCTGCCCAACAGTCATGTCTGAAACATAGCGTTGGTATTGACCTCCAGATCCGCGGAACAGGCTGTGATTCACGCCACGAGACAGTAGCGTGGGTTTTCGTTTCGCCTATTCATCGGTCCCGCGCGCGTCAAGTTGCGTGGGGCGCACGGTTACATTTTCTATCGCTTCCTGATAAACGATCTTCAGTCGGTCAACGATTTCCGGGTTTTCTGCAGACACATCGTACTGCTCCGACGGGTCGATTTCCAGGTTGAACAAAAGCGGAATTTCGTGCTCCGTTGGCTCTGAGCCTGTCCTGAATGCCCACTGTGTAATAAAATGGGCCTTCCAGGGTCCGTTTCGGACTGCGTACACCTTCGTGCCCCGGAAGTAGTAAAAGGACTCGTGGCCACGGGCACCCGCCTCGCCACGAAAAATCGGAAGTAGACTTCGTCCGTCGATTACGCGGTCTTGCGGGAGCGCCGCGCCCGCCATATCCAACGCTGTAGGGAAAAAGTCCAGTGTCGTCGTAATCGCTTCAGACACACTTCCCGGCTTTATCGTACCCGGCCACCACGCGATAGCCGGTTCGCGCATACCTCCTTCCCACGTCATGCCTTTTCCGCCTCGGAGCAGACCGGCTGATCCCCCGTGCGATCCGTAGGCAAGCCACGGTCCATTGTCGCTGGTGAATAAAAGCAGTGTGTTCTCTGCAAGACCTTCCTCGAGGAGTGCCTGAGCAATCTGGCCAACACTCCAGTCTATTTCTTCGATTACGTCGCCGTATAAACCGCGCTCGCTCACGTTTTCGAACTCCTCCGAGCGAAATAACGGAACGTGCGGCATGCTGTGCGCCAGATAAACGAAAAACGGCGTATCTCGATTCGACCGAATAAATTGGACTGCCTCTTCTGTGTACCGCTTGGTGATGGTCCTCTGATCTGTTGGCCGTTCTATGATCTCATTGTTTCGCATCAAAGGCACATTCCAGGAATCGAAGACAGGGTTTCCAAAAACCTCCTCGCGCGTTCCGGGGCGAACACGATCCATGTCATTTGAATACGGGATGCCGTAATAATAGTCGAATCCGTTCTGCGTCGGCAGAAATTCTTCCCGGTGGCCCAGGTGCCATTTTCCAATCGCTGCCGTTGCATATCCCTGCTCTTTGAGCGCCTCGGCGATAGTGATTTCATCAGCCGGAATGCCCTTCTCGGCGTCTGGAAAAAGGACTCGGTTTTTGTCACTTGCCATGCCCGTACGCACAGGATACCGGCCCGTGAGCAGCCCGGCCCGGCTGGGTGTACACACGGACGCCGCCGCGTAGAACTGAGTGAGTTTCATCCCCTCACTGGCGAGCCGGTCCAGATTTGGAGTTTGAATAGTTGGATGCCCGTAAGAGCCCAGATCACCATACCCCAGATCATCAGCAAAAATGATGATGATGTTCGGAAGTCGCGGCTCGGGGGTCGTATTACAACCGGAAATCAACATGACTGCAGCCACGACCAATGATATCCTGATTCGTTTTGGAAAGAAAGTCAGAGTACGGTTAATGATCATGATGCCCGTTTAGCTTTAGATGTGGGGAGGATGTGGACGGCTCGATCACGGAGAATATATCATTCTTGCAGCATTCCTGTTTGACGTGGAATCGCCCGCGAATCTTAAAGCAACCTGCAATTGCGTTGCATAGATTTGTAACTCTCTTCCTAAAAGGCGATACTCTGCCATTACCTGAGGAGAACGCGTTATGATCGGCAGATACGTATCGTACCACTTGATTGAACCCAATCTCGGACAGCACCCAAACATGGCGCAATTCGAAGGACCAGTCACAACACAAAAGCGTACAAACAGGTATGAGCGAATCATCCGACAAAATGATTGTCCGAAAATCGAAGAGAACAGTATTCGAGCCGTCGGATACCGGCCAACTAAGCGCCGGAGAGAGGATGGCGATGGTATGGCCGATCACCGTCGATGCCTTCACCATGACGGGCAACTTCGATGCTGAATCCCGATTACAGAGAGATGTTGTCTGCCTTAAAAAACGCAAACGTTGAATTTGTGATCGTTGGCGCTTTCGCCCTTGCTGCCCACGGAAACCCGCGATCTACAGGGGACATCGATATCTACGTTCGACCATCAGCTGAAAATGCATCGAAGATAATGACTGCTCTCAGAGCATTTGGTGCTCCACTAATCGACGTGGACGCATCAGATTTTGTTGACTTGGATACAGTTCTCCAGATTGGAGTTGTTCCTCGTAGGATCGATCTTCTCACAGGGCTTGATGGCATCGCAGACTTTGATGAGGCGTGGAATTCACATGTATCTGCCGAAATTGATGGCACCTCAATCCCTGTTCTTGGGCGAAGCACACTGATAAAAAATAAACGTGCAATCGGCCGCCCCCAGGACCTGGCCGACATCGCGTGGCTGGAGGCACATCCCGAATGATCGGCAGACACTATCCAATTGTGAGGCGAACATGAAATCCATATCCACCACCATATGGAACCGGCCAGGCCCAACACTTTTAGCAGTCGCCATTATCGCTGGCCTCTGGCTCGTTGGCGCCCCTACATATCTTGCCGGCCAGAGCT
>Ga0114950_10003826_pt1 | contig 11648 bp, 18 predicted proteins | sample N075metaG_FD_83503 | JGI IMG/M metagenome (GOLD analysis project Ga0114950, IMG submission 83503) | Deep subsurface microbial communities from Kermadec Trench to uncover new lineages of life (NeLLi) - N075 metaG | ecosystem: Environmental > Aquatic > Marine > Ocean trench > Sediment | place...
CAATGTACCCAAGTCTGACAGCAAGTCCTGATCCAATACCGGCCCGTTCTCCGATTGAGCATCACCCTTCTCCGTTGCAGATTATGGCTGGATGATGATGTCGACAGAGGCCACTAGACTATCCGCGCCTCGAACATCGGTCACTCTGAGTGTGAAGCGGAAAGTCCGTTCTTCCACCACAAAGGGGGCCAAAAATGTTGCTTTACTCGAATACGGATCAAGCAGCGGGACTTTGCTTCCCCGTACCTGTGCCCAGTAGTATTGGAGTGAACCACCATCGGGATCGTAGCTGGACAAGCCACGTAAGGTCACTCGTTCTCCGGCAAAAACCGTTTGCGTGCTGCCCGCATTCGAAACAGGAGGTTCATTGGGTTCTTCATTGATCTCGACAAGGATATTGAGGGTGGCCTCGTGATTCCGGTTTTTCACGGTGAGCACGGTCTCCCCGTTTCCCATCAGACGAAGTACACCATCCTGATTCACTGTGATGATCTGTTCATTGGCTGATTGGTAGGTGGTCCCTGCGGTATGCCAACGAATGGCACGTGTGATGCCGTCGGAGAATTCCCCCATCACTGGCAATTCAAATGTCTTTCCCAACGAGTCTACTTGGTCATAGACCCGAATCCCACCCGCCCGGCCGAATCGAAGGGGTTTATCTGTCTGGAAATCGATGTCCAGAAGCTTGGCATTCGGCTCGATGTGAATCAGAACTTCATCGAAGATGGCCAGGGATGTATGTTGAGATTGTCTTCCACCTTGTTCGGCAACCGCGAGCAACCGATATGTCCCGATCGCCTCTTCGGGTACCACGATGGTCCCGCCAAAGGGAGGCTGACTTTTTGCGGTCGCAACGAGGGCTAACTTTTTCTCGGCCAAGGCCTTCAGCATGTCTTCATCTTCCCCATACCAATAGTAGTTCACTTTGGTGACACCCGGAAGATCATTCAATTCCAGGTCAACCGAAATGTGTTGGCCTGATTGATGAACACTAGCGGCTTTCGGCTCACGAATCGAGAAAGACCAGGCTAGCTGAAACCCCAACACGAGGGAGAGAAAGGTGAGGAATCCTACCGTCTTAAGGGAAGCACCGGGACGAGACATACGCATACCTCACAGAGAATCAAGGGTAGCTCTTACCATCATACCATTCTCTTCTTAGGGCTCGCGAAATAATCTCTTCCCATTTTCGCATCCCATCTTTGGGCCAGCTTAGGCCGATCTTCACTCGCCCAATCCTCAGCGTAGGATTGGCTACGCTTGCGGTTGTGCTCCCTCAGATCAACCCAATCTGACATAAATCTAGACGCGAATTCCAGAAAGTGATTATTTCGCGAACCCTTAGCATAGGGAGCATAGGTCCACCCAAGTATATTTTGGGAATGTACCCTACCTTCAGAATCTGTTTTATGATGCGGAGATGAGTCTCGATGGCTTGATGCTTAGGAATGCCATGAGCCATCAGGTCGGTAGTTTTTTTCACTCTTCGCGTTTCAACCTAAAATCAGTAGCTGAGTGCGAAAATGCTGTACAAGCCACTGATGCGCATAGGGAAGGTAAAAATTGTGCGGTCACTTTTTGGGTGATGAGCCAATGTGAACATTTACAAGGGGTTGGGCAGACCTTCGTGATCCAACTGCTGTTTTTAGGTTAGACCACCACATAGCCAAGGCTGTCAGGAATTTAACATCACTTTCTTTCACATCGCCACGTATTCCCCTACGACATATCCAAAGGGATTCCCTTGGGTTGTGGAGTGTCAGGGCCGTGGACGTTTCATCATTGAATGTTGGCGGGTGAGATGAAAAATGATCGGGCTTAAGGCCAAGAGGGCAATGAGGTTGGGAATAGCCATGAGCCCGTTCAGGATATCGGCGATCGTCCATATTACTCCTAAATCCCCCATGGCTCCTATGGGAATCGCGATGATCCATACGATTCTAAACGGTTGAATCACGCGCACGCCAAACAAATACTCCGCGCATCGTTCGCCATAATAACTCCATCCTAATAGAGTGGTGAATGCGAACAAAATCAAAGCCACGGTGACGACCACTCCACCACCTTGGGCTAATCCGGAGTTAAAGGCGGCAGAGGTAAGAGCGGCTCCAGTTTGGCCGCTGGTCCAAGACCCTGTCAGGATGATAACCAGGGCCGTCATAGTGCAGATCACAATAGTGTCAATAAACGTACCCAGCATGGCGATCAGTCCCTGATGAACGGGATCGTTGGTTTTTGCGGCTGCATGAGCAATGGGTGCGCTGCCCAACCCTGCTTCGTTAGAAAAAAGGCCACGGGCCACTCCAAAATGGATCGCCATCAGCACCGTGGCTCCGGCAAAACCTCCAGCCGCTGCGGTTCCAGTGAACGCATGGTGAATGATGGTCATCAAGGCCGCCGGGACCTGTTCCAGGTTAAGCAGAATGATGATAAGGGCTCCGGCAATATAGAACATGGCCATGAAGGGCACCAATGTCGCGGCCACCGCGCCCAGACGGCGAACACCACCAATAATGACTGCTCCGGTGAAAAGGGCCATGACCAGGCCCGACACCCACACGGGCACATGCAATGAGGACTCCACTGCGAGCGCGACGGTATTGGCCTGAACAGTATTACCAATCCCAAAAGCCGCCAAAGCACCAAAAAGGCTAAACAGAATGGCCAGCCAACGCCAGCGAGCTCCAAGACCATTTTGAATATAATACATGGGTCCCCCCACATGATTGCCTAATTCATCGACTTCGCGAAAACGGACAGCCAGGACTGCCTCGGCATATTTGGAGGCCATTCCGAATAGAGCCGTGACCCACATCCAGAAAACCGCCCCGGGGCCACCTAGAAAAATAGCCGTTGCCACACCGGCAATATTGCCGCTGCCCACGGTAGCGGAAAGAGCCGTCATGAGTGCTTGAAAGGGAGTAATGTCTCCTCGGTCACCCGGACTGGAAACGCGACTGCGCCAAAGGAGTCGTATACTATAGGGCAGCCTTCGCCAGGTGATGGCCCGCAACCCTATGGTCAAATAGATTCCGACCCCGACTAAAAAAGTCAGCATCAGGGGGCCCCAAACGATGCCACTTATAGAATTCAGAAATTTATTAAGTGTGTCCAAACCACCTGTCCCATCGTATGTTCTTAGTGAAATGTAGTGGAGAATAACGAGGATGAGACTCACCGATGCAGACTTGCCAAGTCGACTGAACTCGCCTCTTTGATAAAGAGGGGTGGGGGGAGATTTTCCCTCTGCCATCGAGGGTATCGTGCATCTGGACCCGCATTAAATCCCCCCTGCCCCTCTTTGCGAAAGAGGGCTTAAAGACTTCTCACAATCGACAACACAGAAATAGGAATCGGGGTCAGACTTACTTGACTTGATCAATTTCGCTGCTATGCGGCAACGTCCACCGTGAGGGCGATGGGAGAAAAACAACTGAGCCCAGGCTGATACTTACCCTACGTATCTCCCCAAAAAAGAACGTGAGAAATCTACCTTTTCTCATATGCCGTATTGGAATCCTGAGAGATAATCCCAGGTTTTACAGAGGCCGTGGTCCCCAAAGAATTAAGGCGGCTCCAGCAAGGCAAATCCCGGCTCCGACAGCATCCCACAAATCAGGGACAACCCTTTCTACACCCCATAGCCACAACAGCGAAGCCGCAATATACACTCCTCCATAGGCAGCATACGCCCGCCCGGCAAAAGCCACTTCGGAGCGTGTCAATAACACTCCAAAGATAACAAGGCTCACGGTACCCACTGTTCCCCACCAAGGCGACCGACCCAACCGGAGCCATGTCCAGAAGGCAAAACATCCGCCGATTTCAGCTATCGCCGCACCAACGTATACTGCAATCGTATTCATGGGTGTTTTTCCTCAAACAGTGCATCGATAATGGGACACTCAGGAACCATCCCTCCCTCGCATTGTGATGAAATATCCGCGAGAGTCTATTGCAGTCTCTTCAGATCAGAGATCTTCTTTTTGATATCTCCAAGGTGCTCCTCCATGAGTGCTTTTACTTCCCGACACCTGTATTGTTTTCCGTCAACCAGCTTTAAAAGCGTACGAATTTCGCCAAGCGAAAAACCAGGTTCCCGGCTACGCCTGACAAACATCAACCGTTTAATGTGCTCCCTTCCATACAGTCGGTGTCCTCCTTCAGTGCGCGGAGGTTTGAATAACACTCCAATCCGCTCATAATACCGGACCGTCTCGATATGACATCCTGTCTGCTTGGATAATGCCCCAATCGTAACCATTTGCCCCTCTATACAAAAAATCCTCTTGCATCTGTAGTTACTACAGGGTTTATCATAGGTTAGACACATGAGGAAATCTAGTCTGCCAAGCCAATGCCAAACATAGAATCTTGTCGATCAAAGGATTGGGTAAGTGATTCCAGGATCTATGCATTCGCATGGGGATTGCCTGGTGTTATCCTGATTATTGGAATTTTTATGGACCCATTCATCAGAACCATCATGTGGACCGTAGCCCTCGTGTGGAAAGGTGTCGCATGCCTTGCCAATGCAACGCGGTGTGGGCGGACCCACTGTTATTTCACCGGCCCATTTTTCCTACTGGTAGCCTTAATGACGATACTTCATGGCTTCCACATCGTAAGCCTTGGTGAGAATGGATGGAGTTGGGTAGGCCTTTCGATCATAGTCGGTACCGTGACCCTCTGGTTGTTCACAGAAATAGTTTGGGGAAAGTTTCTTTCTGCCAATAGTTGATTGAAGGCAATCATCGCGAGCGAATTAACAAAAGACGAGAAAAGACTCTGAATAAGAACCCGTCGACCTAAACCATAAATTTCACTGGTGAGATAGAAATTCCCACTCTTTAAAACCCTAGCTTTTGGAGGCAAACATGGACAATGCAAAAACGAATCAGGAGATCACCTCAGCATTTGGGCTTGATATTGCTCCGATAGCGATGGCCCTTGTTGATGATCAACCACAGGGAGTGGAATCTATCGAAGGAGAATTTCCCTCGTTCTGCACCTTTTGGCGCATTGCAGAGAAAAAAACGTTCTATGCCCCGGCAGCTAAGCATTTTAACTGTCCGATAGGAGCCATGGTGTTGGGGTTCGAAATGCCCAAAGAGGTACAGGAACAACTGAGTGGTTTGGTGAAAAAAATGTGCGAATGCTCTTACTTGTCAGAAGATGAGCCAGCACACATTCCAACCATTAAAGAGAAAAAAGCTGGGGTGGTGTATGGACCGTTAAAAGATTTTCCAGTGGAACCTCAATTGATTCTGATGTGGTTAAAACCTTCTCAGGCCATGATTTATAACGAGGTATTGGGATGTTGCAAATGGTCCGACAGCATGCAATCCATGGCATTGGGTCGTCCGGCGTGCGCGGTGATTCCAACTACCTTAGATAAATCGCCTTTTGGCATGTCCTTAGGTTGCACTGGAATGCGGACTTTCACCGAAGTCAGTGATGATCACATTCTGGCCACACTCAATTGCAAAGAAATAGATTCTTTCATGACAAACCTTGCCACTACGATATCCGCTAACAAAGAGATGAAAGAGTTTTATTTAGAGCATAAAAAAAATATCACCGCTTAAATTATTCCGTTATTAATTTGAAATGGTTTTCACTTTAATAAAGGAGACCACATCATGCCAAAAAGAACAGTTGAGGTGTTTACAAGTGGTTGCCCCATTTGTGAGTCAACGGTGAACCTTGTGAAAAGTTTGGCTTGCCCATCGTGTGAAGTCAGTATTTATGATTTAACCAAGGACCCTAATAAGGAAGTTCAACATAAGGCGACCCTTTATGGAATCGAAAGGATTCCCGCGGTTGTGGTGGACGGAAAATTATTGGAATGCTGTGAGATAAGTTCCGTTTCTGAAGACATATTAAGACAAGCAGGGGTAGGAAACGCATAAAGGGCACCTCTAAAAACCCGACATTTTTTGTGAGGGCAAGGAAGCCACGCGCGGAAAACCGGAGTGTATGGGCGAATACATGGGGATTTGAGCACCCGGCTGACGCCGCCATCACGGAAAAGGACGGTTTTTAGAGGTGCCCTAAAGTCTATTCGCATTGGAATTGGCTTAGGATCAGGGGTCTGGGTGGTCAAATTTACCGCTGCCCTTGTTTTTAAAACCATGATTTTTTGTTGAAGGTTCTTCTCATGTCGTTTGTGTACATGAAAATTCTTGAATCCCGCCCTGAGCGTTACGATGTAGGGATGAGTCTTTTGACCCTGGGAACGTTGACGAAAATTAAGAGGCAAATCGCCGAACACATTCACCCCGGAAATCAAGTGCTCGATCTAGGCTGTGGGACCGGAACTCTGGCGCAAATGTGTCTAGAGCGAGGTGCAGAGGTGACGGGCGTGGATGCCAATAGTGGCATGCTTGCTGTGGCAAAGAGAAATTCGCCTTCGGCAAAATACCTGAATATTAGCCTTGGCAATCTCGATGAGCATTTAGGAGATGAATCATTCGATATTATTTTGAGCACCCTTACTTTCAGCGAACTCACTCGCGCAGAACGGATTCATGTCTTGAAGCAGATCAAAAGAGTGTTAAAAAATGGGGGGAAAGTTCTTATTGGCGATGAAATGATCCCCGAAAATATTCTAGCCAAATGCTTGTACTATGCATTCAGGATACCGATGCGGCTTCTTACGTGGGTTATCACTCAAACCACAACCAACGCGATTTCCAATTTTGATGAGGATGTTCGGGAAGCAGGTATGAAAATAGTCAACTGCAAATCATTTATGTTGGGCATGTTCATTCTTTTAGAAATTAAAAAATGATTGGCTGGATTAAAGACATTTATCAAACCCTTTTTCGATTTGTCCGATTTCCGTGCGAACCTGAAACAGTGGCTATCGGCCACCCAGACAAATCTTCTCCCATTCTTGTCACCTGTAATTTCGATTATACGGTGAGACATTTAAAAGCATATCTGGAAAAAGAGGCTTTAGATTGTTTCCTGTTAGTCGTCAATACCAAAGGAACCAATGTCTGGTGTGCAGCTGCCGAAGGTATTTTTACAGCCGAAGAAGTTCTTTCCCACTTGAAGGTTTACAATGTCAGGGAACGGGTCAATCATAATCGGTTAATACTGCCGCAATTGTCCGCGCCTGGAGTCAAACGAAAAGCTCTTACAGAGCAAGGCTGGGAAGGCATATACGGCCCGGTGTATTTTTCTGATTTAAAGGAATTTCTACATAATGGCTTGACCAAAAATAAGGATATGCAGGCACTAGAATATGGATATTGGGAACGTTTTAAAATGGCTCTCAGCCATGCGGTTTTCTGCACGCTAGTCTGTATTCTCCCAATACTTCTGTTCGCTTCCGATTGGTGGATTCAAGGAATAGCGTTAGTGTGGTACTTTGCGTTCAGCATGCAATTAATTGAGCATTTTATTCCGTTAGATAGATTGCTATACAAGGGGCTAGTGCTTTCCTTGCCGGTGCTGGCTCTTCTATGGACTTCCGAAACAGACCCTGTGTTAAAAATTCAGGCTTCGATGGGAATTTTGGCCTTGAGCGCCTATATTGGCTATGATGCGCAAGGTCATTCACATTTAGGGCAAAATCAGAAATCCGGGAAGCTGTTTGCAGGGATATTCGCTTTTTCGGCTCTGGTGTATGGAGGCACGTTATTGCTATGAAAAAATATGTGGATTGGGACAAGGTAGAAGAAGAAAGCGTTTCTGCTGAAGAAGCCTGTGAATGTACGAGAAGCAAATTGCAATCACTGATTGATTACGTGGTGGATTTATTTCCCCAAAAAAAGGAATCATCGTGTTGTGTGGAAATAAGTGTAACAGAAAATTGTTGTGCTGAAATGAATGAAGCAGAAAAAGGCCAAAGCCATGACAAGTGATATCTCAAGCTCGGCGAAACCAATAGTCACGGTCATTTGTCCCACCTGTGGTTGTTCTTTGATCCGATTGGGAATTGGAGCGGATCGCTGGGCTACAAGCCATTACGAAGGCAATGAATATTTCTTTTGTTGTCAGGGTTGCGCCGATCTTTTTGATCAAGACCCTTCAAAACACCTTCAGGAAACTCGGGACCTCGTTGTGTGCCCCACTTGTTTAGCGGAAAAACCGATACAGTGGACCGTGCGTATGGAAATCGCGGGATGGGAAGTGTTTTTTTGCCGATGCCCTTTTTGTCCGGAAGTGTTTCAAAAGGATCCAGCTCATTACGTCAAACGACTACAAGGTGAGATCCCTTACGAGGGCGTATTCGGCAAGGCGGGGTGTTGTTCCACCGAAACATAAAAGCCCGGATTGCACCCTACCTCAGACACTCCCTTGTTTTGGTTTTAAACACTTTCGGATTTCAGCGATGGCCACGCCAATAAATAGAGCCCCAGTATTCATGGGCGTTTCTCCTCAAACAACACGTCAATAATGGGGCACTTCGGAACCTTCCCTCCCTGGCACTGAGCGGAAATATCCGCGAGCGTTTTTTGTAACTTTTTCAGATCAGCTATTTTCTTTTGAATATCCCCCAGGTGTTTCTCCATGAGGGTTTTGACCTGCTGACAAGTGTACCGCTTGCCGTCAACCAATAGGAGAAGAGTCCGAATGTCCGCCAGGGAAAATCCCAGCTCTCGACCGCGCCGGATAAAAACCAACCGCTTGACCTGTTCCGCCCCGTACAGCCGGTGCCCGCCATCACTGCGCATAGGTTTGGGTAACAACCCGACTTTTTCATAGTAGCGAATGGTTTCAATGTGACAGCCGGTTTTTTCAGACAATCCGCCAATGGTCACCATGTCTGCTTCCCCTTTTTTTTAAAAACGCTTGAATCTATAGTCACTACAGGTTGTATCATGGATTTAGACAACGAGGAAACCATGATGAAAGAAAAAGGGGTATATGCGACAGGAGGATTGATTGGGGCGATTTTAGCCTCGACGTGTTGTATTGCCCCTTTCGTATTTCTTCTGCTTGGTATCAGTGGGGCATGGATCAGCTACCTGACGGCTTTGGCACCCTATCAGCCAATTTTCCTTGTCATGAGCCTTGGGTTTTTAGGAGTGGGATTTTGGAAGGTCTACGGAAAGCCCAAAGCCAATTGTCCAGAAGGTTCTTCCTGTGCCACTTCCCAATCCGAGCGCGTCATCAAAGTAGCTCTTTGGACAGCCACGCTTCTGATATTGGCAGCCTTTAGCGTTGAGGCCCTTGGCCCCCTATTTTTATGAGGATTGAAGCGATGAAACTCGTACTTGTTGGTTTAGCCATGATTGGGATTTTTTTGAATTCAGGAAATGTGATGGCCGAGGAACAGACCGTTACGCTCGATGTCGAGAGTATGGCCTGTCCCTTATGCCCGGTGATGGTGCGAAAAGCTTTGGAAAAGACGGACGGGGTAAAAGAAGCCGCAGTTTCATATGAACAACATCGCGCAGTGATAATCTATGACGACGAAATAATCGATATTCCAACTCTGATTGAAAGCACGACGAATGCAGGGTTTCCTTCTTCTGTACCTGAAGAGATAGAGGCTGATTATGAGTGATCCCGAACATATCCACCTTGAATCAACGATTACATGTCCGCATTGCGAGACACAAAAGACCGAGACTATGCCTACCGATGCCTGCCAGTATTTTTACGAATGCACTGGTTGCCAAACGATGCTGAAGCCCAACACAGGGGATTGCTGTGTCTTTTGTTCCTTTGGCACAGCGCCATGTCCACCTATTCAGGAGCAGCGACATCAAAAAAGCAAAGATGAGCAAACATTTATAGACCTTCAAAACGAATGAACAGCCAAGCGTCCCTTCAATCAAATGACCTGCTGAGTCATGCTCATACCTATGGGGTGGCCTGGGGCCTACCGGTCCTTTTGATCGTCGCAGGGAATTTTTTGCATCCATCCATCAGGACCGGGATGTGGTTTGGCGCGTTGATGTGGATGGGGGTAACGTGTTGGGTCAATGCAGCCAGGTGCGGACGGACGCATTGCTATTTTACAGGACCATATTTCCTTGCCTTGGCCATCCTGCCAGCATTGCACGGATGGGAAATCCTTTGGCTTGGGGCATATGGCTGGTTGTGGCTCACTCTTATGATCTTTGCCGGGGGCGGCGCTTTGTGGTTTGTCACCGAAAAAGTCTGGGGCAAGTTCTTTTGATATTTCATGAGCCTGTCTTCATGCCCATGCGGAAAAACAATTTCTAGATTGACATGCTGGTTCGTTCTTCTGATCATTTCGACATGTGTAAGTCCTTATCGTTCTTGGGCTGAAACAGACCAATCAACCGCCGCGGTCAAACAAGCCGTTGCTGAAGCTGACGAATTCCTCGAACAATTTCAATTTCGCGACGGGCTCACTCTCCTTCAAGGGGCACTTCAGCAGTATCCGAACTCCCCTCTTCTTCATAAAAAATGTGGTGATGTGTTGATGATTCTCGGCCAGAATCAGGACGCCATGGTTTCCTATCGCCAGGCACTCACGCTCGATCCCGATTGGGTAGAGGGGGCATTGGGCTTTATGGGCGCTCCTCAACCGCCTGAGTATGGACCAAAATCTAGAACTCGATTCTCTCCTTCAAATTGCTGCCCTTGATGCACACAATCCCTTGGCTCAAATTCGTGTAACCAGAAAGCTCCGGGAACAGGGACGATTTGAAGAATCCGTCGAATATTTTCGACGTGCTGTTGAAAAGAAACCGACACATCTGGCCTATCGATTGTTTTTGGGCAGAGCGTTATTCGATATCCGTAATACAGATGCCGCCCAGCAAAAAGTCCAATGGGTGTTATCCCACGCCTCGCCAGGTTCGCCTGTCCGCATTGCCGCACAAAATCTTTTGCACACCGTCCAGGGTGGGACCGTCGATATGGGCAGTCGCACGGGTTTTTTTGAAACCACCAAACAGCCGTATGGAGAGGAAGGGAAAAATTATAAACGTTGGGCCTTAACCCGAGAACACGCCTGGCAATTCATGAAGACAAGAAACTTTGCTGAGGCGGAAACAACCTGGCGAACGGTTCTCACACTAGATCTGGAAGATGACCTCGCTCACTATAACCTCGGGCTGACACTCTTGGCACTCGAAAAGTATGAAGACGCGATTGCCTCATTGCAGGACAGTTTTCTCAGCTCGAAACAGCCGCCTTTTTACCCTGATGCCATCTTTCACATTGGGAAGGCCTTCGCGAAATTGGAACTATGGGAGAAAGCCATCGTCTATTATCAGCAAGTGTTCGATATTCAGGATTTGAAAGAACAGGATTTTTATGCTCTGAATTTTCCCGATCTCACCAAAGTTCAAATAGCGCTGCAGAAAGCCCGCACCCATATCAGTACTCTTTCAGAATCCCCGATTGTTGGTTTGACGACACCATCGCCCCCCAAGCCACAAATATCCTTAGAAGAAAAACGTCTTCCGATTCCACCTCCTGATTCATCCCAGAACCTTTCCCCAAAAAGCCAGACTCCTCTCCGAGTGTTACATCTCAGTGTTAACATTGTTCAAGGATGGTTTCGCCAGCTCATTATGGCCAAAGCTATCGGCGAGGATGATTTGCAAGCTGGGTTCCATGAATATATTCCTCTTGATCCTGGGGATACTTTTCCCCCAGACCAACCCCGTATTTATCCGGTCTTTGCTGTTACCACGCCACCTGCGGATACC
>Ga0114950_10003832_pt1 | contig 11644 bp, 12 predicted proteins | sample N075metaG_FD_83503 | JGI IMG/M metagenome (GOLD analysis project Ga0114950, IMG submission 83503) | Deep subsurface microbial communities from Kermadec Trench to uncover new lineages of life (NeLLi) - N075 metaG | ecosystem: Environmental > Aquatic > Marine > Ocean trench > Sediment | place...
ATCTTAAGCAGTTGGGGTGATGATGAGGGCATCGAGATTCTTGGTAATCCGGACCCCAATCAACGCGTTGGTATTATCTCATTTAATATCAAGGGTCAGGACGGTCAGTATTTGCACCACAAGTTCGTTACGGCGCTCCTCAACGACCTGTTTGGCATTCAGTCGCGGGCCGGTTGTTCCTGCGCGGGCCCCTATGGTCATCGTTTGTTGAATATCGACCAGGCGACCTCTGATCGCTACCGGCATGCAGTACAGGACGGGCATTGCGGCATGAAGCCCGGCTGGTGCCGCATCGGCTTGCACTGGGTGATGGACGATGCGGAAGCGAACTACGTTATCGAAGCAGTACATTTCATTGCTGCACATGGTCGTCGCTTCCTGCCGATGTACGACTTCGACCTAGGCAGTGGCACATGGTCGCACAAGCAGGCCACCGACGAACTGCGTAGCTTCTCGCTGGATGATGCGTTGGCGAGCACGGCAGGTGAGCCGGCTATTCTGACTTTGCCGCTTCGTAAACAGCTTTATGATCATTATATGACCGAGGCAAGACGCTGGGTCGAGCGCTCGAAGGACCAGCCGGCAGCAATGTTCAAATCGCTGGACGGCGAGCTGGGTGAGCTGCAATTTTTCGTGCTGCCGGCCAACGCGACCTCCCGTCACTGACGGTTGTGGTTAACGCATTCGCGGCTGAAGCCGCTCCCACAATGCACCGGCATATTTTTTTACATTTGAATCGCGGCTGAAGCCGCTCCCACAATACTTTGTAGAATCGTGGGAGCGGCTTCAGCCGCGATTGGCAACCTCGAGCCTAGCGCAATCTTTCGACGTCATAGGCCTTGCCCGATTCTGTCACCAGGCGATATCCGCCGTACTTCCGTTTCTTGATCGTAACCGTTTCACCGGCATTGACCGGAAAATAACTGCTTTTTGTTTGCTCCGACCAAACCTGGCCATTGTCCAGGTACACGATGTGCTCACCATGAGGTCGGCGACCCACCCTGATCACGGTCAACGTAATTTGCTCGAGATCCGATAACCGCGGACTGCCGAACTGCGCTTCCTCTACGCTGGCCGCAGCAGCCGTCGGCGGCTCTTCCGCCGGCACAGCAGCTGCCGCCCCTTCAGGGCTATCGTCACTTGCCTCCGCTACTAACGGTAGCGCGGCGGATGTTCCTGCCAGACCGGCCGCTGCAGATTGTTGCGGAATGGATGCTGGCGAACGGTCCGCCTCCTGATACGTCACCTTCGTTGCTACCGCCGTCGCCGTTGCTGCGACTGCCGCTGCTGTCGCAGTGACCGGCGCAGCCGTGACGGCTGGCTGTTCTCGCGACGCCAGTAATTGCCGGGTCATCTCCCGGTCGAAACACGAAAGCCTCTCGGTGTCATCATCCAGCGAGGCGCAGGAAAGAAATTCAACCGGGATTTCCTGTGCCTGAATATCGCTGGCCAGTATCGCGCCCAGCACCGCAAGGAACGGCAGGATGGATTTGTTCACCGGAACGTCCTCTGTCTGATCGCTATCGCAAAATATTGATCGGTCAGTCGAACCGTATCGATGCTTTCATTATAGAGGATGGTTTACAGCACCACAGCGTTGTGCGACGAAACTCATGATCGCAGGGTGATCGAGCTGCCGCCGGCCAGGCGACAATTACTTGTGGCCGTAGCCGGGTTGCGCCTCTCCCTCCGCACCCATGTCAATCCCGCCGGGAAACAGACCGTTGAATGCATCGGCTCTGCACACCTCCCTGGGAATGCGTGTGCCCGTGCGCGTTTTCTTGGCGCACTGCACGGGCTCCTGTCCCCGATACACAATGGGACCGAGCCCGGGGATGTCAGGAAGAATGTCAGCCGCGCTGACACCGTCGTTGGCGGCAACAGCGGACGGGTTGTCAAGGGTCGGCGACGATCCGCAAGCGACCAGCAGCAAACCCATGAAAATGATACTGGTGGTGGACCAGCATGATTTCATTTGGCCACTCTCCGTTGATTAACCGGCTCTCGAATGATTTGTTCCGGGCCCACGCCCGCAAACGTGCTGAATGACTCGTCGGCGCCACAATCCAGCCGCTGAATTCGGGAACCCGCGCGCGCGGATTACGCACTCTGCGCGCGTGTGCTCATTATAGATAACGATCCCTGTGACGCACGCCACATCGATGAGGGACCCAATCCGGCGACTCGCCGCGCGAACTGCATCTCCGGCGGTGGCAGCCTTCCGGGCATTCCCGATCCGGATAACTTTGCCTCGACCGTTGAAAACGCGAGCGTGAATGGTTTCACCGGCGGTAACCTGGGTTTGCTTAACGAACAGGCCGATTCCTGGACAGTTGGCATGATCTTGCGTCCTCGCTGGGTCGAGAATCTGACGGTTGCGATCGACTATGTCGAGATCGATATCGCCGATGCGATCGAGTCGTTCACCCTGACGCAGATCATGCAGTCGTGTTATGACCAGGTGAGTTTCCCGAATACGTTCTGCGACAAGTTCAGGCGCGAACCGAATGGCCAGCTGCCACCGGTGCGTGCCTTCGAATCCGGTTTCGTGAACGCGGGCTCTCGTTTATTCCGCGGCGTTACGGTTGATGCGGCGTATGCCACCGATCTCTTTGCCGGTGGACTTGACGTGACAGCCAATTTCTATTTGCCGCAGGAAGACACCACCAAGGTCCTGGAATCTGTTGACAAAGACGCAGGCGAACCGCAGCAGCCGGATCTCTCGGCACAGGTCAACATTCGTTATTCGCAGGATAGCTGGTCAGCCTTGTTACAGACCCGGTACATAAGCAGTACCGACTTTAACAACGACGATTCCCGGGTTGCGGACGGCGATCCCAAGGACGCTCGTGACATCATGGGTGAAGGTGCGGTCTGGATCTTCAATGCCGGCTTTAACTATGAGATTAACGATACCATCGGGCTGCAGCTCAACATCAACAACCTGTTTGATGAGGCACCGTCACCAGGTGTGGTCGCTGCCGGTTGGGATCATGTGTACGACAATGTCGGTCGTTTCTGGCGCTTAGGTATAACAGTCGGTTTGTAGCGCAGGATTACGACAGCAAGACAAGACAAAGGCGGCGCCGGATGCAAGTCCGGCGCCGTTTTTTGTCGGGCTTCGGGGTTCCTCGAACAGGGTTTTGAATTTCTCTGCGTAGGAGCGGCGTGTGGGAGCGGCTTTAGCCGCGAATCCTTGTCTATTCGCGGCTAAAGCCGCTCCCACACGCCGCTCCTACGATTGGCTACAACATTGATGGGCCGTGACAGGTATTTAGAGGTACCCTTTGGCCTGCTCGTGACGATGGATTGCTTTGTCGGGCTACGCCCTCCTCGCAATGACTTCAGTTTTTTTCGTCCTTGCGAGCGCTGCGTACATGACATCGATTCCCGCTCCCGGGCGATGTGCATATTCGCTGAGATGACGCCGCCACGCACGCGCGCCGGGCTGCCCGGCAAACAGCCCGAGCAGGTGCCGCGTGATGTTATGCAATGCAACGCCCCGGGTCAGCTGCCGTTCGATATACGGAATCATTGATTCGACAAGCTGATGGCGGCTGGGCGCATGCCAGTCATCATGCTCGAAAAGAGCACCCTCGAGCTCGGCCAGGAAGTAAGGCTCATGATAGGCCTTGCGGCCGATCATGACGCCGTCGACGTGTGCGAGATGCGCCAGTGCCTGTTCGGTAGTCGCTATGCCGCCATTCAATACGATGTTCAGGTCCGGGAATTCCCGCTTGAGCTGATACACGCGAGCGTAGTCCAGCGGCGGGACGCTGCGGTTGTCTTTCGGGCTGAGTCCCTGAAGAATCGCGATCCGTGCGTGGACGATCAACGTCGTGCAGCCGGCTGCATACAGTGCCTGGACAAACTCTTGCAGGAATTCGTAACTGTCGTAGTCATCAATGCCGATCCGCGTCTTCACGGTCACCGGCACTTCGACTGCCGCACTCATTTCCTGGAAACAATTTGCGACGACATCAGGACTGGACATCAGGCAGGCGCCGAAAGCACCGCTCTGAACCCGGCCGCTCGGGCAGCCGACATTGATGTTGATTTCGTCGTAACCTGCTTTGGCGCCCAATGCCGCTGCATCTGCCATCATCTTTGGATCGCTGCCGCCCAGCTGCAAGGCAACCGGATGTTCCGCTGTATCAAACTGCAGTAATTTCTGCGCATCACCGTGCGCCAGTGCCGCGGCAGTGATCATCTCTGTATAAAGTCGGGCGCTCGGCGACAGCAGTCGCAGGAAAAAACGACAATGACGGTCAGTCCAGTCCATCATCGGTGCAATCGATATTTTTGGGCGATTCGTCAAGTTTCTCATCTTGACATTTATTTAAAGTGTTCTATGTGTTGACATATTGGCAACAGCGGCTGGTCCCGCTTCGAAGTCGGCCAAATTGCCCGGAAACGGAGTGCGACTCGCACCCAAGCTGAATGCGTAACCTGCCGATCGGCCTCTCGAATTCGAATGATATCCTGCCAATTCATTATCGGGCCACAAATACTTTATGCTGCATTTCCCCTGCTACACTTTGTGCTCATATACACCCGCCCACTCAGCCAATTCACCATCAATGTTGATGAACGATCAATGGCACGCCAGTAAGACCAAGATGAAAGTCTGTCGACCAACAGTACTTGACGTTTTTTGCAACCATGATTTGCAAGCCGACAGCATCTGTCATCGTTAGATCCTGGTCGGAGAATTTTCGCAGGAGTTCAGTAGCCGCAGCTTGATCCTTTGCTGATGTACCTAGTACTCGTAGCGGCTTCATCACCTCTACCATTGAGAGAAACTGCAATGCACGATGCCTGTCGTATCTTCGAAGAAACCAGGCGTGGCCTTCGGCTACCACCAGCGTTGTTGTTATGAGTCCCGGCGGGTCTGAAAACAGACGCCGAAAAAGAGAATGATAGGAATCCGAGCAATCGACAAATGCAATCAGCGCAGATGTATCGACGTAGCCCTCAATCTTTGTGCCCATAAACTAGTTCGTCGATGTGTTGACTGGAGTCCGGGTCACCAGACTGAATCATGCCCGCGTACTGCATCCACGGCTTGGAGTCGTCTGAAGGCAGCACTCTTCGTAAAGACCGCCGCAACAACTCGGCCAATGAAATGCCGAGGCGTTGCGCCTCTCGCTTCGCCGCGTCGTACTCTTCCTTTGACAAGCTGATCTGAGTTCTAATCATTATGATAACACTATACGTTTATTTGTTATCATGAGCAATACTCTTTCATTTGCGCTGTATTGCCCGGGACGCAAACTCCGCATACAAACCGAAATCGAATAGAATCTTGAGCGTCATAATTCACGAATCCGTGTGGAAATGAAGTGCGATATTGGTGCGACATCAAGATTTCCTTATTACGTAACTGACGGTTGCAATTACTGATTACAAAAACTGTCCGTCCATTCCGTCATCGGTGCAATTGATATTTTTGGGCGATTCGTTGAGATGCTCATGTTGACATTTTCTCAGAAAACTTCAGTCAGAGTCCGTGCGGTGTACGTGCGGTGTACGTGCGGTGTACGTGCGGTGTACGTGCGTAATGTTGCCCGATTTCATCAAGAACTCCCGCACGAAACCGTATAATTCACGTCTATGACCGAGAACATGGAACTAGCGGTATTGTCTGATGTCGTTTCACGGCTCGAGTCGGCTGGCTTTGATTACATGCTGACAGGCTCCATAGCAATGAATTACTATGCGGAGCCGCGCATGACCCGGGATATTGATATTGTCGTCGCTCTGGCGAACACCGATACAGATAAGGTCATTGAGATCTTCAAGGACGTCTACTACTTGTCCCCTGATGCGGTGCTCGATGCTGTACGTGACTATAGGATGTTCAACCTCGTGCATTTTGAGAATGTAGTCAAGGTCGATCTGATCGTGAGGAATGAAACCGACTATCGCCGGCTGGAATTTGATCGGCGCCAACAAATCCGGGTAGGTGAGCTTGTCACATGGATTGTCAGCAAGGAAGACCTGATACTGTCAAAACTATTGTGGGCACAAGATTCGCAATCAGAAATACAACTCAATGATGTGCGAAATTTACTCGCGACCGAGCCTGATCTGGACTACCTGCATGACTGGTCATCGCAGCTGGGACTAAATGTGATGCTGCAGGAATGCCTGAATGAATGACACAACGCCAGAGGTTGCGGATTATGTGCGCGAACGGTATTCCGCGATGAGCTCAGAAGAACGGTTTCTGATTGGGATCAGGATGTACGATACAGCCCGTGCGTTCGTCGAAGCATCGATCTCACCGGACCTTTCCGAATCCGACAGGCGCCGCGAAATCTGCCGTCGGTTTTATCCGTCACTCGCAGAACGCGTCTTTCCGGCAGACCGACGCTAATAGCTAACACTCCTCCGGGCGCAACACCCTATTCTGACCAAACCGAGCGAAACTGAAGCGCATCAATGGTGCGACCCGCGTATCAGCTGTATTCGTAACAGATCGATTGAATTACCGAATTCGAATTGCCTCCGTCCAATCCGTCATTGGTGCAACGTTGTGTACGCCGAAAACATATTGAACCAGGCCGCAAAACCGCCGCTTCAGGCGAAATTCTCCGTTCCTAGCGATTCTTCCGACTGCTGCTGCGTACGATGTATCCACCAGATCGCTCATCCATCTCGAGCTCGATCAGGTCGCGCGCCTGCGCCTCCTCCAGCAGGTCGTTGAATGAACTGAAACCATAAAAGGATTCGTTGAACTGCGGCATGCGGCGCTTCAGCGTTTGCTTGATCATCGATCCCCAGATTTTCGATCGATCACCACGCTCGGAATAGAGCGCTTCGGTGGTATCCATTACAAGGTCGATTGCTTCCTGCATCGGATCAGGTTTCGCTTGCTTCTTCTTTGCCAATTTTCCGGACCCGGTTTTTCTGGTCTTGGTCTTTTTGGTTTCTCGTTTCGCCGCCGGCGATTTGGCAACCAGGTCATCGTAGTAGATGAATTCATCACAATTGGCCATGAGAAGATCCGACGTCGAGTTCTTCACGCCAACACCGATCACGGTCTTGGCATTCTCACGCAATTTACTGACGAGCGGAGAAAAATCAGAATCACCGGAAATGATAACGAAGGTATCAATGTGTTCCTTGGTGTAGCAGAGATCGAGTGCATCGACGACCATGCGAATGTCTGCCGAGTTCTTCCCTGACATGCGGACGTGTGGGATCTCGATCAATTCAAATGCGGCTTCGTGCATGACGGCCTTGAACTGCTGGTAGCGGTCCCAGTCGCAGTAGGCCTTTTTGACGACAATACTCCCTTTCACCAGCAACCGTTCGAGCACCAGCTGAATATCGAATTTGGCGTATTTTGCATCGCGCACACCCAGTGCAATGTTTTCGAAATCACAAAATAGTGCGAGATTACCTTCTGCACTCATACACACAACCTCCAAATGTCTGACGCATCAATCTTACACGTTCCATGTTGTGCGGTGGATTTACCATTGCGTCGATTCGCCCGTTACTGAGTAGGTAGACCTCCCCGCGCTGCGACATCCCGGGCCCGCCCGCAAGCACTGGTTGGGCAGCCGGACTACTTCATACTCCTGGCTGGTGACTCTGGAAGCGGCTGGACGAGCTGCATAACAACGCCAAACTCACCACCGAGAGGAAATTCCATTGAAATCGATATCGATCTGCGTAGCCGCGCTATCGATGGCGCTTGGTGGCTGTTCCTCCAGGGATGCCCCGGCAGCCGATAGCTCAGCAGCGGATCCGGCACCCGTCGCGGCCGATAGCCTTTTTTTTGGGGCGATGTACATGTCAGCAATATCGGTGAAGAGAAGGCGCAGTTCATCAGCCCGGTAAAGGCGGCGACGGACGAGGGCCTGATGTACTCCAACCGCACGGACTTCAATGTCACGCCGCTTGATCCGTTCTTTGTAATGTGGAGCGCCATGGCGCGAGAAACCCGCAGCGGCAGAATCCTGGGACCCGACCAGCGCGTCGACGCCTACACCGCTCTGCAGGGGCTGACCACCGGACCCGCCTGGCAGATTTTCGAAGAGAATCGTAAAGGCAGTATCCGCCCGGGCCTGCTGACGGACTTCGTGATTCTGTCCGCCGATCCGTTGACAGTCTCCATTGATGAGCTCAAAGCCATAAAGGTGCTGGAGACCATCAAGGAGGATATGTCCATCTATCAGTATTAGACGGTACCGGTGGCAGAAAAATACACACGTTCATAGAAATTACGTAACTCTTCCGACTTGTAGCCGTTTAATTTATACGTACGTGTGAAATAACTCGGGATATTGGTGCTTCTGTGTTAAATTTACGCGATCGTGTAAATTTTTGAGTTCATCATGGCCAACACCAGCCCCGAATTGCAACAGATTCGAACGCCCGCCGATCTCGGTCAGGCCCTCCGCCAGCACCGAAAAAACCGTCGCCTGACGCAGGATTTGCTCGCCAGCCTGAGTAACGTCAGTACTGGCTTTCTTTCCGATTTCGAAAACGGCAAGCCCACCGCCGAGATCGGCAAGGTCCTTCAGACCCTCAGGACCTTGGGCCTGGATATATATGTGCTGCCGCGAGGTAGTCGCATGCCAGCTCTTTTTGAGCCGAGGAAATGACAGACCCCGACGCCCTCAATGTGTGGTACAGCGATCAGCTTGTCGGTTTTCTCTGGCGTAATTCAACGAATCAGATTGGTTTCCGGTATAGCAAAGCGTGGCTGGAGAAACCCGGCTTCACTATCTCCGTCTCCCTACCCCTGACACCTGACCCATTCGAACCGGAAGACGCGTTGGCTCACCGTTTCTTTGCCAATTTGTTGCCGGAAGGACGAGTGAGAGAACTCGTGGTTCGAGACCTGAAGATTGCTGATTCGGATTTCGATCTGCTACGCGCAATCGGGGGCGAGTGCGCCGGCGCATTGTCTATCCTTCAGGACGATCGTGAACCAAGCGGCACGTACAATTACCAGCAACTGACAGCGGCGGCGACAGAAAATCTGATCCTGCGAAAAGGTCAAATCTATGCGCATCATGATAGCGCACAAACAATGCCGCGTCTGTCGCTGGCCGGCGCACAGGAGAAGTGTCCAATCCTGCTCCGCGACGGTCAATTCTATCTGCCTCTGGGGGAAGCCCCATCGAGCCACATTCTCAAGTTTGCAGTAGCGGATTATCGGCATGTGCCAGCATATGAGACCATTCTGACTGAAGTGGCACGCCGGATCGGCCTGCATACCTGCACACTGGAGTTTCGATATCTGCAGGTCAATGATTATGCACACGATTACCTGCTCATTGAACGATACGACCGGGTACCGGCGGAAACCGGTGACATACAACGACTGCATCAGGAGGATTTCTGCCAGGCCCTGGGACTTGGCAGGGAGCGCAAGTACGAAGACGGTGGCGGCATCAGCTTCGCCGACTGTTACAGCTTGCTGCTGCAAGTATCTTCAGAGCCTGCCCTGGACGCCGAACAGTTGCTGCGTTGGCAGATTCTTAATTACCTGGCCGGGAACTCAGACGGCCATGCCAAAAACCTGTCGCTGCTCTACCCAATGGACGGCACCGTCCGGCTGGCTCCTTTCTACGATCTGGTCTGCACGCGCGCTATCGAGCGCATTGACGAGCGACTGGCGTTTGCAGTTGACACAGAACGGACTCCAGGAAACATCAGGCCGCTTCATTGGCAGCGTCTGGCAACTACCCTCAACATCAGGCCCAAATACTTGCAAACCCTGGTGACCCAAACAGCAGAGCAGGTGAGGCAAGCGATTCGACCCGTTGTCGAGGCGTTCCAACAACGGCACGGCGAATACCTGACGCTCCAACGGGTGGTACAGGTCGTAGAAAAACAATGTCGTCAATCGTTGCGCGGCTAAGGCAGGCGCGTGGAATTTCGATAGCTCGATGGGCATAAGATTCGCAGTCGGAGCAGCAGCTGAATGATGTGCACAATTTTCTGGCGGCTGAACCTGATCTGGGCTATCTGCACGAATGGTCATCCAAGCTGAGATTGGACTCGCGGCTGCAGGAATGCCTGGATGAATGACACGGCGCCAGAGGTGTCGGATTACCTGCACAAGCGGTATGCCGCGATGAGCCCGGAACAACGGTTTCTGATCGGGATCAGGATGTTCGATACAGCCCGGGCGCTGGTCGAGGCGTCGATTCCAGGCGACCTCTCCGACTATGAACGGCGGCGAGTGATCTGCCGTCGATTTTACCCCTCGCTCGCGGAGCGCGTCGTTCCAGGATGAAGTTTGGCTATCGCTCGCTGGGACGAGCTCCTACGACACAACGCGCGCCGTCCTGTCATCGGAATCGCCCGCTGGGGCGAGCTCCTACGAAACGATTTCACGAGCCCAACCGTAGGAGCTCGCCTGTAGGAGCTCGCCCCAGCGAGCGATAGCATTGAACAAACAATAACAAAGACAACCGCGGAACGGTTTTCCTTGCTGTGCGGCCACGCGTCATTGTCTGCGGTAACCGCGGATACCGAACAGCAATACCAGTACTGCTGCGACTGCAGCCCACCAGGCGAGTGACCTGTCCAAACTGGCCTCCTGCGAACCGGCTTCGGTGTCCGCATTAGCGTAAATATCACCCATCGTTTGCTGCTGGAAACTCTGCAGTTCGGCCGACTCGAGCGTCGGTTCCGCTGCGGACGCATCAGGAATTGCTGCCCGCATGCCCGCAATGCGCGCCTCGTTTTGTCGAATAAAATCGCGCGCCGACGCTGCCAGACTTTCTATCTTTTCCTGCGTCGCATCTTCGATGACACTGCGGAATTTATCAACCTCCGCGGACGGAACGCCTGCGGCAGCGGACTGGATAACGACGTATTCCATCAGTAGCGGATTGCCGCAGGTATTTTCCGAGCAGCCGACACCATGTTGATTGACACTGGAGATGTAACGCTGCAACAGGGTCCGCTTGGTTGCCTGATCCGCACCCCAGTAGCCCTTGCGAATCGTCTCCATCATGCGCGCGGACATTTCCTGGAACGCAAATGGCGATGATTCTTCAAAGAACGCCTGCATGTTGAGTTCGTACTTGTCTTCGACGTAGACCTCGAAGGTTTGCTGCCACATCGCGTCATCGACGGTATCGGTCACGGTAGCATCCCAGCCCCAGAGGTATTCGACGAATGCGCGCATCTCTGCGGCACCTGCATAGCCTTCCTTTTGCATGCCCTCGATCCAGGTCGGATTGACATAGCGCGATCTAAATTCGCTGCCAATGAACTCATTGATCGACGACATTTTTGGATTGCCGGGATCGCGCGTGTTGGCAACGACGAGTTCCGGACTCTCTCCATCAATGCTTCTTACCGCGCTCGCCAGCCCACCCATGTACATGTAGAAATCGTCGTTATCGAGTGCCCCGTAAAGCATGGTCGAGCTCGAGTGCACGATTTTCTCAGTGCCGGACAGCGCTAAACGGAACGTATCCGCCATCGGTTCGCCCCAGAATCCATTGCCGAAACCGTGGCCCATTTTCCGGATGTAATCGTTAGCAATGCCCTGGTCGGTGTCCCAGGTGCCGCTGGCCTCGACAATCCTCGACGTATTCAGGTTGTAGGTGCCGGGTGGCTCGTCAAAGATCCGCACGCCCGCCCTGCGGGCGGCGTCCTCCTCTGA
>Ga0114950_10003833_pt1 | contig 11644 bp, 13 predicted proteins | sample N075metaG_FD_83503 | JGI IMG/M metagenome (GOLD analysis project Ga0114950, IMG submission 83503) | Deep subsurface microbial communities from Kermadec Trench to uncover new lineages of life (NeLLi) - N075 metaG | ecosystem: Environmental > Aquatic > Marine > Ocean trench > Sediment | place...
CCCTTTTTGCCGTCCGCGAAAAGACCCTCGGCCGCCATCCGGTCGGAGCGTTGGATCTCGCCGGGGACGTATTCCCGACCGCCCGAGCCCATGCCGTTCTGGAGCCCGAAGGAGGCGCCGTTCCCACTCACCCACACCGGGCCCTTATCGCCGCCGGTGACATAAGGCATGCGGCTCTTCAATGCCGGGGATGCGTTGGCGGTGAACAAATCCGGCGGCAGCCACGGCAGGTCGATGTGGCAGTCGGCGGAAATTACGCGGTATTTCATGCTTTCATCCTCAGGTCCGGGCGCAGGCGAAAATCGTATGTCGATTCCGCCGCCAAGGGAACCGCGTTGCCGCAGCGTTGCCGCGCCGCCCACCCTTGTGTCCGCCAAAGCGGCGCGGGTAGTCTCGCGCTTCCGCGCGCCGCGCGCCAGAAAGGTATGGAATGACCCCGCACATCGCGTTCATCGGGCTCGGCATCATGGGCCACCGCATGCTGACCAACATGACCGCCCATGGCGGTTTCGCCCTGGTCGCCGGCTGGGACCCGAGCCCGGCCGCGCGGGAGAAAACCAAGGCCGCCTTCCCCGATCTGCCGCTGGTCGAGACCGCGGCCGCGGCCATCGCCGATCCGCGCGCCCAGGTGGTCTACATCGCCTGCCCGCCCGGCGCCCACGCCGAGCACGCACTGGCGGCGGTTGCGGCCGGCAAGACCGTGTTCTGCGAGAAGCCGCTCGGCGTCGATCTGGCCACGAGCCGGGCCTTGGTGGCGGCGGTCGAGGACGCGGGGGCGCCGAATGCGGTCAACTTTCCCTTCGCCGACGGTCAGGCCGCCAATACCATCGACGCGGCGCTGAAGGATGGATCGATGGGCGCCATCGCCGGCATCGATGTCCGCCTCCATTTCGCGCGCTGGCCGCGGGACTGGCAGGAAAACGCGGCCTGGCTGGCCGAGCGCGCCGAGGGCGGCTATGTGCGCGAGGTCTTCTCCCACTTCGTCTACCTGACCCAGCGCCTGCTCGGTCCGGCCGAGCTGATCGACGCTTCGCTGCGCTATCCGGCCGATCCAAAGCTCTGCGAGACCCACTTTCTGGCGCGACTCCACTGTAACCACCAGAATGGCGGCGAGGTGCCGGTATCGGCAGCCGGAAGCGCCGGCGGGGCCGGCCCGGACCAGGTCGAATTCACGGTCTGGGGCGCCGAACGCTCCTACCGCCTGTGGGACTGGAACCGGCTCCAATCGAGCGACGGCGGGCCGTGGCGGGACGATTTGACCGGCCTCGAAAACCCGCGCCAGGATGGCTACCGGCGCATGCTCGACAATCTCCGCGCCTTCCTCGCCGGCGAGCCCCACAACATGCCGAGCTTCCGCGATGCGCTCGCGGTCCAGGAAATCGTCGAGGCGATCCTGGCCGCCGGCTGATCGCCCAGCCGTCCGAACCCGGACATCGCTGGATTGTTATCCCGCAGCGCGGCGAATTGGCTATATATGGTGGCGAAGTGGCGCGCCACCCCAAGACATTGACCCCGCTGGCCCCGGTTGCCCTGGGCGCCGCAGTTGGCCGAAAATCATGCTTCGGATCGCGAAGCGGCCCCGGCGCCGCCGGAGGAACCGGCCGGCGCGGCTGGCAAAGGCCCCAGTTTCGTGCTCGTTGCGGTCGAAACCGAGGGGGTGACGGTCTATGGGCCCGAGGATCTGCGGCCGTTGTATCGGGACCTGCTCGGCCAGGAGGTCACGCTCGATTCGGTGTTCGCCTTGGCAGAGGCGGTCACGGCGCACGACCGCAACGACCGCTACACCCTGTCCCAGGCGATCGTGCCGCCGCAGACGATCCGCGCCGGCGAGGTCCGCCTGACGGTGGTCGAGGGCTTCATCGACAAAGTCCTGATCGCGGGACTGTTCCGTGCTTGGGGCGAAAAGATCAAGGCCTCGCGGCCGTTCCAGGACGCCGGCGTCAACGGGCATTCGGTGTTCGCCCGGCACCTGATGAACCTACTCGGAAGCATGCAGACCGACGGCCTCGGCTCCGAACTCTACCCGCGGGTCAAATCCGGAGTCGCAAAACTGGCGCCCCAAGTGCCGCCGTATGGCGGTGTGATCTCCGCCGGCCACGAGCTCGGTGGCGGCTATCTATTGGAGCTGGGTTCCTGACCGAAACTAACGGCGGTAGAGGGTGCTTCTATTTCTCCGAAATGACGATCGTGCTACCGGAGACTTTCAGATTTTGCCGCCGCTCCACCACCGAAGCCGTTAGGCGCTTGGCGTGGAACGCGATCAGGGGGTCGTCCGGATAGCGGGCCGCGAGTTCTTCGAAGGCGCCGGCGGCGCCGTCGCCCTCCTGCACCATGCGCCGGTAAGCCGCCAGATACGATTCTATTCGGGACCCGGCGGCCTCGGCGGCGGTCACGGGTTCGAACACCGCCACGGTTTTGGTCTTGCCCTTGAGCAGCAGGTCGCCCACGGGCCGGAACTGGAATTCCGGGCAGCCCTCGACGGTTGAGCTGCTGACGCAGATGCTGGTGCCCAGCGCCTTGTTGACGGACTCCAGGCGTGCGCCGGTGTTGATCGCGTCGCCGTGGGCGGTGTAGTCGAAACGCAAGTGGCCGCCGAAGTTGCCGACCACGGCGGGGCCGGTATTCACGCCGATACGGGTGCGGCCGAAATCCGTGCCGAGCGCCGCGTGGTGCGCCCGATGCTTGCGGGTAAATGCGTCCAACTCCAGCGCGCAGGCGACCGCGCGGTTTGCGTGGTCGGGCTGATCGAGCGGTGCGTTGAAAAACACCACCAGCGCGTCGCCAACGATCTTGTCGATGGTGCCGCCGTGGCGCAATACGATCCCGCAAGCCGAGTCCAGGTAGTCGTTCAGGATCGGCACCACTTCTGCGGGGTCGTGCCGCTCCATCATGGCAGTGAAATCGGCAATGTCGGTGAACAGGAAGGTCATGATCCGGTTCTCACCGGTCAGACTGAGCCGGCTCGGATCCGCCTCGAGCTGTTTGATGATTGTCGGCGCCAGGAACTTGGAGAAGGCGTTGCGGATGAATCGCCGCTGGGCGCGCTCTTTGCGCCACTGCGTGGCGATACCGACACCGAGCGCGCCGGCGAATGCAAGGGTCGGAATCACCAAGGGAATATTGGGGCCACCCTGCTCGAACAGCGCAAAGCCCCCGATCCAACCGATCGCCGGACTCAGCAGCGCCGCCGCCGCTTTGATACCGGGGCTCAAGTCGGCGAATGCCAGGATCACGCCGAAGGCCGCGAACAGGAGGATCACGAAGCCTTCCTGCCAGGCGTTCAGGCGGTGCGCGCGCCGGCCGTCCAGGATCTGCGCCAGGCCGTGCGCGTGGACCAGGACGCCGGGCATGCCGGACCCTTGCGTGAAACCGATATCGAAGGGGGTCAGGTGGTTGTCCCGCAGCGTGAGGTCGGCGCCGATCAGCACGATCTTGCCGGCGAACCACGCATCGGGCATGAATGCGACCGCTTGCGCCGGATAAGTTGGAAATGGCGGTGTCGCCAGGTTCGGGTTGCCGTAATAGGCGAGCGGCAGGAATTCGCCGCGCGGCGCCTGAACGCCGACGGAGCGCGCCAGCGCCGCGGCCAGTCCGGGCGTGACGCGGCCGTTCTCGCGGGATTCCAGCAGGATCGAGCGGACTTTGCCGTCGAGCCCGTCTTTGGGCAGCATCGCGAGCGCGGTATCGATACCGCTCAGATAGGCGTCCATGTAGTCGGTCTGGGCCTCGCTCAGCCCGACCCCTGTATCGACGCGCCCGACCACCAGCGGCAGGGACAACCCGCGCAGGGTGCGTTGGAGTTCGGCGTCCTTGGCCGGCTCGGTCGCTTGATCGAACAGGATATCGATGCCGATGGCGCGCACCCCCTTGGCCTCGAGGTTGCGCAGCAGTTCAGCGAGAAATTGCCGGTCGAGCGGTGAGCGGTAGGGAAAGGCGGTCAGGGTCTCCTCGGTGATCGTGACCACGACAATATCGGGGTGCTGCGGGAGCGGCGGCGTCAGGCGCGCGATCCTGAGGTCGTAAATCCAATTCTCCGCCATGGCGACGAACGGCAGGTAACCCCGCGCCAGGATGCACGCGAGCGCGACCACCAGCATGATCGCCGGCACCTCGTAGTGCGGCCTGGTGAAGGGCCGGGCGCGGCTAGCGCCGGATCGATCCTGTTGAGCGGCCAGCGAAATGGCGGCATCCTCCGGTCGAAACTGGTGGAACAGGAGGCTCCAGGTCGCGGGTTAATAAACCGTGAAGGCGGCGCGGACCGTAAGGGGTCGAGCAGGCTCGCGGGGCCGATCTCAAGGGGTTAATTTTTAAGATATTTGTATATGGTGCAGGGGCGCCGGCGGGAGGCCCCGCGGCACCCGATGGGAGTGGTGAGACCCATGGCCGACGAGACAGTTCTGGATAGCCTGCTGTCCAATCCGTTTTTCGCCGATCTCGAACCCGGGATGGTGGCCGAACTCGCCACGCGCGGCGAGATGCGCGAGTTCGCGGCCGGCCAGGATATCTTGCGCGAGGGCGAGACCGGCGATGCCGCCTATGTCATCGACACGGGCACGGTGACCATATCCATGCTGGTGCGCGGCAGCCGGGTCGAGGTCGCCGAGCGCGAAACCGGCGCTTTCCTTGGCGAAATCTCGCTGTTGTCCGAAGTGCCCCACACCGCCACCGTGGCCGCCAAGACCGACGTGCGGGCGCTGCGCATTTCGCGTGCCGACTTCGCCGCCGTCATGTCGGCCGACAACGAAGTGCTGCTGTCGATCATCCGCACGCTCGGGCGCCGCCTCTATAAGGCCACCGTGCCGCTTGCTTATCTATCGTTCACCGCTTCGGCGTTGGTGGACGGCCGCTTCGATCCGGCCATTCTCGAGGACATCGAGGAGCGGCAGGACGAGATCGGGCGCTTCACCGGTATCTTCGAGTCCATGGCGCGCTACGTGTCCGAGCGCACCCGAAAGCTGGAGGCCACGGTCGAGGAGCGCACGCGCCACCTGAACCAGGAGATCGCCCGGCGCCAGGAGCTCGAGGACAATCTCCGGGCCCTGGCCAGCGTCGATGGACTCACCGGGATCAACAATCGCCGCCATTTCTTCGAGCTCGGCGGCAAAGAATTCAGCCGGGCGCAGCGCTACGGCAATGCGCTATCGGTGATGATGATGGACGTCGATCACTTTAAGAACATCAACGATACCTATGGCCATGCGGCCGGAGACGAAGTGCTCAAGAAACTGGCCACGACCTTCGCGGCAAACCTTCGCGGGCCGGATATCCTCGGCCGCCTGGGCGGCGAGGAGTTCGCAGTCGTCTTGCCCGAATGCGGCATCGAGGCCGCCGAGCGGGCCGCCGAGCGCCTGCGTCTGATCCTGGCCAAAGTCGAGGTGCCGAGCGAGCAGGGCCCCATCACTTTCACCATCTCGATCGGCGTGGTCAGCCGAACCGACGGCGAAGCCCTCGCCGAGGCGCTCGACCGCGCCGACAAAGCCATGTACGCCGCCAAGCAAGGCGGCCGCAATCGTGTGGTTAGGGGTTAGGGGTAAGGGCATCTTCCGACGAATGGCGCGCCACTCGCCGATCAATGGGCTCGATCCGTATCGGCCGCACCCGCCCGTCCATTGGATAGCGTCCCGCCAATCCTTTGACGCCGCCAAAGAACGAACAAGGTCACGGCGAGACCGCTAAAGATAAGCCAGATCGCGCCGCCGCCAAATAACCATGTCCCGATGCCGTTCACGGTGAGGACACCGGTTACAAGGAGCATGAGGCCGACACAGCAGACCAGCTTGGCAGCGATCGGCGCTATCCATCCGCCGTGCATCGGTCGTCCGGTCATTTCATCGCCTAACCCGCGCAACACGACAGTTTGGACACATCCATGTCGAAGGTCTGCGCGGCGAGTTTCAGGCCTTCGACCGTGGTGAGATAGGGGAAGATCATCTCCGCCAATTCGACATAGGTCAGGCCCTGCTTGATGGCGAGGGCCGCGGTCTGAATGGAGTCGGCGCCTTCCGGCGCCAGAATATGAGCACCGATCAGCTTGCGGGTCGCGCTTTCGGCGACAAGCTTGATCAGCCCACGGGTATCGCGGGCCGCAAGCGCACGCGGCACGTTGTCGAGCGACAGGGTCGAGGTCTTGACGTCGATGCCCTGCGCCTTGGCCGCCGCTTCGGTGAGGCCGACGCTGGCCACCTGCGGGTCGGTAAAGACGACCGCCGGCATCGCCAGATTGTCGTAGCGCCGCGCATCGCCGTTCAGGGCGTTATGGGCCGCGATCTTTGCGCCGTAGGCGGCCATGTAGACGAAGAGATCGCGCCCCGTAACATCGCCCGCGGCGTAGACGCCGGCCTTGGTCGTGCGCATCCGGTCATCGACCTCGACCCCGCCGTTCGGAGTGAGTGCCACGCCGGCCTCTTCCAGGCCCAAACCGTCGATATTGGCTTTGCGGCCGGTGCTCACCAGAACGCTCTGGGCCTCAAGGGTTTGGGTGGCGCCGTCGATGGCCACGGACAGGGCAATGCCACGATCCGTCGTGCGGATGCTTTCGTAGCCGCCGACGCGCTGAACGGCAATTCCCTCCGCTTCGAAATAGGTGGCGAGAGCCTGGCCGATTTCCGGCTCCGCTTCCGGCAACAGCCGGCTCCGGAATAGAATCGTGACCTGGACGCCGGCGCGGGCAAACATCTGCGCCACCTCGCAACCGACGTATCCCCCGCCAATCACGATGAGAGAGTCGGGCAGGGCTTCCAGCTCAAACGCCGAAGTCGAGGTCAGGTAGGGCACATCCGCGATGCCCGGGATCGGCGGCACGAACTCGCGCGAACCGGTCGCGATGATGATCTTGCCGGCATCGATGGGCGCGCCGTCTATGGTGACACCGCTACTATTTTCGAGCCGGGCCTTGCCTTCCAGGTAGGCAACCCCGTTATAGGCCGGCAGCAGATCGATGTATTTCGCCTGACGGAGCGAGGCCACAAGCGCATCCTTCTGCGCCCGCAGCGCATTCCAGTCGTTCAGGCGGGCCTGGGCCGAAATCCCGGCGAAACGAGAGGCGGCATTGGCGTGGTGAATGGCCTCGGCCGCACGAATCAGGGCCTTGGACGGCACGCAGCCTACGTTGACGCAGGTGCCGCCGATAGTCCCGTGGCCGATCAAGGCCACCTGCGCGCCTGTTTCGGCGGCCGTAATCGCAGCCGAAAATCCAGCCGATCCCGCGCCGATGACGGCTAGATCGTAATGGCCGTTCGATGGTCCGCTGTCACAGCAATCGGCGGTCATGGATGGGGCTCCGAGGTTTCGGCCTGCCGCCTCTGACGCCGGTAAACGGCGTAGACCGTGAGGCCAATGAAAAACGCGAGGCCCGGCAGCAGCACGAAATCGAGCCATCCGAGCGCCGCCGAAAGTCCCACAGCACCAAGCAGCACCACAAGAATCGGCGTAAAGCAGCACAGCGCGGCGATAACGGTTCCGACGATGCCGGTGCTAAGGAGTTTCTTGTCGTTCATCGCTTGGCTCTCTACTTGGCGACATCGGGCCGCCTAAAGACATCGGGGACCGCCGCGCTCTGCGCCGGCGGATAATTTCATAGACGGCAATTCCCGCGACCAGCACCAAGCCGGCCGTTGTGATCGCGCTCAGGCCGCCAAACCAGCCCGCGATGCCCGCGATCATCGAACCGAGGACCGCCGGCCCGAGAATGCACAGCGCGCAAACCGGCGCAATGGCGGCGGCGGTGACGATCCCGGCTGTCAGTTTCTCATTCATGGCTGCACCTATTGGATAACGGTGGCGGGAAAACCAATTTCCGATGTGGCCGCGGTGAGCGCGGTCACGTCCGCTTGGGTATCTTCGAAATCGACGACGGCCATGACAACCGCAGCGGCCCTTTGGTAGGTAATCTCGACGCGTGTGACACCTGGAACGCTGACCAAGGTCTGCTGCACGATGTAGGGGCAACCGGCGCAGTACATGTTCTCGACACGTAGCGTGACGCTCTGCTCGGCGGCGCTCGCAGGGCCGGACGCCAATACGGCCAGTGTCACGATCGCGGCCGCAAGAATTTGTCTCATGAGCTGTCCTCTCCTCGTCTCAAACACCGAGTAACGCGGGCGCGACATAGGGAAACGCTATGGCCGCCGCCACCAATATCGTTGCCACCCACAGGGTGGATTTCACGATGCGATTGGGAAGCGGCCGCGCGCATGCGCTGCCCTCCGCGTAGGCCTTCCTCCGCTTCCAATAAACCAGGTAATAGCCATAACCGAGGAAGCCCAGCGTGATTGGAATGATAATCGGCTGATAGGGCGTGAGTGCGGCAAGATTGCCAATCCATGCGCCGGTGATTCCCAGGCTGAACAGCGCCAGTGGCACGATGCAGCAGGACGTCGCCGCGATCGCACCGAGGACGCCGCCCACGGCGATCAGACCCTGCCGCCGAGTTTCGTCAGTATTTTCAAGGCCTTGGGTTTCAGCCTTTGTCTCTGTCACTGCCATCATGTTAACATAAGGTCTGTAGTCGCTGCAGGTTCAAGGAAATTTTCGTCATGGCGCTTGCGACAACCCCGGCTCCGATAACACGCGGCAAACTTGCCAAGCGGTTTGGCTGCCATCCGGAAACTCTGCGCTACTATGAGAAGATCGGGCTTCTTCTCCCACCGGCCCGCACGGCGGGGGGCACCGGCTCTATCAGATCGACGATCAACGCCGCCTGCGTTTCATTCTGCGCGGGCGGGAATTGGGCTTCAGCATCGCCGAGTTGCGCGACCTGCTTTCTCTGGTCGACTCCCATGCCTACACCTGCGGCGAGATATTCGATTTGACGATCGATCATCTTGACAGCGTCCGGCGGAAAATTGCCGATCTCAAGCGCCTCGAACGCACGCTGGCGCGGATTTCCAACGAATGCAGCGGCGGCGCCGTTCCGGATTGTCCGGTGATCGATGCGTTGTGGGCGGATCGAGTGCGATTGAACGGTAAACAGAACCCATGACCGCAATACTGGGCTGCATCGCCGACGATTTTACCGGGGCCACCGATTTGGCCGGGACCCTGGTGCGCGCGGGCATGCGCAGCGTGCAGTTGATCGGCGTGCCTGCAGGCCCGGCCGAGGCAGCCGGGGACATCGATGCCGAGGCCGTGGTGATCGCGCTCAAGTCGCGCAACATCCCGGCCGACGAGGCGGTGGCGCAGTCGCTCGCCGCGCTCGCGTGGCTGAAGACCGCCGGGTGCCGCCAATTCTTCTTCAAGTACTGCTCGACCTTCGATTCCACCGACGCCGGCAACATTGGCCCGGTTGCCGAAGCACTGTTGGCGGCGCTCGCGACGGACTTCACCATCGCCTGCCCGGCGTTTCCGAAAAATCATCGAACTGTGTTCAAGGGGCACCTCTTCGTCGGCGATGTGCCGCTGCACGAGAGCGGCATGCAGGACCATCCCCTGACCCCGATGACCGACGCCAACCTGGTCCGGGTACTGGCGCGGCAGTCCAGGTCCCAGGTCGGCCTGGTGCCTTTCGACCGGGTGCGCGCGGGCGCCGGGGCGATCTCGGCGGAGTTCTCGGCGCTCGGCGAACGCGGTGTCCGGCTGGCGATCGTCGATGCGCTCGACGAGGACGATCTCCTGCGCATTGGCGAGGCTTGTGCCGAGTTGCCGCTCGTCACTGGCGGATCGGGTGTGGCCATCGGCCTGCCCGGGAACTTTCGCAAGGCCGGGCTGCTGGGCGACCCGGAAGCGGCCGCTGCCCTGCCAGCCATCGGGGGCGCCAGTGCGATCGTTTCTGGGAGTTGCTCACGCGCGACCGGGGAACAGGTGCGCCTGGCTTCCGAGCGCGGGCCGGCGTTCCGGATCGATCCCCTGGCGCTCGGCGCCGGCGAGGACGTGGTGGCGGATGCGCTCGCATGGGCCTTGCCCAAACTCGGCGCGGCGCCGGTGCTGATCGCCGCCACCGCGGAGCCCGAGGCGGTTCGGCGCGTCCAGGACGAACTCGGCGCCGCGCGGGCCGGTGAGCTGGTCGAAAACGCGCTCTCGCGCATCGCCGAGGGCCTGGTCGGGGCGGGCGTGCGCCGGCTGATCGTGGCCGGTGGCGAGACCGCCGGCGCGGTGGTCGGCCGGCTTGGCGTCAGGGGCTTGCGAATCGGCCCCGAGATCGCTCCCGGCGTGCCCTGGACCGTGACGCTCGGCGATCCACCGCTGGCGCTGGCGCTCAAGTCGGGCAATTTCGGCGCACCCGATTTCTTCCTCAAAGCCTTCGAGGCGCTGCCATGACCGAAACCAAATTGAGGGACCGGATTGCCGAGCTGGGCAAGTCGATCTTCGACCGCGGCATGACCGCGGGCAACTCCGGCAACATCAGCGTGCAACTGGACGACGGTTGGCTGCTGACGCCGACCAACTCCTGCTTGGGGCGCCTCGACCCTGCGCGCATCTCCAAGCTGGCGCCCGACGGCCGCCACATCGGCGGCGACCCGCCCTCGAAGGAGTTGTTCCTGCATGGCGCCATGTACGAGATGCGCGAATCCGCGCGTGCCATCGTGCACCTGCACTCGACCCATTCGGTCGCAGTCTCCTGCCTGCCCGGGGTCGATCCCGAGAACGTATTGCCGCCGCTCACCGCCTACTACGTGATGAAGATCGGCCGACTGCCGCTGATCCCCTACTACCGGCCCGGCGATATCGAGTTGGGCGAAGCGATCCGCGGCTACGCGGCCAAGAGCCACGCCGTGCTGCTGGCCAACCACGGCCCCGTAGTGGCCGGCAAGTCGCTCGAAGACGCGGTCTACGCTATCGAGGAGCTGGAAGAGACCGCCAAGCTCTACCTGTTGCTGCACGGCCGCAATCCGCGCTGTCTAACCGAAGAGCAGGTCGCGGAGCTCCGGGAGACCTTTTCCTTGCCCTGATTGCATTCCGCCAGGAGGCCGCCTTGCCTAAATTCGCCGCCAATCTGTCCATGATGTTCAACGAGGTTCCTTTCCTGGAGCGCTTCGCGGCCGCGGCGCGGGCCGGCTTCAGAGGCGTCGAGTTCCTGTTTCCCTACGATCATGCGCCCGAAGACTTGGCAGAGGCGTTGCGGGACCACGGCCTGGAGCAGGCGCTGTTCAATCTGCCGCCCGGGGATTGGGAGGCCGGCGAGCGCGGCCTGGCGTCGCTGCCCGGGCGCGAGGCCGAGTTTCAGGCCGGGCTCGAACGCGCGCTGCCCTACGCCCAGGCGCTCGGCTGCCGGCGGGTGCACATGATGGCCGGAGTTCCGCCCGAGGGGACCGAGCACCAGGCCTGCCGGGATGCCTATATCGCCAGCCTGCGCGCCGCGGCGGCGTTTTTCGCGCCGCACGGGGTTACCGTGCTGGCCGAACCGATCAACGCTCGGGATATTCCCGGCTATTTCCTCAATCACCAAGGCCAGGCGGTTGCGTTCCTCGAGGCGGTGGGCGCGGCCAATGCCGGGTTGCAGATGGACTTCTACCACTGCCAGATCGTCGATGGCGACTTGGCCAGCCATTTGCGCGCCAATTTCGCCTATATCCGGCATATTCAGATCGCCGGCGTGCCCGAACGCCACGAGCCGGACCGCGGCGAGGTCAACTATCCCTATCTGTTCGATCTCATGGATGAACTGGGTTACGAAGGCTGGGTCGGCTGCGAATACCGGCCCGCAGGC
>Ga0114950_10003836_pt1 | contig 11639 bp, 8 predicted proteins | sample N075metaG_FD_83503 | JGI IMG/M metagenome (GOLD analysis project Ga0114950, IMG submission 83503) | Deep subsurface microbial communities from Kermadec Trench to uncover new lineages of life (NeLLi) - N075 metaG | ecosystem: Environmental > Aquatic > Marine > Ocean trench > Sediment | place...
CATGAGCGAAAGGCCCATAGTTCTCATTTTCCCGGTCGAAGGTGTCCCGTCACTCATACTGCCAGAACTCGAATCCCAGAAAACTGCGCAAACGGCGTTTGATCTAAGAGTCTTCACCTACAAAGAATCGCTTGAAACCTGGGGAGTAGCATTCGCAGACGCTTGCGAGGCATCGAGCGTCGGATCACAACGGGTTGGTGTGGAGCCAGGCACGCTACGTGTGCTCGAACTCAGGTTTCTGGAAGGTGCGTGTCCCGATGCCTCATTCGTGACCGCTGAGATGGCGATCGCCGAACTCAGGATGCAGAAAGATACCGAGGAATTGGCGCTGATGCGGCACGCAACCCACATCGCAGAAAATGCCCTGCGTCAAACCCTGCCTGCCGTGGTGGAAGGCGTGTCGGAGCTCGCCATTGCCAGCAAGCTTGTTGGAAATATGCTGGAACTGGGGTCGGGCGGAGAGCTTCCGTTTCAGCCGATCATTGCGTTTGGAGCCAATTCGGCCAATCCGCACGCCGTTCCGTCTGACTATCAGCTCCAACGTGGCGACCTTGTGTTATTTGATTGGGGAGCGAACAATCAAGGTTATTTTTCAGATCTGACCAGAATGTTTTCGCTCGGCGAACCCGAAACTGAACTTTGCAACGTGGTTGAGATCGTGCATCGCGCAAATACAGCGGCCAGAGAGGTATCCGCCCCGGGCATTCCCGCCAGCGCAATTGACCAGGCAGCCCGGACTACAATCGAAGCAGCAGGTTACGGAGATTATTTTGTCCACCGGACCGGTCACGGCCTGGGGCTTGAAGTGCATGAACCTCCCTACATCCGAAGTGATAACAGCGAGATCCTAAAACCTGGAATGACGTATACGATTGAGCCGGGGATCTACCTGAACGGTCGGGGTGGCGCCCGGATTGAAGATGATATGGTGATCACTGCGGACGCAGCGGAGAGCCTGAGTACATTTCCACGCGAGTTGACGGTATTGGGTCAATGAGTCTACCGGAATCGGCAATAGTTCTTGCAGCAGATTCCGAGGAGCATTCCTGGCTGCTGGCGACGTTGTCGAAACTGCACGATTCGGGCCTGAAGACAGTATCTGTGAGAAGGCCGTCTGACAATTCATTTTCTGAGGATTACCTGGATTTTGATATCGTCATTGTAGACGCATCTCTGGGATACGAATTAACACTCAGTACGTTGTACGACATCACCAGCGGGCCTCGCGCTGTGCCTGTGTTACTGTCGCTGAAAGAAACTGAGCGCGAAGAATTTGCAGATGTAATTCTGTATGGTGTTCAAGAGTTGATTCTCAAGGACCATGACCCGGCAGATGTCGTCGAAAGACTCATCGTGCATTCGATTCAACGCTGTCAAATTCTGCAGGCTACCGCAGACGCTGAAAGCCGTGTTCGCACGATAATCGAAAATATTTCTGACGGTGTCCTCATAGCAGATGAGGCTGGTACAATATTGTTTGCTAATCCTGCTTCGGAGGAGCTTCTCGATAAACCATTGATTGAACTGATGGGTGCGCCGCTCGAACTTTCAATTCCTGAAGATTCCGAGGCAGTCGTCGAGGTGGAGCACAAATCTGAAGACAACCGGGTTTTATCTGTACGCTGGGTGCCTGTCCGATGGGAAGGGCGTGATGTAAAACTCTACACGATGCAAGATGTGTCGGAAAAATATTCTATTCAGAAAAAACTGGCGAGCGCCAGTGACGACGCGGAACGATTAAGCGCGATGAAGTCGTCGTTCATGGCCAATATGTCTCATGAACTGCGACTTCCGCTGGCTAGCATTATCGGGTTCGGGCAACTGATCGAAGCGGACGAGAAAGACCCCGATCTGAAAGAGTTCGCGGCCTCCATTGTAGCGAGCGGGAATAAACTTCTTCAGACCGTGAATTCGGTTCTGGACCTTACCCGATTAGACGCCGCTGAATTTGAAATGAGTCGAGTGGCGGTATCGGTCGACGACGCTGCCGGCGAAGTGGTCCGGGAGTTGACACCCCTCGCCGAAGAGCATAACCTCACGCTTTCCTTAGAAACGATAGGAGACCCAGTCGTGAAGGCTGATCCGATGGTCATGCGAAGAATTTTATCTATCATCATCGGGAACGCTCTTAAATTTACAGAAACCGGTAGTGTTAACGTTATTATTTCGGCCTCGACCGAGCAGGTTCAGTGTGACATCGTGGATACGGGAATCGGAATTGATGCGAAGTTTCTCACGTACTTGTTTGACGAGTTTTCACAGGAAAGCGTTGGTCCAGCGCGGGAATACAACGGTACCGGCCTGGGACTGGCTGTTGCCAAAAGACTCTCTAATGCGATGGGAGGCACCATTTCTGTTAAAAGTGTCAAAGGACAGGGCTCTACTTTTACCCTCGTCTTCCCGAGACGCGGAACTCCTTCTTGATACCGGATGACTTATGGATTCAGCGATGATTAATGACCCGGTAACCGTATTTGCCGTTCTCGCGGGCGTCCTGGCCGGAATCTTCTATCTGAGCACGTTGCCAGCGCTGAAGAAGTTCTTCGAGCGGCTTCCGCCTGTGATCTGGGCCTACTTTATCCCGATGTTTATGACGACCGCCGGCGTATTGCCCGAAAGCAATTCCGCGTACTCGCTCATGTCAGCCGTCTTGCTCCCGATGGCCCTCTTCTTGCTGATGATCTCTGTCGATGTCCCCGCGATAATGCGCCTGGGACGTGTAGCGCTCATCATGATGGTGACCGGAACCGTCGGAATTGTGCTGGGTGGACCCATCGCATATCTCATCTTCAAAGGCTCTCTCCCACCCGATGCCTGGAAGGGATTTGCCACTCTGTCCGGGAGCTGGATCGGGGGTACTGCTAATATGCTATTCATTCAGAATCAAGTGGCGATGCCCGATTCGATGCTCGGTCCCGTCATTATTGTGGATACGGTCGTGGGGTATGGCTGGATGGGAATTCTGTTGCTGTTCGCAAATATGCAGGAGCGATTCGACAAATGGGTCGGGGCTGACACTTCCCTGATGGATGCTACGAGTGCACGACTGGAAGCGATCGAGACAAAACGACGTCCGGCCAATGTCGCCGATCTTGCGCTCCTTTTCGGCTTCGCGTTTTTTGTTACAATCGTTGTCAGTGCTGTGGCGCCATACGTCAGTGACTTTGTCTCTTCGGACTTTCTTGGAACGTCCACGTTGGGCATCTTGATCATTGTGACTCTTGGCCTGGCGTTATCCTTTACCCCGGTCAGGAAGTTGGAAGAAGTAGGTGCTTCCAGTATGGGCTTCGTAGCTCTCTATTTGCTCCTGACCTCAATCGGAGCACGGGCAAATCTCGCTGCAGTTCTGGATGCGCCAATTTTCCTTGCGGCGGGAATTGTCTGGATCTCGATCCACGTTGGCCTGTTATTCTTAGTAGCGTACTTGATCAAGGCGCCTCTCTTCTTCGTGGCAACCGGGAGTATGGCCAATATCGGTGGAGCAGCAAGTGCCCCTGTTGTGGCTAGCGTGTACCGGTCCTCCATGACATCCGTTGGACTTCTGATGGCAATTTCCGGATACATTCTCGGCATTTACGCGGCGCTCGGTGCGTCGTGGTTATTTGAATACGCATCCGGGTTCTAAGCAGACAGAATTGCGGTCAGTATAATTCGTCGACCAGACTTGCGGCCTCATCGACGAGCCCTTCGATAGACTTAACGCCTCCCGCCCAGAAATCAGAGTCGTTCAAGTCGATGCCCAATCGACCTACCAGAACGTGTGGCCAATCCGACCCCCCAGACGTGAGAAGTTCGACATACTGATCTGAAAAACCCTCGCCTACTTCTTTGTACTTGTCGTACAACGCCAATACGAGTAATTCACCAAACGCATAGGCGTAAACATATCCGGGCGTATGAAGAAAATGTGGGATATAACTCCACCAGTACCGGTAATTATCGGTCAGTTGCACGCTGTCCCCGAACATGGCTGCCTGCGTCGAGATCCACGCATCGCAGAATTGCTCCGACGACAATTCTCCTTTCTCCCGCCGCATGGTGTGAATCCGATTCTCAAATCGATTCATCGAGACCTGCCGAAATACAGTCGCAAACGTATCGTCAATCTTACCCATTAACATCGCCAGCCGATTGGCCGGCTCTGATTCTTCCTTTAGAAGTTTCTGAAACACCAACATTTCCCCGAACACAGAAGCAGTTTCTGCTGTCGTCAGCGGTGTATCGGCGTGGAAAATACCTTGCTGACGGGATAGATACTGATGTACGCCATGGCCTAACTCATGCGCCAAGGTCTGCACGTCGCGAACCCGCCCCGTATAATTCATAAGAATGTACGGATGCACACTTGGCACCGCCCCATGGCTGAACGCACCTCCTCTCTTGTTCGGTTGTAGGGCCGCATCGATCCAATTTCGCTCAAAAAACATGTCCACAATTTCTCCCAGCCGAGCATCAAATCCTGCGTACGATTCAGTTACGGTACGCCGTGCCTCTTCCCAGGGTATGATGCGTGTGGATTCAGAAATAGGCGCATACCGATCATAATCCATCATCTCTGATAGACCCAGCACCCGCTTCTTCAGCTCATAATAGCGGGCGACACCAGGGTATCCATTTACAACCGCGCCAACGAGCGACTCTACCGTTTCGTCGTCCACCTCGTTTGACAGGTTTCTGGACGTAATCCAATTGGGATATCCGCGCAATCTGTCATCCGTCGCTTTGTCGCACAATATGGTGTTGAAAGTATACGTGAGCGGGCGAAGCGAATTTTTCAGCCCTTCTGTAAATGACTTCGATGCTTCACGCCGCGTTTCCCTTTCGGGCGCATGTAACAACGCGAGGATTTGTTGCTGCGTGAGAGAGTCGCCGTTCAGCTTATATCGAACGTCACCGAGATACTCATCGAAAAAGCGGGTCCATGCCGTGCGACCCGTCACAGACTTTTCGACCAGGATTTTCTCTTCTGCCTCAGTTAGTAAATACGGTCTTGCGATGCGAAGTACCTCGAGATAGTGCCCGAACGAATTGGAATCTTCTGACGCTAGTAATTCCGACGCTTTCTGGTCGTCCAGGTCGGCCCATTCCAGTTCGAAAAACAGCAGGCTGGTCGAGATGCCAGTATACTGTTCTCTTACTTTCTGAAGAAGTGCGCCTCGTTCAGACTCGGCTGTGTCTGTGGACCAGTTCAGGTAAACAAACGTAAATGCGCGGCCGGCGGTGTCCTGAATGCCGGCGAGATTTTGCATCGCGTCGGCCAGCTCCGAACTGCTCATCGACGCCAGCTTTCCCCGATATGAGGTGGCAAATAATTTTGCTTTCTCCTCACATTCGAGTAAATCTGCATGAAGCAGATCAACATCCGAATACAGATCAGACAGGTCCCAGTAAATATCCTCGGCGCCAGTAATCGGGCTCTCAAAAACTTCGTGTCCGGCTGAGTGTGTGGTACTCAAAAGCGGCGTGCGTGGCGGCTTGGACGAGAGAAACAGTGGCATGTAGTTGCGTGGTGAAGACGGGTTAGACGTTGATGATTTACCGAAAACCAATCTGGTTCGCACGCGTACGCAGTTCAACGAAATTTGATCGGAATCACGATACTACCGGCCTGCTCCTCGACAAGAATGCTCATGAAAGCCCAATCTTTACGCACCTTAACCGCTGTTTTGAGTATTTCGTGCCTGTTGTCAGCATGCGGCGGCTCTGGCGCCGAGACGCCGGCGATTTCTGAAAAAGTAGCAGCCGCTGTGGAAGTATCGACTCCCTCCTTGCCTTATACAAGGTCGGCAATGGATGAACCGCTGCCCGAATTCTCGTTCACCGATATGCTGGGCAACAGGATGTCGAACGCAGAATTATCAGGTAAGATAACGCTCGTAAATTTCTGGGCTACATGGTGTGGGCCTTGTATTATCGAAATTCCTGACCTCGTAGTGCTCTACGATGAATGGCAGGACCGTCCGTTCGAGATCATTGGAGTTTCGATGGATGACGAAGGCTTCGATATGGTCAAACCTTTCGCCGAAGATCTGGCCATCAACTATCCAATAGTGCTGGACGATGGCACATTCGCTGAGCAGTTTGGTGGAGTGTACGGCTTGCCGACTACGTTTTTGGTAGACGAAAACGGAAAAATCACGGATCGATTTATAGGCCTCTTTCCTCTCGAGGAAGTGAAAGATGAGCTGAATGCAATGGTTCAGCGAGCAGGCTCGAATTGACCCACCACTCGTGAATCGGGAAGAATAATTCGGCGAGCTACAGCGTTTACATTTTCAACAGTAACCGCTCGGACGCGTTCTTCAGCAGACGTGAATAAGGTCCAGTCACCGACTGCAATGGCCTCGTTCAGACCAGACGCCACCGAGTATGCCCCGTCTCTGGAGAACGCCGCCTGAGCGATGAATTGACTCCTCGCACGATCGAGCTCCTCCTGGGTAATCCCATTTTCGAGCACCTCATCCAGAACAGCCTGTATGGCAACTTCAACGTCGTCGTGACTTTGACCAGGCGTTATTGCTGCAAAAATATAAAATAGTCCCGGATAAGCGTGAGCAGACGAAACCGCTGAGATACTGACCACCAGGCCTTTGTCGGCGATCTGCTGCTGCATTCTTGACATCTTGCCAAGACTCAGCGTGGCACCCAGCACGCTCAACGCTGCCGCGTCGGAATCGGTCGCGGCTAAGCCTCGGTACGCAATCATTAACATCGCCGGTTCACCGGCCATCCTGATGGTCGTTCGCCTTTCGCCCAGTTGATCGGGTTCCCGGGTGGAAACCCCATCATACGAGTCCGGGCCCCGTTCGATACCCTCAAAATGTGAGCGAATAAGTGCAAGTGTGTCTCCAACATCGAAGGATCCGATCACAGATACCGTCGCATTCGACGGCCAGTAATACCGATCATAATATGACCGCAGAGACTCCGCAGAGACGTCTTCAATATCACTTCTCCACCCGATAGTCGGATGCCTGTAGGGATGAGCAACATAAGCTGTGCTCCAGACGGACTGGTATAACTTTCGACTCGGTTCATTCTCGCCCTGATCGTGTTCGTTCAGGATGACCGTTTTCTCGCTCGCAACATCCTCTGGCCAAAGCCTGGCTCCGCGCATCCGATCGGCCTCAATTTCAATAACCTTTTCAATTCTTTCAGTGGGTAGGAGTGCATAATAATTCGTTCGATCCATCCACGTGGTTGCATTCACGCGCGCGCCGGATTTTTGCAACTCATTAAATACAGACGTTCCTGACTCCTTATTAAATCGGTCCGTTCCCTTAAACATCATGTGCTCCAGAAAATGGGTAACACCGGTTTCGCCGGTCGATTCATTTCTGGATCCGACGCGGTACGTGACCATAAAAACACTTACGGGTGCCAGGTCCTGAGGATATACAAGAACCTCTAATCCATTGGAGTCCATGGTGTAATTCAGTACACCACCCGCTTCTTTTTGAAAGGTATATCCCGGAATATCATTCATTACGTGTTATATCAGTGAGCTTCCAGCCAGTTCTTGCCGGTTTGAATATCTACCTCGATTAATACGTCCATCGGGAGCGCATTAGCCATCTGTTCCTCAACCAGCGCACGCATCTTGCCTTCCTCAGCCGGCAAAACCTCAAACACGAGCTCGTCGTGGACCTGCAACAACAGTTTCGACTGATACTCTTCCTCGCTCATGATTCGGTGGATATTGATCATGGCAATCTTAATCATATCGGCCTGCGTGCCCTGAATGGGCATATTTACGGCGACGCGCTCAGCAAATGACCGCACGTTGCGATTGCGGGCCTGAATATCCGGAACGTAACGCCTCCTCCCCAGCACCGTCTCTACGAAACCCCTTTCGCGGGCTCGTTCAACCTGCATCGATAAAAACGTCGTCACCTGCGGATACGCACGTTGGTATGACTCGATCAGGTCGCGGGCTTCGGCCTGAGGACACCGAAGCCGCTGGGCAAGCCCAAACGCAGATATTCCGTACGGTATTCCATAGTTCACTTCCTTCGCCCGATTTCTTTGCTCGCGAGTCACATCGGCCTGGGGAATATTCAGTACACGTGCCGCTGTGGCTGAATGAATGTCTTCGCCATTCGAAAATGCGGCTCGAAGCGCCTTGTCACCGCTCAGAGCGGCAAGAATTCGAAGCTCAATCTGAGCGTAATCCGCTGACATGAGAACGTGGCCAGGTGCCGGAATAAATGCTTTCCGAATTTCCCGTCCACGGGCTGTGCGGATGGGAATGTTCTGTAGGTTTGGCTTGTTACTTGACAATCGTCCGGTCGCAGCAATTGTCTGACTGTATGTCGTATGAATCCGTCCTGTTTCCGGATGGACTAACTCGGGCAGCGTGTCGACATATGTGTTCTTCAGCTTGGCAAGCTCACGCCAGTCCAGAATAAGTCCCGGAAGCTCGTGCTCAGTTGCGAGCTCTTTCAGAACACTCTCGCGTGTTGAGGGCTTGCCTTTGGAGGTCTTCGAAATCACGGGCAGTTCCAGCTTCTCAAATAAGATGCGCCCGAGTTGCTGCATCGACGCAATATTGAAAGATTCCCCGGCCTTCTCGTAAATCTGATGTTCTGCTTCCGCCAGAGCCTCTCCCATTTCTGCAGATAATGTGCTGAGCACATGCCGATCTAAACAAATACCGGTCATCTCCATGTCGGCCAGCACTTTAATCAATGGATACTCGATTTCCTCTGCAATTTTTTGAGCACTGGTTCCCGCGATTTTAAGCTCAAACTGACGAGCCAGACGTAACGTGATATCTGCATCTTCGCACGCGTAAGGTGAGACATTTTCGATGGGCACGTCTCGCATGGAGAGTTGCGATTTTCCTTTTCCGATTAAGCTGGATATGGGAATAGGATCGTAGCCGAGATATCGCCGGGCGAGGGCATCCATTCCGTGCGGATCCTCGGGCGAAAGCAAATAGTGGGCGATCATGGTATCAAAAAGACGGCCCGTAATTTCCAATCCGTGCCTGGCAAGCACTATCAGATCATACTTTATATTTTGACCGACCTTCACTTCGGCACTATTGATAACCGGGCCGAGTAATTCAATGACGTCTTCGGTGGACGTACCGTCGGGCATGGGAGTAGGCACGTACCAAGCTTCACCTTCCTTCACCGACAAAGAAATGCCAACAAGTGACGCCAGCATCGGGTCCTTGGAGGTGGTCTCGGTGTCGAAGGCCAGCCAGTCTGCCCCTGCCAGTCTGTCTGCCAGTTTTTCACATCCTGTTCGGTTGGAAACCAACGTGTATTCGACAGCATCCGGATCGTATGAGACTTCCGGCATGGCAGGCGCTTCTAACCCCGTCGCATGACTCATTCCACCCCCGAATAAATCTGCTTGAATGGAGCCGCTTCCAGATGAGGCAGCCAGTATTGTGGGTGACAGTACGCCTGACGCCTGCGTTGCAGACAATGCTTTCTCCGACGCCATGGCCTGTTGCAACGGTGGAGAGATGCCATCGTTCTTTTGCAGAACCCTGATTGTTCGCTTATGCAGCGATCCGAACTCCAGATTACCAAAAAGCTCCTCCAGCAATGGGTAGTCGGGATTCAATCGATGAAAGTCGTCCCAGGTTAATTTGACGGGGACATCCGTTAAAATCGTAACGAGCCGCTTGCTCAGAATGGCTTGATCGCGGTATGTCTGCAGATTCTCCCGGGCTCGTTTGGCGGCCACCTTGTCTGCGTTTTCAAGAAGGTTTTCAAAGGATCCAAATTCCTTCAATAACTTTATTGCAGTTTTTTCGCCGATCCCCGGCACGCCCGGCACATTGTCTGCCGCATCACCCATCAGCGCCAGCATATCTATAAATTGCTCCGGTTCCAGGCCGTATTTCTCCCGGAAAGTCTCGGGCGTCACAGGATTAAAACCTTCGCCGCGATAAGCCGGGCGCAACATCGAAATCCGCTCCGAGACGAGCTGCATGAAATCCTTGTCGGGAGACACAATAACTACATTGGCCCCGTCTGCCTCCGCCTGGCGGGCGAGTGTCCCGATCACGTCGTCAGCCTCAACACCTTCGTATTCAACTACGGGAATATCCATCGCCCGTACGACTTCCTTTATTCTGGGTATGTTCGCTATCAGGTCTTCCGGCGCTGGATCCCGATGTGCTTTATATTCGGGGTACATCTCGTCCCTGAACGTCCCCCCCGACCCGATCACGTCAAATACCACCGCCATGTTCTCGATGGTGTGATCCTCAATTAATTTCACCAGAGCTGCTACGAATCCGTACGTCGCAGATGTATTTTCCCCCCGGGAGTTAATGAGCGGTCTGCTCACAAAAATGAAGTGGGCCCGGTAGGCGAGCGCCATCGCATCGAGCAAATAAAGTGTTTTTCTTTCGTTCGCCATTTACTCCGTTTTCATGTTGATTGAAGCTATGAACTGACGCACAATGAAGCTTGTCCTTTTCGATATAGACGGTACTCTTCTTTCTTCCACAGGAGCCGGGAAAACTGCTATAAAAAACTCCATTGAGAATGTTTGTGGGCGTGGTATTCAACTCAGAGGCGTGCAGTTTGCCGGACGAACCGACCCGGCAATAGTTCGTGACCTGTTGCTGGTCAACGGTTTTATGGATGATGAAGCTGAAAATATGCTCGCCGATTGCCTGAAGGCCTATACCGCATCATTAATGCGCCATCTGACTCCATCGGACGTACATGTATACCCAGGAGTACGGGACCTCGTGCGGTCCATGGCGAAAGATCAGGAAATTTCTCTCGGCCTGCTCACGGGTAACCTGCAGGATACTGCGTACCTGAAATTGCACGCCGCCGGCCTCGGATCTTACTTCTCGTTCGGAGCCTTTGGGAGTGACCGGGAACACCGAAACGAATTACCTGCAGTAGCTGCCGAGAGGGCCTTTCAGCAGACGGGATTAAAATTCGAGGCCAACCAGATGTTCATCATCGGAGACACGCCGGCTGACTTTGAATGTGGCCGCAGCCACGGCGCTCACTGCATCGGAGTCAGTACCGGTATTTTTTCCCATGAACAACTGGCCAGCCACGAACCAGACCTCTTGCTCACAGATTTTTCAGAACCGTCCGCGCTCTTCGCTTACTTGGCTAAGTCTTCGAATGAATCGACAAGGGCTCGGCAGGTGCGGTCTACGATCTGATATACGTTTTCGAATCCGCTGTCTCCGCCGTAGTAAGGATCCGGGACCTGATAATCTCCTGGTTCGGGGTCCGCCTCCCTGAATAACCGGACCCGAAATTGCTCAGAGTTCGGCCCGGCAGTCCGGGATGAATCCATGGAAAGAATGTCATGCAGATTATCTCTGTCCATGGCGAAAATGTGATCGAACTGATCGAGATCTTCGGAGACGAATTGCCGCCCTCGAATTGCGTCCATCGAAACTCCGTGCGAATCTGCTGTGGCGCTCATGCGGCTGTCAGGCGGATGCCCGACGTGCCACGCGCCTGTGCCTGCAGAGTCAATCTCGAATTGATCCGCGATTCCCCGCCGTTCGACGATATCCCGGAACACGGCTTCGGCCAAGGGGCTCCTGCAAATGTTTCCGAGGCAAACAAATAACACCCGGTGTTTCAATCAATCCTCCACAAGAGCAAGCTGCCCACGCTTGTTCAGCCAGTCATTCA
>Ga0114950_10003839_pt1 | contig 11636 bp, 9 predicted proteins | sample N075metaG_FD_83503 | JGI IMG/M metagenome (GOLD analysis project Ga0114950, IMG submission 83503) | Deep subsurface microbial communities from Kermadec Trench to uncover new lineages of life (NeLLi) - N075 metaG | ecosystem: Environmental > Aquatic > Marine > Ocean trench > Sediment | place...
AGATGCCGGGAAGACAAATGAAGTCATCTGTGGGAATCAAACAGTGACCATTCCCATCTATAAAACCATTGCGGATGCCACAGCCAATCATCCCGAGATTAATACCAGCCTGGTCTATGTTGGTGCTGACCGATGCTATGCCAGTGCCAAGGAAGCCCTGGATGATTCGCATATCCAAACGGTCTCGATGATTACCGAAGGACTTCCGGAAAAGGATGCCAAGCTGCTTGGGAAACATGCCCGCACGATGAAAAAGACGTTTAACGGTCCTTCCTCGATCGGTGTCATGTCTGCTGGGGAATGCCGCCTGGGCGTGATTGGCGGAGCCTTCGATAATTTAGTGGCGTGTAAATTGTACCGGCCCGGTTCCTTTGGGGTGATCACGAAGTCTGGCGGACTGTCCAACGAAATCATTTGGATTTGTTCGCAGTTTGCAGATGGCATCACGACGGCGATTGGGATTGGTGGTGATTCGTACCCAGGAACGGACTACGTGAGTTATCTTGAAATGTTCGAGAACGATCCGCAAACCAAGGCCGTGATCATCGTTGGTGAAATGGGTGGCGATTTAGAAGAGCAAGCCGCCGAATGGTATGGCGCAAAAAAACGTCGGGTCAAACTGCTGGCGGTGGTGTCTGGCTTTTGTCAAGAAAGCCTGCCGAAGGGCATGAAGTTTGGTCATGCCGGTGCCAAAGAAGGGCTCAAAGGAGAAGGCTCTGCCCGAGCAAAAGCGGAGGCGTTTAAAAAAGCTGGGGCCGTCGTCCCTGAAACCTTTGGAGCGTTGGGGCCTGCGATTCAAGCCACCTATGATGAGCTGGTCAAATCCGGAGAGGTCAAACCTATTCCTGAGCTGAGCGAGGCGGAAATGCCGGCCCTGCCACGAAGTGTTGAGCAAGGCATGAAGGATGGCGACATTCTGGTGACCCCACTCATTAAGACTACGATCAGTGATGATCGTGGGGATGAGCCGTATTACCAGGGCTATCCGGCTTCTGAACTCATCAATAAAGGCTATGACATTGCGCATGTGATTGGGCTGTTGTGGGATGGTCGTTTGATATCCAAGCAGGAAGCCGAAATTATTCGCCGCATTATCATTCTCTCGGCTGACCATGGTCCTTGCGTGAGCGCTGCACTGACAACCATTATTGGTGCATGTGCGGGTATTGGACTGTCCCAATCAGTGGCTGCCGGCATGATCATGATTGGCCCGCGTTTTGGTGGGGCGGTGACGGATGCGGGTCGGTACTTCAAGTATGCCATCGATAACAAAATGTCTGTCGATGAGTTCTTAGGATACATGAAGAAAAATATTGGGCCAGTTCCCGGAATCGGGCATCGTGTGAAGAGCCTGCGAAATCCTGACAAGCGAGTGAAGGAATTAGTCGGGTACGTGAAGAGTTTGGGAATTCCTACACCTCATCTCGATTTTGCTCTTGAAGTTGAAAAAGTTACCGCGGCGAAAAAAGATAATCTGATTTTGAACGTGGATGGGACCATGGCGGTGATCTTGGTCGATATTGGTTTCCCGACCGATAGCCTCAACGGGTTCTTTGTTCTCTCGAGAACAATTGGTTTAATTGGCCATTGGACCGATCAAAAACGGCAGGGCAGCCGGTTGATTCGGTTGTTTAATTACCTGGTGAATTATGCCGCCCCGAGTCGGCGAGAAGTGCCACCACTGAAATAATCACGCTGTTTCTACAAACATACCCCGAAGCATGGCGTGCAGCTCTTCGGGATGATGCGGAGAACCTATTATGTCAATTGACCTTGTAAAAAAAATATACGCGAAAATGCCGGGTGCGGTGGAAACGGCTCGGAAAAAATTCGGCCGTGGGTTAACCCTCTCGGAAAAGATCCTGGTCTCTCACGCTGATAATCTTGACACCCAAGTCTGGGATCGTGGAATTGCCATGTTGTCGCTTCGACCGGATCGTGTGGCGATGCAAGATGCCACCGCACAAATGGCGATGCTGCAATTTATCCAAGCCGGGAAAAAGAAGGCCGCGGTTCCGAGCACCATTCATTGCGATCACCTGATTCGAGCTGAGATGGGGTCTGAAAAAGATCTCATGATCGCCAACCAGGAAAATCGAGAAGTCTATAACTTCCTCGCCTCTGCAGCCAAAAAATATGGTATCGGGTTCTGGAAACCTGGCGCGGGAATTATCCATCAAGTGGTCCTGGAAAATTATGCCTTCCCTGGTGGCTTGATTATCGGGACCGACTCACATACGCCAAATGGCGGAGGGTTAGCCATGTTAGCTATTGGGGTTGGTGGCGCGGATGCCGGTGAAGTCATGGCCGGATTGCCCTGGGAAGTGCTGCATCCCAAACTCATCGGCGTCAAGCTCACTGGCAAGTTGAATGGTTGGGCCTCGGCCAAAGATGTGATCCTCTATATTTGCGGATTGTTGACGGTGAAAGGTGGCACGAACAAAATCCTTGAATACTTTGGCCCAGGCGCTGAAACTATTAGCGCAACTGGCAAGGGCACCATTACCAATATGGGCGCGGAACTGGGAGCCACTACGTCGGTCTTTCCGTTCGACCAGAAGATGGTGGACTATCTGAATATTACGGAGCGTGAAGATATCGCCAAGTTGGCTGAAGCCAATAAAGAAATGTTGGTGGCTGACCCTGAAGTGTATCAGTCCCCAGAAAAGTATTTTGACGAGATTGTGGAAATTGATCTGTCCACGTTGGAGCCGTATGTCGTCGGTCCTCACTCTCCGGACTTGGCCAGACCCGTCTCCAAGTTGGCGGCTGAAGCGAAGGAAAAGGGTTATCCTGTCGAGTTAAAAGCCACATTGTTAGGAAGCTGTACCAATTCCTCGTATGAGGATATTGGGCGTGCCGCGCATATTGCTCGACAAGGGTTGAAGGCGGGGTTGAAAACCAAAACCCCGTTTTTGATTTCCCCAGGATCTGAACGAATTTTCCATACCATGAAGCGTGATGGATTTATGAAGACGTTTGAAGATTTAGGTGCGAAGGTGTTAGCCAATGCCTGTGGCCCATGTATTGGTCAATGGAAACGAGCCGATGGTGTGAAAGGAAAAGCCGATTCGATTGTCAGTACCTTCAATCGGAATTTTCCTGGTCGTAATGATGGCATCGCTGAAACTCTGTCCTTTCTGGCGAGTCCGGAATTGGTTACGGCGTATGCGCTGACGGGAAATTTAGGATTTGATCCGGTCAATGATACGATTATCACGCCGGATGGAAAAGAGTTGAAACTTACTCCTCCCCAAGGCGACGAATTGCCAGCCCAAGGGTTTGCCAAGGGTGAAGAAGGGTTTATTCCTCCAGCAGAAAATGGTGAGGGCTTGGAAGTCGATTTGCCTCCGAACAGTGAGCGGCTTCAATTGCTTCAACCATTTCCGAAATGGGATGGCAAGGATTTCGATAAACTGCCAATGCTCATAAAAACCAAAGGCAAAACTACGACGGATCATATTTCGCCTGCCGGTCCCTGGCTTAAGTTCCGTGGGCATTTGGACAAGATCAGTGACAATATGTTCCTGGGTGCCAATAATGCGTTTACGAGTGAAGCGGGAACAGGGAACAATGTGTTAACCGGAGAATCCGGTCTGACGCTTGCTCAAATCGCACGTGATTATAAAAGCAAAGGGGTTGGGTCGTTTGTGGTCGGTGATGAAAATTATGGTGAAGGCAGCAGCCGGGAACATGCGGCCATGTGCCCACGGTTTCTTGGCGTCAAAGCCGTGTTGACCAAAAGCTTTGCACGCATTCATGAAACCAATCTCAAGAAGCAGGGCATTCTTCCAATGACATTTGCCAACCCTGAGGACTATGATCAGATCGAGCAAGAAGATCGGATCAGTGTAACAGGCCTCAGTGGTTTAGCTCCAGGGAAACCAGTATATCTTAGGATTCATAAAAAGGATGGCAAAGAAATCACGATTCAAGCCAATCACAGCATGACCGAACCGCAAACTAAATGGTTTAAAGCAGGTTCGGCCTTAAACGCATTGAATGCATAACCTCTTCTTTCCTCACCCCCTTTGGGGAGACCTGCCTGCGCGCCGAAGCGCTTCGGCGAAGGCCTGGGACTAGGGTGAGGGGGAAGGCCCAGATAGAGGCGGATATCATGACGACTGATTCATTCGACAAAGACAAAACACTCGATCAGGAAAATGCTCTGCAGCCTAAAATGGTGACGGTAGAGATTGATGGGAAAACCCACCAAGTTCCCGCAGGTATTACCTTGATGAAGGCCCTTTGGTATACCGGCAAGGAAGTGATTCGTGGGGCAGGATGTTTGGGCGGGTTTTGTGGGGCCTGCGGAACCTACTATCGGACCAAGGATGATCCGAAAGTCAAAACCTGTTTGGCGTGTTCGCATGCCGTCGAAGATGGCATGTCGTTTTCGTTCGCGCCGGCCTTTCCTGCTCGTAAAGCCACGTATGATTTGACCAAACTCAAGGATCCCAAGCAAGATTTGTTCGAGCTGTATCCCGAAGCGCCCTTGTGTCGGAATTGCAATGCCTGTACCGAAGCCTGCCCGCAAAACATCGATGTGCGGGAGGGTGTCTGGAAAGCCGTCTTTGGTGATTTTAAAGCGGTGTCGGAAGCCTTCATGGATTGTGTGATGTGCGGCATGTGTGCGCCGGTGTGTATCGCGGATATTGCGCCTAGCCTTGTTGCTGTCTATGCCAGTCGAGCCTATGGAGTACGAGAAATGGAAAAGCCTCCAGGCCTCTTTGATCGAATTAAAGCCATTGAAGATGGGCAGTACAAAGAAGACTGGGATCGTGTGTTGAAAATGACTGATGATGAATTGCAGCACACCTCAGCCAATATTCAATCCTAGGATTTCATGATTTAAGAAATGGACATTCAAGCTCTCCATGACGTTGTCCACACATCCCGTGACGCTCGACGAAAACACACCCTTCCGAAATTTTCTCCTGCCGAACGCGATACGCTCATAAAAAAATATCATCCTGATCATCGTGAGTCGGCGTACCGTCCGATTGTCTTTGGTCCCAATGAAGGGGACCTTACTGTTCGCGAGCTCGCCTCATTGTTGGAAGGGGAAAGTCCCATTCCTGCTGATCTGCCCTTAGAACCCGATCATGCCGTTGATGTCTTGGTGGTTGGAGGCGGAGGTGCTGGTTGTGCTGCAGCGCTTCATGCGCATGCCGAGGGGGCGAAAGTTTTACTTGCCACAAAGTTGCGCCTTGCGGATTCCAATTCCGTGATGGCTCAAGGTGGGATGCAAATCGCGGTGTCTCCGAATGATTCGCCGGTCCAGCATTTCCTCGATACCCTCAAGGGTGGCCACATGAAAAACGACCACGATCTCTTGAAAACGATGGTGGAAGAGGGGCCATCGATTGCAAAGTGGTTGTTGGGATTAGGTGTCTTGTTTGATCGGGATGCCGATGGCAATTTGCATGTCAAAAAAGGTGGTGGTAGCACAAAGGAACGTCTGCTGACGTGTTCAGATTACACCGGCCTCGAAATTATGCGAGTGCTCAAGGATGAGGTGCTCAACCAAAAGATTCAGATTCTGGAATTTGCCGCAGCCGTTGAATTGCTGAGTGACGAGGATGGCGCGTGCACCGGTGCGGTGCTTCAGGATCTGGACAACAAACGTTTCGTCGTTGTTGCGGCAAAGACAGTGATCCTCGCCACCGGCGGAATCGGCCGATTGCACATTCAAGGATTTCCCACGAGTAATCATTATGGTGCCACGGGTGATGGTTTGGCATTAGCCTATCGAATCGGTGCTCCACTCGTACAAATCGATACGTTCCAATATCATCCATCGGGTGGTGTGTATCCTGAGCAATTGGTCGGTCAGTTGGTCACTGAGGGCATTCGGTCTGAAGGCGGACATTTGGTCAATGTGAACGGCGACCGGTTCGTGAATGAATTAGATACTCGAGATGTCGTGTCCTCATCGATCATTAAAGAATGTGAAGAAGGCCGTGGTGTGCGAACGGCAACCGGTCGTGTCGGTGTCTGGTTGGATACCCCCTTGTTGGAAGTGGAGCATGGGGAAGGCACGTTGGATAAGCATTTTCCGGCCATGGTGCGCCAATACGAGCGCTATGGCGTGGATATCAGGAAAGATCCGGTGCTGATTTATCCCACCCTCCACTATCAAAATGGGGGCGTGAAAATTGACGTCAATAGTGAAACGCCGGTGAAGGATTTATTTGTGGCTGGTGAAACCTCTGGTGGACTGCACGGACGCAACCGATTGATGGGCAATTCGCTTTTGGATCTTATGGTGTTTGGTAAACGATCGGGTCTCACGGCGGCGGCCCGAGTGAAAAAGGCTACGCAAGGTCAGTTGACGTTGAATCATTTGCAGCGTTTCCGAGCCGAAGCTCAGAAGCACGGAGTCACGGGGCAAGTGACGTCCCCAATGGTATTGCCTGCGTATACGCGAACGCAAAATGCATAAAGTGTGAAAGCGGAAGATGGAAAAGAAAAGACGGAATAAATTTTCTTCCCCGCATATTCCTCGCCCCTGAGGGGAGAGGTTAGGTGAGGGGGGTTCCCAGAAATCAGAAAATCAAAAAGGAATCTTATGAACATCCACGAATTCCAAGCGAAACAGTTATTTGCTCAATTTGGCATACCTGTTCCCAAAGGCAAAGAAATAAAAAACGCTCGGGCCGCTGAAAAATGGGCTGCAGCTCTTGACACCCCGGTATATGTGGTCAAGGCACAAATCCACGCGGGTGGGCGCGGCAAAGCGGGTGGCGTAAAAATCACCAAGAATAAAGATGAAGTGCCGGGGTTGGCGCAAGAGCTCATCGGGAAAACCTTGGTGACGCATCAAACAGGGCCAAAGGGTAGAAAAGTCCGTCGTCTGCTGATTGAAGAAGGGGCTAGGATAGACAAAGAGTTGTACCTCAGTCTGCTAGTGGATCGAGATACTGGATGCCCTACCTTTATTGCCAGTACCGAAGGTGGAATGGAAATCGAAGAGGTCGCGGAGAAGACCCCAGAAAAAGTGATCAAAGAAACGATTGATCCGGCAGTCGGTTTCCAATCCTACAACGGGCGCAACCTGGCCTTTGCCTTAGGCTTACCGTCCATCGAAAAGGCTATAGTCAATCCGTTTATTCAAATGCTTGGGAATCTGTATCGCCTGTTTTTGGAGAAGGATGCCTCCATGGTGGAGATTAATCCGCTCGTGATTACTACAGATAAAACCCTCATTGCGCTTGATGGCAAAGTGTCCTTCGATGACAACGCGTTGTTTAAACATCCTGATATCCAAGCGTTCCGCGACTTGCACGAAGAAGATCCCCTTGAGATTGAAGCCGAGAAGCACAATCTCAATTATGTGAAATTGGATGGGGATATTGGGTGTATGGTCAATGGCGCCGGCCTGGCCATGGCGACCATGGATATCATCAAGTTAGCAGGTGCCGAGCCCTCCAACTTTTTAGATGTCGGTGGTGGGGCGACCAAAGAAACCGTGGCCGCTGGATTTCGCATTCTCCTCAAGGACAAAAAAGTCAAAGGTATTTTCATTAATATCTTCGGTGGTATCGTTCGGTGCGAACGTATTGCCCATGGCGTCATTGAAGCCTCCAAAGAAGTCGGCATTAAATTGCCAGTTGTTGTCCGACTTCAAGGCACCAATGCCGAAGAAGGCCGGAAGTTGTTGAAGGAGTCCGGTTTAAAGGTCGAAGTCGCAACTGACCTTTGGGAAGCTGCCCAACAGATTGTCGCCATGAAGGGAAAGAAGAAGCGGTGATCGAGTGGCTTCTTGTGTTTACACACCGCCCACTTCAAATAGTGCTCGAAGGATGTGTGTTGTCAATGGTGGAGGTGAGCAAATGAAATACAAAATTGTGCTAAAGGAATCAGAGGAAGGTATGAGTGTTTCGTGTCCTGGCTTGCCTGGCTGTTGGTCTCAAGGGAAAGACGAAGAAGAGGCTATCGCGAATATTCGTGAGGCGATAGGGGATTATCTGGCGGCTGTTTCCGATTCTGTGAAGGGAGAAAACGTTAGAGAAATTGAAGTCCCTGTCTAACCATGCCGAAGATTCCAGGGGTTAATCATCGGAATGCTGTCCGTGCTTTTGAGAAAGCAGGATTTCATATAGTTCGTGAAGGCCGGAAACATATTGTGATATCAGATGGAACACGCTTTTTGACCATCCCACGAAATAACCCAATCAATGCCTTTACAATGGGTGGGATCGTTAAAGATGCCGGGTTAAGCGTTGAGGAATTTCGAAAGCTTCTCTAGCGTTACTTTTTGTTTTGTAGGGTGGGGACTCCCCACCAGCCGAAATCTCCCTCGCCCCTGAGGGGAGAGGGTAGGGTGAGGGGTTATCTTGTCGGTTCGTTTTTAATTCCCAAAATTGATCTTTAAGTAGTAAATTGAAAAAATTGAAAGGTGAACTGGAATGAGCATCTTAGTGAATAAGTCAACGAGAGTGGTTGTCCAAGGCATTACTGGGAAAGAGGGCTCATTTCATGCGACGCAGTGTAAGGCCTATGGCACGCAAATTGTGGCCGGTGTGACACCTGGAAAAGGTGGGCAAGAAGTAGAAGGCACCCCGGTTTTTAATACCGTCCGTGAAGCTGTCAAAAAGACTGATGCCACGACCTCGTTGATTTTTGTTCCACCGCCCTTTGCGGCTGATGCCATTCTTGAGGCAGCCGATGCGGGAATTTGGTTGGTGATCTGTATTACGGAAGGCATCCCAGTGAACGAAATGGTGCGCGTGAAACGGGCGCTGGAAAGCACCCAAACCCGGTTCATCGGCCCCAACTGTCCGGGGATTATTACGGCAGATGAGTGCAAGATTGGTATCATGCCGGGGTTCATTCATAAAAAAGGAAGAGTCGGGGTGATCTCTCGCAGTGGAACCCTCACGTATGAAGCAGTCAATCAGCTCACGAATCTTGGCCTTGGCGAAACCACCTGCGTGGGAATTGGTGGCGACCCCATCATTGGAACCGGATACATCGATCTCCTTCAAATGTTTGAAAAAGACAACGAGACCGAAGCCGTGGTGATGATCGGTGAAATCGGTGGCGACGCCGAAGAAAAAGCCGCAGCGTTTATCAAGAGAGAGATGACCAAACCGGTCATTGGTTTTATCGCCGGTATTACCGCCCCCCCTGGTCGACGCATGGGCCATGCGGGTGCGATCATCACGGGCGGCAAAGGGACAGCCAAAGAAAAAATGGCAGCCCTTGAAGCCGCAGGAGTCAAAGTCGTTCGAAATCCAGCAGAAATTGGGGAAACTGTAAAAGAAGTATTGGGTGGATAATCCTGCCATTCAATAAAAGCCTTCCCTCTATTCGTTTTTAAATTAAATGGGTTCCTTTGTGCCTGCGTGAAGGAACTGCAGTTCTTCATCCTTCTCTCCTCATTTCTGAGCCTAGAAACCTCTCTTGCACTCGCCTATTTAGGCGTTTAGACTCCAAACAAAATTTCGATGAACCATGTTCGAAATTGAAGGTCATGGCAAAAGAATATGTAGACAAATTGTCGGCTTTCATAGAAAAGCCCACCTCTGATTATTCTGAAAATTTCAATCTTGAATGCAAGCCCTTCTTTGGTGGCGCTGCACTGTATGCGGGTGAAAGAATCTGTAAAACGTTAACCCCAGTTGGGTTAGCTATGAAGCTTCCCGAGGAAATACAAGAAAGCCTATTGAAGAATAAGAAGGCGATGCCCCTGAAATTTTTCCCAAAAGGTCCAATAAAAAAAGGGTATGTTCTGTTTCCCTGTGGGATAGAAGGGGGAGAAAAGCTGATTCAAAAATACGTGAAAAACAGTATCGAGTATGTCCTCACCTTTCCCAAGCCCAAAAGAAAGCGTGGCTCAATTAAAAACAGGCTAAACTATGAATAAGATCCATATTGCCCTTGCCACCAACGATATAGAAGGAACCGTTAAAGACTACAGTCAGCGTCTAGCCTGTGAGCCGTGTGTTGTGGTTCCAAATCAATATGCGTTATGGCGCACAGAATCCATAAATATGTCTGTACGACAAGACGCTTCTTGTAAGCCTGGAGAACTACGTCATCTAGGATGGGAAGATGCAGAAGCGGAGAAAATGTCGTTGGAGAAGGATGCCAATGATATTGTGTGGGAACACTTCTCTGCTCAGCAGCAAGCGGATGAAATAGAAGTAGCGTGGCCTGGAACAGGATATATTCCTCAATAGTTTTTGCAAATGGTGAATCAATCGTAATATTCAGCAAGCTGAATGTTTACGAAGAAAGGGATGATCGACTATGTCTTTATTGATTGGTGAGAATTCCGTTGTCAGCATGCATTATAAGCTCACTGACAATGATGGAAAGGTGGTGGATAGCTCAGAGGGCTCCAAGCCATTGGTGTACTTACACGGGGCGGGGAATATCGTGCCCGGCTTGGAAAAGGCGCTGGTTGGGAAAGGAGAGGGAGATTCTCTGAAGGTGAGGGTTGAGCCTGCTGAGGGCTATGGGGAGACTAACCCAGATGGCATCAAAACCATCGAACGAGCGGCGTTTGAGGGGGTCGAGTCTGTTGAAGAAGGGATGACGTTTGAGGCAAAAGCGCCGGACGGCACCCCGCAAAGTATTGTGGTGAAGAAAGTGGATGGTGATCAAGTCACCATTGATACCAATCATCCCCTAGCCGGTGTCGTGCTGAATTTTGATATTCAAATTATCAGTGTGCGGGAATCGACGGAAGAAGAACGCACCCACGGTCATGCGCACTAGCATTGTGTATAAATAAATGGATAAATCTGTTGGTGAGATTATTTCATAGTGGTGGGGGTGGAAAGTTTGATGGGAATCAGTCAGCAAAAGATTTTACTGCAATTTTTAATTCTGTGGAAAAGCAGGTCCGAGGGATCCTTGGAAATTAAGTCAACACTCATGCCTGACACCACACCCGACACCACACCTTTCGGGAAGCACGTGGTGTACTTCATGTTTGAATGTGGGAGGAATGAGTTCTTGGGGGATAAGTTCAATTTACGAGCGATGTGGAATTTCCAGACCGGAGGTGGACATTTCGTTTTGCCGTTGTTCCTTAAAGCTGACACTATCAATAAATTTTTCACATTTGGCAAGTGCATTTTCTTCTGATAATTTGTGGTAACAACCAATGACAAATTCTCTTTTAATTTTATCGCCTTCTTGTGATATAAACTCTTCTTTCCCCTCTGGTATTACTTTACGAATTGTCTGATGCCTGGTATTTATCACGACCGTTGCGGAAAAATCACCAGACCTATTTGATATTTCATCCCATTGAGACTTGTATTTATCAGAGCTGAACTTGCTCGGTGAATAAAATTTTTGAATTCGAAAATGAGCATCAACACCTTTTTGTGGGAATAACTCAAACAACAAAAGTTCTTCCTCAAGCAGGTTCTTATTTGAATACCCGAAATGAAAATGAAGACTGGTTTTTTCATTCATTTTATTACTTTTTAAATCAAGCTTGAAATGATTCAGTTCAATCTGTAGAGACTCATCATTTAAGTTTATCCTGCTTTTATTGAACGCGGCGGGGAGATACTTTTTACCCAGAGACAAATATTCTATCCAATCGTATAGCCCTCCTTCATAACCAACGGCAACCTCATTTAAATTCTCTTTCATAAGACTTAAATAGCCTG
>Ga0114950_10003840_pt1 | contig 11634 bp, 9 predicted proteins | sample N075metaG_FD_83503 | JGI IMG/M metagenome (GOLD analysis project Ga0114950, IMG submission 83503) | Deep subsurface microbial communities from Kermadec Trench to uncover new lineages of life (NeLLi) - N075 metaG | ecosystem: Environmental > Aquatic > Marine > Ocean trench > Sediment | place...
ACAACCATCCATTTATCCAATTGGAATGAGCAATATCATTCTAAACATGGTGCCATTCAGGAAGCTTATCATGTATTTATTGAAATGGGATTGTTTTTTTATCTGAATAAAAATAACACAGATTCATTAGTAATTCTTGAGATTGGTTTTGGAACCGGTTTGAATGCTTTTATTACTTTATTGGAAGCTAAAAAAAATAAACTACAAATTGAATATATTGGAATAGATGCCTATCCGGTTGATATTTCGGAAATTAATAAATTGAATTATCCAATACAGTTGAATACTCCGGTAAAATATTTTTTAAAACTTCATACTACCGATTGGGAGAGACCTGTAGATATTTCTAAAAGCTTCACATTGGTCAAACGAAAAAAATTCTTTTCCGAAATAGATTGTGAAAATACTTACGATATTATTTATTTCGACGCATTTAGTGCTCGGGTTCAACCCGAAATATGGACTGAATCTATATTTCAAAAAATGTACAATGCTTTAATTCCAAAGGGTATATTGGTTACTTATTCGGCAAAAGGAAGTGTTCGTAGGGTATTACAAACTGTAGGTTTTACAGTAGAACGGCTTCCGGGTCCTCCCGGCAAACGTCATATGCTTAGGGCAATAAAGAAATAAACAATGACATTTTGACATTTAACAAGAAATGGCAGTACTTTTGCAACTTTCAGAAAAAAGGTAATTACACTCATCTATGAGCAAAAAAAACAAAAATAAAGAAACAGTTGTAACTGATGAAGTAGCAACAAAAGAAAAAAAAGATACTTCAAAAAAGAAACCTTCAAAAGTGGAGAATTCTATCAATAGGTTACAAAGCGATCTTGAAAAAGAAAAAGACAGGAATTTACGTCTGTTTGCAGAATTCGAAAATTATAAAAAACGTACCCAACGTGAACGTATAGAAATGTTTAAAACTGCAGGTGAAGATGTAATAATTTCAATGCTTCCTGTCTTAGATGATTTTGACCGGGCCCTATTGGAAATTGAAAAATCTGAAGATGATAGTCTTTTAAAAGGGATTGAACTAATTAATAACAAACTTAAAGAAGTACTACAATCTAAAGGTTTAGAGGAAATTGTAACAAAGCAGGGAGATAAATTTAATGCAGACAATCACGAATCTATTACACAAATTCAGGCACCAAGTAAAACTTTAAGGGGTAAAATTATTGATGTTATTGAAAAAGGATATGTATTGGGAGATAAAATTATTCGTTATCCAAAAGTGATAATAGGGAAATAAAATGAAAGAAGATTTTTATGAAATACTAGGTGTATCAAAAGATGCCACGTCTTCAGAAATAAAAAAAGCATACCGCAAAAAGGCCATTGAGTATCATCCAGATAAAAATCCGGGAGATGCAAAAGCTGAAGAAATGTTTAAAAAAGCGGCAGAAGCTTATGAAGTGTTAAGTGATGTTGATAAGAGAGCACGATACGACCGTTTTGGTCATCAAGCCTTTGAAGGAGGAGGCTTTCACGGAGGTGGCGGCATGAACATGGAAGATATCTTTAGTCAGTTTGGGGATATCTTTGGAAATGCTTTTGGAGGTAGAGGATTTGGTGGTTTTAGCGGTTTTGGTGGAGGTCGGGCTCGAATTAAAGGAGGTAATTTACGTATTCGGGTTAAACTTACACTCGAAGAAATTGCAAATGGAGTTGAGAAAAAGATAAGGGTAAAACGTAAAAAAGTTGCTCAGGGTACAACGTATAAAACATGTAATACCTGCCAAGGACAAGGTCAGGTTACCCGTATTCAAAATACAATATTAGGCAGAATGCAAACATCGGCTACTTGTAATGTTTGTAACGGTAGTGGTCAAACTATTGATAAGAAACCTTCTAATGCAGATGAACAAGGGATGTTATTAACAGAAGAAACCGTTTCTATTAAAATTCCCGCAGGTGTCGTAGAAGGAATGCAGTTAAAGGTTTCTGGTAAGGGAAATGAAGCTCCGGGAAATGGTATTGCAGGAGATTTACTCGTGGCTATTGAGGAGAAACCACATCCCAGCCTACAAAGAGATGGTGATAACTTACATTATGATCTTTATATTAGTTTTTCTGAAGCTGCACTAGGCACTTCAAAAGAAATTGATACAGTTAATGGAAAGGTGCGCATTAAAATTGAATCTGGAGTTCAAAGTGGTAAAATTTTACGTCTTCGTAAAAAGGGGATACGGAGTATAAACAATTATGGTATCGGAGATTTATTGGTACATATTAATGTGTGGACACCAAAGATTCTATCTAAAGAACAGAGAGAGTTTTTTGATAAAATGAGCGATGATGACAATTTTCAGCCTAATCCCGAGAAAGATGATAAATCATTTTTTGAAAAAGTAAAAGATATGTTTTCTTAAAATTCTACTTTATTAGTTTATTTTATTTATATTTGAGAATCACTAATGCTATTTAGTGATAATTTTTCTTTTTCATAGCAATTTTTTCCCACCCTTTATTTTTATTAGGGTGGGTTTTGTTTTTTATGAGTTTCTTATAACAAATTTTATATTTTAATTTCAAACTGTTTTAAAATATTCTGAATACATAATCTGCTTCATAAGCAAATCAATATCTTTGAAAATTAAAAATCTAAAATGGACAATCTCTTAGTTGCTAAAAATGTTTCAAAGTCTTTTGGAGATTTTAAGGCTTTAAATAATATTACAATTGAAGTTCCTAGGGGTAGTGTTTTTGGGTTGTTGGGACCAAATGGTGCAGGAAAAACTACTTTATTACGTATTATTAATCAAATTTTAATGCCGGATACCGGTTTTATCTTTTTGGATGGAAATCCCCTACAGCCTGATGATATAAAACATATAGGGTATTTGCCTGAGGAAAGAGGTTTGTATAAATCTATGAAAGTTGGTGAGCAAGTTTTGTATTTAGCACAATTAAAAGGGCTATCTAAGCAACTTGCAAAGGAGAGACTTAAATATTGGTTTGATCGTTTGGAAATTGGTGACTGGTGGAATAAAAAAATACAAGAACTTTCCAAAGGAATGGCACAAAAGATACAATTTGTTGTAACGGTTGTACATCAGCCTAAATTGTTGATATTCGATGAACCCTTTAGTGGTTTCGACCCAATAAACGCAAACCTAATTAAAGATGAAATTCTAAACCTAAGGGATGAAGGTGCTACGATAATATTTTCAACTCACCGGATGGAATCTGTAGAAGAAATGTGTGATCATATTGCTCTTATTCACGAATCAAATAAAATTTTGGATGGGAAGCTAATAGATATTAAAAGAGCATATAAATCCAATACATTCGAAATAGGATTAATTCCTAATAATTCTGAAAATATTAATGAAAATCTAACCGAAAGGTTTGAAGTTTTTCCTACGTCATTTAAAAGTATTAATGATGAATTACAATATAAAATAAAAATACCTGAAAATGGAAGTGCTAATGAACTAATAAGTTACTTAACCACACAAGGGCAACTCACCCGTTTTGTTGAAGTAATCCCTTCAGCAAATGATATTTTTATCGATACAGTACAAAACAATTAATTACTAGGTTATGAATCAACTTCCACTTATTATAAAACGCGAATATTTAAATAAGGTACGTAATCGGTCTTTTATTATCATGACATTTTTAAGTCCCTTAATTATGGTAGGTATTTTCACATTAGTGGCTTATCTCTCTCAATTAAACAACGATAAAATAAATATAATTGAGGTTTTAGATGAAAGTGGTTTGTTTACTAATTATTTTGAAGATAATGATAATCTAAGGTTCCAAATGGTTTCTGGAGTATCTCTTCTGGATGCAAAAAAAAGTACTGAAGCTTCAGAAAATTATGGTTTATTGTATATTCCTGAAACCGAATCTATAGAGGAACTTTCAAAGGCTATTACATTTTATTCTCACGATTCTCCTTCACTTTTTGTAATAGAATCGATTGAGGAAACTATTGAAGAAAAAATTAATAACTTAAAACTAAAAGAAGTTGGTATTGATGCAGATAAAATTAAAGAATTACGGATTAAAATAAGCTCTAAACTTGAGACTTTTAGCGGCAAAAAAACTTCAAAATTAGGCTCAGGATTAAAACTTGCTTTTGGTGGCTTTGCGGGATATTTACTCTTTATGTTTATCATTATTTATGGAAATATGATCATGCGTAGTGTTATTGAAGAGAAAACCAGCAGAATTATTGAAATAATAATTTCTTCAGTGAAACCCATTAAACTATTGCTTGGAAAAATTATTGGAACTTCATTAGCGGGAATAACACAGTTTTTAACGTGGGTAATTTTGCTGTTAATTTTAAGCACAGTAGTATCTTCTATTTTTGGAATTGAACCATCAGCAATACAATCACAACAACAAGAAATGTTAATTGAAAGTACAAAGTCTGGTTCTCAAGAAATGATTGGCGAGATATTAATGGAAATAAATAATTTACCAATTGTGAACTTGGTAATTATGTTCATTTTCTTTTTCATTGGGGGGTATTTATTATATAGTTCTTTATATGCAGCTATTGGTGCAGCCGTCGATAGCGAAACAGATACCCAACAATTTATGTTACCTATTTTGATGCCTTTAATTATTAGCATCTATGTTGGGTTTTTCACCGTAATTGAAAATCCCCACGGAACCGTTTCACAGGTGTTTTCATACATTCCTTTTACTTCACCTGTAGTTATGCTGATGCGTATTCCTTTTGGAGTTCCTTTATGGCAACAAATACTTTCTTTAATTATTTTATTTACTACTTTTATGGTCACAGTGTGGTTTGCTGCAAAAATTTACCGTATTGGCATATTGATGTATGGTAAAAAAGCGAGTTATAGAGAAATTTTAAAATGGCTTAAATACTAATAATCATGCAAAAAGAAGTTTCCGAAAAAATAGCAGAAATAGTCAAGGAAGATATATGGGGTTCTATCAAAGATTTTTTTAATTTGGGAATTCATTTTGGTGAAGGTGATAATAAAATACAAATTACGATAGGCCTTATTTTACTTTTTGTTGTTTCTTTTATGATAGCAAAATTTCTTCTTAGGATAATACGGAGATTATTTACTCGAAAGATGGAAGAAAACGATAAACTTAAGTTTATCAGTGTTTTTAAGTTCTTAAACTATGTTGTTTATATTATAGTGTTTTTTGTGATACTTAGCACATCAGGAGTTAATATCACTCCGTTTCTTGCAGCTTCTGCAGCATTGTTAATTGGTTTAGGTCTGGCTTTACAAGATATTTTTCAAGATATTATTGGGGGTATGTTTATAATTATGGATAAGTCTCTTTTGGTAGGTGATATTATTGAAGTAGAAGGTAAAGTAGGACGTATCATAGAAATAAAATTACGCACAACACGTGCTATAACAAGAGATGATAAGATTATAATTATCCCTAATCATAAATTTATACAAAATTCAATTTATAATTTTACACAAAACCGTAAGACTACAAGAGAATGCGTTAGTGTTGGGGTTGCCTATGGGAGTGATACCAGTAAAGTTAAGGAATTGTTATTGGAAAGTGTTAAAACACAATCAGGTGTTTTAAAAAACCCTAAACCTTTTGTTGCTTTTGAGGACTTTGGAGACTCATCTTTAGATTTTAGTATTTATTTTTTCATAAATGATAGTTTTAAGATTGCCGGTATTCGAAGTGATATTCGGTTTACTATTGATTCTCTTTTTCGTAATAATAACATCACAATTCCGTTTCCACAACGTGATGTACATATATTTAAAACTGAATAATAATAACTCTATATTTAATATATCCAATAGAATACCTGAGTCCAAATTATTAATTATGGGACTGTTTTTTACCTGTCTTACCTATTCACAGACCACAGATATAGCTAGAATTGAGTACACGACTGTCCCCCAATCAAATTCAGAAAATTCGATAATTCGTTTCAGAGGATTTGTAAATTATCCTTTTAGTTTAGGTTGGGAGGGAAGTTATATAATACCTGGTATTGAGTACAGATATATTGCCTTAGATATTAAAGATTTGGTACCATTTAACATAGATAATTTAGGTAAGTTTGAAATGTATCGTATTGCTCTAGCTTATACCTTCAAATTTAGAAAAGAATGGCGTATTGCCGTTAAAGGAGGGATCGAGATTGCTTCAAATTTTGAAAAACATACTATTATAGGCCGTGATGTCCGTTTCACAGGAGCAGTATATTTTATAAAAGACCAAACTGGCATTGGATACGAAAAACCGAGAAGAATTATTGTGGGTATTCAATATTCAACCAACGCGGGAAGACCTTTTCCACTCCCTATACTAAACTATTATAAAAAATTTCACACTAATTGGTCTTATTCACTGGGCACCCCAAAAACCAATCTTAAATACTTTTGGAAAGATAAAAATGCCTTACAAAGTTTTGTAACCGTAGATGGTTTCTTTTCAAATATTCAAAATAATTTAGATGTTCATAATCAAGATGGCACTATATCTATAGCAGATAATATTTCAATGACGGTTGTGATTGGGGGATTAGGGTATGAGCACTTTTTTACAAAACACCTTTTATTGTATGTGTATGGAGGAAGAACCTTATATAATGAAATTCGGCTAAGAGATATAAATCGAAATACTCTTTATAAGATAAATGATGAAAATACTTTTTATCTTAGGACCGGAATAAAATTCAAACTCTAAATATGTCAAAAATATTGATCATAGAAGACGAAGCAGCAATACGCCGAGTACTAGTAAAAATACTAACTGAAGAAAGTAATACCTACAATGTTTCTGAAGCAGAAGATGGACTTGTCGGAATAGAACTTATTAGAAAAGAAGATTTCGATCTAATATTGTGCGACATCAAAATGCCTAAAATGGATGGAGTTGAAGTATTAGAAATTGTAAAAAAAATAAAACCAGAAACTCCAATAATTATGATATCGGGACATGGTGATTTAGATACAGCAGTAAATACTATGAGGTTAGGGGCATTTGATTACATTTCTAAGCCTCCAGATTTGAACAGACTTTTAAATACAGTTCGTAATGCTCTGGATCGCAAAGAGCTGGTAGTTGAAAACACTCGCCTAAAGAAAAAAGTAAGTAAAAACTATGAAATGATTGGTGAATCTTCAGCCATTTTACAAATTAAAGAAATGATAGAAAAGGTTGCCCCTACTGAAGCTAGAGTACTTATTACCGGAGCAAATGGTACAGGAAAAGAGCTGGTTGCTCATTGGCTTCATCAAAAAAGCAATCGATCTAGTGGGCCTATGATAGAAGTTAATTGTGCTGCAATACCTAGTGAATTGATTGAAAGTGAGTTGTTTGGGCATAAAAAAGGAAGTTTTACAGGAGCAATTAATGATCGAGCGGGTAAGTTTGAAACTGCAAATAATGGAACAATTTTTCTCGATGAAGTAGGTGATATGAGCCTTTCTGCACAAGCAAAAGTGTTACGTGCATTACAAGAGAATAAAATAAGTAGAGTAGGTAGCAATAGAGACATAAAGGTAAATGTACGTGTTATTACTGCTACCAATAAAGACCTCATGAAAGAAATTGACGATGGTAAATTCAGGGAAGATCTATATCATCGCCTTGCCGTAATTCTAATAAATGTTCCCCCTTTGAACGATCGGAGGAGTGATATCCCAATACTTATTGAGTATTTTAGTAAGAAAATAGCAAAAGAACAAGGTACTTCTCCAAAGAAATTTTCAAAAAAAGCCGTTAAATTGTTACAGGAGTACAATTGGACAGGAAACATACGTGAGCTTCGAAATGTGGTAGAGCGTCTAATTATTTTAAGCGACAATGAAGTAAGTGAAAATGATGTAAAACTTTTTGCTAGTAAATAAATATAATGGATATGAGTGAAATTCACGTTTCAGATTATTTAGCCGATTGTCCTTTTGATATTTCAAAAACAAATACTTTTGAGGATTTCAGTACTTCAAAAAATGTTTTAGAGGACTCCTTAAAAGATATACGAATAAAATTAGGAAAATTACAAGATACACTTTATGCCCATGGCAAATATGCCGTTTTGGTATGTTTTCAAGGAATGGATACTGCAGGAAAAGATAGTCTTATACGTGAGGTTTTTAAAGATTTTAATGTACGAGGAATAGAAGTGTATAGTTTTAAAGTACCTTCCAACTTAGAACGAAATCACGACTATCTTTGGCGTCATTATATTGCATTACCTGCTCGGGGAAAATTTGGTGTTTTTAACCGTACACATTATGAAAATGTTTTGATTACACGGGTACATTCTAAATATATTTTAGGAGAAAAACTACCTGACGTACAAAGTTTAGACGATGTAAATGAAATCTTTTGGGATAAACGTTTTGAGCAGATCAATGCTTTTGAGAAAACCATAGCACAAAACGGCACGTTAATTTTTAAATTTTTCTTAAATCTTTCAAAGGAAGAACAAAAAAAAAGACTTATCCGTAGATTAGAGAAACCCAATAAGAACTGGAAATTTTCACCTGGGGATTTAGAAGAAAGGAAATTATGGGATAGATATATGGAGTGTTATGAAGATGCTATTAACAAAACTTCTAAATCTTATGCGCCCTGGTATATAATCCCGGCTGATAATAAACCCGCTGCTCGATTAATTGTAGCAACGGTATTATATCACGAATTAAAAAAGTATAAAGATATTAAAGAACCTGAACTCGATCAAGAAATAAAAACTAAGATTTCTTTATACAAACAACAACTCGAAAATGAATAAACGTTAATCTTAAATACATTCAGTTAATATTATATTCTATGGAAAAAATATTGATGCTATTATTTATACTTTGCCCCGTATGTGAAGGTTTTTCTCAAAAAGTTAACACCGAAGATTCAATAACAATAAAAAAAATATACGACACAGCTTTATTAGATGGAGCAAGTTACGATTGGTTAGATTATCTGTCAAACCAGATAGGGGGAAGACTTTCCGGTTCTCTTGGAGCAGAACGAGCAGTAAAATATACAGAAGAACAGCTAAATGAATTAGGATTGGATAAAGTATGGTTACAACCCGTTATGGTGCCTAAATGGAAGAGGGGAGCAAAGGAATATGCTTATATTGAAACTGCTCCAGGAGAATCTACAATTACCAATGTTTGTGCTCTAGGAGGGTCTGTACCTACTCCTCATGGAGGCCTTAAAGCTGAAGTAATTGAAGTTCAAGGAATAGAAGATCTAGCGAATTTTGGAAAAGAAAAAATTGAAGGGAAAATTGTGTTTTATAACCGCCCGATGCAAGCCAATTTAATCCAAACTTTCCGGGCTTATGGAGCTTGTGTAGATCAACGTTATGCTGGAGCAAAAGAAGCAGTAAAATATGGAGCAGTTGGAGTAGTGGTCCGTTCACTGAATTTTCGTATAGACGATTTACCTCATACGGGTTCAATGAGTTATGGAGATACTCCTATTAATTTGCGTATTCCTGCTTGTGCAATTAGCACCAGAGGAGCTAATTATTTAAGTAACTTGCTTAAATTACAACCTAAACTCAATTTTTATTTTAATCAGAATTGTAAAACATATTCAGATGTACAATCCTATAATGTAATTGGTGAAATAAAAGGGAGTGTTTACCCAAATAAATATATTATTGTCGGCGGACATTTAGATTCTTGGGATTTGGGTGACGGTTCACATGATGACGGTGCCGGTTGTGTTCAATCTATGGAAGTACTACGATTGCTTAAAAAAATCAACTATAGGCCTAAGCATACGATACGAGTTGTATTGTTTATGAATGAAGAAAATGGCTTACGTGGGGGTAAAAAATATGCCTCAGAAGCAAAACGAAAAAATGAAAACCACATTTTTGCTTTAGAAAGTGATGCTGGAGGATTTACCCCACGAGGTTTTTCGTTTGATATTGATGATAAGACATTTACTACAGTGAAAAGTTGGTTGCCATTATTCAAACCTTATCTTATATATTCTTTTGAAAAAGGTGGTGGTGGTTCAGATATTGGCCCTTTAAAAAGGGATGGAATGATTCTAGCGGGTTTACGACCTGATTCTCAACGTTATTTTGATTATCACCATGCAGCAAATGACACTTTTGATGCTGTAAATAAGCGTGAATTGGAATTAGGAGGGGCAGCTATGACAAGTTTGATATATTTATTTGATAAATATAGTTCTGCAAAATGATATTTTAAATCTCATTAAAAAATGGTCTATTAAAAAATAAATATCTCTTAACCTTGTTTATATCACTATTTAAGAGATATTTTATTGTTTCAAGATTTATATTTCTGATTAATATTTTCTGAAAAAATTATAACAGTATATAGTAAACTATTATCGGGGAACACCCGAACACCTCTTTTCTAAAAAACAATTTGTATCTTTATTTTATCTAAATTGCTTAAAATTGAGAGGGTTAATTCAAATATTAAATACAACAAGGTATGCCTTTATAATTGTATTTTTATTTCTTAATTCTACATTTACCCATGTTTTTGCCGACAATAGTTTACTTGTGTCTAATACAGAAATTAATTTGAAGGCAGAAACCAATGCCACAATTATTTTAAATAAAGAACTGGGGACTAATTTTTATTTTTCTTTAATTAATGACACTTTCAGTTCTCAAATTAATACTAATGATTCTATTAAAGAATTTAGAAGACTAGCTATAGAGTATGCTCAAAAAAATGATGCTGGAAATGCTTCAATATATATTGAAAATTATATTCAATCTACATTAAATACAAATTTTATTAATAACGATGCTTTTAATAGAATAAGGCAATCAGATGAATTTATTGTTCTTTCAAAAAAATATAAGATAAATTTCAGCTTCTTAAATTTATTTTATTTATTCTCCTCTATCATAGGAATATTTATTGTTTTCATTTTAAATATTAAAAGAAATGCTAATAATATTTCTATCCTACTTATCAGTTCTTTTGTCTTGATGCATTCAATATTCATATTTCATATTTTTCTTTTATTATCGAAATTACAATTTAGATATCCCCATACATTATTTATGTCTATTATCTTTTCCTTTTTATATGGGCCTTTAATTTATTTTTATTTTAAAAAAATTGCTCAACAGTATACGTTTAGATGGATAGATATATTACACTTAATTCCAACCCTTATAATATTTATTATTGTTCTTCCTGTTTATATGCTACCTGAAGAGGATAAATTGAGAGTAATGCTTCATGTAGGGAATATCATCCAAAGGCAAGACTATGTAAATTATACTTTTTCTGCAAAATTAATATCACTAATTGTATACGGGTATTTATTATTGAGAATTTATTTCAAGAGTATAAAAAACAATACTAAAATATCATTAATAAATTTTAAATGGCAAAAAAGTATTATTTGGCTTGGTTTGGCATACATAGTTTCCTATTCAGTTTATGGACTTATCATTAGTAATGTTTTACCCAGATTTGAAATTCTATACCACTTGCAAATAATAACAATGGCACTAATGGTATTATATATAGGTTTAATGGCATATTTGAGACCCAATTTATTTAAAAGTGATTTTTTTGAAAAACACCTTTATAAATATAAAAAATCCGGATTAACATCAAATTTTTCCTTAGAATTACGTGAGAACCTTATGTTTCTTTTAGAAGATGAAAAATTATACAG
>Ga0114950_10003844_pt1 | contig 11628 bp, 8 predicted proteins | sample N075metaG_FD_83503 | JGI IMG/M metagenome (GOLD analysis project Ga0114950, IMG submission 83503) | Deep subsurface microbial communities from Kermadec Trench to uncover new lineages of life (NeLLi) - N075 metaG | ecosystem: Environmental > Aquatic > Marine > Ocean trench > Sediment | place...
AAACTCGAGCGATATGGTTGCAAAGTACATGAGCGACCCGCAGATCCTGTCCCAGTTCGAGCCGATGATCCTGGAAGAGCAGGCTGTGGACTGGCTGGTGGCCAATGGCAAGGAGACCACCAGCAAGGTGTCATTCAAAGAATTCATGCAGCCTTAAGCCAGCATGCAATATCATTGAAACAAATCGGTCATTTTGAGATCTAAATTGGAAATGTTATGGGAAGCACTATGAGCGTTACAGCACAGCACCTGGTACCCATGGTTGTCGAGCAAACCGCACGAGGCGAGCGGGCATACGACATCTATTCACGACTGTTGAAAGAGCGGGTCGTCTTCATCGTGGGCCCGGTCGAAGACCACATGGCCAATCTGATCGTCGCGCAGCTGCTGTATCTCGAGAGTGAGAATCCGGACAAGGACATACACCTTTACATCAACTCACCGGGCGGTTCCGTTACCGCCGGGCTGTCGATTTACGACACCATGCAATTCATCAACAGCGACATCAGCACCATTTGCGTCGGCCAGGCGGCCAGCATGGCCACGCTCCTGCTGACCGGCGGCACCAACGGCAAACGTTTTGCGCTGCCACATTCCCGAATCATGGTGCATCAGCCCAGCGCCGGGTTCTCAGGCCAGGCCACCGACATCGAGATTCATGCGAAAGAAGTGCTGGAACTCAAGCGCAGGCTCAACGACATCATGGCGAAACACACCGGCAAGGAGGCCGACCAGGTCAGAAAAGACCTTGAGCGGGACAATTTCATGAGCAGCGATGAAGCGGTCGAATATGGATTAATCGACACCGTGTTGGTCAAACGTGCCGAAATGAGACCTGTCGACGAACAAGAAGACTAATGAAAACAATATCTTATAATTACTGCCCGACGAATGAGACGGTGTACTTTGCACCCTCCGGAGTCGCGTGTTATATACTTCAATAGTCGTAACTGATTGATTTTTTGATCCAAGTTTGATCCAAGTTTGATCCAAGAGGCCATAGCCGATGTCAGATGATACCCGCAACAAGAACGAGGACGGCAAGCTCCTCTACTGTTCTTTTTGTGGAAAGAGCCAACACGAGGTGCGCAAGCTCATTGCGGGCCCATCCGTGTTCATTTGTGACGAGTGTGTCGAGCTTTGCAACGACATCATTCGCGAAGAGCTTGAGGACACCGGCGACACCAGTCCCGACAAGCTGCCGAAGCCCAAAGAGATTAAAGCCGTCCTTGACGAATACGTCATCGGCCAGGAAACCGCCAAGAAAGTGTTGGCGGTTGCCGTTTACAATCATTACAAGCGCCTCGATGACAAAGCCAAGGGCAATAAAGATGACATCGAGCTGGCGAAAAGCAACATCCTGCTGATCGGCCCGACGGGCTGTGGCAAAACGCTGCTGGCAGAGACGCTCGCCAGGCAGCTCAACGTTCCGTTCACCATTGCCGATGCCACCACCCTGACCGAGGCGGGTTACGTCGGTGAAGACGTCGAAAACATCATTCAAAAGTTATTGCAGAAATGCGATTACGACGTTGAAAAAGCGCAGACCGGCATCGTTTACATCGACGAGATCGACAAGATTTCACGCAAGTCCGACAACCCCTCAATTACGCGCGACGTGTCGGGCGAGGGCGTGCAGCAAGCATTGCTGAAACTCATTGAAGGCACCATCGCTTCGGTTCCACCGCAAGGTGGACGCAAGCATCCGCAGCAGGAATTTCTGCAGGTCGATACCAGCAGCATCCTGTTTATCTGCGGTGGCGCATTTGCCGGCCTCGAAAAAGTTATTCTCGATCGATCTTCCAAGAGTGGTATCGGATTTGTCGCCGAGGTGAAAACCAGCGACCAGGAACAAAGCATCGGCGAGCTGCTGCACGATGTCGAACCAGAGGATCTGATCAAATACGGCCTGATCCCCGAGTTCGTTGGTCGTTTGCCCGTTGTTGCCACGCTCGAAGAGCTGGACGAGGATGCCCTGGTCAGCATCCTGCTCGAGCCCAAGAATGCACTTACCAAGCAGTATCACAAGCTGTTTCAGATGGAAGGCGTTGAGCTCGAATTCCGCGACGATGCACTGCGCGCGGTCGCCAAACGCGCCATGAAACGCAAGACCGGCGCACGTGGCTTGAGAACGATTCTGGAAAGCGTATTGCTCGACACCATGTACGACCTGCCCTCTGCGACCAATGCGAAAAAGGTCGTTCTGGACGAAGGCGTCGTGAACGGTGAGCGCCCGCCTTACGTCATTTACGAGTCGGAAGAACCCTCGACCATCAGCATCGAACAGCAGGAGCGACCGACAGGATCGGATCGCTAATACGTCATTTTTTGCTTGGGCAGAGTATATTTGTGACCTGATTGTGCCAGGATTGCCTGGATCGCTTGATATCGGGCCAAGCGGGCGCATGTTCCGTCCCAGGCAATGTAAACCGGCATTGAAACGTGCCGACTTATCAACTGAGCGAGGAACATATTCGTGTCTGAGAAAGATCTCATTTCCGATACAGAAACCAAAGAAACCGAGGAAACCGAGGAAACCGAAGTAGCCGAGGAAAAGCCGGACGATCCGACTATTCCGGTGCTGCCATTACGTGACGTTGTCGTGTATCCCCACATGGTCATTCCGCTTTTCGTTGGCCGCGAAAAATCGATCGTGGCGATGGACCTGGCCATGCAGTCCAACAAGAAGATCTTGTTGATTGCCCAGACCAAGTCGGATCTCGACGATCCAGGGCCGGGCGACCTCTATGAAATCGGTACGCTGGCCACCATTCTGCAACTCCTGAAACTGCCGGACGGCACGGTCAAAGTGCTGGTCGAGGGCAGTGAGCGAGCGAAGGTCGATCAATTGAATGTCGGTGACCATTTCTCCGCGCTGGCGACGATTCTGACCGAGGAAGAGCAATACGACGAACTCGAGGTCGATGTCCTGTGTCGCACGATCATCGCGCAGTTCGAGCAATACGTGAAACTGAACAAAAAAGTGCCGCCCGAGATTCTCACCTCATTGGCGGGCATCGACCACCCGGGGCGCCTCGCCGATACGGTCGCCGCGCACATGGCGCTGAAGCTCTCCGAGAAACAACGCATCCTGGAGATCTGCGACATCAAAGAACGTCTTGAGCAGATTCTCGGCATCATCGAGGGCGAGATCGACGTCCTGCATATCGAAAAACGCATTCGTGGTCGCGTCAAGCAGCAAATGGAAAAAAGCCAGCGCGAGTATTATCTGAATGAGCAGATGAAGGCCATCCAGAAAGAACTTGGCGAGATGGATGACGTACCCAACGAACTTGCGGATCTCGAAACCAATATCGAGAAAGCGGGCATGCCAGCAGAAGCCAAGGAAAAGGCCACCGCCGAGCTCAACAAGCTGAAGCTGATGTCGCCGATGTCGGCCGAGGCCACCGTTGTTCGCAATTACATCGACTGGCTGTTGAAAGCGCCCTGGAAGAAACGCAGCAAGGTCTTGCGGGACTTGGTTCGTGCCGAAGAGGTGCTTGAGGAGGACCACTACGGTCTGGCCAAGGTCAAAGAGCGCATCCTCGAGTATCTGGCCGTGCAGCTGCGTGTGAAGCGTCTCAAAGGCCCCATTTTGTGCCTCGTTGGCCCGCCTGGCGTCGGCAAGACCTCGCTGGGGAAAAGCATCGCCAGGGCAACCAACCGCAAGTTCGTGCGCATGTCATTGGGCGGCGTTCGCGACGAAGCCGAGATTCGCGGTCATCGCCGTACTTACATCGGCTCGATGCCCGGCAAGATCATCCAGAACCTGGCAAAAACCAAGGTGCGCAACCCGCTGTTCCTGCTTGACGAAGTCGACAAGATGGCCATGGATTTCCGCGGAGATCCGTCGTCCGCTTTGCTGGAAGTGCTGGACCCGGAACAAAACTCGAGCTTTGCGGACCACTATCTCGAAGTCGATTTTGATCTGTCGGATGTCATGTTCGTTTGCACAGCCAACACCTTGAACATTCCCGCGCCGCTACTGGATCGCATGGAGGTTATTCGCATCCCGGGTTACACCGAAGACGAAAAACTGAACATCGCGTTGCGCTACCTGGTGCCGAAACAGTTGAAAGAAAACGGCCTCAAGAAAAAGGAATTGAATATCACGCGCTCCGCGGTGCTCGATATCATTCAGCACTACACGCGCGAAGCCGGTGTGCGAAACCTGGAACGCGAGATTTCGAAGCTTTGCCGCAAGGTGGTCAAGTCGTTGTTGCTGAAGCCCCAGGACAAGATGATCAAGCTGACGTCGAAGAGCATGCCGAAGTATCTGGGCGTGCGCCGATTTCGGTACGGCAAGGCAGAGGACAATGACCAGGTCGGTCAGGTAACCGGCCTTGCGTGGACCGAAATGGGCGGAGAGTTGCTCACCATCGAGGCGGCGGTCGTTCCGGGTAAGGGAAAACTGGCCCATACAGGACAGCTCGGCGAGGTCATGACCGAGTCGATTCAGGCGGCGATGACGGTTGTGCGGAGTCGTGCCTCTGTTTTAGGCATCGATAATGACTTCCATCAGAAGCTTGATGTGCACGTTCACGTGCCCGAGGGCGCAACACCAAAGGACGGACCGAGTGCGGGAGTTGGCATGGTTACGGCGCTGGTGTCGGCTTTGACCAATATCCCGGTCAAGAGTGATGTGGCTATGACCGGTGAGATCACCCTGCGTGGCGAAGTACTGCCGATCGGGGGTCTCAAGGAGAAGCTGCTGGCGGCCCATCGCGGCGGCATTTCGACCGTTTTGATACCCCATGAAAACGAGAAGGACCTGGTGGATATTCCGAAGAACATCAAGGACAAGCTGACGATTGTTCCTGTGAGATGGATCGATCAGGTGTTCGAGCATGCGCTGCTTCATATGCCGCTGCCGAAGACCGATAAAAAGGGCTCCAAGAGTGAGTCAAAAACACCGGCAAAAGAGACCGAATCCGGCGACACGGTAAGGGCTCATTAAATCTGAAAGCCGCGAATTTACTGGGATTGTTGACGCAATATAGGCTGCTTGGTATAAGCTACGGGTGCTTGGGTTAGGCATTTCTATTTGCCTGGCTTGTTTTGCAGGGTCGCCCGGGAAACCGGGTATCACGGGGATGCGGTCCGACCGCATTGATTTATTCCTACACTATAAAACTGGAAGGTGAATGCATGAACAAGGGTGAACTTATTGACGCAGTTGCAGGCAAGGCGGAATTGTCACGTGCTGATGCAGCGAAAGCGGTAGACGCGGTGCTCGATAGCATTACGTCAACTCTAAGCGGTGGACCTGGCTCTGGCGTATCTCTCGTCGGCTTCGGTACATTCACGGTTAAGGCACGCGCAGCCCGCATGGGACGTAATCCTCGGACCGGTGAGCCGATTCAAATCAAGGCGAGCAATGTTCCTGGATTCAAGGCTGGCAAAGCCCTGAAGGAAGCAGTAAACTAGCGCGCCCCACGATACCGGGGACGGGAAATCGCTTTAATTCAGCGGGTTTTCGACGCTGGAATCGAGGCGGTTACAGGGTACTGCGTTTCTGAACTAGCGCATGTTCCCGGACCTCCAGGGTGCTTAGCTCAGTTGGTAGAGCATCGCCCTTACAAGGCGAGGGTCGGGGGTTCAAGTCCCTCAGCACCCACCAGCTTACGGAGTGGTAGTTCAGCTGGTTAGAATACCGGCCTGTCACGCCGGTGGTCGCGGGTTCGAGTCCCGTCCACTCCGCCAATAACGAAAAGAGGGCCCCATCGGGGCCCTCTTTTTGTTTCCGTAATAACCGGGGTCCAAAAAGGGGTCGGATCCAATTAAAACCTAAAACCGGGAGTGAACCGAAAAACCGGGGACGAACCGAGGTTTATCCAAATAGCCATTTCGGAATTCTGGATAAACCTCGGTTCGACCCCGGTTTTTCGGTTCACTCCCGGTTTTAGGTTTTAATTGGATCCGACCCCTTTTTGGACAACCCATTGTTAGCCGCCCTGTGCTCAAGTATCATCCCACGCCTTACGCCAATCAGCGCCTGAGCGCTGTATCCCCTAATTTACCCAAAGACAGAAATCCTTATGCTACAAGACATTAGAGAGCGAATTACCGGGCGGACCGCGCTGGTCATTCTTGGCCTGATCGCCATCCCCTTCATATTCGTCGGCATCAGCTCGCCGCTGGTAGGTGCCGGATATGCCGCCAAGGTAGACGGCAACGAAATTTCAATGAACGTGTTTGAGCGGGCCTGGCAAGACCAGATTCGGCAAAACCCGGACTACATGAGCTATCCGCCGCAATTCCAGAACATGCTGCGGACGCAGATCCTCGATCGCCTGATCCGCGACCGGCTGATTACCGGCTACATGAACAACGTTGGCATGCGTGTCAGCGACGAGATGGTCACTGAACAGGTCAGACAGATTCCGGCATTCCAGGACAATGGCGTGTTCTCGATGGGGGCCTATCGTTCAGCGCTGGATATACAGGGACGTTCTACCAACGAATTTGAAGCGTCCATGGCGCAATCCTTACGCCAGTTTCAGTTGCAGCAATCGGTCATCGGCACGGCATTCGTAACGCCCGCCGAATACCGGCGTTACCTGAATCTTTTTGCCGAGCAACGCGAAGTAACCATAGCAACGATTCGCTTCGAGTCGATCAAAGAGTCGATCGAAATTTCGGAAGAAGAGATCGCCGAATTTTATGCCGCGAACCCGGACGAGTTTAATACCGCCGAGACAGTTGATCTGTATTACATCGAAGTTCGCCGCGACGAGCTCGCCGAGAAAGCAGTCATCTCGGAAGAAGACTTGAACGCCTATTACGAGACCGCCAGTGGTCGCTACATGCAGGACGAGCGGCGCCAGGCAAGCCACATTTTGATTTTGTTTGGCGACGACGATGACGCGGCACGCGAGCAAGCCAAGGCGCTAACTGCACGAGTGCAGGCCGGCGAACCGTTTGCAGATCTGGCAAAGCAATATTCGGCCGACAGCCTTACAGCCGACGCCGGTGGCGATCTTGGCTTGGTGCCGGAGTCGCAGTTGCCGCCCGCACTGGGCACTGCCGTGTTCGACATGAGCAAAGGTCAGGTCAAAGGGCCTGTCCGCAGTGACTTTGGTTTTCATATTGTCAAGCTGAGTGACATTGTCGCTGGCGGACCGTTGCCACTTGAGCAGGTGCGTGCGGAGCTGGAGAGCGAGTTGCGCGAAAGTCAGGCCGACGCTGCCTTCCGCGACGTGGTCAACGCGGTATCGAATGCGATGTTCGATAATCTGGACATTGCCGAAATGGCCGACGTGGTTGGCCTCGAGGTCAAGTCAGCCAGCAACTACACGCGCGCCGGTGGCGTGCCGTTTGGCGCCAACCAGGCCGCGATCGACGCTGTGTTCGACGAGCGCGTGCTGCGCAACGGCGAGGTTAGTGACATTGTCGAGATCGATGCCAATCGTTCGATTGTGGTCAGGGTGTCGGCGTATCACGAGGCGACCTTGAAGCCACTGAGCGAGGTTAGCGCGCAGATTACCGGCGCTTTGAAATCGGCCCGGGCGCAGGAGATCATTACGGATCGTTCTGAAGACTTGATGGCGAAGCTGCGCAGCGGCGAAGATATCGTCGAGGCATCCGCGAGTGTCGGTGCGATTGTCAGCGCACCGGCGGTCGTCACGCGAACCGATCAAGGGGTAGACCAGCGTTTGCTGGCGGCGGTATTCCGCAGCAAGAAACCGGTGGACGGCCAGCCCAAGATTGGTGGCACTTTTACCCAGACCGAAGATTTCGCGGTATTCAGTTTGACGGGAGTGACTGCAGGGCGACCCGAGTCCATTCCGCTCGCCGATCTGGATGCACGCAAGACAGAGCTTACAGCGCAGTCCGGCACCGCCGACTTCACCGCATTTTTAGGTGAATTGCGGCAACGCGCGCAGATCGTCAAGAGTGATGATATCTTGCAAAGCGAAGAAACGTTCTAGCAATAAATCCGGGGACAGTTTACTTATTTCTCAATTCCGGGGACAGTTTACTTATTTCATCAATTCCCAAGCCTGTTAGTGCTCCTCACAGTAAATAAGTAAACTGTCCCCGGAATTGAGAAATAAGTAAACTGTCCCCGGAATCAGGTCTGCAATCGAAGGCAAATAAAAATGAGAAAACTGGCACTGCATTGGCAAATTCTAATTGCGATTCTCCTGGCAGGATTTGTTGGTTATGCGGTTAACCAGGCCGGCAATGGCGACCCGTCGGCGCCGTCGCTCTTTGGCGTTCCGTTTCTCAGCATGTTCCAGTATGTCGGATCGATTTTTCTCAATGCGCTGAAGATGATCATCGTGCCGTTGATCATGTCGTCGATTATCGTCGGCATGTCGGGCATCGGCGCCAGCGGCAATCTGGGCCAGCTCGGCGGCCGAACGCTGCTGTTCTACGCCGTGACCACACTCGCGGCCATTGTTGTTGGCTTGCTGCTGATTAACCTGACTCAACCTGGCATTTCGAATGGCGTGCCGGTTCGCGACGTGATGGCCCTCAGTGGTTCCGTTGAAGAAATCGCGGCCAAGGTGGGCGACCGGGGTATCAGTGACGTCGCTGAAGTGTTCCTGCGACTGGTACCGGACAATATTGTCCGGGCCGCCGCCGAAGGCCAGATGCTGGGCCTCATTTTCTTCTCGCTGTTGTTCGGCTTCTTCATGACCAAGATCAAGACCGAGTTGTCGGCTACCTTGAATAAGTTCTGGGATGGCGTGTTTCACGTCATGATGAAGATGACCGAATGGATCATGAAATTTGCGCCCATCGGTGTGTTCGGTTTGATCGCCGCTGTCATTGCAGAAAGCGGCTTTAAAGCGGCGGGACCCTTGGTGGTGTTCGCGTTAACCGTCATTGCGGCGCTTGCAGTGCATTCTTTGGTTACCTTGCCATTATTGCTGCGATTTGTCGGTGGCGTCTCGCCTTACAAAATGTTTCCGATCATGGCCCCGGCTATGTTGACGGCTTTTTCGACGGCTTCATCATCGGCGACACTGCCGATAACGATGGAATGCGTGGAAGAGAAGGCTGGCGTGTCCAACAAGATTTCGAGCTTCGTGTTGCCATTGGGCGCGACCGTTAACATGAACGGCACTGCGCTTTATGAATGCGCTGCGGCAATGTTTTTGGCGCAAGCCTACGGCCTGGACCTTACCTTCGGCATTCAGTTCGTGATTGTCGTAACCGCATTGCTGACGTCGATCGGTGTGGCTGGCGTACCGTCCGCCTCACTGGTTGCGATCGCAATCATTCTTGCTGCAGTCGGCTTGCCCATCGAAGCCCTCGCCTACCTGATGGTGTTCGATCGCCTCCTCGACATGGCCAGAACCAGCGTGAATATCTTTGGCGATTCCTGTTGCGCGGTCATCGTTGCCCGCTTGTCCGGAGAAGAAACCAATATCGCTGTAAATCCGTCCAGCGGATAGTCGCCTGGCGTGACCGCTGAAGCTGTCATTTGTCACATCAACCTGGCAAAGGGCTTTCGCGGTGGCGAACGGCAAACGCAACTGCTTGTCAGTGAGCTTGCCAGGCTCGGCTGGAAGCAACGGCTCATCGTCAGAAAATTGAGCGCGCTGCCGCAACGGGTGGTGGATGTTGATCAGCTGCAAGTCGTCGAGGTGTCATCGAACGCAGTGGCGGCAGGGTTCGCGACGCGCGGTTGCCAGTTGGTGCACGCGCATGAGGCCAGGGCGATCTACGCCGGGCTGGTGGGACGCTGGCTGTATCGCATTCCGTACATCGCGACACGTCGCGTCATCAATCCGTTTTCAGCGTCGCCCATTCGCGATCAGGCGTATCGCATGGCGGCGTGCATTGCCGTGTTGTCGCGATCGATCGCCGGGAGCGTGCAGGAAAAATATCCCGGCATCGAATGCGAGATTATTCCCTCGGCGCACGCCGACCTGGCGCGAAATCATGTGCGCAACGATGCGTTGGCTGATAAATATCGTGGCAAGACAATCGTCGGGCACATTGGTGCGTTGGTGAGTCCGCACAAAGGCCAGCACAATATTATCGACGTGGCACGAGCGTGGCAGGACCGGCATCCGGATGTTTTGTTCCTGTTAGTCGGGTCCGGCAAAGACGAAGCCCGGTTTCATTCGATGGCGGCGGGCTTGAGCAATGTTGAATTCACGGGCCAGGTGAACAACGTTGATGACTACCTGGATCTGTTCGACATCTTCGTGTTGCCATCGTTGATGGAAGGGCTTGGCTCGGTGTTGCTGGACGCAATGTGTTTCGGCCTGCCGATCGTGGCGTCCGATGTCGGTGGCATACCGGACATTATCGAAGACGGCGTGAACGGGCTGCTGGTAGAGCCGGATAATTCGGAAAAACTGGAAGCGGCGTTAGAGCGGCTGCTGAACGACAAACTGTTACAGGAAAAAATGCGAGCCGAAAGCCTGGCAAGAGCAGGAAATTACTCGGCGGAAGCGATGGCAGTTTCATACGACAAGCTCTACCGCCGATTGTTGAACATACAATAATCGCGGGTATAGACTCGCTCCAACAGAGTTTGTTGGAGCGCCTCTACAGGCGCGATCAGGGCCGACCGAAGATTAATCGTCTTCGAGGTGCATTCCAATGGTGTTATACCCCCCATCCACATACAAAATTTCACCCGCAATGCCGGATGCCAGGTCCGAACACAAAAACGCGGCGGCATTGCCAACGTCTTCTGTTGTTACCGTGCGACGAATCGGTGACACTTTTTGCATGTGTGTCAGCATCTTGCGAAATCCGCTAATGCCTGCCGCCGCCAGCGTCTTGATCGCACCGGCCGATATGGCGTTCACGCGAATTCCGCGTGGTCCAAGATCGGCTGCAAGAAATCTTACGTTCGCTTCAAGACTGGCTTTGGCAAGACCCATCACATTGTAATTGGGCACCGCTTTGACCGCGCCAAGATACGACAGGGTTAAAATCGCCGAATTTCTGCCTTGCATCATCGGCAACGCGACTTTTGCCAATGCGGCAAGACTGTAGCTCGAGATGTCGTGTGCAATCTGGAAGCCTTCTCGCGTGACGCTCTCAATGTAGGTGCCAGCAAGCTGATCGCGCGGGGCGAAGCCAACCGAATGCACCAATATTTCGAGACCGTCCCAGTCTTTTGCCAGCGCCGCAAACATGTCGTCGATCTCGGAGTCGTAGGCGACGTCCATCGGGTAGGTCATGGTGGAGCCGAACTCGGCCGCGAATTTTTCCACCCGTGGCTGCAATTTTTCATTTTGATAGGTAAACGCCAGTTCCGCGCCTTCGCGATGAAAAGCCTTCGCGATGCCGTATGCAATTGATCGATTACTCGCGAGACCGACGATCAGCGCGCGTTTTCCTGCCATGAAGCCCATTTTGTTCCCCGATATCGATTGGTGTTTTTTTTATTCTAACGAAAAAATGCGTAAAAGGGGTCGGATCCAATTAAAACCGGGGTCGAACCGAGGTTTATCCAAAAAACTATTTCGGAATCTTGGATAAACCTCGGTTCGACCCCGGTTTTAATTGGATCCGACCCCTTTTACGGTTTTGTTGGAGATTCTATGGCGATTAGCTATAGGCAATTTCCTTTTTTATGAACGATTGCTCGTTTGTCAGCAGGGTAAAAGCGATTCTGGCGAGCTTGCGAGCGAGGATGACTTTAGCTGCGAT